>WNEY01002165.1_pt1 | contig 14331 bp, 10 predicted proteins | sample 5400531 | NCBI WGS metagenome assembly WNEY01 (sample SAMN13153338, study PRJNA577476) | soil metagenome | isolation source: 200 cm saprolite under Douglas fir tree site 1 | place: USA:California | collected 2015-04-18
TGGCGGCCACGAGCGCGGCGCCGAGCCGCGGCCCCTTGGGCACGCCGCGCTCGAGAAAATCCGCGGCCTTGAGCGGAAAGCGGGGCGCGCTCCAGCGCGCCGGCAAGGTCGCGACGAGACGCCAGGCCGCATCCGCCGCGCCCTGCGGCGAGCGCGTCCAGGCGATGAGCACGCGATCGGTGAAGCGCTCCGACCCCAGGCGATAGAGCAGCGCACGCGCGCCGCGCTCGCCCAAGTCCGCGGTGATGTGCTTCCAGCCGTCAGCGATCGAAGCGAGGCGCTCGTACTCCGCGTTGGCGAGCCGCCAGCGCTCGCGCAGGCGCTCCGCGTCCTCGCTCACCGTCACGCCGAGCGCGCCGAGGCGGCGGACCGGATCGGGGGAAAGCGCAAGCGCGGCGCGCGCCGACGAGCCCGGTTCAGGCGAGTGCCCGGCGCGCGCACTTATAGAGTGGCCGCGCTGGCCGCTCGCTTCGCTCGCCAGCGCGGCCTCGAGCTTGATCATGTTGGCGAAGCTCGCGAGCAGCGGAACGCCGCCGAGCACCTGCTCGAGCAATCCCGCTTCCGTCATCAGCGCGAGCGCCGGCACCGGGTGCCGGGCCACGAGGAGCTTGAGCATCTCCATGCGGATGCGCTCGCGCGAGAGCCGCTCGAGCCCGGCGCGGGCGTCGATGCAGGCCGCGACCCCGTCCGGGTCGGGCGCCCCTTCTCCGTAGGCGGCGTGGAAGCGGAAGAAGCGCAGGATGCGCAGGTAGTCCTCGGCGATGCGCCTCGCGGCATCGCCGATGAAGCGCACGCGGCGCGCCGCGATGTCGGCAATCCCGCCGACATAGTCGTGGACGGTGCCGTCGCGCGATGCCGAAAGTGCGTTCATGGTGAAATCGCGGCGTTCGGCGTCGCGCTTCCAGTCGCGGCCGAAGGCCACCTTGGCGTGGCGCCCGAAGGTCTCGACGTCCTCGCGCAGGGTCGTGACCTCGTAGGGCCGACCGGCGGCGACGACGGTGACGGTGCCGTGCTCGATGCCGGTCGGCACGCCCTTGAAGCCCGCGGCCTCGACCCGGCGCATCACGTCCTGCGGCAGCGCCGTGGTGGCGATGTCGATGTCGCCATGGGGCTCGCCGAGCAGAGCATTGCGCACCGCGCCGCCGACGATGCGGGCCTCCTCGCCGTCACGATCCAGAACCGCGAGCAAGCCGGCGAGCGGCGGCTCGTCGAGCCACGGCGCATCGATGCTCCGCCGCGCGTCCGTCACTTGGTCTCGCCCGGCACGAGCTTGCCGTCCTCGGTATGGGCCGGAATGTAGGTGGCGCCCGGCGGCGCCCCGCCCCATTGGGCGAGCACGACGAAGCTGCCGATCATCAGCACGAGCGACGCGATGACGAGCCAGGCGATGCGCGGCAGCGTCCAGGCGTCGGGATCGAGCACGCCCGCCCGCGTCGCCCACACGAATACGAGGTAGACGGCGAACGGCGCCAGGAACAGGGCCAGCTCGGTGAGGACGGGGCGGATCATGGCTGATAGATCCGCTCATACAAATTCCGCAGGATTCCCGCGGTCACGCCCCAGATGTAACGATCGCCGAACGGCATGGCGTAGTACTTGCGCTCGATGCCCTTCCAGTCGCGACTGTGCAGCGCGTGATTCTGCGCGTCCATCAGGAAGGCGAGCGGCACCTCGAAGGCATCGGCGACCTCGCCGGCGTTGAGCACGAGCCGGTAATCCGGGCGCACGCGCGCGACCGTGGGCAGGATGCGGTAGCCGGAAAACGTGAGATAGAGATCGAGATAGCCGATCGGGTCGATCAGCTCGTGTCCGAGCCCGATCTCCTCCTCGGCTTCTCTTATCGCCGCCGAAGCCGGCGTGGCGTCCCCTGCATCTATCTTGCCGCCGGGAAAGGCGATCTGCCCGGGATGGCTCGGCAGCTCGGTGCGCAATGTGAGCAGCACCTGCGGCTCGGGGCGGTCGACGACGGGAATGAGCACCGCGGCGGGCTTCGTCGCCTTGACGCCGGCGCGCTCCCACAAGGAAGGCTCGAGATCGAGGTCGCCGCGTTTTGCCTCGACGGAATGGTCGTTGAGCGCGGCGGGCACGTCGAGCGTCAGCCGCTGCCGGGCGCGCGCGAAGAAGTCGTGATTCGGCACCGTTTCGCCGCTCGGCAGCGCCACGTCCATCAGATGCTGTCCTTCAAGCGACAATGGGCCTTCAAGCGATTATCTCCTGCAAGCTGTCGGCCGGCGCCATGGCGAAGAACTCGCCGGCGGACGCTACGCCGAACATGCGCGTGCCGTCGATCTCGCGCTCCTCGCCGAGCTCGACCAGATCGTAGAACAAGGCGCGCGTCACCTTGGCCCAAAGGTTGCTCCGCACGTGGAGATAGGGCTTGAGGCCGCCGGTCCCGTGCTCGGGCGTGAAACGCAGCGCGTGATCGCCTCCGCAGGCGACCCAGTCGTCGACATTGGTGCGAAAATGCAGCACCGCTCCGCGCTCGCCTTGCCGCACGTCGAGCTCGACTGCCAGGAACGGCGCGTCGTCGACGACGATGCCGCATTTCTCGACCGGGGTGACCAGGAAGTATTGGTCGCCTTCCCGCTTGAGCACGGAAGCGAACAGCTTCACGAGCGCCGCCCGCCCGATCGGGGTCTTGAGATAGAACCAGGTGCCGTCCGCGGCGATGCGCATGTCGAGATCGCCGCAGAACGGCGGGTTCCAGAGATGGACCGGCGGCGGGCCCTTGCCGCCAGCGCGCTTGGCGGCGCCGGCGATGGCATCGAGCCCGCGTTGCGACTGCGTCGTCGTCATGTGCGAAGTTTAGATCGGAATTGGCCGGACTGTAATCCACCCGGCGCCACTGGTGCCCCGAACCCGAAGTTCGCGCACACCGTGCTGCAAATGCGATCGCGAACTTCGGGTTCAAAGGGGCATTAGAATCATAGCGTTGCTAGTGGTCCTTGGATTCCGAAGTTCGTGTCTAACGTGCCGCGAGAGCTGACGAACTTCGGAATCGGACCACTGGCGGGCTGCACGATTCGCGAGTTCGGAGTCGGGCTCAGATCTCGACCCGAAAGCCTACCTCCGACAACCCCTCGTGCGGGATCCGGAAGAAATCCGGTGCCCGGCTCGCGATGCGCGTGAGGAACGCGAAGATCGCAAACGGCACCGCCGGCATCGCCGAGCCCCGGGCGCGACGGACGACGATCTCGTGGGCGATGAAGTAGTGCACGTGCTCGAGATCGGCCTCGAAGCCCAGCATCTTGCAATTCTGCAGCGTGCGCGGGATGTCCGGCGTCTGCATGAAGCCGAGCCGCACCTGGATGCGGAAGATGCCGTGGCCGAGGCGCTCGAGCGAATGGCGCTCGCCGAACGGGACCCGCGGCCGCGGGTCGGCGACGAACGTCATGAGCACCACCGTCTTGTGCATCACGCTGCTGTGCTTGCAATGGTGGAGCAGCACCGGCGAGGCGCCGTGCGCCACTTTCGTGAGCCAAACCCCGGTGCCCGGCGCCCGCGCCACCACCATCTTGTCGATATGGTCGACGAATTCCGCAAGCGGCATCGACATGTCCTGCAGACGGCGTCGCACCTCCGAGGCGCCCCAGCGCCAGCACAGCATCAGCGCCACGATCGCGCCCCCGACCGAGAGCGGGAACCAGCCGCCGTCGACGATCTTGAGCGAGTTCGAGGCGAGAAAGATCGCATCGACTGCGCCGAACATCACGATGAGCAGCACGGCGACGGCGGGCGGCCAGCGCCAGCGCTCGATCGCCACGTTGTAGAGCAGAATGGTCGTGACCAGCATGGTCCCGGACACCGCGATGCCGTAGGCGCCGGCTAGATGGTCCGAGCTCTTGAACAGCACCACGACCAGCAACGTGCCGGCCATCAGCAGCCAGTTCGCGGTCGGAACGTAGATCTGGCCGGCTTCGTCGCCCGACGTCGGCACGATCCGCATGCGCGGGCAAAGTCCCATCAGCATCGCCTGCCGGGTCAACGAGAACACGCCGGAGATGAGCGCCTGGGAGGCGATGATGGTTGCGAGCGCGGCGAGCACCACCAGCGGGATGAGCGCCCAGCTCGGCGCCAATTTGTAGAACGGACTGTCGATCGCCTTGGGATCGGCGAGGACGAGCGCGCCCTGGCCGAAATAGTTGAGCAGCAGCGCCGGCAGGACGAGGCCGAACCAGGCCCGGCGGATGGCGGCGGGGCCGACATGCCCCATGTCGGCATAGAGCGCCTCCGCGCCGGTGAGCGCCAGGAACACGCCGCCGATCGCCGCGAAACCGATGACCGGATCGGCGAGGACGAAGCGCACCGCGGCGAGCGGATCGAGCGCAGCCAGGATTCCGGGCGCGGCGTAGATGTTGATGATCCCCAGCAAGCCGATGACCACGAACCAGGCGACCATCACCGGGCCGAACAGCGCCCCGATGCTCGCGGTCCCGCGCCGCTGGATCGCGAACAAGCCGATCAGGATCGCGAGCGTCACCGGCACGATGAATATCTCGAATTCCGGCGCAATCAGCTTCAATCCCTCCATCGCCGACAACACGGAGATGGCCGGGGTGATGACGCCGTCGCCGTAGAGCAGCGCCGCCCCGACGATGCCGAGCAGGACCAGAAGCGGCATCTTGGGGCCGCTCGCGACCCGCTCCGACGCCACCAGCGACAACAGCGCGAGGATGCCGCCCTCGCCCTCGTTGTCGGCGCGCAGGACGAAGACGACGTATTTGAGCGACACCATCGCCATCAGCGCCCAAAAGATCAGCGAGAGGACCCCGTGCACGTCGGCCGCGACCGGCGGGGTGTGGCCGGTGGCGCCAATCGCGACGGAAAAGGTGTAGAGCGGGCTGGTGCCGATATCGCCGAACACCACGCCGAGCGCGGTGAGCCCCAACAACCAGATGTTGCCGCGATGCTGATGGTGGCCGTCGCGCCCATGATCGGCGCCCGATGGTGCGGCCGTTGCGCTGCTCGAGGAAGCTTCCACAGGCTTATATCCCTCGGCCAAATGATGGAATTTGCGGCAGGTCAGACCCCGAACGCCGAGCAAGAACCAGGCCCGGACGCCAAATCGAGCCCAATTCTACCCGAGTCGTCTCACGATGAGTTGAGGGCGGGTCCCCGCCCTGCCTTCGCCATGGTTTGCCTGGAACTTGCGCAGGTGACCGGCCGTTTCCCTGCGATCGTGATTGCGACCGAGCTTATCCACTGCCGCCCACACCGGCTATGCCGCCCTGGGCTCGAACGGAAAAGCTCAAAAGTCCAAGCGTTCACGACCTTTTCGGCCCGGCCGGTGGTGGGGCGATCGTAGCAGGCCTGCATGGAGGCAGGGTCGCACCCGGTGAAAAATAGCGTAATCTGCAGGCAGTTGCGGGGATTCGGGACGCGCCGGAAGCGCCCCGAGGGTAGCCCAGCGTGCGGCAAGTGGCCCGAATGTTGCACGTTTTTTGGTCAACACCGGCGGCCGGCCAAGATACGCAGTGCGGCGGACCATAACCGGCCCGGACAACAATTGGATAACAAGGAGCTGACGTCATGGCGGTAGCCACTGAAAGCCCGGAAAAGCTCGAAGACATGATCGTGCGCCAGGCGGAAGCGACCGGGGCGCAGGTCGCCGCGGCCAAGACGGCCATCGGCAACGTGATCTTCGGGCAGGAGAAGGTGGTCGAGCAGGCGCTCATCACCGTGCTCTGCGGCGGGCACGCCTTGCTGATCGGGCTACCCGGCCTCGCCAAGACCAAGCTGGTCGAGACCATGGGCACGGTGCTCGGGCTCGACGCGCGCCGCATCCAGTTCACCCCCGATCTCATGCCCTCGGACATCGTGGGGAGCGAGGTGCTGGAGGAGAGCGCCGGCGGCAAGCGCAGCTTCCGCTTCATCCCGGGCCCGATCTTCGCCCAGCTCCTGATGGCCGACGAGATCAACCGCGCGAGCCCACGCACCCAATCGGCGCTGCTGCAGGCCATGCAGGAGCACCACGTGACCGTCGCCGGCAACCGGCACGACGTGCCGCGGCCGTTCCACGTGCTCGCGACCCAGAACCCGATCGAGCAGGAGGGCACCTATCCCCTGCCGGAAGCGCAGCTCGACCGTTTCTTGATGCAGATCGACGTCGACTATCCCGACCACGAGGCCGAGCGGAAGATCGTGTTCGACACCACCGGCACCGAGGAAAGCAAGCCGAAGCCGACCATGACCTCCGAGGACCTGCTCGCGGCGCAGCGGCTGGTGCGCCGTCTTCCGGTCGGCGAATCGGTGGTGGAGGCGATCCTCAAGCTGGTGCGCTCGGCGCGCCCCGGCCCCGAGACCGGCGAGCTCGGCAAGCTGATCTCCTGGGGGCCGAGCCCGCGCGCGAGCCAGGCGCTGATGCTGGTGGCGCGCGCCCGCGCCCTCGTCGACGGACGGCTGTCGCCCTCGATCGACGACGTCATGGAGATGGCGGAGCCGATCCTCAAGCACCGCATGGCGCTCACCTTCGCCGCGCGCGCCGACGGCGAGAGCAACGAAGCCGTCATCGCCAGGCTCAAGACGCGCATCGGATAGTCGGATGGCGGCCACGCGACGAGCGGACAAGCAGGAGATCAAGGCGACGCTGCACGCGAGCGGGCAAGCGCGCTCGCTCGCGGAGACCATGCCGCGCCTGATCCTCGAGGCCCGCCGCATCGCCGCCACCGTCATCCACGGGCTGCACGGCCGCAAGCGCGCCGGACCGGGTGAAAATTTCTGGCAGTACCGGCGCTTCCTGTGGGGCGAGCCGGCGCGCCGGGTCGACTGGCGGCGCTCCGCCCGCGACGAGCATCTCTATGTGCGCGAGCAGGAATGGGAGGCCGCGCATACGGTCTGGCTGTGGCCGGACCGCTCGCCTTCCATGGTGTTCACGTCGCCGCTGGCCAAGGAATCCAAGCTCGACCGCTGCCTGGTCGTCGCCTTCGCGCTGGCCGAGGTCCTGGTGCAGGCCGGCGAGCGCGTCGGCATCCCTGGCCTGATGCGCCCGACCGGCAGCCGCAACGTGTTGGACAAGATGGCGAACGCAATCGTGCATGACGTCAACGAGCGGCCGAGCCTGCCGCCGACCTTCGCCCCCTCCGCGCTCGCCGAGATCGTGGTGGTGTCGGACTTCTGGAGCCCGATGGCGGAGCTGCGCAAGACCTTCGCGCAATTGTCGTCGACCGGCGCCCACGGCCACACGGTGCAGATCGTCGACCCGGCGGAAGAGACCTTTCCCTATTCCGGCCGCGTCGAGTTCATCGAGCCGGAAGGCGCGGGCTCGATCACCGCCGGCCGCGCCGAGGCCTGGAAGGGCGAATACGAGGAGCGCGTGGCGCGTCACCGCGCCGAAATCCGCGCCGAGACCGACAAGCTCGGCTGGAGTTTCACCATCCACCGCACCGACCGGCCGGCAACCGAGCTTCTCCTTGCATTGCATGCGCGCTTGGGCGCGCCGCCTCCGGGTGCCGCGGTCGGCGGCCGCACGCGCGTCAGCGCACACGTCGGGGGGCGGGCATGATGGGCCTGCCGCTCGGCTTCGCGCAGCCGATGGTGCTGCTCGCTTTGTTGAGCCTGCCGGTGCTGTGGTGGCTGTTGCGGCTCATTCCGCCGCAGCCGCGCCGCATCAACTTCCCGCCGACGCGGCTTCTGTTCGACATCTCGCCCAAGGAGGAGACGCCGCAACGCACGCCGTGGTGGCTCACGCTCATCCGTTTGACCTGCGCCGCGCTCGTGATCATCGCGGCTGCCGGCCCCTTGTGGAACCCGCCGGTCGCGACCTCGACCGCCAAGGCGCAGCTCGCCCTGCTCATCGACGACGGCTTCCCGGCGGCCGGCACCTGGGACATCCGCATGCGCACCGCCGAGGACCTGATCGCGCGCGCGGAAGCCGACAACCGCGGCGTCGCGCTGATCCCGCTGTCGGAGCCGACCCGCGATATTTCGTTCGAGACGCCGGCGGCGGCGCGGGTGCGGCTCAAGCAGGTCAAGCCCAAGCCGCACGCGGTCATCCGCGCGGACGCGTTGCCCATGCTCGGCCAATTCCTATCTGCGACGCCGGACGTCGAGCTCGTCTGGCTCACCGACAGCGTCGATCTCGGCGGCGGTAGCGAGTTCGTGGCGGCGCTCGGCCGGCTCATCGAGCAGAGGCCCATTACGGTGGTCGAGGGCGGCATCTCCGGCGCGCGGGCGCTCACGGCCGCCGACAATGCCGCCGGCGCGCTCAGCGTGAAGGTGCTGCGTTCGAGCGGTACCGGCAACGACGCCGGCACCGTGCGGGCGCTGGACCTCAAGGGCCTGCCGCTCGGCGACGCCGCCTTCACCTTCAAGGACGGCGAGCGCGAGACCGACGCCGAGCTCACGCTGCCGGTCGAGATCCGCAACGATATCGCGCGGCTGGAAATCGCCGGCGAGCGCTCGGCCGGCGCGGTGGCGCTGCTCGACAAGCGCTGGCGGCGGCGCTCGATCGGCGTGGTCACCGGCTCGACCGCCGATACCGCGCAGCCGCTGCTCGCCTCGACCTACTACCTCATGCGCGCCCTCGGACCCTTCGCCGACGTCCGGCTCGCCGATCGCGGCTCGCCGGCGCAGGCGGTCGCCCAATTCATCGAGCAGCGCCTGCCGATGCAGATCCTCGCCGACGTCGGCAATGTCGCCGAGGCGCGCGAGCAGCTCACGCGCTGGATCGAGGAGGGCGGCGTGCTGGTGCGCTTCGCCGGGCCGCGCCTTGCCGCCGCCGATGACGACCTCGTGCCGGTGCGGCTGCGGCGCGGCGGACGCATTCTCGGCGGCAGCCTGTCGTGGGAGCAGCCGCAGCAGCTCGCCGCCTTCGCCCGCGAAAGCCCGTTCTTCGGCATGACGGTGCCGACCGACGTCACCGTGAGCCGGCAAGTGCTGGCCGAGCCCGATGCGACCTTGACCGAGCGCACCTGGGCGACGCTCGCCGACGGCACGCCGCTGGTCACCGCGCAGCGCCGCGGCAAGGGCCTGATCGTCCTCTTCCACGTCACCGCCGATACGCGCTGGTCAGACCTGCCGCTATCAGGCACATTCGTCGAGATGCTCAAGCGAATCGTGTCCTTTGCCGGCTCGATCGCGGCCGCCGACAGCAATGCCGCCAGCGCGAAAAGCGCACGCGAGGTCCTGCCGCCCACGCGCGTGCTCGACGGCTTCGGCATCTTCGGGCCGCCGCCGACCACCGCACGGCCGGTACCGGTGAGCTTCGCGTCCCGCGCCACGTTCGAGCACCCTCCCGGCTTCTACGGACCGCCGGAGGGATTGCTGGCGGTGAACGCGCTGGCGGGCGCCGATCGCCTGGCGCCGCTCGACGTCTCGGCGCTCAATGCACGCAAGGAGGCCTACCGAATGAGCGAACCGGAGGATCTGCGCGGACCGATCCTGCTCGCCGCGCTCGCGCTCCTCGCGCTCGATGCGCTCGTCGTGTTCATGCTCTCCGGTGGCATCGGACAACTGCTGCGGCGCCGGCGGCCGGCGGCGGCAGCCATCGCGTTGTTCGTGCTCGGAGCGGCGCTCCTCGCCTCGCCTCAGGCCTTCGCGCAAAACCAAGCGCCCACGCGCCCGGACGTACCCAGCCTCCGTGCGGCGCCACCCAAGATCCCGCCGCCGGCGCCGGTGGACGATCAATCCTTGAAATCGACGCTCGAGACCCGGCTGGCCTATGTCGTCACCGGCGATGCCGAGGTCGATCGCATCAGCAAGGCGGGGCTGCAGGGGCTCACCTTGTTCCTCGCGCAGCGCACGGCGCTCGAAGCCGGCGAGCCGATCGGCGTCGATCCCGCCCGCGACGAGCTTGCCTTCTACCCGCTGATCTATTGGCCGGTGGTGCCGAGCGCGCCCAAGCCTTCGCGCGAGGCGCTCGAACGCATCGACGCCTATATGAAGCAGGGCGGCACGGTATTGTTCGACACCCGCGACGCGGTCGAGGCGCCTCCCGGCCCCGGCGGCGCGAACCGCGGACCCGGCATGCAGGCGTTGCGCACCATCCTCTCCGCGCTCGACATTCCCGAGCTCGAGCCGGTGCCGCGCGACCACGTGTTGACCAAGACCTTCTATCTGCTCAAGGAGTTTCCCGGCCGCTTCAACACCGGCCAGCTGTGGGTCGAGGCGCTGCCGGCCGCAAACGACGACGAGCCGGCGGCCCGGCCGGCGCGCGCCGGCGACGGCGTGTCGTCGATCATCATCACCTCGAACGACCTCGCCGGCGCCTGGGCGATGCGCCAGGACGGCCAGGCGATGCTGCCGCTGGTCGCGGCCGAGCCGCGCCAGCGCGAATTCGCCTTCCGCGCCGGCGTCAACATCGTGATGTACACGCTCACCGGCAACTACAAGGCCGACCAGGTGCACGTGCCGGCGCTCCTGGAGCGGCTGGGGCAGTAGCAACCGAAGAAGAAAAAAGGAACGTGATCAGTTGAATTTCGGTCTTTCATTCACGCCGCTGGTCCCCGCCTACGTCGTATGGGCGGCGGTGGCCGTCGCCTTCGCCATTGCGCTGCTGATCGTGTTCGGGCGCACCCGCGGCGCGCTCACGCGCACCATCGCGCTCGCGCTGTTCGTGCTCGCGCTCGCCAATCCGTCGATCACGCGCGAGGACCGCGACCCCTTGACCTCGGTCGCGGTCGTCGTCGTCGATAAGAGCCCGAGCCAGGAATTCGGCGACCGCCTGAAGCAGACCGAGGCCGCGCGCGCCGCGCTCGCCGAGCGGCTCGGACGTCTGCCCAACATGGACGTGCGCTTCGTCGAGGCCGGCGAAGCCGACGGCGAGACCGACGGCACACGGCTGTTCACCGCGCTCTCCTCGGCGCTCTCCGACGTCCCGCACGACCGCGTCGCCGGCGTCATCTTCATTACCGACGGCCGCGTGCACGACGTGCCGAGCGAGGCCGCGGCGCTGGGCTTTGCCGCGCCGGTGCATGCGCTGATCACCGGCCACAAGAACGAGCGCGACCGCCGCGTCGTGCTGGTGACCGCCCCGCGCTTCGGCATCGTCGGGCAGGCGCAGACCGTCACCTTCCGCGTCGACGACCAGGGCGCGCCTCCCGGACCGGTGCAGGTGACCGTGCGCCGCGACGGCGAGACGATCGAGACCCGCAACGTGCGCGTGGGCGGAAACGTCAATATCAGCGTGCCGATCCCCCACGCCGGGCCGAACATCGTCGAGATCGAAGCCTCGCCGCTCGAGGGCGAGCTCACGCAGGTGAACAACCGCGCGGTCGTCTCCATCGACGGCGTGCGCGACAAGCTGCGGGTGCTGCTCGTTTCCGGCGAGCCGCATGCCGGCGAGCGGACCTGGCGCAACCTGCTCAAGTCCGACGCCAGCGTCGATCTCGTCCACTTCACCATCCTGCGCCCGCCGGAGAAGCAGGACGGCACGCCGATCAACGAATTGTCGCTGATCGCGTTTCCGACGCGCGAGCTGTTCCAGCAGAAGATCAACGAGTTCCAGCTCATCATCTTCGACCGCTATGCGCGCCAGGGCGTGCTGCCGATCATCTATTTCGACAACATCGCGCGCTACGTCCGCCAGGGCGGCGCGGTGCTGGTGGCGGCCGGCCCCGACTACGCCAGCCAGACCAGCATCTGGCGCACGCCGCTCGACGTGATCCTGCCGGCCGAGCCGAGCGGGCGGATGAACGACGGCGCGTTCCGCGCGCAGCTGACCGATCTCGGCAAGCGCCATCCCGTGACGCGCGGCCTCGAAGGCGCCGACGAGGATCCGCCGCACTGGAGCCGCTGGTTCCGCCTGGTCGACACCCGCGCCTCCAAGGGCACGGCCGTGATGCAGGGCCCTGACAACAAGCCGCTGCTGCTGCTCTCGCGCGAGGGCGAGGGCCGGGTCGCGCTCCTCCTCTCCGACCACATCTGGCTGTGGGCGCGCGGCTTCGAAGGCGGCGGCCCGCATATCGACCTGCTGCGGCGCTTGTCGCACTGGCTGATGAAGGAGCCCGACCTGGAGGAAGAGGCGCTGCGCCTGCTGGTGCGCGGGCGCGACCTCACGGTGCAGCGCCAGACCATGTCCGACGGCGTCGGCGACGTCACGCTGACGACGCCCTCGGGCAAGACCCGCACCTTGACGCTGTCGCCGAAGGAGCCCGGCGTCTGGCGCTCGACCATCGAGGCCAATGAATTGGGCCTGTGGCGCGCGACCGACGGCACGCTCAACGCGCTCGCCAATGTCGGGCCCGCCAATCCGCGCGAGTTCACCGAGGTGACCTCGACGACCGAGGTGATGGCGCCGCTTACCAATGCCACCGGCGGCGACGCCGTGCGGATCGAGGACGGCGGCGGCGTTCACCTGCCGCGCGTCGTCGCGGTGCGCTCGAGCGACACCTACAAGGGCGACGACTGGCTGGGCTTGCGAGTACGGGAGTCCAGCGTGGTGCGCGGCATCGGCGTGCTGCCGGTGTTCGCGGGCCTGATCGGGCTCCTGCTCCTGGTCGGAAGCCTGGCCGCCACCTGGATGCGCGAGGGGCGCTGACGCCGCGGCCCGGACGAAAAGACCTCGGCAGGCTCACTTCGCCATCACGGTCTCGGCGGCGGTCATCAGGCCCATCTTGGGATTTTGCGCGCAAAACGCCCCGAGCTTCTCGGCCTTGGCCTTCATCTTGTCGAAATCGACCACCGCCGGATCCTCTTCGTCGGTGAAATAGCCGTCGAACCACATGGTGATGGCGTTGACCGTTTCCTTCGGCAGCTCGATGAAGTCCTTGCACTTGATGGTGGAAAGATCGACCACCTGCGCGGGCGCAACCTGCACGACGAACAGGACTGCGGCGACAACAATGGAACCTGCGAGTTTCACGAGCATCGGCCTGCCGACGAGGGGCGCTAGAGGAGCAACGCTAGCCGCGGGCGCGGCCACCGTCAAAAAGGAATTTGCGCGACGGTATTAGCGCTGCAAGACGGTATGATTGCGGCAATCACGTCCAATCCGGGCGGATCGGCCCGGTCACGCCGTCGAACGCGCCGTCGGCGAGCTCGCAGACCAGGAGCCGCGCCGGATCGACCGGACCCGGCATCGCGACACGGCCCTTCGGGATGCGCTTGAAGCCCGACTTGCCGTAATAGGGCTCGTCGCCCACCAGCACGACCAGCCGGTGGCCCGTTGCTTTCGCTTCCGCGAGCGCGCGAGCGATCAACGCATAGCCGATGCCGCGCTCGCGGAACGGCGGCTCGACGGTGAGCGGACCGAGGAGAAGCGCCTGCGCCTCGCCGATGCGGACCGGCGACAGCCGCACCGAGCCGACCAGCAGCGTGCCGATACGCGCGGTGAACGAAAGCTCGAGCCGGTGGTCCATGCGCTCGCGCAGGCGGTAGGCCGACTTGGCGTAGCGGCCGGGGCCGAAGGTGCGCTCGTGCAGGCGCTCGATCGGCACCGCGTCGTCGGGCGTTTCCGGCAGGATGGTGAGCGAGAGGTCGGTCATCGGCTGGTTTGCTCAAGGACACGCAAAGGGCGCGCTTAGCATTTGGCAGACGGAAGGTCTATCGTCCAGCGCATGGCTCGTCCGAGCTGCGGGAAGAGCAAGGCGCCGAGGCGAATGCCTATATAAGGTGCCCGAAGAGAGGAGCTTGGCATGGGTCTTCTGGTCGACGGCGCCTGGCGCGACGAGCAGCATTCGGAACGCACGCCGGCCGGGCGCTTCGTGCGGCCGGCGACGCGCTTCCGCAACTGGGTGACGGCGGACGGCAGGGCGGGTCCGACCGGCGAAGGCGGCTTTCCGGCCGCGCGCGGCCGCTACCATCTCTATGTGTCGCTCGCCTGTCCGTGGGCGCATCGCACGCTGATCATGCGCAGCCTCAAAGGGCTCGAAGAAGCGGTGTCGATATCGGTGACCGAGCCGCTCTACGGACCGCATGGCTGGAGGTTCGGCGACACGCCCGGCAGCATACCCGACAGCGTGAACGGCGCGAGCGAGCTCGCCGAAATCTACCTGCGCGCCGACCCGAAATATACCGGCCGCGTGAGCGTGCCGGTGTTGTGGGACAAGGAGCGCCACACGATCGTCAACAACGAGTCGTCCGAGATCATCCGCATGTTCAACGGAGCCTTCGGGCGCTTCACCGATGTGCGCACCGATTATTATCCGGCCCCGTTGCGCGAAGACATCGACCGCGTCAACACGCTCACGTACGAGAACATCAACAACGGCGTCTATCGCGCGGGCTTCGCCACGGCGCAGGAACCCTACGAGGAGGCGTTCCGCGCGGTGTTCGCCGCGCTCGACGAGCTCGAGCGGCGGCTGTCGTGGCAACGCTATCTCGCGGGCGCGGACATGACCGAGGCCGATTGGCGGCTGTTCCCGACGCTCGTGCGCTTCGACGCGGTCTATTACA
>WNEY01002166.1_pt1 | contig 14329 bp, 13 predicted proteins | sample 5400531 | NCBI WGS metagenome assembly WNEY01 (sample SAMN13153338, study PRJNA577476) | soil metagenome | isolation source: 200 cm saprolite under Douglas fir tree site 1 | place: USA:California | collected 2015-04-18
TCTGGGGCCTGAAGCCCGTCGGCTATCATCTGAGCAACCTCCTCCTGCACGCCGCGAATGCGGCGGTCTTTTACCTCGTGGCCCGCCGGATCCTGGGATCGGCCCTGCCGGGTCCACGTGAACGAGGGAACGTGGGCCTGGCTCTTTCCGCGGCGTTTGCGGCCCTCCTTTTCGCCATTCATCCCTTGCGGGTCGAATCCGTCGCCTGGGCCACGGAACGCCGCGATGTCCTCTCGGGGCTCTTCTACCTGCTGACGCTCCTCGCCTACCTCCGGGCTGCCGAGCAAGGCGAGCGCGACCGATGGGGGTATTGGGCGTCGGTTGGCTTGTTCGTCTGCGCCCTCTTGTCCAAATCGATGGCCGTGAGTCTGCCGGTCGTGCTGCTGATTCTGGACGTCTACCCGCTGCGACATCTCGGGGGAGCCAGAGGGTGGTGGGGTGAGCCCGCGCGCTGGGTTTACCTTGAAAAGATCCCCTTCGTGTTGCTCGCCCTGGCGGCCTCCGCCATCGCATTCGTACCGCAAATCCAGGGCCACAACATGCCGCCGCTGGACGAACTGAGCGTGCTCGGCAGGCTGGCGGACTCAGCGTACGGCTTGAGCTTCTACCTCTGGAAGACGGTGTTTCCCGTGAACCTCTCGCCCCTCTATGAACTGCGCGGCCAGAATCCGTGGGCGCCGCCCTTCCTTCTGAGCTACGGCGTGGTGCCTGCCATCACCGCCCTGGCGCTGATCCTCCGCCACCGATTACCGGGCCTGCCCGCGGCCTGGCTCGCATATGTGGTCATCCTCCTACCGGTGCTGGGGATCTTTCAGAACGGCCCCCAGATCGCCGCCGACCGCTATACGTACGTGGCAGGTCTCGGATGGGCGCTCTGGGTTAGTGCCGGCATGCTCGCCGCTTGGCGCCGGCGATCGTTCCTGGTTACCGGGCTCGCTGCTTTTCTCCTCCTTGGCTTGGGAACTCTCACCTGGAGCCAGGTCCGCGTCTGGCACGACTCGGAGAAACTTTGGAGCCATGCCATTGCGATTGATCCCAGCTCATCCATCGGTCAGTTTAGCTTGGGCCTGGCGCTCGCGCGGCAGGGCAGGCTGGTGGAGGCGGTCGAGCACTACCAGACGGCCCTGCGCCTCGAGCCGGACTTTGCTGACGCCCACACCAACGTAGGCGTCGCGCTCGCCAATCAAGGCAAGCTGGCGGAGGCGATCGAGCACTACGAGACGGGCCTGCGCCTCGGGCCGGACAATGCAGTCGCCCACTTCGCCTGGGGTAATGCGCTCGTGCGGCAGGGCAAGCTGGTGGAGGCGGTCGAGCACTACCAGACGGCCCTGCGCCTCAAGCCGGACTATGCTAACGCCCATAACAACGCGGGTTCTGCGCTCGTCCGGCAGGGCAAGCTGGCGGAGGCCATCGCACACTACGAGGAGGCCCTCAAGATCAGGCCGGACGATGTAGACGCCCGCATCAACGTAGGTGTTGCGCTGGCCCGGCAGGGGAAGCTGGCCGAGGCCATCGAACAGTACTATCGCGCGCTACAGATCCAGCCGGACCATGCTGACGCCCACACCAACGCGGGTGCTGCGCTCACGCGGCAGGGCAAGCTGGTGGAGGCCATCGCACACTACGAGCAGGCCCTCAAGATCAAGCCGGACCATGCTGACGCCCATAGCAATATGGGTGCTGCGCTCGCCGGTCAGGGCAAGCTGGCGGAGGCGATCGAGCATTACCAGCAGGCCCTGCGCATCAAGCCGGACCACGCCGACGCCCACACCAACTGGGGAGCAGCGCTCGCCCAGCAAGGTAAGCTAGACGAGGCGATCGAACACTACCGACAGGCTCTCCAGATCAGGCCCGAGTCCGCCGACGCCCACAACCACTGGGGCCTGGCGCTCGCTCGGCAGGGCAAGCTGGCCGAGGCCATCGAACACTACCAGCAAGCGGTGAAACTCAGACCGTCCTTCACGGAAGCCCAATCCAACCTGGTCAATGCTCTCCAGAGGCTGGGCATGGGCCAGGCGGACACAGCCTCGAGCCAGAAAAACAAAAAGGTGGAATAGTTCAGGCGCGCGCGAGGGAACTGCTGCGGAGCATCGCGTTGCCGAGCGTGCGCACGGCAGCACTACTGTCCGAATTATTGATGACGCACCCTAGAATCCCGGGGGGGGATGATATAGATCAATCCGCTACAGAAGTGATACCTCGACCCACAGAGCTAAACGGAGATCTCAACGAGTGAGCCGTGCGGGCCAGTCTCGCCAACGAAGAGATGGAGCTGCCCCGCGCGAGCCTCCTGAGCCGGTCGCCCGCGCTTCAATCCAGAGATGGGTCCACTGGCTGGTCCCAGTGCTGATTGCTCTCGTCACCTTCGCCGCCTTCCTGCCAGCGCTCCACAACCAGTTTGTGAACTGGGACGATGATGAAAATCTCCTCAACAACCCTCGGTATCGTGGACTCGGCTGGACCCAGCTCCGCTGGATGTGGACCACACACATGGGCCACTACATTCCGCTGACGTGGATGACCTTCGGGTTGGATTACCTGCTCTGGGGCATGAACCCCCTCGGATACCACCTGACGAGCCTCCTCCTGCACGCCGCCAATGCGGTCGTCTTCTTCTTCATAGTCCGTCGGCTCCTGACACGGGCTCTGTCCAGTCCTTCTGAACGCGGCTACGCGCTCGCGGTTTGCGCCGGGGTGGCCGCCCTCGTGTTCGCGATCCATCCCCTGCGCGTGGAATCCGTCGCGTGGGTCACCGAACGGCGCGATGTCCTCTCGGGACTCTTCTACCTGGTGACGATCCTGCTGTACCTGCGGGCCTGCGAGCGCGGTGAGCGCGGCCGAAGGGGGTACTGGCTGTCCGTGACCGCGTTCGCCTTAGCGCTTCTCTCCAAGTCGATGGTCGTGAATCTTCCGGTCGTGCTCTTGACCCTGGACGTCTATCCCCTCCGACGCCTCGGGGGGGCCGTCGGGTGGCGGAGCGAGTGCGCGCGGCGGGTCTACGTCGAGAAGATCCCGTTCGTGCTCCTGGCGGCTGCGGCATCGGCCATCGCACTCATGGCGCAGCTTTCGCACGACACCATGGTCTCTGTGGTTCGACTGAGCGCGCTGGGCCGGCTAGCGGTCTCAGTGTACGGCGTGAGCTTCTACCTCTGGAAGACGGTCGCGCCCGTGAATCTCTCGCCGCTCTACGAACTGCCGCCCACGGTGAATCCATGGGCGCCGCCGTTCCTGCTGAGCTACGGTCTCGTTCTCGCCATCACGGCAATCGTCCTGGCCCTCCGCCGGCGAGTGCCGGGCCTGCCGGCGGCGTGGGTGGCTTACATCGTGGTCCTCTTGCCGGTGCTCGGGATCTTTCAGAGCGGCCCGCAGATCGCTGCTGATCGATATACCTACCTGGCAGGCCTGGGCTGGGCGATCTTCGTCGGCGCCGGCTTGTTGTCCTGCTGGCGAAGCTCGAGGAGGTCGAAGACAGGGACGCCGGCAGCTTGGCTGCTTGCCGGCCTTGCCTTATGTGTCGTCGTCGGGTTGGGAGTCCTCACCTGGAACCAGGCCCAGGTCTGGCACGACTCGCAGAAGCTGTGGACCCACGCCCTCGCCATTGACCCTCAATCTTCCCTCGCCGCGAACAACTTGGGTATTGTGCTCGCTCAGCAAGCTGAGGCGATCGAACACTTCGAGCAGGCCCTGCGGATCAAACCTGACTACGCCGACGCTCACAACAACCTGGGCGCTGCGCTCGTTCAGCGTGGAAAGCTGGCCGAGGCGATTGAGCACCTCCAGCAGGCCCTCAAGATCAGGCCGGGCAATGCCGACGCCCACTACAACTGGGGCGTGGCGCTCGCTCAGCAGGGCAAGCCGGCCGAGGCGATCGAGCACTTCGAGCAGGCGCTAAAAATCAACCCTCACGGCGCCGACGCGCACTCCCACTGGGGTGTGGCGCTCGCTCAGCAGGGCAGGCTGGCCGAGGCGATCGAGCACTTCGAGCAGGCCGCACAAATCAACCCTCACGACGCCGACGCGCACTACCACTGGGGCGTGGCGCTCGCTCAGCAGGGCAAGGCGCCCGAGGCGGTCGAACACTACCGGCAGGCGCTCGAGATCAAGCCCGACTATGCCGAGGCCCTCAACAACTGGGGTCTGGCGCTCGCTCGGCAGGGCAAGGCGGCCGAGGCGGTCGAGCACTACCGGCAGGCGCTCAAGATCAAGCCGGACTTCGCCGCAGCTCTCACCAACTGGGGCAATACGCTCGCTCGGCAGGGCAAGCCAGCCGAGGCGATCGAGCACTACCGGCAGGCCCTCGAGATCAAGCCCGACTTCGCCGACGCCCACAACAACTGGGGCAATGCGCTCGCTTTGCAGGGCAAATCGGCCGAGGCGGTCGAGCACTACCAACGAGCATTGAACCTTCGACCGTCCTTTGCGGAAGCCCAATCGAACCTGATTAATGCTCTCCAGAGGCTAGGCACGGGCAAGCCGGAGGCGGTCCCGAGTTGGAAAGCCAAGAAGGCCGAAAAGGGCCGGGACCCCGACCAATGAGCCGCAAGAAAAGGGCCCGCAGGCGAGAAGTTGGAGCTCAGCTGGAGCTCCGTGAACCGGTAGCCCGCGCGTTAATCGAGCGATGGCACCGCTGGCTGGTCCCAGCGCTGATTGCTCTCGTCACGTTTGCCGCGTTCCTGCCTACCCTTCAGAACCAGTTCATGTGGGACGATGAGAAAAACCTCCTCACCAACTATCACTACCGGGGGCTCGGCTGGGCCCACCTCCGGTGGATGTGGACCGCATTTCACATGGGTCACTACACTCCCTTGACCTGGATGACCTTCGGCGGGGACCACTTGCTCTGGGGCATGAAGGCCTTCGGCTATCACCTGAGCAGCCTGCTCCTCCACGCCGCGAACGCGGTGGTCTTTTACTTCGTAGTCCTCCGGATACTGAGATTGGCGCGGCCGGCCGCGGTTGAACGAGGTCACGCGGGGCTCACCGGTTCCGCCGCCTCCGCCGCCCTCCTGTTCGCCCTTCACCCCCTGCGCGTGGAATCCGTCGCCTGGGCCACGGAGCGGCGGGATGTCCTTTCGGGGCTCTTCTACGTGTTGACGATCCTCGTCTACCTCCGGGCTTGTGAGGGCGAGGAGCTCGGCCGCAGGTGGTATTGGGTGGCCGTCGCCCTGTTCGGCTGCGCGCTGCTCTCCAAATCGATGGCGGTGAGTCTTCCGGTTGTCCTGCTAATCCTGGATGTTTATCCGCTCCAGCGCCTCGGGGGGGCCACGAAGTGGTGGAGTGTGCGCGCCCGCGGCGTCTACCTGGAGAAGATCCCGTTCGTCCTGCTGGCCGTTGCGGCCTCCGCCATCGCGTTCCTGGCGCTCTTCCGACTCAACAACATGGCGCCATTGGATCAACTGAGGGTGCCGCAAAGGCTGGCGATGTCCGCGTACAGCTTGAGCTTCTACCTCTGGAAGACGGTCGTGCCCGTCAACCTCTCGCCCCTTTACGAGCCGCATGAGTTGGACCCGTGGGCAACGCCATTCCTCCTGAGCTACGGCGCGGTACTCGCCATCACCGCCGTCGTAACGACCCTCCGCCGCAGAGCGCCGGGTCTGGCGGCAGTTTGGCTCGCGTACGTGGTGATCCTACTCCCGGTGCTCGGAATCTTTCAGAACGGTCCCCAAATTGCCGCCGATCGCTACACCTACCTCGCCGGCCTTGGCTGGGCGGCCTTGGCCGGTGCCGGCCTGCTCTCCTCGAGGCGATGGCTGTCTTTCCTGTTTAGCGGCCTTGTTGCATGCATCGTCCTTGGCTTGGGAACCCTCACCTGGAGCCAGGTCCAGGTCTGGCACGATCCGGAGAACCTTTGGGCCCACACGCTTTCCATCGATCCCGAATCTTCCATCGCTCACAACAATCTGGGCAATGCGCTCGAGAATCAGGGGAAGCTGGCCGAGGCGGGTCAACACTACCGCCAGGCCCTGCACTACAAGCCTGACTACGTCCTTGCCCACTACAACCTGGGCAATATGCTCGCTCGACAGGGGAAGCTAGCCGAGGCGAGCGAGCGCTACCGGCAGGCGCTGCACTTCAAGCCCGATTATGCGCCCGCCCACAACAACTTGGGCAGTGCGCTCACTCAGCAGGGCAACCTGGCCGAGGCTATCGAACATTACCGGCAGGCCCTGGACATCACGCCTGGCGATGCAGACACCCACTACAACTTGGGCAGTGCGCTCACTCAGCAGGGCAACCTGGCCGAGGCTATCGAACATTACCGCCAGGCCCTGGACATCACACCTGGCGATGCCGACGCCCACAACCACTGGGGCCTGGCCCTCGCTCGGCAGGGCAAGCTGGCCGAGGCCATCGAACACTACCAGCAAGCGGTGGAACTCAGACCGTCCTTCACGGAAGCCCAATCGAACCTGGTCGATGCTCTCCGGAGGCTGGGCATGGGCCAGGCGGACACAGCCTCGAGCCAGAAAAACAAAAAGGTGGAATAGTTCAGGCGCGCGCGAGGGAACTGCTGCGGAGCATCGCGTAGCCGAGCGTGCGGAGCTGGGCGTCCACGGGGGCCCTGGTGCGCTGCTCGGCGATGCGGCGGTCGCTCACCGTTGATCCCACGAGGCGCGGGACGGCGCGGCGATCGTGCCCGGATCGCCGGTCGCGCCCGAGCCGGCGGTCCAGGATGACCTCCACGTTCTCTTCGCTAGAGAATTCGCGCCGCAGATAGTCCCAGAGGCCAGGCTGGTCGCGCGAGATGAGGAAAAGGTGACGGTCCGCTATGGGTGCTTGCATGGATACGGAGTTATTTCACACCCGGCGCCGCGAGTCAAGAAAGAGTCAAGGAGGACGGAGGCGGCGGAGCGCCCGTTGAGCCGCCCGCGCTTCCTTCGAGAGCCGCCGCGGGTTCCCGCGCTTGTCGCGCCTGGGTTGGTCTTCTTCGTCATCGTCCCTGTCCGGCTCCGACGCCGCTGACAATGCTCGGACGAATCGATCGGCGCTGATGACGGAGCAGCCGGCACGCCCCGCCGCGTCCCCCACCGCCCGGTCGGAGGTCACGACGGCGGCGCCCGCGCCGAGCTGGCGCGCCAGTCGCACGAGGACGTCGTCGGCCTTTTCAGGCGGGCGCGAGAAGATCACCTCGACCTGGCCGGCCGCGGAGCGGGGGCCTGACGCTGGAGCGCCGTCGAAGACCACCGTGAAGCGGTCGCCCTTTGCCCGCGCGGCGTGCGCGACGAGGCGGAGCAGCGCCGTCCGCCCGGCCTCGAGGCTCTCCGCCTCGTGTGCCCGGAGGTCGGGGTCGCGACGGATGACGTTGTAGCCGTCGACGAGCCAGCGAATCGGCGTCCTACAGGGGAATCAGGTTCACGCCCGATCCTCTGGCCGCCTGGGCAAGCCGCCGGTCCAGGGTCGCAAGCCCAAGGCCCCGACGCTGCGCTAGCTCTAGGTACGCAGAGTCGTACGCAGAGAGCCTGTATTCGTCGGCAAGGACTTGGAGCGCGCGGATCGTCTCTGCATTCAGGATGGAATCGGTCTGAATGGGAAGCAGTCGATAGAGCTCGATCAAGCGACTGCGATCCGCTTCCGCCAGCCGGCGCCGACGACGCGCCATCGTGAGCGCATTCGCGATTTCGTACCACCACAACGCCGGGACCCAGAACGCGTTCTTTCCGGAAGCCCGGGGCAGCAGCCTATCCGCCCGTCCCGAGGCCTCGTCGGGAAGCCCCCAGGCCAGAGCGAGGGAGCTGTCGAGCACGAGCTCCATCAGAAGCGACGCGCCTCCTCGATCAACCGACGTACTTTCACCCGCCCCGAGACGCGGCCCCGGATTTCGCGGAACGCCTTGAGGACGCGACTAAGATCGGCTGCCTGCTCGTCCCGAACGTACGGCACCAGCCGCGCCACCGGCTTGCCTCTCCTCCGAATCACGAACGACCGCCCGCGCTCCGTTTCTCGAAGCAGCTCGGACAGGCGGGTCTTCGCTTCGAACGCGGTCACGTCGGCCACGGAATCGCTCACGCCAAGGCTCTCCCGAGGGGGGATTATACAACTAGTCTAATCAACTAGTTCTTCCCAGCCGGCCGACCGCGAGCCCAGCGGACGCGTGTCGTCTCGGCCGTGCGACGCGCCGGGTCCGAGATCGCCTTCACGCTGGATCGCGGCGGGGTCAGCCGACGCGACGACCCCTATCGCCTCAAGCGCGTCCCCGTGCTCGGTGAGCCACTCTCGGGAGAGTTTCTCGCGTACGTTTCCGGCAGGCGCCTGTGCTCCGGCACGGTCCTGGCGTGGTGGAGATTCGCGAGCGCCTCCTGGATCGACGCGAGGCGTGGCTCACTGCCCCTTCCTCGCCTGGCTCAGGATCTGGCCCAGGCGCCGGTAGTGCGCCAGATAGTAGCCGGGAAGCGACGAGCCCAGGCCCTCGTAGCGGGCCCGGAGCCACGCGGGGGGCGGGAGCAGCGCGCGGCGCAGCGTTCCAAGCAGATCACGCCCGCGGTCCACCAGGAGGAGCGCGATCAGATGCTCGAGGGCCCGGCGTTGCTGCGACGCTCGATGACGCAAGAGCCAGCCCAGCGCGGTGGCTCGCGGCCCCCGCGGTGTGATCCGCGCGATCACCGAGGCGGGCACGCGGGCGCCGAAAAGCATCTCCAGCTCCGTCAGGGCGAAGCAGAGCGCCGCGCGCACGCGCCAGCGGGACGCCCGCGCGACCAGCGCCTCCCAGTCGAGCCTGTCAGCCCAACGCTCGATGACGAGATGGAGATCGTAGTACCAGAGCGGGCCCGCGAGAGCGTGGTGAACGGCCAGGTGAACGGCCAGATATAGGAGGAGATCTTCCGGACAGAGGCCGAGGGCGTCCTCGCCGGCCACTCTGATCCTGACGGCCCGATCCCAGACCGCGAGGCCCGCGTGTTCGTCCCAGGAGTAGCGTGGTTCGCTCAGGAGCCCCCAGTGCAGGTCCACCCGAATGCCCGTCGTCTCCTCGTAGAGCGTCGCGCGGTCGTAAGCGAGGTCGAAGCGAAAGCTGTGCGCATCGGCGAGCCGCCGGTAGCCGAGGCCCAGGAGGAGCTCGTCCACCTGGCGGACGCTTTCGCGTCGGACCAGGAGATCGAGGTCCGTGCACGGACGGAGCGCGGGATGGGGGTAGAGGGTTTCGGCGAGCGCCGGCCCTTTGAGGGGGATGACCGGGATATGCTCGCCCTGGAAGCGTTTGAGCAGCCGTCCGAGCTCGCCGCTCATGATCAGATGACGCGCCGTGCCCTCGGCGAGCTCCCGGTGCAGCCGCGCCCGCACGTGGCGTGGCATCGCCTCGGGCGGGCTCGCTCCGCACGCAAACCCGAGAGCGGGTCCCAGACCCTCGGCCTCGGCCGAGGCAACCAGGAGAGTCCAATCGAGGGAGTCGCCCGGGACCGGAGGCGCACCGCGCCCCGCGAGGGAGCGCAGACACTCGACGATCCAGCGGGTCTCGGAGCTCAGAGCGCCGACGCGGGCGAACGCAGCATCGAAGCGGGGACGACGGAGGAGCCAGCCGCCTGCGCCCTCGCGAGGGCGTGTTCGCAGTTCTCGGGCGAGGGACCGTAGAGGTCTCCGGTCTCGACCAGCGCCTGCCCGGGGCAGCGCGTGCAGAACCGGGAGGCCGCACACGACGAGCACGTGTGGAGGTCCCGGATACGGATCGCGCGGACCCTCAGCATGTTCGGCGATCGATGCCAGATCTCCGCGAACGGCTCCTCGCGCACGTTGCCGCAGGCGATGGGCATGGCGACGCAGGGCATGACGTCCCCGTAGGCGCTGATGTAGCAGGCGTTGTGCGAAGCGCCGCACGGGACCTCGTCGAGATCGGCACGCGCCGAAGGCGACTCGCACGCCTCCCGCTTCCCGAGATCGGGATTCATAGCGGGATCCTGAAAGACCCGCATGAGGTCCTTCCGCGTGATCCTGAGCGTGAGGGGCGAGGCATCCCCGTCGTTCTTCGCCGTGATCATTGGGTCGAAGCCGCAGAGGACCCCGAGACGCTCCGCGAGGGCGCGGATGTCTTTGTAGCGCCCCACGTTCAGGGTCATGAGCGGGCAGTTCAGCTTGACGGCGACGCCGGCGTCCCTCAGCAGGGCGACGCCCTCGAGCGTCCGTGCCAGCGAGCCCGGGACCTTGGTCACCGCGTCGTGGACCACGGGCTCGGCGCTGTAGATGCTGACGCTCACCTGGCGCACGCCGAGGCTCCGGAGCCGGGCCGCCTTTTCAGGCGTGACCAGCAGCGCGTTGGATTTCAGGCGGACGTCGAAGTGGAGCCGCCGCGCGTGCTCGACCAGCTCGAACAGATCCCTTCTCAGGAACACTTCGCCGCCGCTGAACGTGAGATAGAGCGTGCCCGCACGGGCCACGTCCTCCAGGAGAGTCTTGAGCTCGTCCGTCGTCAGCTCCGGGCGCCGTTCGATCACCCGGTAGCAGTGAATGCAGCGCTCGTTACAGCGCATGGTGAGGTCGATGTGAGCCGAGAGCGGGATGTGCAGACTCACACTCTTGTCGAACAGCCACGATGTCAGGTCAGGCATGTCACGCTACGTCAGGAAGCCTTCTGCATGCCGGCCCCGCAGGGGCCGCCCTGGTTCGCGATCTTTCCGCATGCCAACGCGGTGGTCTCGAAGACCTCCTGACTGAGGATCTCGGGTGGCTTATACTTCCGCTTGCCGCTCTGACCTGTATCCGATTCCCGAATGTGCTCACTGCGCTTGTCCATATCGCCTCCTACGACCCGTCTTGAGGGGTCTCCGAAACGGCCAAGAGGCCGCGCTGGCAGAGCTTCTCGATGAAGGTCGTCGCATCACGTCGGGCCGCGGCCGGTTCGACGTCGAACTCCTCGCATATGCGGGCGACGATGGCGCTCACCGGCGTCTTCCCATCCGAGACCTCCCAGATGAGCGTTCCCACCGCGTTCAACGTGTTCAGGGTGCTGTCCTCAGCGAGAAGGATCACGGCCTCCCCATCGTACACGCGCCAGGCCGTTTGGCGATTTCGAGCCACATAGCGTTCAGGCACGGTCGATGACCTCCCAGAAGCCGGGATCGAGCCGAAACGTGAGGTCGAAGCAGGGGACGGTCTCGACAAGGTCGGCCGCGATGCCCAGGACGCGTGCCGTCAGGTCGGCATCTCGAGCGAAGAACAGGACGTTCGGCAGGAGCCGCCTGAGGGCCTGCCCGGGCGTGACGGCTTCGATGGCGTGCCGACTGCCGTGGTGGAGGAAATAGATCCCCACCAGGGGGGCGGCGCGATCCTCCCCCGCTCTCGCCAGCTCGCCCCAGAAAGGCGTCCCGTAGCAACATGCACGCTTGTCGGAGATGCGTGCGATAGAGAGCTCGTCGCTCAACAGGGTCGCGTCCCGGGAGAGCCGCGTGATGGTGGTCTTCCCGCTCCCCGAGCGGCCGCAAAAGAGATACGCCGCGCCGCTCCGGATCAGGCTCGCGGCGTGCACGACGAGCCCGTGAGCTTCGACGAGCGCCAGGGAGTAGAGGATTCGCACGAAGGTGTCGACCGAGAACTCGTTGGGGGCGGCGAGAGTCACGGTTCCGTGACGTCGCCCGAGATCCACGGCCCCCGCAAAATCTCCGCGCGTGACCAGGAAACGACCCGGGCCGCCATCGGGCCGGACGACGACATCGTCGGCAACCGGCGCACCTCCGGCGGGCTGTGCATCGACCTCGATTCGCCAGTCCGGGGTTCCCGCCGAGAGGAAGCCTTTGTACCGCTCACGGACGACTCCCGTCACCTCGGGATGCCGCGTGAGGATCCCGGTGCGGAGGCCAGCGATGCCGATGCTCAGCTCACCCACGCAGTGCGGCTCGCACGATGCGCCTCACGCGGATCGCGAGGGCAATGGGGAACGGGATGAGGGTGGAGACTGCGGCGATCGCACGGTTGCGCCATCGGCCACTGCGGGTATCGAGCCGCTCGAAGCGACCGCGTCGCTGGACGGCGACCACCTTGCCAAGAACCTGTCCCGGGTCGATGAGGTCGGTGAATAGAAGCGCGTCGCCTTTGGCCACGAGCCGCTCCCGCTCGCGCTCGATCACGCGGTGCAGGAAGACCCGCCCCGGCGGCGTCTCGTAACAAATCACGTCGCCCACGCTGATCTCCGTCCCGGCGGCCGGCACGACGAGAGCGACATCACCGTCGCGCAGGCAGGGCAGCATGCTGCCGCCTCTGGCCTTGATCCGCAGAGGCGCGCCCCCTCTCAACAAACGGGCGGCCAAGTCGTTGACGGGTCGCATTCCCTACTCGAAGTAAAAGGATGATCTCACACCGGACCACGGCTGGAAAGGGTAAAGGCCGTGAGTCCTTGACCATTCCGAGCTGCCGGGCTAACTTTCAACCCACGTGCGGCCACGGGGGGAGGGAACTTTGCACTGGCAACGGAGGGTCGTTGGCAACATCCTGGGGGCGGGCGCGGCGCTCGCCCTCGTGATCATGACCGCCGGTGCCGACAATGCGTCGAGCGGCGACGAGCCGCTGGTGCGGCGCCGGGCGCAAGTCGGCCGGCCCTACTGGCCCCACGCTCCCACGGCGACCGTCCTCAGCGTCGGAGAGCGGGTGACCGATCTCTCTGCACGCTGGACGTTCGGCGTCTTCGCCGGGCTCCATCTCGATCCGCACACGCGGACCAACACGGTGACCGGCATCTACTCGCTGTACGCGGACACCACCTCGACAGCGACGCCGGCCGTGCTGCCGCACATGGGCGGTATTCACGGCGCCGTCCACTACACCGGCACGGGCACGGTGGAGCTGGCCGATAGCGGCTACTTCGGCGTCGCGAACCTTTCCACGGGCACGGTGCGCAAGGTCTATGGCGTGACCGTCGGGATCGGAAACTACGCGCGCGGCGTCGTCGAAGACGGGTACGCGCTGTTCGTGCGGGCCAGCGACAGCGAGCGAGGCGGGCAGTTCCTGAGAAACCACGGGGTATACATCGAGGACCAGTCCGCGGCCGGGACGGAGAGGGCCGTCAACCTCTACTCGGCGGGCCGAGGCTCGACCAACATCTTCGAGGGATCGCTCCAAGTGAAGGGCGCACTCAGCGCGTCGACGGTGCGCGTCCGCACGGCACATCCCACGGCGCCCGACCGTGAGCTGGTGCATGCGGCCCTCGCCGGGCCGGAAGCCGCCGTCTACTTCCGTGGCGAGGCGCGCCTGGTCGGCGGCGAGGCGATCGTCGCCCTGCCGTCGTACTTCGAGTCGCTCACTCGGAAAGACGGTCGCACGGTGCAGCTGACCCCGGTGGGAGGCTGGACACCGCTGTACGTGGTCGACGGCGTCAAGGACGGGCGCTTCACGGTGCGGGCAGACGGTCCCCGAGGTGATCGCCGCTTCTACTGGGAAGTCCGGGCCGTCCGCGCTGACACCGGGCCGCTGACCACCGAGCCGCCTCGCGCGGCCCGATGACCGAGTTTGCTGCAGCTTTCAGGGTCTGATCTGAGCGTCTGAGCGTATGCCGCGCGACACCCGCGAGACACGGCGCGGATCCGACCCGTGCGCCGACGGCGCCGCGCGCGGCTGGTAGGGCGCCGCATGCGCGGTTGGCGCAAGGTTCCGTTCGTCCTCCTCCGGGGCACCGCCCGGGCGTTCGAGCTCGCCAGCCGCGCCTCGCTGTCCCTCGCCGCCGGAACGCTGCGCCTTCAAGATTTAAGGCAAGCGATCGCCAACGCCTGGGGGGAGGTCGGCCATCAGGAAGCCTACATTCGCTGGGGCCTGTGGCCCTGGGAGAAGTCTCTGTACGATCGCTTCCTGAAGCCGGGGGATCGAGTCCTCCTGGTCGGATGTGGCACGGGGCGTGATCTGCTCGCGCTCCTCAAGCTCGGCTATCGCGTGGAGGGGCTCGACGTCGCCCCTCGAGCCATCGCCCGCGCGCGTCAGATGCTCGAAACGGAAGATCTCGTGGCGGAGCTCCACACGGGCCCGATCGAGGCCGTCGCGTTGCCGGAGAGCTTTGACGCGTTTGTCTTCTCGTGGTTCTGCTACGGCTACATCCCTGAGCTCGAAACCCGCGTCGGCGTGCTCCGCAAGATCAAAGCGCACCTGAACCCAGGGGGCAGGATCGTGATCAGCTACAATCCCACGGACCGGCCGCTACGATCGCTCCCGATTCGTCTGACGCAGCTCGTCGGCCGGCTCACCCGGTCTGACTGGCGCCCAGCGCTCGGCGACGTCATCAGCCCGGCCCCCGGCTGGTGGCAGGGCCTCCACTACGAGCACCAGTTCGGGGATGGTGAACTCGAGCGCGAAGCCCGCGCCGCAGGCTTGACTCTCGTCTACCACGAGCGAAGCGACAGGGGTGTAGCCGTCCTGAGTGAGG
>WNEY01002168.1_pt1 | contig 14328 bp, 12 predicted proteins | sample 5400531 | NCBI WGS metagenome assembly WNEY01 (sample SAMN13153338, study PRJNA577476) | soil metagenome | isolation source: 200 cm saprolite under Douglas fir tree site 1 | place: USA:California | collected 2015-04-18
GATCAGGTCGCTCCATCAGGTTCCTTCCAGGTCGTCTCGGGCATCAGGCTGCAGTCCTGTTAGAGGAGGAAAGCCGGCGGCGGTTCCGAGTAGCCTTGGTTCGCCGGGTTACTTGTCGCCTTTTCCGTGCCCGTTGCCGTTGCCGTTCCCGTTGCCGTTGTCGGCCTTGTCCTGGTGGCCCGGAGGAGCGTTCTGCTGTCCTGGGTCGGTCGGCGCTGCCGGCGGCGGTGTCGGATCGGCTTGAGGCGGCAGGGTTGCCTGGGTCGTACGTTCGGACTTGTCCTTGTCGTCCTTGGCGTTGCCGTGGTCGGAAGGAGCTGCGGCCGACACCGTCTGGGCAGCCGGAGCGTTGGCCTCAGGCTGGCTCGGTGCGGGAGGCTCGGGAGCAGTCGGCGCGGTCGTGGGAGGCGTCGGAGTACTTGCGGCGGGCTCGCTCGTCGTCTGCTCAGGCTTGGACGCCGGCAACGCGACCGGGTGCGACAGACGGCGATTACCGGAAGGCGAGGCCGTCGAGCTCTTGCGCAAGCTCAGAGGTGCGCTCAAGGCAGACGAGAAAGTTCGGGTCGCGGCGGTCTGCCGAGCGGTGTGCGCGGTCTTCGCCGGTGTGCGCGCCGCGGGAGCCCGGTGCGGATGCTTCGGCGCGGGCGCCGTCAGTGCGGCTACGCCGGCGGTCGCAACGGCAATCGCCGTCGCGGCGACCTTCACCGTCGCCGCGCCGCCGCCGGTGAGCAGCGCCTTGATGCAGGCGACGGCGCCGCCGACGTCACCACCGCGGCGGAGCCGCTTCTTCCAGGTGTCCGCGTCCTGCTCCAGACCCTGGGCGAGCGCGCGCCGCGCGCGGAAGATCAGCGTCTCGACCGCCGCCTGGGAGAGCCCGAGCTCGGCCGAGATCTCGCGGTACGTCAGTCCCTGCCACTCGCGCAGCAGAATCGCGCGCCGCTGATTCTCCGGCATCTCCTCGAGGACGTCCTGCAGCCGGATCAGCTCGTCGTTGACGTGCTCCCGGCCGGGAACGACCTCCTGCAGAACCTCGAAGTTGTTCGGCGACTCGACCTTCCCGCGGCGCCAGGAGGAGCGCCGTCGCGAGAGACACACGTTGTGCGCGATCTTGAAGAGCCAGGCGGACTCGAGCTCGGGAACGATTCCGCGCGACAGGCCGCGGAAGGCGTTCATGAACGTCGTCTGGACGGCGTCCTCCGCCTCCTCGCGCGAGCCGAGCTGATGGAGGCAGTAGCCGAAGATCTGCGCGGAGTAGCGCTCGTAGAGGTCGCCCGCGGCAGCGGCGCCGGGGGCGGCCGGTCGCTCGACGCGCGTAGCACGACCTATGGAGGGAACTGCGGCCAACTTGTCCTCCTGACTGCGGGTACGAGCGCTCGCGAGGACGCGCCCGTAGAGCGAATGTCGGCAGGCCGCTTCGGAGCGACAACCCTCCAACGAGGGTGCACCTATGAGGGTGCACCTATGGCTTGAAAGAAAGAAAGCCCGGCTCAGTCGCCGGAGTCGCCGGGCTTCGGCTGGTCCTGCGGTTGCGCCAAATCGTTCGAGTCGTCGTGGCTCTGCTGCACCGCCGCCGGCTCGCGCTCGATCTCAGCCGGTTGTCGCTCCTCCACCTGGACCTGCTCGCGGTCGGCCTCGGGCCGCCCCTCGGCCTGCTCGGCCAGACGTCGTGCGGGCGCGTGCCGCTCCGCGCCCGAAGTGCGCGACGATCGTTGTGCGAGGAGCACAGGCTTAGATCGCTCGCTGGGTTCCGGCGCGGCGACCGAGGGACTCGCCACAGGACCTTGCGTCTCGGCCGGCCGCGCATGGTGCTGCGGGAGCTCGAGCGCGCCGGCCGTAACCGCACCGACTCCCGCGGCCGCGGTTGCAAGCTTCAGCGTCAGCGGAATCGCGGCCACCCGTGCCGCGAGCCCGAGACTCGCCGGATCGAAGCCCGGGATCAGCTTTCCGAGCTCGTCGCGGAGCGCGAGCGGAACTGCGGCGGCGTTCGTGCCGGAGAGCAACGCGCGAAGATGCTGGCGGGCGCGGAAGAGAAGCGACTCCACGGCGGACTGTGACGTCCCGAGGGCCCGGCCGAGCTCGCCGTACGAGAGGCCGCCGAGCTCGCGCAGCAGAAAGGCGCGGCGCTGACGCCGCGGCAGAAGCGAGAGCGCGCTCCGGAGGGCGTCGAGATCGACCGTCCGGATCGCCGACGCGACCGGGTCGGGAAGATCGGAAGGGAGATCCGGCACGGTGAGCGGCTCACGCATGCGTGCCCGGATGCGAGCACGGCACTCGTTCCGCGCGATCGCGGCGAGCCACGCGGGCGCCTCCCGGGGGATAGCACCTCCCAGCACGGCGCGATGCGCCGACAGGAAGACCTGCTGCGTCGCGTCCTCGGCCTCGACGGGATTGCGAAGGAGCAGCCGGCACAGGCCGAGGACCATTCGGCCGTGTTCGGCGAAGAGCGTGCCGACGAACGCGCCGGCCGCGCCGGGGACGGCGCGGCCGGGGGAAGGGGAGGGGCTCGCGCTCCTAGTCGTCGTCCCCGCCTTCGTTCTCGTCGTCATTCTGGTCGTCGTTCTCGTCGTCGTCGGCCTGGTTCTGACCCGGCGTGGCGACGGGGTTCGCGCCCGTCAGGTTGAGCGTGAGGGTGATCGTCTGTCCGACGAGCGACGGCGGAAGCGTCAGCCCGGCAGGCAGCGTGAACTGAATCGCCTGGCCGTTGACGACCAGGGTGATCACACCCGGAGCTACGGACTGGACGGTCGCCTGGATCTGGATCGAGCCGACGCTGCCGCCGGTCGTGAGCGACGTGAGGTTGAGCTGACCGGACGACGTGATCGACGTGGTCGTGTCCACCGTCGTCCCGGGGGCGGGAGTCGACGTGCTGTTGCCGGCCAGGCCGGACAGCCGGCGACCGCCGGAGCGCAGGGTCACGAGACTGTGTCCAGCCGCGAGCACCAGCCGCCCGGACGAGCGCCGGACGACGACGCCGCGGATGTGGGCCGAGCGTGCCCGGCCGATGACGCTGACGACCGACCCGGTGTAGCGAACGCGCGCGCCGACCCGTGCCCGAGACGACGACCTAACGGTCTGCACCGCGCCCGACGGCGACGCAATCGCGATCAGGTGTCCGCTGCGCGCGACCACGATGCCGGTCGAGCTCGAGCTCGGCGCCGCGTTGGCGGCCATGGGATAAATCGCCGCCGCGGCGACGAGAGCAATCAGGAGGAACAGCTTCGTCATGGGGGGAGCTCCTTCCGCGAGGGTACTCCTGCAAGAGCCCGCCCCCCGGTAAATCTTGCGTAAATCCCCTCAAGTGAGCGACGGCACATGCCCTCCGAGCTCCCGCCGCAGCCCCACAAACAGCGCTTCCAGCGCCAGCGGGGGGCTCAGGTTGAACTCCTCGAAGGCCCGCCACGTCGCCCGGACGAGCTCGCAGGCCCGCTCGGCGCCCGCGAGCCGCTCAATAGTCCCGTCCTCGGCCAGAACGGCGAGGCGGTCGGTGTGGACGACCGCCCGCTCGGCGCCGACTGCGACGGCGACGAGATCGCGGTACCACGAGGCGAGCTCTTCGAGCGCTGCGAGCAGCTCGTCACGCTCGGCGCCGCGGGCGGCGCGGCGCACGCGCTGCTCTGCCTCGCGCGCGGGAAGGTCGAGTATCTCGAGCTCGGCCTCGGCCGCCGCCTTCGCCTCGGCCGCGCGTTCGCGCGCCCCGTCGAGCAGCCGCTGCGCCGCGTCGCCCGGCTCGAACTCCGGATCCGCGTAGACCGAGCGCGCGACTTCGAGGAGCACTTCGCGCCGCTTCGCCGAATCGGGGTCGAGCAGCCGCGCAGCGCGATCGAGCCGGCCCGCGGCGAGCCTTGCGAGCGACGCCGCCTCGTCCGGCTCGAGACCCGGCGCACGCGTGTCGATCTCCTCGCGAATCGCCCGCTCCGAGAGACGCGTGAACGGGACGAGCTGGCAGCGCGAACGGATCGTCTCCGGCAACGGTCCAAGATCGTCGGCCACGAGGACGATGACCGCGTACGGCGGCGGCTCCTCCAGATCTTTGAGCAGCGCGTCCGCGGCGTCCTCGTTCAGCGTCTCCGCCGAGTACAGCAGGTACACGCGCCGGTCGGCCTCGAAGGGCCGCATGTGCAGGTCGCGGCGAAGCTCGCGCACGTCGTCGATCCGGATCTGGTCGCCGACGGGCTCGACGACATAGACATCCGGGTGGGCGCCACGCTCGACCCGCGGTCTGTCCCCAATCAGCTCGCCGGCGAACGCGACCGCCGCGGCGCGCTTCCCCACTCCAGGCGGTCCATAGAAGAGGTACGCATGCGCGGGACCCTCTGCGAGCGCGGCGCGCAACAGGCGCTTCGCCTCGGCCTGCTCAGGAAAGGTCTCGAAGACGTCCACGGATCTCCTGGTGTAGCTCATCGGGTGGGCGCGTGCCGTCGAGCAGTACGACGCGATCCCCGTATTTGTCCGCGACTATGCGATACCCGGCGAGCACGCGTCCGCGGAACTCGCTTCCCTCGCGCTCGATCCGATCGGGGCGGCGCCCCACTCGATCCGCCGACGTCTCGGCATCCACCTCCAGGATGAAGGCGAGATCGGGGAGCAAGCCACCGGTGACGACGCGGTTCAGCTCGTAGACCTTGTCGATCCCGAGATCTCGCGCAAAGCCCTGGTAGGCGAGCGACGAGTCGACGTAGCGATCGGAGACGACATCCTTGCCCGCCTCGAGGGCAGGCCGGATCACCGTGCCGACGAGCTCCGCCCGCGCAGCCGCGAACAGGGACGCCTCGGACCAGGGGCTGATCTCGACCCCCTCGAGCAGGATCCTCCGCACCTGCTCGCCGAGCGGGGTCCCGCCGGGCTCGCGGGTGGCGACGACGTCGCGCCCCTCCGCGCGCAGCGCTTCGGCTAGGAGGTCGGCCTGCGTGGTCTTTCCGGACCCGTCCAGGCCTTCGAATGTGACGAACACGGCGGCCGTACGATACGGCGCGTGCGGGCGGTCGTGACCGGAGGCGCGGGCTTCATCGGCTCACACGTCGTCGACGCGCTCCTCGCACGCGGCGATCAGGTGCACGTGCTCGACAACCTCTCGACCGGGAAGCGCGGCAACGTTCCCGAGGGCGCACGCGTCCACGAGGGGGACATCCGCACCGACACGGATCGCGTCTTCGACGAGGTCGGGCCCGAGGTCTGCTTCCACCTCGCGGCGCAGGCGGACGTGCGCGTGTCCGTCGAGCGGCCGGATCACGACGCGAACGTGAACGTCGTCGGAACGCTCGACGTGCTCGAGGCCGCGCGACGGCATAGGACGAAGATCGTGTTCAGCTCCACTGGCGGGGCGATCTACGGAGAGTGCGACGGGCCGGCGCGCGAGGATCACCGTCGCAACCCGCTCGCGCCCTACGGCGTCTCGAAGCTCGCTGGGGAGGAGTACATCGCGGTGTACAACCGTCTCTACGGCGGCGGGCACGTGTCGTTGCGGTTGGGCAACGTCTATGGGCCCCGCCAGGACCCGCACGGCGAGGCGGGCGTCGTCGCGATCTTCATGAAGCGCTTGCGCGAGGGCGGGACGCCGCGCATCTTCGGCGACGGGACTCAGACGCGCGACTACGTCTACGTCGCGGACGTCGTCGCGGCGACGCTCGCGGCAGTCGACCACGACGGCGGCGTGATGAACGTCGGCACGGGCGTCGAGACGTCGGTGCTCGAGTTGTACGAGCGAATCCAGCGCGCCACGGGAATCGAGGGCGAGCCGGAGTTCGCTCCGCCGCGCGCGGGAGAGCTGCAGCGCAGCGTCCTGGATCCGTCCCTCGCGCAGCGCGAGCTCGGTTGGAAGCCGGAGCGCTCGCTCGACGAGGGCCTCGCCCAGACCTGGGCCTGGATCTCCTCGGCGTAGACCTGTCCAGAGTCAGAATCGGACCGCGGCGTGCCGTCCTCGAACGTATCCGCGCTGCGGCCGGCGGCCATGGCCCCAGAGGACAGCTGTGGAAGAAAAGTCACACTCGCGGCACACCCATCCCGCCCGCAACGGACAGCTCTGGGACACGGCCCCGCGGGACATGGCGGGACAGTCCCCACGGACAGCGCCGGGAAGGGCACTGGCGGCTAGGACGCGGCTTCCGCGTTCGATGAAGGAGCGCAACCGCGGGGCCCGAACTCGCTCCGGGCGATGGAGCACGCGCACGACCTGATCCGACCCTGGCGCCGCGCGACGATCGCTGTCAGCGCGATCGCTGCGATCGAGCTCGTCGTCCTTGCGGGTGTCGGAATGGCCCTCCTCGGCAACCCGCTCGCCCGCCACCTGCGCGCATCCGCCGCGGAAGCGAGTACACCGCGCAAGCGCGTCGCAGGTCCCGCTCCCGCGAAGAAGACGATCCTCGAGCGCAGCCAGATCTCCGTCATGGTGCTGAACGCAAACGGCCAGGCCGGCGCTGCACACGCCGCGGCCGACAAGGTGAGCGCGCACGGCTATCTGCTCGGCCAGATCGGCAACGCCGCCGGCGACACGCCCCGCACGCTGGTCATGTACCGCCCCGGCTACGCAGCCGAGGGGGCGCGGCTCGGACGCGATCTCCACGTCCGGATCGTGCGCCCACTCGACGGGATGCGCCCCGCGCAGCTCATGGGCGCGCACCTCGTGCTGATCATGGGCAGGTAGCCGGGTCGATCTTGCAGCGCGCCTGGTCGAGCGGACCGCCCTTCACGCCGGCCGGCCCGTAGTTGTCCAGCGTGTACGACTGATTCAGATCGCGGTACGCGTCCCGCGGACGCTTGACGAACAGCTCGAAGGCGCCGAGCTGATACCAGGTCTCCGGGTTCTTCGGCTCGAGATCCCGCGCCCGCCGGTAGAGCTGGAGCGCCTTCGCGTCCCGCTCCACGAGCGCCTGCACGAACAGCGCGTCGACCGACAATGGATTGAACGCGTGCGCGGACCGCGCATCGGTCCGGGCCCGTCCAGGATCGTTTCGCTCGAGCGCGTCGTACGCCGCCGCGACGCGGTTCGCGGCGAGCCACGGTGACGCCAGCGAATACAGCGCGGCGAGCGCGCACACGCCGACCGCAGCCGAGGCGAGCCAGCGGCGGGCAGGGATCGGAGGCGCAGGACCGGACACGAGCGCTCCCACGGTAAGGAACAGCGGCCCCTGGACGGCAACGAAGTCCCAGTCGATGTCCACGAACGAGTGCACGAAACAGAGTGCAGCTCCCAGGGCAAGCGCCAGCCACACGCGCGTCCGCTCGCGTCGCAGGATTCCGATCACCGCCGAGGCGACCACCGTCGCGTACAGCAGGAACCCGACGATCCCCGTCTCGCTGAGGAACTGCAGCGGCACAGAGTGTGGCTCCGTCGTCGCCAGCGGCGTGTCCCGCTCGACCCGGTCGACGAGCTCGAAGGTGCCCGCTCCGGTCCCCTGCAGTGGCTGGTCCGCAAATGCGTTCCAGGCTTCCTTCCACCAGCGCCACCGGTTGCTCGAGCTGCCGCTGAGGATGTGCCCCGGCGTGTTGGGCACCTGTGCGCTGACCTTGTTCGAGAACTCGTGCCAGCGTGCGCTGACGAAGTCCGCCGGCCCGCCGGCACGCACAACGGCAGCGGCGAGCGCGACGAGCAGGAGCACGACGAGCGCAACCGCCGCTGCACGTGCGACGCGCCGGTCAACAGCTCGCGTCAGCACGAATCGCGACGCAAAGCCGACGACGACCGCACCCACGACGAGCACCGCCCCGAACACGAGCCCGTCGCGAACGCGCACGTGGTGCGGCTGCCCATCGGAGCTCACACCGGGAAGCAGCAAAGCGACACCCGCAACCGCAGCGCCGACGATCCACGCCAGCGCGAGCGACCCTAGCGTCGCGAGCCGGTCACGATCGAGCCAGAGCCACGCAAGCGCGGCCACGACCGTCAGCACGATCCCGACGCGCGAGTACGTGAGGACGGCGGCGACGAGCGCCGTGTACAGCAAGAGCGCCCCTCCCAACCGGGCCCGCCGGTCGTGCCGCGGCCCGACCGCCCACAACCCGAGCGGCACCGACGCGGCCGCGAGCAACGCCAGCTCGTTCCAGTACCCGAGCGGATAGCGCAGACGCGCGAGCCGCTCGTAGTCGGGATAGATCCCGGGAATCACCTTGGCCGCCAGCGCCCAGACGAACAGCGCCCCGAGCAGCACGCACGCAACCGCCGCGAAGCGTCGCAGCGGCGCGCCCGCCACCAGCGCCCCGACGGCAGCGAACGCGAAATACACGAGCCCGCGGTTCGTGTAGTCCCAGGAGTGGCTCGGCTGGACCGACCACGCGATCGACACCCCCTGCCAGACGACGAACGCGGCGAGCGCGCAGAAGAAGACCGACCCCCAGAGCGGTAACCGCGGCGGCCGCCAGGCCCAGCCGACCGCCGCCACGACGACCGCCGGCGCCCCGATCCAGAACAGCCGGGACTGGCTTGAGCCATCGCTGAAGAAGAGGGCGCAGAAAGCCAGCGCGCCGGCCACAGCTCCCCGGGCAGCCGGCCATCGCATCGCCGGCGAAGCTAACACAGGCCGCATCCAGGAAAGGGTGCCGGGCGTTTACGACGAAGCTCGGTAGAAGTGGCTCTGCTTACAAACCGCTTACAACCGACTCATGCCGCGCACACTCCCATCCGGCAAGGTGGGCAAGATCGTCGTTAGAGTCCGCGCAGCCGCAGCACGGGCCCCCGCATGCCCAAATTCCTCAGACCCCTCACCGTCCTCCTCGCCGTAGCCGCAGCGGCCACGATGTTCGGGGTCGGGACGGCCCAGGCGAGCAAGTGCTCGGCGGCCCTGATCCACGACTGGTACGTGGACGGGCGGATCGACAAAACCTATGCCGTCCATTGCTATCAGGAGGCGCTCAAGGACATCCCGGAGGACCAGATCGTCTACGGCACGCTGCGGGACGACCTCACACGCGCGCTCCAGTCGGCGATCCGGAACAACGGCGGCAACAGCGACCCCAACATGCTCGTCCCCGGAAGCGGCCCGGGCGACGGGAACGGCGGGGGCCACAGCGGCGGCTTCTTCCACTGGCTTGCGCGAGCGGTCGGGCCCAGCACGGCCGACTCGATCCCGATCCCGCTGCTCGTCCTCGGCGGTCTCGCCCTCGCCCTCATGGCGGCTGCCGGCATCAGCTTCGCCGCGCGCCGGATGCAGGCCCGGCGAGCAGCGACAGACCCGCCTCCGCCCGCTCCCCTGAGATAACCGAAATCCCGCTTGGGAAGCGGCCTCGCGGCTAGAATGCCAAGTACGTCCGGGCCTGTTTCTATGGTCCAGATCCCGGTCGGCGGCGCCTCCTAGAAGACGCAACACCACACCGATCGAGATCGATAAACCGTAGGACTAGCGCTCGGGAGGGACAGGATGGCGACCGCCAAGGAAATAGAGACTCAAGCAGAGACTCAAGCACCGGCTGACGAGCTCCAGAACACCGTGGCCCACGAGGACGCGAGCCTCGCCGTCCGCCGCTACTTCACGATCCCGGGCCGCGACCCGTTCGACGAGATCGAGTGGGAGACGCGCGACGCCTTCATCCCGGGCAAGGACAAGCCGGTCTTCGAGCAGAAGGACGTCGAGTTCCCGAAGTTCTGGTCGCAAACTGCGACCAATATCGTCGCGCAGAAGTACTTCCGCGGCCGCATGACCTCGCCGGAGCGCGAGCGGAGCGTGAAGCAGATGATCGGCCGGGTCGTCGACACGATCTCGGCCTGGGGGCGCAAGGACGGCTTCTTCGCGACCGAGGAGGAGGCAGACACCTTCGAGGCCGAGCTGAAGGCGATCCTCGTCAACCAGTTGGCCGCATTCAATTCACCTGTTTGGTTCAACGTGGGTTTCGAGGAGCGCCCGCAATGTAGTGCGTGCTTCATCCTTTCAATTGAGGATTCCATGGATTCGATCTTGGATTGGATCCGGCGAGAAGGGGTCATCTTCCGCGGCGGCTCGGGATCGGGCGTCAATCTCTCGAAGTTGCGGTCCTCGAAGGAGCAGCTCTCAAAGGGCGGTTATGCGTCCGGACCGGTTTCGTTCATGCGCGGCGCAGACGCGTCAGCCGGGACGATCAAGTCGGGCGGTAAGACCCGCCGCGCGGCGAAGATGGTCGTGCTCGACGTCGACCACCCGGACATCGAGGAATTCATCTGGTGCAAGGCCAACGAGGAGCGCAAGGCGCGCGTCCTCGAGTCAGCGGGCTATGACATGTCGTTGGATTCGTCCGACTGGGCCTCGATCCAGTACCAGAACGCGAACAACTCCGTTCGCGTCACGGACGCGTTCATGGAGGCCGTCGGGGCTGACGCCGACTGGAACTTGACGGCGCGCACCGACGGCATGGTCATCGAGACGGTCAAGGCGCGCAAGCTCCTGAAGGACATTGCGGAGGCGGCGTGGCAGTGCGCCGATCCGGGCGTCCAGTACGACACGACGATAAACGCGTGGCACACGTGCCCGAACACCGGCCGCATCAACGCGTCGAATCCGTGCTTCCCGGGCGACGCGCGCGTCCACACGACGCGCGGTCTGCTCACGTTCCGCGAGCTCTGGAGCCTCGCCTCCGAAGGCGAGGAAGTTCGTGTCTACACGCATCGCGCGACTGCGAAAGAGCCGGACGAAGGCGTCGTTGCGAGCCCGCCGCTCGTCGTAATGCAGAATGGCGTTGCGCCGATCGTTCGGCTGCGCTTCGCCAACGGTCAGGAGCTTCGGTGCACTCCTAACCATCGCCTCTGGACCGTGAACCGCAGCTATGTCGAGGCCGCGCAGCTCACCCGGGATGACCAGGTGCTCCTGAACGACAGTCCGACTCCTGCCGAGGACGCAACTTGGGCGCTTCCGGTCAAGATCGAGGCGCTCGCCAAGTCGTTCAGCCGCGGCGGATCGGTCATGTACCAAGAGCTGCCCGACCACTGGAGCGAGGGGCTCGGCGAACTCATGGGCCATCTCGTCGGCGACGGTTGGATCACCGACACTCAGACCGGCTGGGTCTACGGCGGCGACGATGTCGGAGACGGACTCCTCGACTCACACGAGGGGCTGCTCACGGAGCTGATCGGCGGAATCTCGCGCCAGGAGATGAGCAACGGCACGGTGCAGCTTCGGGCCGGTAGCGAGACCGTCCGAACATTCTTCCGATGGCTCGACGTCAGCACCGGCCGCGCTCACGAGAAGCGCGTCCCGAGCAGTGTCTTCACGGCACCGACTGAGGTTCAGGCGGCTTTCCTGCGCGGTCTCTTCGGCGCGGACGGTTGCGTTTCGTGGACTGAAACGAATCGCTACGTCGGGCTCGGAAGTCGTAGCGAGCTTCTCCTCAAGGACGTACTTCGTCTCCTCAGCGCCTTCGGCCTTCGAGGCCGGATCTACGCCGTTTCGCAGAGTTCAACGAGTCGTTTCACATACACGCGCGCGGACGGAACTGAAGTTGAATACGAGGGTCGTCAGGGATTCGACCTTCGCATCACGGGATCCGACATCGCGCGCTTTGCCACCGCGATTGGCTTCTCCACCCCGCGGAAGCAGGCAAGGCTCGAGGAGATCGTCGAGAAACACCAGCTCTACCGCACGAAGGGCGTGACGACGCTTGTCGCGCTCGAGGAAGACGGCCAGGAGTTTGTTTACAACCTGACGGAGCCCCTGCACCACTCCTACATCGTGGACGGAGCGGTAGTCGCGAACTGCTCGGAGTACATGCACGTCGATGACTCGGCGTGCAACCTTGCCTCGCTGAACCTCATGAAGTTCCGCCGCGAAGACGGCGAGCTCGACATCGAAGCATTCGAGCATGCAGTGGATGTCGTGTTCCTCGCCCAGGAGATCCTCGTCGGCAACTCTTCGTACCCGACGCCGGAGATCGAGAAGAACGCGAAGGCGTACCGCCAGCTTGGGCTCGGCTACGCGAACCTCGGCGCGCTGGTGATGGCGCGCGGGCTGCCGTACGACTCCGACGAAGGTCGCGCGTACGCGGCCGCGATCACGGCGCTGATGACTGGACGTGCGTACCGCAAATCCGCCGAGATGGCAGCCCGAATGGGTCCGTTCGCCGGCTATCGGCAGAACGCTGCAGCGATGATCGGCGTGATCGCGAAGCATCGCGCGGCGGTCGGCAACATCGAGGACGCAGATTCCGTGCCGTCAGATTTGCTCAGCGCATGCCGCCAAGCCTGGGACGAGGCGCTCGACCTCGGCGAAGTCAACGGCTACCGGAACGCACAAGCCGTGGTCACCGCGCCGACTGGAACGATTTCATTTTTGATGGATTGTGATACGACCGGTATCGAGCCCGACTTCTCGCTCGTCAAGTCGAAGAAGCTCGTCGGCGGGGGCGAGATCACGATCGTGAACAAGTCCGTGCCGCTGGCGCTTGAGAAGCTGGGCTATGCGCCGTCAGAGTCCGATGAGATCGTCGCGTTCATCGACGAGCGGAACTCCGTGGTCGGTGCGCCTTACCTGAAGGCCGAGCACTATCCCGTCTTCGACTGCGCGGTCGGCGAACGCGCGATCCACTACACGGGCCACGTGAAGATGATGGGCGCCACGCAGCCGTTCATAAGCGGGGCCATTAGCAAGACGGTCAATCTTCCGGAGTCCGTCACGGTGGACGAGGTCGCACGACTATTCGTCGAGTCGTGGAAGCTCGGCGTGAAGGCGATCGCGATCTACCGCGACAACTGCAAGGTCGCGCAACCGCTGTCAGGCAAGAAGGACGCCGGCGAGCAGGCAACGTTGCTGGCCGCCGCGACCGCAGCTCCGCCTCTGCCGGCCACGCGCCGGCGCCGCCTGCCGGACGACCGCGTCGAGGTCGGCCGCAAGTTCCGCGTCGGCGACTACGAGGGCTACATCCATGTCGGCCTGTACGAGGACGGGACGCCCGGCGACATCTTCGTGGACATCGCCAAGGAGGGCACGACCCTCGCCGGCCTGATGAACTCGATCATGATCTCGGTGTCGCTGGGGTTGCAGTACGGCGTGCCGCTCGAGGTGTACGTCTCGAAGTTCGCGCACATGCGCTTCGAGCCGAGCGGGATGACGAACGACCCGGACATCCGAGCCGCGAAGTGTATTGTCGACTACATCTTCCGCTGGATGGGGAAGAAGTTCCTGACCGTCGACCAGCAGGAGGAAATCGGGATCCTGTCGGCCGAGGTGCCGGTCGGCCGATCCAAGACCGCGAGCTAAGCGAACCCGAGGGCCGGCCCGGCTACCCGCTTCGCGGCCTTGGCAGCGAACCCGGGGAGCGCCAGCAAGATCAGCGCCAGCACCAGCAGCATGAAGTAGAACCGCTTCTTCATCAGACGGCCGCGATTGCCGGGGCGCTGACATCCGGGGCGTACGTGGGGCTGTAGCCGAGCGCCCGTCCGAGGGGAGCGCCGAGCGCCAGACCGGCCTTCTGCAACCACGCCGGCGGATACGGCAGCCGCACCGTGTCGAAGTGCGCCTGCGCGATCACGGCCAGCCGCAGCGGATTCGGCATTCCCTTGCGATTCGTCTTGCCGTCCTCCGCGAGCGCGAACATCGTCTCGAGGAGCGACTCGAACTGGAGCGCCGGCCGCACCTCACAGACGAAGCGAACCTCGTCCTCGCCCGCATTCCAGAAGCGATGCGGGGTTCCCGGCTCGACGATCAAGACCTCATCGGGCAGAAGCGTCAGCTTGCGCCCGGCGGCCTTCATCCCGAGCGTTCCAGCCACTACGGCGAAGCGCTCGCTCTGGGACGGATGGACGTGCGCCGCCGCGACGAAGCCGTGCGGCTGGACGACCGTCTCGATCACGACGGCTTCCCCGTCCGTGTCGGCGGAGGTCGCGAGAAAGGTGATGCGCTCGCCCGTGACAGGGTTATGGATGGTGTCGCCTGTGCGAATCATCTTCCCTCCTGGGTGTTGTGGATGACACCCAGGAGGCTAGGTCCGCGGAGCCGAAAAATCGTCGGCCGCCGTGCCGATCTTCGGTCGTCCCGCTAGCTGATCTTCAGCAAGTCGCTCTTCATCCCTGCGGACGAGGACCCGGCGATCGGAGGGACGAGCGGCTAGGCGCCGGCGAGGCCGGTCTCGTAGGCAAGCACGACGGCCTGGACACGGTCGCGCAGATCGAGTTTCGCCAACACGTGCGCGACGTGGGTCTTCACCGTCGTCTCGCTCACGAAGAGCTCGCTCGCAATCTCCGCGTTGGAAAGGCCACGCGCGATCAGCTTCAGCACCTCCAGCTCGCGCGCAGTCAACTCCGCGAGCTCGGGCGGCGGCGTCAGAAGTGACTGCGGGGGACGGCGGACGAACTCTTCGATCACGCGGCGCGTTACGGACGGCGCCAGCAGCGCATCACCCTTTGCGACCGCGCGGATGCCCTCGACTAGCTGCTCG
>WNEY01002169.1_pt1 | contig 14322 bp, 16 predicted proteins | sample 5400531 | NCBI WGS metagenome assembly WNEY01 (sample SAMN13153338, study PRJNA577476) | soil metagenome | isolation source: 200 cm saprolite under Douglas fir tree site 1 | place: USA:California | collected 2015-04-18
CCGTTGGACGTCTCGAAGTTCGTGAAGCGCAGAAGCCGCCGGCCGTCGGCGAGTTGGTGGATCGCCGCGGTTCCCGTGCTCTTGTGGGCCACGCTGTGGAAGCTGCCGGTGGCCAGCACGCTGGCGGCGGGAGTCGCCGAGCGGCTGACCGAGGCGGGCGAGGCCGCCACCGGGAGGTTTTCGCTCACTCGCGCGTTGACCCAGAGCCGCTCGGGCCGGAACAGGGCCCACGCCACGACCCCGATCGCGACGAGCCCGATGATTCCAAAGATGCGTGCGTGCCGTGTCATTGGCGTCCCTCCGTCTGTGATGTCCACGGCTCATCGGACACGCCAACTGGCTGAATCGGTGCGGCGCGCACCCACAGACGTGGTGGGCGTGTCTAACGCCTGATGGGGTCAGGTGCTGCTAGACTCTCGCCGTGGTCGAGACCGATGATCGGACGCTGCTGGACCGCGCCGTCGCCGGCGACGTCAGCGCGCTCGAGAAGCTGATGAGCCGACACTCAGGGCGGGTCTATCGCCTCGCCTACGGCATCGCTCGGAACCAGGCCGACGCCGAGGAGATCGTCCAGGACGTCTTCCTCACCATCGTGCGCAAGGGCGCCAGCTTCGAGGGGCACGCAGCGCTCACGAGCTGGATGTACCGCGTGACGACGAACGTCGCGCTGAACAAGCGCAGAGGCAAGCGCCGCGAGCTCGAGGTTTCGCTGGAGGAGCATCTGCCGACGTACAAGGAAGACGGTCACCGCGACGGCGACCGGTCCTATGTGCTCGCCGACTGGTCGGGCACGCCCGAGCAGAAGCTCCTCTCCGGTGAGACGCGCAGGATCCTCGAAGAGGCGATCGACACGCTCCCCGACCACTACCGCGCCGTGCTGATCCTGCGCGACGTCGAAGAGCTGTCCAATGAAGAGGTCGCTGAGATCGTGGACGACTCGCTGGGGTCGGTGAAGTCGCGGCTCCATCGCGCGCGGATGGCTCTCCGCGAGCAGCTCACCCGCTACCTGGGGCCGCAGCCATGACCTGCAAGGACGCGATCGCGGTCCTGGCCGACTATCTGGAGGCGGCGATGTCGCCCGAGCTACTCGCCCAGCTCGAGCAGCATCTGCGCGACTGCGCGCCCTGCCGCGCCTACCTGGCGACCTACCGGAAGACGAAGTCCCTGGCCGCCGGCGCCAGCAGGGTCGAGATGCCGGAGGAGATGAAGCTTCGGCTGCGCGACTTCCTGCTCACCCAGCTTCGCGCAGGACGCTAGGCCAGCCCCGGCATCGTGAACTTCTTCTGATCCAGCTCCGTCACGAGCGTCTTCGTCTGGTCGGATGTCAGAGCGACGAGCGGCGGGCGAACGGTGGCCCACGGGACGTCGCGGCCATAGTGAGCCACGGCGGACTTGAGCGCGGGGATCATCGGGAACTTCGCGAAGATGCCGCGGATCTCGTCGAGCCGCGCCTGCTGGGCGTCGGCGTCGGCACCCTGCCACGTGTCGTAGAGCCGCGCGATCGCGGCCGGGTTCACGTTGGCCGTGGCGCTGATGCAGCCGGTTCCGCCGCCGCGCATGTTACGCAGCAGAAAGGTCTCCGAGCCGGCGAAGACGTCGAAGCCTGATTTGGCGAAGGCGTCCAGGAACGCCTTCGTGTTGTTCCAATCGCCGCCGCTGTCCTTCATCCCCGCCGTCTGCTGCGGGTAGGCCTTCAACAGGCGCTCGACGAGACCGAGCGTGATCGGCACCTGGGCGACGGGCGGGATGTGATACAGGTACACGCGCAGCCGCGCCTCCCCCACCCGCTCGATGATCTCGGCGAAGCTCTTGAAGAGCCCGTCGTCACTCACGCCCTTGTAGTAGAACGGCGGCAGCATCAGCGCGCCGCCGCAGCCGAGCTTCACGGCGTGGGCGGTCAGCCGCACCGAGTCGGTCAGCGCGCAGCAGCCCGTGCCCGGCATCATCCGCGCGGGATCGAGACCGGCCCCGACCAGCCGCTCGAGCAGCTCGATCTTCTCCTCGACCGACAGCGAGTTGGCTTCGGAGTTCGTTCCGAACACCGCGAGGCCGACGTTCTGGGAGAGCAGCCACCGGCACTGGCGAACGAATCGCTCGGGATCAGGCGACAGATCGGCCTTGAACGGCGTGACGACCGGGGAAAGCACGCCGGTGATGCGCTGGGAATCGTTCACGATAGCTCCTCCCAGTGTCAGGATACCGCGCCGGCGTCGAGTTCAGCGACTCGACTTCGCCCAGTAGTTGCCGGCCGCCGGGAATACGGTCTTGCAGCGGGTCGGCTCGGTGGGCCCGTCCAGCGTGTCGGCGACGGCCTGCCACTTGGCGTAGTGAGGCATCTTGCGATGGGCCTCCAGCGCCGCCTGGTCCTTGTAGACCTCGTAGAAGTAGTAGATGTTCTCGTCCTTCTCGTCCTGCAGGACGTTGAAGCGGAAGCAGTCCTTCTCGTCCCGCTCGGAGCCGAGCGCGTCGATCTCGATCGCTTCGAGAAAGCGCTGGCGCTGCTGCGGCTTGACCCGGACCTTCACCCAGATCGCGATCATGGTCATCTCCTCATGGATCCGACGTGTGCGGCCCGCCTACTGTATCCCGGCCGTCCTCCGACCGCATCCCTGCATGGCCCCTTTTGACGAAGGGCCGCCGGCGCTGATAGCATCCCGCGAATGATCTTCAGGAGCGCCAGTCCCGACGTCACCATCCCGGAGACCACGGTCACCGAGTACGTGCTGCGGCACGCCGACCGGCTCCGCGACAAGCCCGCCATGATCGACGGCCCGAGCGGCCGCACGCTCACCTACGGCCAGCTCAAGGACGGCGTCCGGCGGGCGGCGACCGCGCTGCACCAGCGCGGGTTTCGCAAGGGCGACGTCTTCGCGATCTACAGCCCCAACCTTCCCGAGTACGCCATCATCTTCAACGCGGTTGCCTCGCTGGGCGGCGTGAACACGACGGTCAATCCGCTCTACACCGCCGGCGAGCTGGCCAACCAGCTCAAGGATTCCCGGGCGCGCTTCCTGATCACGGTGCCGATGTTCCTCGACAAAGCCAAAGAGGCGGCGGCCAGGACGGGCGTGGAAGACATCTACGTGTTCGGCACCGCCGAGGGCGCCCGCCCGTTCAGCGAGCTGCTGCAAGCGTCGCCGGATCCGCCGTCCGTGCGCATCGACGTGGGCCAGGACGTCGTTGCGCTGCCGTACTCGAGCGGGACCACCGGGCTCCCGAAGGGCGTGATGCTCACGCATCGCAACCTCGTGGCCAATCTCCGCCAGTGCGAGGGCATGCAGAACTGGGAACACTTCGGCGAGCAGGACATCGTGATCTCCGTGCTGCCGTTCTTCCACATCTACGGCCTGGTCGTCATCATGAAGCTCGGACTGGCCAACGGCGCGACGATCGTCAGCATGCCGCGCTTCGACATGCTGGAGTTCCTCGGCGCCGTCCAGAAGTACCGCGTCACCATCCTGCCGATCGTGCCGCCGATCATCCTCGGCCTGGTCAAGCATCCGGCGGTGGGCCAGTTCGACCTCTCGAGCGTGCGCATGGTGTTCTCCGGCGCGGCGCCGCTCGGCGAGGAGCTCGCGCGGGAGCTCATCAAGAAGCTCGGCTGCCCCGTGATCCAGGGCTACGGCATGACCGAGGCGAGCCCGGTGACCCATCTCTCGCCCACGCGGAACGCGCCGGTGAAGCCGGGCTCGGCCGGCTGCGTGATCCCCAACACCGAGGTGAAGCTCGTCGACGTCGACACCGGCCGCGAGGTCGAGCAAGGCAAGGACGGCGAGCTGCTGATGCGCGGGCCCCAGATCATGAAGGGCTATCTCAACCGGCCGGAGGACACCGCGGCCTCGATCGACCGCGAGGGCTGGTATCACACGGGCGACGTCGGCTACGTGGACGCCGACGGCTGGTTCTTCATCGTCGATCGCACGAAGGAGCTGATCAAGTACAAGGGCATGCAGGTGGCGCCGGCCGAGCTGGAGGCCGTGCTGCTCACCCATCCCGCCATCCTCGACGCCGCCGTGATCCGCAAGGCCGACGAGGAAGCCGGCGAGGTGCCCAAGGCCTTCGTGGTCCTCAAGCCCGACGAGGCGTCGCGCGCGACGACGCCCGAGGCGATCATGGGCTTCGTGGCCGAGCGGGTGGCGCCGCACAAGCGCATCCGCCACCTCGAGTTCATCGATCAGATCCCGAAGTCGGCGTCGGGCAAGATCCTGCGCCGGATGCTGGTCCAGATGGAAAAGGAGCGCGAAGCGCGATGAATCTGCTCGGTCCGATCGACCGCGACCTCACCGTCAACGGCTTGCGGCTTCGCCTGCTCGACTGGGGAGGTGAGGGCCGCCCGCCGCTGCTGCTCCTGCACGGCTTCACCGGTCACGCTCACGCCTGGGACACCCTCAGCCTCGCGCTCCAGCCCCACTTCCACGTGTACGCGCTCGACCAGCGCGGCCACGGCGACAGCGATCCGGCCGACGTGTACAACGCCGTCGTCGCCTTCGACGACCTCGCCGGCGTGATCGATCAGCTCAACCTGCGCTCGCCGATCCTCATCGGGCTGTCCATGGGCGGGCGCAACGCGATGTACTTCACGGCGAAGCGACCGGACACCGTTGCGAGGCTCGTCATCGTCGACATCGGCCCGGAGATCAGCGCGCGCGCCGGCGCGCCGTCCGCCGGACCTCCGGAGCCTGACACCTGGGAGAGCATCGAGCAGGCGGCCCAGCATCTCTGGCGCAGCAACCCGTATCCCGGCATCCACTACTATCGCTGGGTCGTCTCCCACAGCCTCCGGCAGCGCGGCGACGGCGCGCTGGTGTGGAAGTGGCATCCGACCGTCAAGACGCACCGGACGCAGCCTGACGTGGACTGGTGGGGAATCGTGCGCGCGATCAAGCCGCCGACGCTCGTGCTGCGCGGGGCGGAGAGCACCGTCCTCGATCGCGACGTGGCCGAGCGCATGGCCAAGGAGCTGCCGCACGGCAAGTTCGTCGAGATCCCGCGCGCCGTTCACACGCTGCACGAGGACAACCCCGAGGCCGTCCTCGCCGCACTCCGGGAGTTTCTCGGCTTCTAACGCGTCTCAGCGTCCCTGGAACTTCGGGCGGCGCTTCTCTCCGAAGGCCTTCACGCCTTCCTGGTAGTCCTGGCTGTTGAAGCAGTCGGCGATCAGCTTGTCGAGGAGCGCGAGATCGCGCTCGGCGGCCGGTCGCAGGAGCTGGTGCACCGTCTCCTTGGCCGAGCGCAGCGTGAGCGGCGCGTTCTGGGCGATCTTCAGCGCGTAGTCGCGCGTGAACGTCTCCAGCTCGGCCTTGGGGACGACCTGGTTGACCAGCCCCATGCGCAGCGCGTCCTGAGCGCTGAAGTCCGTGCGCGCCGTGAAGAAGATCTCCTTCGTGCAGGCGGGGCCGACGAGGGCCATCAGCCTGTCCATGCCGCGATAGTGGTAGCCGAGGCCCAGCCGCGCCGCGGGAACGCCGAAGCGCGCATCGTCGGAGGCGATGCGAACGTCACAGGTCAGCGCGACCCCGACGCCGCCGCCTACACAAAAGCCGTGGATCATCGCCATGAGCGGCTTGGTCAGCAAGGTGAGTGAGTCCTGGCCGCGCGCGGAGATCCTCCGGTACTCCTCCTCGTCGGCCATGTTCTTGCGCTTGTCCTTGAACTGGGAGATGTCGGCCCCCGAGACGAACGACTTGTCGCCGCCGCCGCGCAGGATGACCACGCGGATGGCGTCGTCCTTGGCCAGGTCGTTCACGTACTCCGGCATCAGCTCCCACATTTCCTGGCTCACGGCGTTGCGCTTCTCCGGCTGGTTGAAGACGATCCAGCCGATCGGCCCGTCCTTCTCCAGCAGGAGCCTCGTATCGCTCATCGCGTCCCCTCGAACACCGGATTGTCCGTGCGATCCGCGAGAGCCTCGGCGCCCTTGGTGGGAAGATGCTCGACGTAGTTCTGGGCCGCGTCGATGTCGTGCTCCCACACCTCGCGGGGCAGCTCGTAGAGCACCTCGATCCCATGACCATCGGGATCCTCGATGTACACGCTGTGGGTCATCCCGTGGTTGACCCGGCGCAGGAACGGCACGCCCTTGCTCTGGAGGAACTCGATCTGGGCCAGCCACGACTCACGATCGGGCCAGGCGATCGCGACGTGGTTCAGGCCGACCCGACTGCCCGTCAGCGTCCACGTCTCGCTCGTGCCCACGCTGGTGGCGGGGTCGCTGATCTCCATCAGCGCCACGTCGTGATGGGTGACGTCCCCGTCGGAATCGACGCCGGAGTAAAAGCGCATCTTGGGACGCGGGCGGCCGGGCTCCTGCTTCAGCGCGGCGACGCAGCGAAAGCCCATCAGCTCGGTCCAGAACCGATGCGAGGCCTCCAGGTTGCGCACGTTGAGCACGATGTGATTGATCCCGCGAGGCGTTCGGGCGGTGGTCGACATGGTGTCCTCCATTCAAGTAACGCTGATCCCGCGTCGGGACAGCTCGGCGTCCAGATTGAGCGGGCGGGTGCCGATCGGCGTGCCGTCGGGCACGGTCCAGAATAGCTCGAACTCGAGGCCGTCGGGATCCTTGGCGTAGAGCGACAGGCTCGTCCCGTGATCCGACTGGCCGACCAGCGAGCGCGCGCTGATGAGGCGCTCCCGCGCGCGCGCCAGATCGCCGAGGTCGCCGACTTCCCAGGCCGCGTGGTACATGCGGGCGACGCGCTCGTCGGGCCGCCCGATCCCCGGGTCCTCGAACAGGCCGAGATGATGATCGTCGGGCGTGCCGGGGATCTTGAGGAACGCGGCGTTCGGATAGCGTCGCTGAACCTCGAGGCCCAGCACGTCGACGTAGAAGCTCACGCTCCGCGCGACATCTGAGACGTAGAGCACGAGATGCTGTAAGCGACGGAGGCCGTGGCCCGTCATGTCGCCGCCATCTTCGTGGTCACGGTATCGCGCCACGCCGAGCGTGACGCGAACCCCGGCCGTTTGCGGCAGATGGCCTCGGTCTCGGCGAGGATCTGGTCGACGGGAGCCGTGATGTCGAACGGCTCGGCGAAGGGCTGCGGCGTGTGCCAGGGCGTGTCGACGAACAGCTCCACGCGATTGCCCTCGGGGTCGGCGAAGTAAATCGACCAGGCGGCGCTCTCCGCCTTCACGCGCGTGTGCATGGCCTTCAGATCGGCCAGACCCGGCAGCTTGAACGAGATCTGGTTCACCACGTTGTAGCCGCTGCCGGCGGGCCGGCCGGTGACGAGCACCATCTGATGATGCTCCTCGGGATCGCGCGACAGGAAGCACAGCTCGGGCCCGCCCTCGAGGGGGCCGCGGTCGGTCACGACGAGTCCGAGCACGCGCGTGTAGAAGCTCACCATCTTCTCGAGATCGGTGACGTTGATCCCGAAGTGGCTGAAGGAAGCGGCTCCGGTCATGGGTGACTCCTCCCCGCGCTCAACACGCCTTGCACGGCGGCCAGTCCCGCGAATAGACCGGGTTCTTCAGGTACTCGTCGGGCTTGTAGGTCCAGAACTGCGAGACCTTGGGAAACGTGTGGATCACGGTGTTCTGGAGCTTGCCGTCGACGCGCTCCACCCGGCGCACGTAGATGTTCTGGATCGGGTGACCGTAGTCGTCCAGGGCGATCGGCCCGCGCGGCGCGTCCGTGATGTTCACTTTGCGGAGCGCGGCGAGAAACTTCGCCGTGTCCTCGATCTCGCCGCCCACCGCCTCGAGGGCGGCCTTGAGCGCGCTCCCCGCCGCGTACGGGCCCTCCGAGTAATACGACGGCCCCTGGTTGTAGCGCGCCTCGTAGGCCTTGACGAAGCGCTGGTTGGCCGGCGTGGCGAGCGCCGCCGAGTAGTGCAGCGCCGTCACGATGCCGAGCGCCGTGTCGTCCATGTTCCGCAGCACGTGCTCGTCGGTGAAGTTGCCGCTGCCGATCAGCGGCAGGCGCTCCTTGAGCCCGGCGTCCGCGTACTGGCGCACGAAGCGCAGCGCGTCGGCGCCGGCCGAGGCGGCGTACACGGCGTCCACGTCGCGACGCAGCCGGGCGAGATAGGGCCCGAAGTCGGCGGTGCCGAGCGGCGCGAAGAGCTTCTGCACGATCTGCCCGCCCGCGTCCTCGAACGTCCGCTGGAAGGCGGCGCTCGACTCGTGGCCGAACGCGAAGTCCTGGGCGACGATCGCGATCTTCCGGTACTTGAGGGTCTCGTACACCCACTGGCCGAACGGGTGCGCGGGCTGCCCGGCCGACCAGCCCGTGCGCACGATGTACGGGCTGCGCCGGCGCTGCGTCAGATCTTCGGCGGCGACCGTGGGCGAGAGCGTCGGGATCTTGCGGCCCTCGATGTAGGGCAGGAGCGCGTAGGCTTCCGCGGTGCTCAGTGGCCCGACGAGGAGCTGCACGCTCTGGCTCTCGATGAGGGCGCGCGCCTTCGTGAGCGCGGTGGCGGGCTTGGCCTCGGTGTCCTCGACGAACAGCTTGATCTCGCGTCCGGCCAGGCGCTGGCCCTGCTCCTCGAGGTAGAGCTTGAAACCGTTCTCCATCTCCTTGCCGTTCGCCGCCAGCGGCCCCGTCTGGGGCACCAGCATCCCGATTCTGATCGGCCCACGATCGGCGGCGGCGGCGATCCCACCGGTCAGGAGCAGCATCGCCGCGACGAGCACCCTGGCTTTCATCACCGGGCCCCCGGATCCTCGATGCTGACGGTGATGGCCACGCACGCGATGATCGTGTCGGAGCCGGGCACGCGCAGCCCGCCGGCCACCGGGCGGATCGTGACCTCGCCGTGGGGCAGCTCGCGCCGGACGCGCTCGATGTCCACTGACGCCGGATCGGGAACGGCGACGGTCACGTCCACGAACATCCGGCCGCCCCGCTCACGAATCTCGCGGAAGAAGGGCAGGCTCGAGTGCCGGATGGCATCCGACACCGCGCGACAGGCCGCCTGGGTGGAGTCTTGCCCGTGGACGTCGACACCCATACCGAATTCGAGCACATGTGGTTTCACGGGCGACATTATATTCCCTACCGTGCTGGGCTATCCTTCTGGCTGCAGGGAGGCGTCATGACCCAAGCGCGAGGCATCCGGCAGGTCGGCTACTTCGATTGTCCGGGCGGCGGCCAGGTCGTGGTCAGCGGGACGACGGCGTTCGTCGCCCACATGAAGGCGCCGCACGGCACGACGATCGTGGACGTGAGCGATCCGGCGCGCCCGCGGAAGCTGGCCGAGCTGACCATTCCTCCCGGCTGTCATTCCCACAAGGTCCGGGCGGTGGACGGCGTGATGCTCGTCAACCGGGAGGCGCCGGCGCGCACCCAGGTGCCTCCCGATTTCCGCGGCGGCCTCGGCATCTGGGACGTCAGCCATCCCGAGCGCCCGCGCGAGATCACCTTCATCGAGTGGAAGGGCCTCCATCGCTTCACGTTCGACGGCCGCTACGCGTATCTCTCGCCCGAGCTCGAGGGCTACCGCGGCAACATCGTGATGACCCTCGACCTCAAGGATCCCGCGAAGCCCGAAGAAGTCGGGCGCTGGTGGATGCCGGGCCAGTGGATCGCCGGCGGCGAGACGCCGAGCTGGGAAGGCCGGGCCCATCGTTGTCATCACCCGATCCGCCGCGGCAACCGGCTCTACGTCTCGTACTGGCATGGCGGCTTCGTCATCCTCGACGTCGAGGACATGGCCAAGCCGCGCTACGTGTCCGGACTCGACTGGAGTCCGCCGTTCCCGTGGCCCACCCACACGACGCTGCCCATCCCCTTCCCGCTCATGGGGCGACAGATCATGCTGGTCGCGGACGAGGACGTGCTGCGCCTCACCAAGGACGCCACGTCGTCGTTCCTCTGGCTCGTGGACATCACCGACGAGACGCGGCCCACGCCGTTCGCGAGCTTCCAGGTCGACGGCATCGACGGCTCGCCGCAGCCCGAGTTCACCGGCTGCCACCAGCCGGCCGAGGAAGTGCGCGGGACCGAGATCCCGGTGGCCTGGTTCGCCCACGGCCTCAGGATCGTGGACATCAGCAAGCCCCACGCTCCGCGCGAGGTCGCCAGCTTCGTCCCGCCGAGTCCGGACGGCGCCACCCGCGTCTGCAGCAACGACGTCTGCTACGACAGCCGCGGCCTCATGTACCTGATCGACCGCACCCGCGGCCTGCACATCGTCGAGCGGGGCTGAACACGACGCGAAGGCGAGCGGGGCTGAGAGATTTTCGGCAGCAAAGGGTGTCTCAGTTTGAGGGCCGGCAGTGTGATAGGTTACGCGGGCTCTAAGTGGAGGGCTCATGCCAGACCCCGTCGACGTCTACTCGGATCAGCTTGGCATTAACGTTGGCCCCTTCGGCTGCACTATCAATTTTTCGGTCTCGTCGCCGATGCCGCCTCCAGGCGGTACGCCCATGCCAGGACAGATTGTCGCCACTGTCCGGATGAGCCTCGAACACACGAAGCTGATGGCGTTCATGCTTCATCGCCAGTTGTTACAATATGAGAGGCAACAAGGTGTCAACGTCCCGGTCCCGCAGGATGTACTTAATCAGCTACGGGTCGGTCGTGAAGACTGGGATGCCTTCTGGAGCGGGCGATGACCATGACGATAACAACGACGAACGAACCCATCGGGACCGAGAGCACAAGCCTGAAAGGGCCGTTGCTGCGGGCCGACACGTTCATTTCGGGATATATCTTGTTCCCCCAAACGGGTCCGACTGCTTCTGGTCGCACCTTCCAAGATGAGAGAGAAGCCTTCGCATTGCTGTTGCCGGAACTAGGCGCGCGTCATCCTGGTGAGTGGGTTGCGATCTCTGGTGGTGCCGTGGCTGAACATGATCGCGACAGGAAGGTCGTCACCCTTCGCTTCTTTCAAAACAGGAATCGCGGACCGGTATATATCGGCTTTGTTGGTCGGAATCCTGGGATTCGCCAAGCGACACCATTCCGCGCGCAGCGGCGTGCCTGAATATCGCGACCCTTTCGGGGACGGGTACCCGGGCCCCTTCCTTACTCTGACGGTAGAGTGGGCGGGCCGGACTACTGACCTGCTCGCCCTTTTAGATACTGGTGCGGACCTCAGTCAGATCCCGGCGGTGGCCGCGCAAGCCATGCAGTTAGAACAGGTCGACGTAATGGACACGACTACGTCGCACAATGAGACGGCTGAGCGGCCTGTTTACGTAGCGAACTTGCGATTTGAGGGGTTCAGTTTCCCGGCAACGTGGGTCATAGGTGATGAATATCCAATAGCCCTCATAGGCCGCGATGTCCTAAACGAAATCATTGCCAGATTCGATGGGCCCGGCCGGTCGTTTGATCTGCATCGCCCTAACGCGCCGTCCGTCGCTTCTTCTTAGTCGTCGGAGACACGGCGGCCTTCCTCAGCTCCCCGTCTCTTCAGCTCGCCCTTGCGGTAGGCCTCGACACTACGTAGCAAAGCGTCAACGGGCCGAGGCGTCAAGGCTCGCGACGAAGCAGCTCCCAGACGGCTCGCGGCCCAGGTACCGCGCATCGCCACCGTGTCGGCGCGCGATCTGGCGGACCAGCGCCAGCCCCAGTCCGGCCCCCGCGCTGCCCCCAGCGCCCGCGAACCGATGGAACGGTCGGAACACGTCCTCGCGCTCAGCGTCCGGAATGCCCGGCCCACGGTCGGAGACGCGCAGCTCCGCCACGCCCTCGGCGCGGGTCACGCGCACTTCGATGGGCGGCGCGCCGTGGCGCCTCGCGTTCTCCAGGAGGTTCCTGATCATGCGGCGGAGCAGGCGCGGGTCGCCACGCACGGTGACCGGCTGGCCCTCGAGCTCAGCTTCGTCATAGCGCGAACACTCCTCGGTCGCGAGCGCGAGCAGATCCACCTCCTCGTCCACGTCGCGCCCCTTCACGACGTCCAGGCGACTGGCCAGCAGAATCTCGTCGATCAACGCGTCGAGCTCGGCGATGTCGTGCTCGACGTCACGCTTGCGCTTGCCGTCAGCGCTCTCCTTCATCAGCTCCACGGCCATGCGGATGCGAGTGAGCGGCGTGCGCAGCTCGTGCGAGGCATTGGCCAGGAGCGACTTGTGGGCGCCGACCAACTTCTCGATGCGGTCGGCGGCCCGGTTGAAGCTCTCGGCGAGCCGGGCCACCTCATCGTGACCTTCGACCTTCACCCGGGCCGAGAGGTCCCCGGCGCCGAGCGACTCGACGCCCGCCTGTAGCCGCTCCAGCCGTGCGGTCAGACGGCGTACCACGGGATAGGCACCGACTCCGACGGCGAGCGCGATCAGTGCGACGAGGAACAGGGGGGAGCCAGGATGCCGGCGGCCGCGCGGCACACCCGCGACCAGCCACCGGCCGTCGGGCAGATGGATCGCCCCAGCGGGCGGGCCACCCCAGCGGCGCAACCAGCCGCCTCGGTCGCGGCCCGTGTCCGGCGCAGGCAACGGCTCGCCGACGGCAGCGAGCAGCGCGCGATCGGGGGCGAACAGCGCGACGTCCGCCCGCAGATTGGTGGCGAGCCTTTCGAGCGCCGCCTGCTGCTCGGCCTTCGGCGCCTCGGCGGGTGGCAGCACGTTCAGCGCGAGCGTCCCCGCCGCGTCGAACGCGTGGCCCGCCACGCCGGGGTCGCCGAGCAGGCGCCACACGAGGCCCGAGCACAGCGCAAACACTGCGAGGCTGACGAGCACGGCGAGATAGATGCGCAGATAGAGCCGACGCATCAGTCCTGCTGCTTGGCGAAGACGTAGCCGGCGCCGCGCACGGTGAGAATGCGGCGCGGTCGCTTCGGGTCGTCCTCGATCGCCGCGCGGATGCGCGAGATGTGGACGTCGATCGATCGGTCGAAGGCCTCTAGCGCCTCGCCCTTGACAAGATCCATCAGGGCGTTCCTCGACAACACGCGGCCCGCCTTCTGGGCCAGGGCGACGAGCAGCGTGAACTGGTGACCCGTGAGGCTGCGTTCAGCGCCGTCGACTCGGACGACACGGGCGTCGCAATCGACCTCGAGTCGGCCGAAGCGCAGCACGTTCGCCGGTCCACCGGGCTGGCGCCGGCGCAGGATCGCCCGCAGGCGCGCCAGCAGCTCCCTCGGTTCGAAAGGCTTGGGAAGGTAGTCGTCAGCGCCCATTTCCAGGCCGACGATGCGGTCCATCGCCTCGCCCCGCGCGGTCAGCATCAACACCGGTATGTCGGACTTCGCACGCAGCTGCCGACACACCTCAAGCCCGTCCATGTCGGGCAGCATGAGGTCGAGCACCAGCGCATCGTAGGGCTCGCGCGTCAGCCGCTCCAGCCCGACCCGGCCTGCCGCGGCGACCGCCACGCGAAAGCCCGCCTCGCCGAGATATTCGGCCACCATCTCAGCGAGCCGGGCATCGTCTTCGATCAACAGGATATGCGGCGCCACATCTCCAGTTTACCCGCGGCGCCCGTGCCAACGGTTGATGCGTTCGGCCAACTGCTTCCTCTGGTCTGGCGTGAGCACGTCGGCCACGTCGGCGAGGGCCTGGGTGAAGCGCTGCGACGCCATCTCGGCCAGCTTCAGCTGCTCGGCGCGAAGGGTCTCAAGCGCGGCCCGGTCGATGTTCTGCTGCGATAGCAACTCGACCGCCTGCCGGCGCGCGTCGTGCATCTTGGCCCGCAACGGGAGCAAATCCTGCGCCGCTCCCTTCACGATCGGGATGAGCTGCTGTTGCTGCGCGTCAGTGGCGTCGATCTCGACGTACAGGTGCTTGAGCATGCGGTCGAGATGCGCATCCAGCGTCGCGGGATCGAGCGCGGCGCCCATGAACCCGCCGCGCTGCCATCCGCAAAGGCCGCCACCGTGGGCAAACGCCCTGGTGCCGATGCCAGTCGCCAGGCCGGCAATGACCGTCGCAGTGGCCGCACGCCACAAGAATCGGCGACGCGGGTTGTCGCCGCCTGAGGTGGAAGGCTGTGAGGTCTGGTTCGTGTCACTCATGGCTGCTGCTCCTCTCCAAGGGGTGTTGGAAAACGTCTCCCGTCGTAAGAAAGGGTGGGCGGCTATGATGAACCGCCTTTCTCCGGCAGGTAAAGTTATGTAAAGCTGACGGGACCTCAGAGTCCTCCCTCCGCCCGGCCCGAGTCGCGCTCTTTCCAGAAATCCTGACGAGGGCCCGTGCCACGTCGCGGCCGGCTTTACGAATCTTTACGTTTGAGACACACGCCCTTCACAGGGCTGCATGCATATGTTGGCTGAGGAGGAACGAAGCCGTGATCCACTGTCTGTCGACGTATGGCTGGGCCGGCCCATGGGCCAGCGCCTGGCCGTTCTTGGTGGTCGCTATCGCGCTGAGACTCGCCCTCTGGGCGCTGATCGTCACTGCGCTGATCTTTGCCATCCGCTGGCTCTG
>WNEY01002170.1_pt1 | contig 14322 bp, 8 predicted proteins | sample 5400531 | NCBI WGS metagenome assembly WNEY01 (sample SAMN13153338, study PRJNA577476) | soil metagenome | isolation source: 200 cm saprolite under Douglas fir tree site 1 | place: USA:California | collected 2015-04-18
ATGTCCGGGAAGGCGCGATCGACCGGACCGCCGGCGATCCGGGCCGAAAGCTGCGCGAGGCTATGGGAGAGACCGTCGGCCAGATTGGCCGAGCAGAATCCCAGGCCGGCTTCGACAGCGTCCGCGAAATGTTCGACGGGCAGATCTTTGCCCCTGGCGATGCCGTGCATGTCGCCGTAATTGATCCGCACAGTGTCCACGCCGCCCTTGCGCAGTTCGTCGAGCCGCTGTTCGAGCGTGCGTGCCATCTGCCGTCACCTATGAATGCCACCACGAAAACACGAAAACACGAAGAAACGCACGAAGAAGAAAATGTTTTCTTTTCGCGCCTTCGTGTTTTCGTGGTCGCATTTGTTTTCATGATGCGAGGACGCGTCGTTTTCGCGATCGCACGGAACAGCCTACGCCAGGTTGCCGTTTTGCAGGAAGGTCGCTTGCCGAGTGCATGAATCCGCCGGATGAAGCGGCCTGTGACGTTCGCGCGACGAGCAACTCGTGGGGAGGTGGAGGGTTCAGCCAGTCTCTCAAGGGACGCGATGGCGCGTGGCGAGGCCGCTGGCATCCTTTGCAAGTGTGCGCGTCGGGAAACAGCAACCAGAACGCCGACTCCTCGCCGATCGGACGGAAAGTCCTAAGGCGCTCGACCGGTAGGTCTGAGCTCTGTGCGACTGCGCCGGGTCACCGAGCGCCGACCACTTTCGCGGTTTACCGTTTTTTGCGGTTTGCCGGTTTCCGGCTGGGTTCGGGGTCTTTTTCCGGTACGGCCCCCGCTTTCAGGAGCATGGCCTCGACCTCCTCGACCTTGACGTCGGCGCCGCGATCCAGCAGCAGGTTCACGATCTCGGGGGTGCCGCTGCGCACCGCCCACATCAGGGCGGTCCGGCCATCGTTATCGACGCCGTTGATCTCCGCCCCTGAGTTCAGGAGCAAAGTCACGACACCGCGGTTCCCGCGGGCGCAGGCCAGCATCAATGCCGTCACGCCGTTCTTTCCCCCTTTCAGCCTGGGATCGGCGCCCTTCTCGAGGAGGAGCTGGACGGTCGTGAGATGACCGTTCTGCGCGGCGAACATCAGCGCGGTACGGCCTTCGAGGTCCTTGTCGTTCGCATTCGCCCCCTTCTCCAGCAGCATCTTCGTGATGTCCCGGTCACCTCGGAGCGCGGCGGACAGCAGTGCGCTCGCTCCGGTTTTCTGCCCTTTGGCAGCCGGATCCGCGCCCCTTGCCAGCAACGCCTTGACGACCCCCGCATGGTTGCGAGCCGCCGCCCAGACGAGCGGGGTGGCCCCGAACTTCTTGTCCCGGGCGTTGACGTCGGCCCCCTTCTCGAGAAGGAGCTCGACCACGGGCAGTCGTCCCCCCTCGGCCGCGGCGAGCAGCGGCGTTTTCCCTTCTTTGTTCACGGCGTTTGGATTCATGCCGGCCGCGAGGAAGTGGCCGACGACGATGAGGTCGCCGTCTTTGGCGCGATCGACGAACGTTTCGTCGCTGTACTTGATGTTCATCTGCGCGAGCTTTACGCGCGCAGTCTCCCGTGAACTGCCGCAGGCCATCTGCGCCAATATCAGTGAGAGGCCGACGACCGCTCCGATTCGCCCAAGTTGCATGCTCATTCTCCGTCGCCGATGGATGAGACTCTGAGCAGCGTCTAGACGGTTAAGGAAACAACAACGGCACCGGTACCGTCGGAACCACCGGCACGTCCGGAACCACTGGCACGTCCGGAACCACTGGCACGTCCGGAACCACTGGCACGTCCGGAACCACTGGCACGTCCAGCAGCGGCAGCACCTGCACCACGACGCGCCCACCCATCACCTTCGCCTCCGCGGGGGCCGCGACCAGACTTGTCGTAATCGACATTGGAACTTGTGTGGCACCGAGGCCGGACAGATCCACGAACTTCTCCTGCGTCGCAACGCCGTTGACGACCAGTTGTGTCGCGGTGAAGGCGCGCCCGGTCCTCGAATTGCCGACGACGAGGGTCTCCTCGTAGGTCACCGTGGCGACGTAGGAGCCCTCCGGAGCGTGGATGACGAAACTGATCGTGTCGGTCGCCGACGGGTAAGAAAACGGCAGGTGCGACGCCTTGAAGTCTCGAACTTTCCAGATCGTCCCGTCGAAGCCCGTGTTGAAGCCGATGACCAGCGTGTTGGGATCGGCTGCGTCCGGAGCCGACGAGGCCGCGTCGAAGAATTTGTCTGGCACGGCGTCGTTGATGCCGGTGAACGTCACTGTTTGGGCGTTCGCGCAGGCTGCTACCAGCAGCAGAACGGCCATCACGGTCAGCGTCTTGGTCATGTGTACTGTTCGCCCCTTTCTTGTTCCCGCGGTTTACTGGACCTGCTGCCTGCACATTCGCGCATCGCTGATGCTCATCGTGGCTCTCCGGTGCGCCGCAACGATAGTCCGTCGCATGACGACTCACCCTTTCTTTCCGTTGGGTTTTTGGGCGGTCGCAGTCTACCACGCGAACGAGGAGAAACGGCCTGGGCTCGCACGACCTGTCGCGTCCACCGCGCCAGCGCCCTACTCTGCAGACACGCAACATTCTCGACTTATCTGCCCGATCGTCAGCGCCCCTGGGTGCATGCCATCCTCCGTCGCGCGTACGCCAATGAGGACTCCGCGAAGGCGCGCCGCCTGCGCGACGATCTGGCGCGGCGTTAGAGAACGAATTTCCCCGCGTCGCCCAGAGCGTGCGTGAAGGGATGGACGAGACGCTCACCGTCCTCCGCTTGCCCCTCTCTCCCGGCTTCACGGCCCACGAACAGCACGACGACCGTCGCGACGATCGCGAGCACCAGGCGGATGTCGAGAACGTTCTGGACGAGCGCGACCACGCCGACCGCCGTGACGCGAGCGCCTACGAGCGCGCCCAATCCGGTTGCCGTTGCCACAGCGATTGCGACGCCACGCCGCCAGAACTGCTCCGCGACCAGCGCTCCCAGCGTGATCCCCCACGCCACGAGGGTCAGGTATGAAGGCGGTCCGGCCAGCTTCATCGTGAAAGCAATACCCAACGTATGGACTGCGAAGGCGAGCAGGACCAGCATGACGGCCGATGGATACACCGTAGCGGAGCGTGTGCGCCACGCGACACCCAACAGGATCGCCGCCACCGCGTAGACCGCGATCGCGCGGACGAACGGCTGGAACCGGTTGTAGTACACCTCGTAGCCGGCCTGGTCGATTTCCGACGCGAAACCATTGGACGCGAGCCATTGCCGATAACGGCTCACTTGAGAGTTGAAGACGGCCGGCTTGTCTTGCGCGAACGCCGAGCTCATTGCAGCGTAGAAGGCGACGGGGAGCGGTGGCAGTTGGCCACGCGCGCTGTCGACGATGACCGTCCCGAGATTGCGCCAGTGGCTGCGTAAACCCGGGTGATCCCCAGGCGGAATCACCGCAACCATCCCGGACTGAGACACCGCCTGGAACAATCGCGCGAATGTCCTCAGCCGCATCCCGGTCTCAGCGTCGAGCAGCTGGGCGCCGCCCTGGCGGCGTTCCTCGCTAATTTTAATCGCGCGGGTCAAATCGACCCGGAATGTCGCGAGCTCTCCGGCGAAGTCGAAACCGGCGGGATTGTTCCTCGCTTGGAGTTGCAGGAGGCTGTTCGGCTGGACGCTGTTCTTCAGCCGCTCGTACAGCACGAGCCTGCTCTGCAACGTGACGAGCGCGTTCTCCCATTGGGCGCGATCCGCCGTCTTGAGCTTGCCGATTCGCTGCACCTGCATCCCGATCGTTGCTGCCTTGGGTCCGAGGTCCGTGAAGGCGTAATAGCTCGTGCCGCCACTCAATTGAAGTTTGGCGAGCAACTCGCGATCGTCGATCAGAAAGATCCGTCGCGTGTCGGCGGTATCCGGTTTTGCGAGCACTTCGAGCAGCCACAGGTCGGGATCGATTGTTTCCGCCCGCAACGGCTGTAGCTTGAAGCCGTCGAGCGACGCCGGCGCCGACGCCCGGATCTGCAGCAAGGCCAATCGCGCGACCGAATCCAATGGCTGCACGCGGCCGGCGACCGATACCGGTAGCCGTCCGAACCCGGTGACGTCGAAGCCGCTACTCCCGGCGAGCGGCAGTTGGAAAGCCGACACGGCCAGATACACAAAGAAGATTGCGAACGCCATCAAAGGCACAAACCGTTTCATTGCTAAATCTCCAACTGTGAGACGCGAAATCTCACCTGTTAGAACATCTGAGAAATTCGTCGTCGTGCGGTCGCCGGGCCGGGCTCGCTTGAAGGTCGCCACTGGTCCGGCGCGACCATCACGACATGTTCTTTCTATTTCGGACTACCGGGCTGACGTGGCGGCCGAACGATCATGCCCGGTACTGGAACGCCGCTCTGTGGCTGCGGGGCACTCTTCGGCACGGCACCCTGCAGCAATTGGATCGGCACCTTGTACTCCAGAGGGTTGATCGTCTCCATCGCGTGCCGCGACGCGAAGGTCACCTGTGCGCTTGGCCTCGGCGCCGGGGCCACGCCGGCGGGGTCCGAAAGCGGCGGCTCGTTCACGTCGTTCGCAGAGTTCGCGTTCACGTTCCCGACCGCAGCCTGTGGCTGAAAGATCGGGACGATCATCTGCGGGGCCGATCCTTGTGATGCTTGCGGGCCTTGCTGCGACCGCCCGAGCGACGTTCCCCGCCGCCCCGACGTTCTTTCCGGGTGCCCGATCATGCCCTGCTGGGAATCGATCACGCCCTGCTGGGAATACGGGGACATGGGTGGCTGGTTCCCGATTACGCCCTGCTGGGAATACGGGGACGAGTCCGGCATCGCCTGAGCCGCCATGGCTTTCTGGTACAGGGCCGACGACTGGTACGCGAGCGGATCCGTCGCTGACGCTTGGTAGGCCGATGGATCCGCCGTCGCCTGGGACGCCGCCGCTTGATCCGGCGGCGTCTGCTCTGCCGGCGTTTGCTCTGCCGGTGTCTCACTTGCCGGTGTTCGCTCGGCCGACGCCTGGACCGTCGACGCCTGGCCTGACCAGGCCTGAGGCGCTGGCGCCGCGGTGACCTTCGCCGCAACCAGGGCTGTCGTCGCCGGCATCGGCGCCATGCGGGGCGGCATCACGAGAATCCGGTCGAACACCGAAGCATTTGGGACGGCGACCACGCGCTGAGCGGCCACATACCCGCTTACCCTGCGCAGCACGACATCGAGCGCCTTTTGTTCGCTGACGTTGGTCAACTCGATCGTGACGAGATCGCGGGGAAGCCACTCGAGGTTGACGATCTTCATTTGGCCGACCTTGGCCCATTCGGTGAGGATCTCACCGGCGGTCGCGTTCTTCGCCACGATCGAGACGCGACCATCGTTTATCGAAACCTGGACATCGGCGAACGCGGTCGTACTGACAGCCAGCGACACGACAAGTGACACCGCAACCTTCTCAATCCATCCCATGGGCGAACCTCCCCGTCAGGGCCTCATTTATCCGCGGACGATGCCGTCAGCTCAGGGTCGACCTCTGTATTGGTGGGTCTTTGTGTCCTTTTCGGGCCTGACGTCGATCAGTCGGACGGGCTGTGCCGCGTAGTTCTTCACCTCGAGCGCCTTCGTGGCCGGATTGAAGACGACATCGCCGGCCCCTGCCACTTTGCCAACGCCTTTCCCATCCGGCCCGAATCGAATGTCCATCAGATTGAATTCGGCGATTTCCCGGCGTGCCTCGAGTCGTGTCTCGCCCAATCCCAAACGCTCACCAGAGGCGACGATCACTTGTCGGCCGGCCGGCGTGGCAATCTCGCGCGCGAACAACAAGTCTTTCGGCGTTCGCATGCGCACCCGCTCGCCGCGGGCCTGGACGCCCGGCAGCAGGACGACGCCCACGCGCTGTCGCAATTGCTCGAGGACCGGAAGCAATTGACCGGCGTAACCCTCCACGAGCGTACGGCTCAGCTTACTCAATTCCTCGTCAGTCGACCAGCGTTGGATGTAGATTTCGATGCGGCTGGCGTCTTCCGGATCCGACACGCTGACGGCCTTGGCGGCGAACTGCGCGAGGAACTCGGTCCGTTCGGTCGCGCCGGGGTGGGGCATGACGAGCAGGCAAAGGGCTACGCCGACGAGCGGCGCCAGAATGGGTCGAAGGCTCATACGATTCATCGGTTCCCCTCCAGTTCATCGAGTTCCGATCGCGGCGTTGACAGAAACGGCAGCGGGGCAGAGTATCCCGGCTCTGCCCCGGCTGCCGCTCCAGTTCCTTTACTTATGGGACTCTGATTTCAACAGCAGCCATATTCCACGGATCCGGCATCGCCCCACCGTAGGTACTGCGGATGGTGACCACCCCGGCCGGGTTGACGGGCGCTACCGTCCGCTGCACCCAGAACGCGTTACCCGTTCCCGCCGGTGTCCCGCTGAACTGATGCACGATTACCTGAGGTGGCACCCCTGTTGCCGCTGATATGACGTGGGCACCCCCATGGGTATTCGCCACGCCAACCACCATCGAGAACCCGGTGGTTGTCGTCAGCGATACCGTGGGCGCGCCACTCGCGGCGTTCGCGGATGCAGCCGCAGCCCCAACCAGACTTGGGTTGGCGCCGGTGAACGCCATCACCGTCATCGACCCTGGAGCCATTCGGGCCGTCTTTGCGACAACCGTCACCGTTGGTTGCGCCAACGGCGAGACCGCCCACCAGATTTCCGCGTCGCCAAGCTGCGTGTTGCTACCCGTGGCTCGGGTCCACACCAACGGGGCTCCGTTGGTGACCGAGCTTCCAACGGTCCGAACGCTTTGGACCTGACGGCCGGCCGTGTCCGCCGAGACCAGGGCGACCAGCAACGTGTTCGCCGGTATCGCGAAGATCGGGGACGTGAACGTGGTCGTCGGCTGGTTCGAGTCCACCGAAACCGGCGTCCCTGCCGCGATCGTCACACCAACCGCCGCCGCATTCACGATCTGGTCGGCGAACTGCAGCTGCTCGATGTTCCGCAGGATGTCGGTGCCGTCGTTGGCCGGCGACTTGAATTTGCCAACGCCGGCGGCGTGGAACACCCGGATGGTGCCGTTCGCGTTCCGCGTGACCTGATAGGCGGCCAGCGGTCCGGAGAACACGGCCGTGTCGCAGTTGTGCGGCGCCGCGGTTCCGCAGTCGGGCGGTCCGACCTGCGCCGCCGTCGGCGTCACGATGCTGCGGACGATCGTGATGTTGCCGGGGTTCAACCGCTGTGGATCGGCGAAGACGTCGGCGACCAGCCCGCGCGGGTCGTTGACGAGTTTCACCGTCCCGTCATTGAGCACCGCTCGGAGCTGCACGTTCAGCCACACGTCGCCGTCGATCAGATCGTTGCCGCCGCGGCCTTCGATCGTGTCGCTGCCGAGCCCGCCCAGCAGGATGTTGCCGCCAATGAACAGGAGGTGTTTTGTCTCGACAAGCGTCGAACCACCGCCCGCATTGTCGAAGTACTGAATGGGCGTGTTGGGCGGCGTGATGCCGAAGCCGGTCGTCACCAATTCGGTGAGCCCCTGGATCCTTGCCGCGCCCTCGACGGTGAGCGCCATCTGCGGCTGCAACCGCAGCTCGATCGGTGCCGCCGGATCCGCCGTGTTCTCGTCACCGATGATGTGATCGTTGGCGTCCCAACCGGACGCGCCATCGACGAATCGATAGAAGTTATTGAGGTTGTTGAAGTTCAGGATGACCCCTGGAATCGCGAGCAGATTCAGCTGAACGTTCCCAGGGATCGGCACCGAGGTGGCCGTCACCTCGCCGACCGGGCTCAGGTTCGACGCCCAGCCGCGCTGGGTCACCCAGTCGAATCCGTAATCGCCGAAGAACTTGTTCGTGCCTTCCGACATCAGGAAGATGTCGTCGCCGCCTTCGCCAAAGTGGTTGTCCTGGCCCGGACCGCCACCCATGACGTCGTCGCCGCCCACCTGGTCGAGCCCCGCGAGCAGGTCGAACACGTTCCCGCCGTCGCCGAACATGCCGCCGTCGTGGCCGTCGCCGTCGTAGATCCAGTCGTCGCCGGGGCCGCCGAACATCCCCTCGCTGCGCTGACTGCCGTCGACGATGATGTCGTTGCCGGGGCCACCGAAGTACTCGACGCCGTCGTCGCCGCCGAGCAAGAAGTCGTTCCCGTCGCCGCCGATGAGAATGTCTCCGCCGAACCCGGGCCCGCTGCTCAGGGCGTCGTTGCCGGGGCCGCCCTTGAGGACGTCGTTGCCATTGCCTCCGAAGAGGATGTCGTCGCCGTCGCCGCCGATCAGCGTATCGTTGCCTTCGCCACCGTCGAGGCGATCGTCGCCCCCGTTGCCGTACAGGGTGTCGTCGCCGACATCCCCACGGAACCTGTCGTTACCGGGCCCGCCGTTGAAGAGGATGTTCTTGCCAGTGTGCAGCGGATCGAAGAACACCTTCGTCCCATCGGCCAGCAACTGAATCGCGGGGCCATTGGGATTGTTCGGATCGAGTGGGCCAACAGCGCTCGCCGGATTGAAGGTGAAATCCGCGAACTCGAACGCGTTGCTCATCGTGCCGCCGACGCTCGTGTTGCGGCGGGCCAGCTCGGAGAACGAGTTGCCCTCGAGCGAGAACCGCAGGTTGATCCCGTCCGTGCGCTGCAGGTAGTAGAAGCGGTCGCCGTTCTGCAGGAACTCCAACTGGTGCTCGAAGACGAAGTTGAACGTCGATCCCAGCAGACCGCCAAAGACGTTGGGTTTCTCCGCGAGACCGCCGACCCAGAAATCGACGTTGTTGAGACCGCTGGTCGCCGCGGGGGCGTTCATGAACGTGACGTTCGTCACCAGGTTCGCCGCCGCGTTCCGCTTGGCCGCGACCGTCGTCGCGCCCGTGATGCTCGGGTCCGTGCCGTACGCCGCGACGAAGTTGACGATGGACTCGAAGTGCCTCAAGGCGTTCCCGAACTCGGCCCAGTTCGCGTAGGGTGCCACCGACGCATCCCTCGTCTGCGTGAAGAACACGCTGCGCGCGACGTTCAGGGGCGGGATGCCTTCACTGCGGCCACGCGCGATGTTGATCGCCGCCAGGTCGAGCGGCAGACCGACCAGCGTGTTCCGCACCGAGGAGGTGACGAACTCATCGAGCTCGTTGCCGACCTGGAGCACCATGCCGCGAATGATGGATCCGGCGGCGTCAGCGGCGCTCAGCGGTCCGGCAGGCCCGCCGTCGTTGTACGCGGCCGGGTTGAGGAACGCATCGAACAATCGGATGTCGTTGTCCCCGAAGGCACACGGGCTCCCCGCCACGCACGCGGGCGCCGTCGCACCGGCATTGAGGCGTGCGATCCGCTCGGGCAGCATCGAGTGACCGAGCCGATAGACGGTGTGCGCGAACTCGGCCGAGATCGCGCCATTGATGGACGTGATGCCGCCCAAGAACGGGTTGATCAACGGTTGAATCTTGCGCGCGAACTCCTCGAACACCAGGTGCTGATACTCCATCTCGGTGACGAACCGCGCCGCCTGGAACAGCCGCTCGCCGTAGCCCCACCCTGAGGGCGCGTCGAGCGCCTGCCATGCCGCGATTTCGGCCGGCGTCAACACGCTGGGGGACGTGGCCGTTCCGTTGATGAGCCCATCGATGTAGTGAACGAGCCGGTTGTGCTCGGCGTGGAAGATGTTGTGAACCATCGTCAGCGCGATGTTCTCGTTGCCGCGGCCATCGCCCGTGACGAAGTGCGCATCGAGCACGTCGCCGTCATAGGTGCCAGGAGGCTGGACACACGTGCGGAAATTGCAGAACACCCCGTCCCGAACCCCGACCAGACCCGGGCTGGGGACCGCGTTGTGCGCGATGTCGTTGAGGAACGCATGACCGGTCCGGATGGTGTTGGCGGGGAGCGCCACGGGGGCGGCTCCATCGCCTTCCACGAGCCCGGTGGTGGTCCGGATCTGCGGGAGCCCACGAAGCGGGCCCGGCTTGAAGTGGCCGTACGGGTCGGTCACGATCAGCGGGCAATCGAACACGTCGGTGTCGACAAGCTGGATCCCGAGCAGGGCGGCGGCCTGTGCCTTGACCTGGGCCCAGTTCCCGACGTTGCAGATGTTGTCGCCGGGGATCCCCGTCCCGCGCGGCGCGCAGTGGTCGCCGTCGAGCACCTTGCCGTCGGGCACCGGCCGGCCGGTCGCGTCCAGCACGTACTGACGCAGGAACACCTGATGGGACGGATGCGACGTATACGTCTGGTTCTGATCGACCCACGGCGTCGTCGTGTTCATCGACTCGTGAATATCGTCCGCGGTTCCGAGAATGCCGTCGGGTCCCGGCTGCAACTGGCCGCGCGGCATGACCATGAAGTTGGTCGGGCTGCCTGAACGGAACAGCGGGTCATCGGGTTGCAAGGGGATGACGACGTTGCCGTTGCCGCCCTTCGTCACGAGGTCGAGACCGTGATCGAAGAACTGCCCGAAGAAGGCGAACAGCAGGTCGAACGGCGCCGAGAGGCCAAAGTCGGGCGTGATGTTCGGGATGAAGAGCGCACCAGAAGCCGGATCCGTCACGTCAGCCAGCGACGCGGGCGGGGAGCACACGAACCCACCCGAGCCGCACGGGTTCGTGGCCGCTGCGACCGCTGCCGGGTTATTCGACGACTGGTCGACGATCAGGTTCGTGATGATGCGCGGCTGGGAGTCGATGACGTCGCCGGACGTCTGCTGGTACGTCGTCCCCGCGTCCGCCGCACGGAAGGTCGCCGGCGTGAGGCGCGGGAAGAGCACGTCCGCCGCGCCGAACAGGTGCTGATCGGGGAGGGGCACGAGGTTGTTGTTCGATCCATCGACCGTCCGAAGGCCCATTGGGAGCTGCGGGTTGAAGGGGACATTCTGCGTCCCGACCAGTTGGCTGAGCGGTACGCCGGCGGCGTTGCCCTGGCCGACTACGATCTGCTGAAAGATGAACCGCAGGTCGCCGGCGTCGAGGACGAATCCATTCCCGATTGGTGCGGTTTGCGCGTGCACTGGTTGTGGCAGGAACGCGGGTCCGAGGCCGAAGAAAAACATCGCGAGAACCATGACCAGCGCCAATCGCTTCTGTCCGCCGAGTTTTCTCAGAGAGAACATTCGATCCTCCTTGCCGGTTTGAGCTGGAACTGATGGGTGTGCGTCGCACGATCTAAGGGTCGGTGACGTCCGGGCGCTTCTTCCCCGCTCTGTGGCAGACAATCGCTGCTCCTCTCCTGATTCTTGGTTCTTGGTTCTTGGTTCTTGCTTCTCCGCTCGATAGTGCGAGATCAGCGTCGACGCTCGCCTCCTGCAGCACGGAGCCAGAGGCACAACCATTCCCACGACGGCGCTTCAGGTCTTTTTCGTGATGTCAGCGCGGCGCGAGTCCGCCTGAGTGGTCGTCGCTGTCTCTCGACAGAACTAAGGCTGCCTTTCAGCTGAACTAAGGCTGAGCCTTTCGGCAGAACTAAGGCTGAGCCTTTCGGCTGAACTAAGGCTGCTTTTCGGCCGAACTATGGCTGGGCTGGTGAGCAAGAGGGCTGCCCGAGGTGTTTACATCGGACGACGAAAAATCCTAATGATTCACCTGGCGTATAAGAGAGAATTCAAAAAAGTGGGACTAGAAGTCGCCCGCGCCGTCGAAGTCTCCGCGCAGCGGCGACTAGTGGGAAAAGCTCGGGCGGAGATGACGGTCAGCATCGTCGCGCCGAAAACAGGCTGACGCCGAAGAAGCGTGGGTCCGAAGGGTAGCTACCAAGGTGTCCCGACCTCCTCGTGACGGTTTTTCACCGGCTGCGTTGAATGGCTTCACACGCGCACCCTGGCAACGTTACTAAAAGGTTTCGTGACGCTTGCGACGACGCGCTGCTGCGTCGCGCCGCGGTGCAAAACGCGAAAGGGACGGAAATCGACGGCACAGTCGTGGTGGGACAGAAACTTCAACAGCCGCTTGTAGTCGCTGTCAGGGAGCCGAAGCAGCTGCAGCATGTCCCGATAGCTCCCGCCGCTTCGCTCGAGGGCCAACGCGATGAAGTCCCGAAGGTTGTGCCGCGTGAGATCGCGCGATATGAAGGTGTCGTACACCTGATCCCAGAACGTGCCATGGCCCGCGGCGATTTGCGTCAGGAGCTCGTCGGCGATTGGACGCCGCCGCTCGCGCCGCATCCGCCCGCCAGCGAGGGCGATGTTCGCCCACGGAAGCTCGTCGACGTCGACCGCGCCGTCCGAAGCCACCGACGCCAGTTGCTCGATGACGTTCTGGAGCTCGCGCACGTTTCCCGGCCAGTGGTACGACCCGATTGCGTCCCACGCCGCGTTCGTCAGGCGCAGAGCCGGATCCAGACGCTCGATGAAGTGGTGCACCAAAGGGCGGATGTCCTCTCGCCGTTCGCGGAGCGGAGGCACGTGCAGGTGCACGACCCGGATCCGGAAGAGCAGGTCTTGGCGAAAGAGTCCCTGCGACGCCAGCTGCGGCAGGTCGCGGTTCGTCGCTGTGATGACCCGCGCGTTCACCTTGATGTCAGCATGATGTTCATCTTCACCAACCCGCTGCACTTCGCCGGTGTCGAGAAATCGGAGCAGCAACGCCTGCATCCGTGGCGTCATCTCACCGACTTCGTCCAGGAAAATCGTTCCGCCATGGGCCTGCCGCAATTTGCCGGGTTTGTCGCGATACGCGCCCGTGAAGCTGCCCTTCACGTGGCCAAAGAGCTCAGATTCGAGCAGCGTATCGGGAAGGCCGGCGCAGTTGACCGCAACGAACGGTCGTTTGGCGTCGGGCGAGGAGGCATGAATGTACCGGGCGACCACGTCCTTGCCCACGCCCGTCTCACCGGTAATGAGGATTTTGCTGCCGCGGCGCGCGCTGGCGCGCTCGGCCCTTTCGAGGATCTCCCGCATGCCCGCGCTCCGGCAAACCACACCGGTTGTCGTGAACGTCTGACCTGTGAGACCTGCGGGCGCCATCTCCACGCGTTTTCTGAGTTCCATAGAGGAAACCCCCAAAGGGCGGAGACGAGGAATTGTCGTCGCCGCCTTACCCGTTTCGTTGTTACCAGCGGAGGCAATCGCTATGAATCGCGAAGCTACATCGATGTCGTGACGACGGCGGCGTACGGCGAGACGAGAGCCTGAGCGACGGCAATCGCGAAGAATCGCGAAGGTACATCGATAGGACAGAGCGGCGTATTAGTTCACCTCGTCACGTCCGGGACGTTCCACGATCGCAGGGCCAGTACGCTACGGCACTGAACCTCACTCTTCAAGCAAGAAGTCGCCAAAAAGAGCGAGTCCTGGGATCTTTTTTTGCAGACAAAAGTCTGCCTATTGATGGAGTATCTGACGCCGCCGATGCAATCGCCTGGCAGTGCTGTCGCTTTCTACCGCCGATTAAGAGCACCAGCGGCGACTTTCGACGCAAAGCGGCAGCAATCACGTTTGCGGACGACCAAGCAATTTCGCAACTCGTCCTTTCTTCATTCCGCATTCGCTGCGCATCGCGTCGCTGCCATCGCCGCGAACGAGGTGGCACGTGGCGATGGTTGGCCGTCACGACCGGCGTCAACACGCTGTGCGCGTCACAAAAACCGATGAGTGCTGAACTGCACCGCAATGCCAAGGCTCCCGTTCGATGGGTGCTCCGACCGGACGACCCGCCCGCGCGCCGCGACATGCGGTCCGGTGTGCCCCGTCGCCGATAGTCGGAACACCACGAACACGTGCTCGCCAGGATTGATCGTTTCCGTTGTCCGCACGAACGCTCCGTCCCCGCTCAGGTTCTCCACAACAGCCGCCACTTGTCGCTTCACCCCGAACGACTGCCGCAGTCGCATCAGCGTCTCGAAAGGGCCCGCGAGTCGGTCGCTCTGCCTCCGGTCACCTCCCACGCCAACCTCTTTTCGTCGTTGTCGGCGTCGCGACTGACATTAGTCGGGGTCGCGGCTGACATTAGTCGGCGTCGCCGTTGAGATCTAAGGAACGCGCGGGAGTATCAGGGAAAGTCAGCCGCGAAAACAGAGGCAGGTGTCCCGATTTGACCGGGACGAACTGCCCGTCACTGCGGGACAATTGTCCCGAGCATCAGAGCGGCAGCCAGGAGCGTGTTCGAGAAATGATGAGCGTCCAACAGTGCATCGTGAGGCCTCGATGAAACGTCTGCGGCCTTCTTCCTGTCGTCGCTCTTGTTCTCCTGATGTTGACCGCCCTGACAGCGCTCACGGCGCTGACGGTGCAGACGAAACGCGCTGCGGCACTCACCCGCGCAAGCCGTTCATCGTCGTCCAGGCGACGATTCCCGAGATGCGGGCGGCCATGGAGCAGGGGCGTCTCACGTCGCGCGAGCTGGTCCGGCAGTATTTGATTCGCATGGCCGTCTTCAGACTTCAGGACGCCTCATTTGGATTTGGG
>WNEY01002171.1_pt1 | contig 14321 bp, 13 predicted proteins | sample 5400531 | NCBI WGS metagenome assembly WNEY01 (sample SAMN13153338, study PRJNA577476) | soil metagenome | isolation source: 200 cm saprolite under Douglas fir tree site 1 | place: USA:California | collected 2015-04-18
TTCCGGCAATCGACGAGGGTATCCGCAAAGATTTCTGGGAACACTTCCGGCGCCGCGAAGTGCGCGACTTCATCGTGCGCATGTGCGCCGGCTATCAGGGAACGCTGCCGAAACTGCCGGCACAGGTCTCGGTGCCGACTCTTTGTCTCTGGGGAGCTAACGATCGTCACTTCCCGGTCATCCATGCCCAACGACTACGCGGCGCCAAGTTGCAGATCATCGAAGGGGGCGAGCACTGGCTGCCGCTGCAGAAGCCGCGTGAGTTTGCAGCGGCGGTGCGTGTGGAGTGCGGCGGCTTGCCGCCGCTTTAGCGCCGGCAGCTTGCTGCCAGCGGTTCACGTCTGCGGGATCTCCGGTTGAAAATCATCGGGGACATTGACTCGGTCGATCTTTAGTCGTTGAACAGTCTGTACGAAAGGACGCTCGGCGTTGTCTTCAAACCACTGGGCAGAACACCAGCGGTAGTTCGTAGCTCGTAAGACGATTCCGTGATGCACTGCATTCTCGTGTACATACTTCAGTCGCGCCAGGTAGGAACGTTCATAGGTCAGCTGCGTGTCGCGATATTGAAACCAAACCCGGCGACCCTCGACGCCGTCAGCATTATTGCGATCGTGGGAGGCGATGGAGTGCAGCTGTCGAAGGAAAGGTTGAAGGGATCCTTCGATTACCAGGTGATAGTGATTTGACAGGAGCGCCCACGCATGCAGCAGCAACCGGTGCTTCTCGCTCAAGACGAAAAGCAACTGCTGTAGTTCATCGAGCGCGCGGTGCCTTCGATAGAAGTGTTGCTTCAGATAGGTTCCTGCGGTGATGAAATAGATCCCGCGTTCGCGAATCCGATGAAGGGGGCTGTGTGGCCAATCTGGCATAGACCGGATTGTCCCTCGGCCGATTGTGTTCGGCGAATTCTTCTACTCATTGTGGATTGGTGGCCGCCGGCAGCAAGCTGCCGGCGTGAAAGCGGCGGCAAGCCGCCGCAGTCCAAAGTCAGGACAAAATCGGGGCAACAGCCCCGGATCCTCGGCCGACGTGAAGAAATGATCCGGGTTCTCCGCCCGCAATTTCTCCCCTGGCGTTTTCCCCGACGCGATGGCGATCGTGGTCGCTGAATGCGGCGCGCCGCAGCGGATGTCGTAAATCGAATCGCCGATGATGACCACGCCGCGCCCGCGGAATCGGTGGCCGGAGAATTCTTCAGCGCGGTGGATGGCGATCGGCGGAAGCTCGTCGCGTCGCGGTGAATCGCTGCCAAAAGCACCGAACGGAAAATATTCGTTCAAACCAGGGCCGCCGAGTTTCAGCCGCGCGCCGCGCTCGATGTTTCCGGTCAGCAGTGCCAGCGTGACGCGTTCGTCCGCGCGCAGCGCGTCGAGCAGCGCGCGAACGCCAGGAAGCTCGCGCACGCGCGAACGCTCCTGCTTCGCCAATCCGGCGACGTAGCGGTCCCAGAGCCGAGGCATGCGCGCATCGATTTCCTGTTCGTTCCAGCCGGCGTCGCGGAGAACGATATGTGCGATCTGCGGATCGGTGCGTCCGGAGAAATCGTAGCGGCGTACATCGCCGTGATATTCGAAGATCTCCAGAAGCGCAGCGATGAACGCTTCGCGCGACGCGCCGCCGTCGCTGATCAACGTGCCGTCGATGTCGAATAACACGAGCTTGCGCACGCGGCATCTCTTGTACCATTCCCGCGCCAATGCGCCGAATCTCGCTCTTTGTTCTTTTCCTCACGGTATTCATCGATCTGATCGGCTTCGGGATGGTCATTCCCTTTCTGTCGTTCTATGCGCGGGAGTACGGGGCGAGCGGGATCACCGTCGGCGCGGTTGTAGGCACTTACTCGATCATGCAGTTTTTCTTCGCGCCGATCTGGGGACGGCTTTCCGATCGCATCGGCCGGCGTCCGGTGATTCTCATCAGCCTGACGGCGAGCTGCATCGGCTATCTGCTCTTCGGTCTCGCACGCGGGCTGGCGATCCTGTTCGCCTCGCGGATCATCGCCGGCGTCGGCGGCGCGAATATCGGCACGGCGCAGGCCTACATCGCCGACACGACGACCGAGGAGAATCGGGCCAGGGGGATGGGCCTCATCGGCGCCGCCTTTGGCCTGGGTTTCATCCTCGGCCCGCCGATGAGCGGCATCCTCTCAACGGTCGGCATGCATCATGGGATGCCCGGCAATCTTTTGCCGGGAGCGACGGCGGCGATTCTCTCCTTCGCCGCGTTGATGATCGCCATCTTTGGTCTCGCCGAATCGAAGAGTCCCAGCACCGCGGTGCGCCGAGGACTTCCGCCGCAGTTTGACCGCCGCTTGTGGCGCGCGATTTTCAGTCACGCGATCGTGCTGGCGATCATCACCGCCCTTTTCATGACCCTGCTCGCCATCTCCGGGATGGAGACCAGCGTCACGCTGCACGCGCGCGATCGATTCCATTTCAGACAAATCGATCTGGCGTGGTTCTTTCTTTTCATGGGCGTGATCGTGGCGGCGATCCAGGGGGGACTGATCGGACGCCTGGCGCGAATGCTCGGCGAGAAAACGCTGGTCGGCGTCGGTGCTGCTTCGTTCACCGTCGGCCTGGCGCTGATCCCAACGATCTATCGTCTGGCGCTGCTCTATGTTGTCGCGTTTCTCATCGCCGTCGGACAGGGGCTGACCTATCCCTCGCTGACGTCGCTGCTGACGAAAGCGACGCCGCCGAGCGAGCACGGAAGCATGCTCGGGCTGGCATCCGGAATCGGATCGCTGGCGCGATTCCTCGGCCCGATCGTTTCCGGTTTTCTCTACGATCTCGCGAGCGCGCGCGGCGCGTTCTACGGAGGGGCCACGCTCACATTGATCGCCTTGGCGATGGCAATGTGGATGCGTCGCCTGGAGGTTTGACATGGCCATTCTGAAAGTGTCCCGGCTCGGACATCCGGTGCTCCGCGAGAAAGCGTCGGATGTCGAGGTGCAGGACGTCAAGGCGGGAAAGTTTCGCCCGTTGATTGAAGACATGATCGAGACGATGCACGCTTACGAAGGCGTCGGCCTCGCCGGACCGCAGGTGCATCAGCCGCTGCGCATCTTCGTTTTCGAGGTCGAGGAGAAAGTGGCCAAGCGTCGCGGGATCCCGAAGCTCGGCGCGGGCGTGTTCTTCAACGCGTCGTATGAGCCGATCGGACGCGAGACCATCACCGACTGGGAAGGCTGCCTCAGCGTCCCCTTCCTCGGCGGCGAAGTTCCCCGATTCAAGAAGGTGCGCCTGCGGGGAATCGATCACGAAGGGAATGCCGCGGACATCGAAGTCGAGGGTTTCAGCGCCCGCATCTTCCAGCACGAGATCGATCACACCGATGGGCATGTGTATCTGGATCGCATGCCCGACCTCACGACCCTCGGCTACACGATTATTTTGTGATCGCTACCCCTCACCCGGCCTTCGGCCACCCTCTCCCGAGGGAGAGGGTGGCGCGGAGCGCCGGGTGAGGGGCGCGTCATATCTCAGCGGAATGATCGTCATCCGCGACGTCTGCGGCGGGAGCGCGCCGTGGAACGCGAGAGTTGCGCCGTCGTAGGTCCATCCGCCGCTCTTGCATTGACTGGCGGCCGAAAACATGCCGCCGCTTCGCAGCGTCAGCAGTTTGTCGACGCCTTCACGTTCGATGCGGAATCGGTTGAAGCGGCGGACGAACGCGGCCCAATCGGGCGCTTCGGCGACGACCAGCGGCTCGCATGGATCGGCGTGAGTTGCGGCGGTCACAGTTTTCTGCAGCCGCCCGATGGCGATGCTCGCCTGCGCCGCACGAATCGGTCTGAACAGCGGCGCGACGACGCGGCGGATCGCGTCGTCGAAACGCGATCCATCCGACTCGCCGACGGGATAGCGATCGGCGCGCACGCGTATCGCCCACGCTTCGTACTCGATCGAGCGCAGCAGCGGCGGTCGCACGTCGAATGCCGCGGTCTCGCTCCACCACGCCGGAATCGGCGGCTGGAGTTTGGTGGCCACTGCGGCGACCACTCGCGTCCCGCTCATGGCGATCATCACCGACATCGGTTCCGGACGATCCCAAAGCGATCGCGCGAGAATCCAGGCCGCGTGCAAATCCGCCCACGCTGCTGCTTCACTGCGATGCGCGAGTGCGTCGGCGCCGAAAAGAGTAAACAGCTCCATGGCGGTGCCGAAGGGAGGGGTGGGCGGCTCGAGGATGTCGTTGATCTGCAGCGCCCACACCGGCGGCGGATTGCTGACGATCTGCGCGCGGAGCGTGCGGATCGTGTTCGCGTGCTGTCCCAGAAACGGCGGCGGCGTGCCTTCGTGGCGGATGTACTCGCTCATTGCCGGCCGCGCCTTGGCCAGGTCGTCGCCGAAGCGCTCCACTGTCGCGAGCAGCCGCGTGCCGCTCTCGTTCTCGTCGCGATCGGGAAATTGCCGGGCGAAATCGCGCGCCGGCCAATTGGTGACCAGGGTCTTCCCCGAGAGCGCGCGGGAGCCGGCGATCCAGGCGATCAGTACTCCACCGCCGATCGCGGCGAGAAGCGCGATCGCCTTTTTCATGTCAGCACCGCTCGAAATGCAGAAAGGAACGATTGCATCTCGTCCGGCGTGCCGACGGTGACGCGCAGATGCTGCGGCAGCGCGGGGAAAAGCCGGCCGACGTGCACGCCGCGATCGCGCAGGGCGCCGATCACCGGCCGGACGTTGCGCCGGATATCCACCATGAAGAAGTTCGCCTGCGAAGGAACGACCTCGTATCCGAGCTTTGTCAACGCGGAGGTGACTTCCTGACGTGTCTCGCCGTTGCGACGGCGGCCTTCGGAAACCTGCTTGGCATCGAGCAGACTGGCACGCGCGCCGGCGAGGGCGACGACATTCATCGAATCCCACGCTTTCTGCTGATCCATCTTTTGAATGATGCTCCGCTGCGCGATGCCATAACCGCAGCGGATGCCGGCCATGCCGAAAATTTTCGAGAACGTTCGCGCCACGATCAGATTCGGCCGCGTCTGCACGAAAGGAATGACGCTCTCGTACTCGGGGCTGTCGGCGTAATGGAAATAGGCCTCATCGACGAGAACGATGGTGTCCTGCGGCAGCGCTTCGAGAAATGATCGGACGACCTGCTTGCCGGTGATGCTCGCCGTGGGATTGTTCGGATTGCAAACGTAAATTGCGCCGGCATTCTGCACGGCGGCCATCTTCGCCAGATCGTGCGCATAGGTGAGGGTCAGCGGCACCTTCACCACCTCCGCTCCCGCGGCACGGGCGTACGAGCCCATCGCTTCGAATGTGGGATCGGCAATCACCAGCTTGCGCGTGGGACTGCAATACGCAGCCGCTGTGAGTTTCAAGATCTCGCTCGAGCCGTCGCCGAGGATCACCTGGTTGGTGGGGACGCCGAGGAGAGTGGCGATCGTGGTCACCAACTCGTCGGCGATTGCATCGGGATAGCGGTTTCCGATGCGCACCGCGTCGTGCATCGCGGTGAGCGCGCTCGCGGATGGGCCGTACGGATTCTCGTTCGCGCTGAGGCGGACTCCCGGGCCCGTCGAGCGCGGCGCGGCCGCAGGATTCTGGGCGAAGAGGGGCGGGAGGGCCGCAGCTCCGACTCCGATTCCGACGAGACGACCAAAGTCGCGGCGGGAAAATGTGTTCATTGTGCGCCTCCTGTGTGCGCCGAATATACGCTCTGCGGAGAGCGGGCGTCTCCTTAGAACAACGCGAGCCGTTTCGTCTGCGCGTCGGACAGCAAGTCCAGAAACCGACTGCGCACGATTTCGCGCGCGCCCAGGGCGCGTATATGCGGGGTCATGATCTGGCAGTCGAGCCAGGTGGCGCCGCGCTGGCGAAGATGTTCGATGAGATGCACGAGCGCGACCTTCGAGGCGTCCGTGCGGCGATGAAACATGCTCTCGCCGGTGAACACGCCGCCGGCGTCGATGCCATACAGACCTCCGACCAGCTCGTCCCCCTCCCAAACTTCGGCGCTGTGCGCGTCCCCCTCTCGGTGCAGCCGCGTGTACGCCTTGACGATCTGCGCTCCAATCCACGTTCCATCCTGACCAGGGCGCGGCACGGACGCACATGCGCGAATCACGGAATCGAATTCCGCATCGATGGTGAACCGGAATGAGGACTTCTTGAGGCTTCGCCGGAGTGAACGGCCAATGTGAAGCGCGTCGAAGAAAATCACCGCGCGCCGCCGCGGCGAAAACCATGGCAGCGGCAGCTCGTCGTGCGGCCAGGGAAAGATTCCCCGTCGATAGGCCTCGCGCAACGTCGCCACGCTGAGGTCTTCGCCGATGGCGATGATGTCGCCGCGCGCACTTCTGGGGTCGGGAAAGAGAGACATGAGCTAAGGCAGCTTCGTGGCGAACGGCGCGTTCTTCACTACCTCAACTTTAGCGCATCCCCCTCGGTATCCACGATCACGTTGCCGCCGCTCTGAAGATTGCCGAAAAGAACCTGATCCACCAGCGGCTCTTTGATCTTCTGCTGGATCAGCCGGGCCATCGGACGCGCACCGAACGCGCGATCATAACCGTGCTTGGCCAGCCACGCCCGCCCGCCCTCGCGCAGTTCGAGCGTGACGTTCTTCGGCGTCAGTTGTGCGCGCAGCTCCTCGATGAACTTGTCCACGACGCGCTCAATCGTTTCGAAGCTGAGCGCTTCGAATGCGATCCAGGCGTCCAGACGATTGCGGAACTCTGGAGCGAAGGTCCGCTCGATGACGCCGCGTCCTTTGCCCGTGGTGCCGGTTGGCGCGAAGCCCATGCCGGCGTCGCTCATCTCGCGCGCGCCGGCGTTGGTGGTCATGATCAGGATCACGTTGCGGAAATCAGCCTTCTTGCCGTTGTTGTCAGTCAGCGTGGCGTGATCCATCACCTGCAGCAGGATGGAGAAGAGATTCGGATGCGCTTTCTCGATCTCGTCGAGCACCAGGACGGCGTACGGCGTGCGGACGATCGCGTCGGTGAGCAGGCCACCCTGATCGAATCCGACATATCCCGGCGGCGCGCCGATGAGCCGCGAAACGGTGTGCGACTCCATGTACTCGCTCATGTCGAAGCGGATGAACTCGACGCCGAGGGCCACGGCGAGCTGCTTGGCGAGCTCAGTCTTGCCCACGCCGGTCGGACCGGAGAAGAGGAACGATCCGATCGGTTTTTCCGGATGACCGAGGCCGGAGCGCGAGAGCTTGATGGCGCTGGAGATCTGCTTGATCGCGTGATCCTGACCGAAGATCACTCCCTGCAGATCGCTCTCCAGAGTCTGCAGACGCTCCTTCTCGCTGACGGCGATGGTGCGCGGCGGGATCTTGGCCATGCGCGCGACCACCTGCTCCACATCGGCTTCGCCGATGGTTGTCGGTTGTCGGTTGTCGGTTGTCGAATCAGGGCGCAGCATGCGTACCCGCGCGCCGGCTTCGTCGATCACATCGATCGCTTTGTCGGGCAGGTGTCGGTCGTGGATGTATTTCGCCGATAGCTCCGCGGCGAGCTTGATGGCCTCATCGGAGAAGATCACCTTGTGATGCTCTTCGTAGTAGTTCTTCAGGCCGCGGAGGATCTCCACAGTCTCGTCGATGGTCGGCTCGCCGATCTCGATCTTCTGGAAGCGTCGGGCCAACGCTCGGTCGCGCTCGAATGATGCCTTGTATTCCGCGTACGTTGTCGAACCGATGCACCGCAGTTTGCCCGATGCGATCGCCGGCTTGAGGATGTTCGACGCGTCCATCGTCCCACCGCTGACCGCACCAGCGCCGACGATCGTGTGGATCTCATCGATGAACAGGATCGCTTCCTTCTTGTCCAGCAGCGCGGCGATCACGGCCTTCAACCGCTGCTCGAACTCCCCGCGGTATTTCGTTCCGGCGAGCACCGCCCCCATGTCGAGCGAATAGACCTCGACGTCCTTGAGCACCGCGGGAACCTCGTTCTTGTGGATTTTGAGAGCGAGGCCTTCGGCGATTGCCGTTTTGCCGACGCCGGGCTCCCCGACGAAGAGCGGATTGTTCTTCCGGCGGCGGCAGAGGATCTGAATCGTTCGCTCCAGCTCCGCGGAGCGGCCGATCAGCGGATCGATCTCGCCCTTCTTTGCGCGCTCGATGAGATTGATCGCGAAATGCTTCAGAGGATCGCCGACCTCCTGCCCTTCCTCATCCGGCGCTACGAACGCCGGCCGCGGCACGCCCGCCGGCGTTCTTCCAATACCGTGCGAGAGATAGGTCAGCAGATCCAGCTTGTTCACGCCCTGGCTGCGGAGAAGGTAGACCGCCTGCGAGCGTTCCGCCTGGTAGAGCGCGGCGAGCATCTGACCGGTGTCCACTTCCTTGCGACCGGAACTCTGCGCATGCAATTGCGCGTATTGCACGACACGCTGCAGCATCGCCGTGAGCACCGGCTGCACCTCGGCGTCATCGGGAACCTTCTCCAGCGTGCGATTCATGAAGTCGTCGAGCTGTTTCTTGAGCTGATCGATGTCGCCGCCGCACTCGCGGATCGCCTTCGCCGCTTCCCGGTCATGCAGCAGCGCGTAGAGTACGTGCTCGAGCGTGACGTACTCGTGACGCCTGGCGATCGCGTCGTTCAACGCAAACTCAAAAGTCTTCTGTAATGGCTTGGCAATCATGGGGTCCTGTGTCCTGCCTCCTGCACGCAGGACTCATGCTTTTTCCATCGTACATAACAATGGGAATTCCTGCTCCCGAGCCACGGCCGTGGTCTTAGCCACCTTCATCTCCGCCACCTCATAGGTATACACCCCGGCGATGCCGATCCCTTTCACGTGGACGTTGAGCATCACCTGGATCGCCTGATCCTCCGGCATGTTGAAAATCGATTCCAGCACATGCACGACGAAATCCATGGTCGTGTAGTCGTCATTGTGCAGCAGCACCTTGAACAGGGGCGGCTCTTCGGTCTTTTCTTCGCTCTCCGCGACGGGTAACTCTTCGCGTTGCGGAAGCATACGGTCCTAAAACGCGGCGAACTCGAACGGTGTTCCGCGTCCCGCGGCGAGGGCCCGCTGGTAGACGATCGCCGCTGCGGCGACGTCCTGAAGCGCCATTCCGGTGGAGTCGAAGATGATCACCTCGTCCTCGCGCTCACGGCCGACCTTGCGGCCGGCGACGACCTCCGACAGCTCGGCGTAAACGTCCTCGCGTCGCATGGCACCGGCGGCGATGGCGTGGTGCAGATCACCGATCGTCGCGCATTGGTCGGTCATATCGGTCACCACCTTGCTGGAAGCCATCAGTTCCGGTGCCAGCTCCTGCTTTTCTTCGCTGTCCGCGCCGATGGCGGCGACGAACGTTCCGGGCTGCACATGATGCAGGATCGGGCCGCACGATGGCGTGCAGGTGACGATGATGTCCGCCCACACCGGCGCCGGAACCGCCTCGCCCCCGATTTCTTCGGCGAAATCGGCGGCTACGTCGGGGTTGCTGTCGTAGGCAAAAATCTTCTCGATGTCCCGGACGCGCCGCAGCGCGCGCACTTGCACGTGCCCTTGCGCGCCGCATCCATGGATCAAGGCCGTGCGCACGTTCTTGCGCGCCAGGTACTTTGCCGCGACCGCGGTTGCCGCTCCGGTGCGCAGGATGGTGATCTCGATGGAGTCCATCACCGCGAGGACGCGGCCATCTTTGGCATCGCTGAGGACGAGCCCGCCCTTGATGCGTGGCCTGGCTTCGAAAAAATTGCCGTTGATCTTCGCGGCGAAGCAGTTTCCGGCAATCGCCGCCTTGATGTGGAATCCGCCGCCGTCCGCGTGCACGCCGGCGATCGCCGGCGGGGGAACCTGGCCGAGGCCGAGGAGGCGGAAGGCGTTTTCGACGGCGTCGATGCAGTCGTCAATGGTCAACAGGTCTGCCACATCGCGCCGGGTGAAGAGGAGAGTCATTTCAGGTACTCGTCGAGCCATTTTCCCGGCCCGACGTCGATCGGCTGCCGGCCGCGCCGGAAAATCCGCGCAGGTTTGAGGCCGAGAAGTTTGTGCGTGTCGTCCTGGACCCAGAGCATGGTTCCTTCGCGAAGCCCCACGACTGGCGAGGAGTTCTCTTCGTGAAATTCGAGCAGGCGTTGCTCGCGCGTTTCGCCTTTGTGGGTCGAATTCCGATCGGGATCGAGATAGTGGCAGTTGAGCTGAAAAGGAATCAGCCCGAGAGAATCGAGCGAGGGGCATTCCACGATCGGCATGTCGTTCGTCGTGCGGATGGTCGGAGCAGTGATTACGCTTCCCGCGCTCGAGCCGATATAGGGCATGCCCGCCCGGACGCGCTGCCGGATCCCATCGATCAGCTTCCGCTCTTGAAGCTTTTTGAGCAGACGGAATGTGTTGCCGCCGCCGACGAAAATCGCGTCCGCGCGATCGAGATCCTCGATGGGGACGATCCCGAATCCCATCGTTTTGAAACGAACGCGGACCTTTTCCGTGTATGCGTCGTAATCGTGGGCCGCGAAAGGGCAGAAGGCGACGGTGCGCTTGCGGGCGAGAAGACGCCGGATCTCTGGCTCCGGATGATCGAGGTACCCGTAGCCGTGGACGTTCGAGCTTGAAATCAACAGAAGAGGCATAGCAGCCAGCGATATGATAGGGCGGGGTCAGAGCTTTGATTCGCACTTTGCTCTGCAGCAAGTAGAGTTTTCTACGGCGTGTGGAGCAAAGTGCGAATCAAAGCTCTGACCCCGTTATCACCCATTTCTCGTAGACCTCGCCGGGCAATTCGCGAACGAACCGCGACGGCTCCATCAACACGTCCATTCCGGCACGATCACGCGCCATGACCGGGAAGACGAGATAGAGCTCTTGCTTCGCGCGGGTGACGGCGACGTAAAAGAGGCGGCGTTCTTCCTCCTCGCCAGGTATCACGATTTCTTTTTCCATCGTGTCGCGGAGCATCACGGCGAACTCTTCCGACATCTTCTGCTCCGGCACGCGAATGATGCCGCCCGGCACGCGCAGCGCGCGTTGTGACGGGAAACGGCCGTCGGCGAGCCAGATCACGAAGACGACGCGCCACTCCAGTCCCTTCGCCTGATGCACGGATGACAGAACGATTTTTTCGTCTTCCGGTCCGACCACGGCGACGTCTTCGCCGGCGAGCGGATTGGCCAAAGCCACTTCTTCCAGAAACGCGTTGACGTCGTCGTAGCGCAAGGCGTACTGCGACAACTGCTCGAGGTCGTCCAGCCTCGCCTGCGCGTTGGCGAACTTCGATCGTGCGTAGTCGGCGTAACCGCGCTCAACGACCAGGCGGATCGACTCCGAGGGATTGCGTTTCATGGACTCGGCGGCGAGGGGGCGGAGGAGGGTGCGCAATGAATCGAAACTCGCTGATACACCTCGTGCCGCTGAGGGCAGCGGCGCCCCACTGAGAAATGAATCCAGCGGATCGCCACTCTGCGAGATGCGGCCCCAGACGTCGGCGGCCGTCTTTTCGCCGATCTTGGGGTAGAGCTTGAGCACGCGCTTCCACGACAGCTCGTCGCGTGGATTGGTCATGATCTTCAGGTAGGCGATGACGTCCTTGATGTGCGCCTGCTCGAAGAAACGGACGCCGGAGCGGATCTCATACGGGATCAGACGCCGTGAGAGCTCCATCTGCAGCTCGAGCGACTGGTAGTGCGAGCGATAGAGCACGGCGATGTCGCTGAGCTTTTCGCCTTCGTCGCGCAGTTCGAGGATGCGCTGCGCGACGAACGAAGCCTGTTCGAACACGTCATCGACGCCGACGACCGCGGGATCGGGACCATCGCCGCGCACCGCGCGCAGCTCCTTCTGAAACTGAAAACGATTGTGGGCGATGGTGTGGTTGGCGAGCTGCAATATTTGCGGCGTGGAGCGGTAGTTTGTCTCCAGCTTGTAGATCGTCGCTTCGGGGAACCGCATCGGAAAGGTGATGATGTTCTCGAACGATGCGCCGCGGAACGAGTAGATTGACTGCGCGTCGTCGCCCACCACCATCACATTCGGCCGCACGCTGGCCATCGCGTCGACGACGTCCGCCTGCAGTTTGTTCGTGTCCTGATACTCGTCGACGAGGATGAAACGGAACTTTCTCTTCAGCGCGGCGGAAATCTCTTCGTGCTCCTCGAGCAGCAGTTTCCAGTTGACCAGGAGGTCGTCGAAGTCCATGGCGTTCGCTTCGCGCTTGCGGTCCTTGTAGCGGCGGAAGACGTTGACCATCTCCTCCTTGTAGAGCGCGAAATGGGGGTAGTTCTCCTCCAGATGCAGCTCCAGCGGCGTCCGCGTGTTGATCAGATAGGAGTAGATGTCCAGGAGGACATCGCCTTTGGGGAATCGCTTTTCGAGTGTCTTGATGCCGAGGGAGGAGACGGCGCTGTCCATCATCTCTTTGGCGTCTTCGGCATCGAGAATCGAGAAGTTCGATCGATAGCCGATCGCGTCGGCGTACCGCCGAAGCAGGCGATTGCCGACCGAATGGAACGTGCCGCCCCAGATGCGGCGCGTGTCGATGGTCACCAGCTGCTCGACGCGGCTGAGCATCTCGCGCGCCGCCTTGTTGGTGAATGTCAGCAGAAGGATGTCTTCCGGATTGACGCCGTCCTCGATGAGCCGCGACACGCGGTAGGTGAGGGTGCGCGTCTTTCCGCTTCCGGCGCCGGCGATGACCAGCAGCGGCCCGTTGCCGGCCATGACCACTTCGAGCTGCTCAGAATTAAGATCCTCGTCGTAGCGGACGCGGTATTGCTTCGCCGGCTTGGCGGGCGGCTTGAGTGTATAGCGGCGTACTTTGGCCACGGCTCTATTCTCGCCCATCGTTCAGCGCCGCCATGATGTAATCGTACCGAGAGGTAATGATGAAACGACTTCTCCCGTTGTTTCTACTCATCGCTGCCGCCTGTTCGTCAGGTCCCAACCAACCGGCGACGGCTCTCGCCACCATGAAGGTCGGCAACTACAGTGCCGACATGGGTCCCTCGCCGGTAGGGGTGATTCCCGCAGCGACGCTGCACGACGCGCAGCGCAACAAAGACGTCGAAGTCTCGATCGAATATCCCACGCGCGGCGGTCCGTTCCCAGTTATCGTCTTCTCTCACGGCTACGGCAGCTCGGACCGCGGTTACGAGCCGCTGATTTCGTACTGGACGAGCAACGGCTATGTGTGCATCCGACCTTCGCACGCCGATGCCGGTCTGCTTCGCGAAACGCCTCGGGAGCCGGTGCCGATGCAGCCCTCCGGACAGTCTCGGCGTCGCGGTACGCCGCAGCAGCAGGGGCAGGTCTTCCCGATGCAGCAGAATAATCCGATGGAGCAGATCTGGGACCGCGAGCGCGAGCCGCAGTGGCAGAATCGCGTTGCCGACGTGAAGCTGGTGCTCGACTCGCTCGACGATCTCCAACGCCGCTTTCCCGAGCTGCTGGGGAAGATGGATCACGGCAAGATCGGCGTCGGCGGTCACTCCTACGGCGCATTCACGGCGATGCTGATCGGAGGCATGCGCACGTTTGGCAATCCTCCGCTGCAACTCGCCGATCCTCGCGTGCGCGCAATCGTCGCCATGTCGCCGCAGGGCGCCGCTGCGAACCGTGGCACGACCGCGCAGTCGTGGGCCGACGTCCGGATTCCGGCGATGTACATGACCGGAACCAATGACCGCGGCGCGAACGAGTCGGAAGACGCGAACTGGCGCAAGCAGGCCTTCGATTACAGCCCGGCCGGCGACAAATACTTCCTGCTCATCGATGGCGCGCGGCATTCATCGTTCAGCGGGCAGATTGGATTCTTCGAGTCCGCTCCGACCAGCATTCCTCAGACGTCGACCAATCCGTACGGACAACAAGTGCCGGCGCAGCAGCAACAGCGGGGAGCGATGGTGTTCGGCAGCGACCGGCGGATCTTTCAGGTGGTCAAGATCACGTCGCTGGCATTCTGGGACGCGTATCTGAAAAACGACAGCAGCGCCCGCGACCTTCTGCAGCCGCAGAAGTACGAGACGTCATTCCCCGGCGCGCATTTGACGGCGAAGTAGGGCACGGCTGCGCCGTGCCGCACCTTCGCGCCGCGGGCCCACGGGAGTTCGGCACGGCGCAGCCGTGCCCTACTCAGTGCGTGTGTCGCTCTCGCGTCGCCGCCGCCTTGACCGCCGCCCGATGCAGGCCAGTAGAACCCTTCGTTCTTACCGCCTTCACCGCGGCACGATGACGCGCGGTAGGGCCTCGGCGTCGTGCGGTGGTCCGCGCCTGGCGCGCCAGCGCGGTACGCGATGCTGCCGAACGTCCCTCGCGCTTGAGCGCGCTTCTGACGGCGCGTGCGCGCGTCGGCGACGGCTTCGTATGCTGTCGCTGCAGGTCACGCTGCGCATGCTG
>WNEY01005544.1_pt1 | contig 14320 bp, 7 predicted proteins | sample 5400531 | NCBI WGS metagenome assembly WNEY01 (sample SAMN13153338, study PRJNA577476) | soil metagenome | isolation source: 200 cm saprolite under Douglas fir tree site 1 | place: USA:California | collected 2015-04-18
TGCCAGCCACTCGTGCTTTCCCACCGCCGCCGCGGCCGTGCAGCTCTCCTATCCTGAGCTGATCCGTCGGGTCTTGTCCCACGCCGGCCAGCGCTACGGCCTAACATACCGATAAGCCCTATTCTTCAAGGGGCCAGGTGGCCCGCCAGGCGTGGTGCCAACGGCGCAAGATCACTTGCAAGACAGCTGTGGCGGGCACAGCCAGGATGATGCCCAGTACGCCAAACAGGGTGCCACTGATCAGGATGGCCACAATCACGACGACCGGGTGTAACCCGGTTTCCCGGCCCATGATGCGTGGACTCAGGTAGAGCCCTTCGAGGAGTTGCCCACCCACGTAAAGCAGGATAATGCCCAGGATACCGCCAAAACTCGGGGCATCGCTCAGTAAGCAAAGGAGCAAAGCCGGTAACAGACCCGCGACAATACTCATATACGGCACCAGATTGGCCAGCCCCGAGATGATCCCGAGCACCACCCCCAGCGGCACACCCATAAGGGCCAGACCCGTGGCATAGAGGGTAGCCAGAATGAGCGCAATGGTGAGCTGCCCACGCAGGAATCCGCCCACGGCGTGATCGATCTCTCCCAACCAATCGGCGACGATGGGGCGCCAGTGTGGCGGCAAGAGGTTGTAGAAGCGCTCGTGCAACGTATCGAAATCGCGCAAGAGATAAAAGATCAGAACAGGGACCAGCACGATATTGAGCACACCAACGATAAAGTTGGCCAGACCCGTAAACATCGTTTGGAAGATGCTGAGGATACCCTGGGTGATACCGGGGAGGTGGGACATGCCCCAGTCCCACAGGCGGACGGCATACGTCTTCAGACTGTCGATGTCGAGTGCAATGCCGAAGTACTGTGACAACGGCAGCGCGGCTTTCTCCAGGAGGGGGGTTACACGGGTGTAGAGCCATTGCCCCCAGCGCGGTGCGCGGTCAGCCACCTGCAGGGCCTGGAGCTGCACCTGGGGGATAATCACCAGAAACAGCACGCCTATGCCACCTAACATGCAGCCCGCTAACAGGCCAATCGCCAGCGTACGCGGCAGCCCCAGACACTCCAGACGGTCGATACTGGGGTTGAGGAGATAGGCGATCACGAAGCTGATACCAAGCAACACCAGCGTGGCCTGGCTGCGATAGACCACATAGCCAACGAGCACGACACCGAGACCGATGCCGAGCCAGCGGAAAGTTTGCTTGGGCAGCACAACAGGTATGTGAGGTTCAGCCATAGAGGGGTCTCTGCGTGTATGCTGACCTCAACGAGAGCACAAACAGGAGATATAACGGGGCCAGAGCCCCTGCCGTGTCAAGGGGATCTCGACGCGGCAGGAGCAGGATACCCCGTCCTCAGGGTGGAGATTACCGTGGTGGAGGAGTCAGCGTGATTTCCACACGACGATTTTGCGCCCGGCCCGCTGCCGTCGCATTCGAAGCTACGGGCTCACGTTTCCCTCGCCAATCGGTTGTAATGCTCTGCCTGGACACCCCCTGCTGCACCAGGTAGGTCGCTACCGACGCGGCGCGCCGCTCCGATAGCTTCAGGTTGTACGCATCTGAGCCGACACTATCGGTGTGGCCCACAATGTGCGTTTGCAGTGAGGGCTGATCCCGCAGGGCCTGCACCACCACCGCCAGCTGTCTTATGGCCTCCGGTTTCAAATTTGACTTGTCGAAATCAAACAGTACTTTTCCACCCGCCTTCTCCGTCAAGACCACACGCAGCACCACGGTGACGGGCGCTGTAGCACTGCTGGCACCACAAGCCTTATCGTCGATCGTCACTTTCGCTGTGTAATTACCTGCCCTCGCATAGGCATGCGTGGTACGCGGGAACGTGAACGTGGCCGGCGGTGTGCCATCACCGAAATCCCAGGTATACGCCGCCTGACCGCTCTGGGTAGAGGACGCCGAGGCATCCATGGCCACCGCCTCACCCACCTGGGCTCGCTCCGGTACGGCTATGCGTGCCACCGGAGGTGGACAGGCCACGGGGCGCGGGGGGGTGGGTGGAACTACTTGTACTAACTCTGCCACAATGGACTGTGCTAAACGTATGGCCTCTGCATCGTTACAGGCGTAGAAGACCCCGCGTGCCTGCAGATAGCGTTTCTCCAACACAACGAATTTGTCTGGTGCCTGATCCGGCGCTCCAGCCCTCCTGGCATCATCCAGGGCTCTCCGCGCCTTGCCGATCTCAACTATTGCTGGCGGATCTTGGATGACGCAGCCGGCAAGGAACAGTCCGACAAACCCTACCAGACTCAGGTACGTGAGATAGCGTCCTACGTGTCGAAAGATCATACCGAACCCTCCTTCTCTCTCGGAACCGTTTTTCTGTGAGCATCCGTATGTGCCCTATGGTCCTGCGCCATATCCTACAGGCGAGGTCGCGTGACCCTCTCTTCCTTGATACAGCGGGAAAGGGAGGGCGTGGGGTAACAGTCGCACGTCTCCGACCCAAGGTTGAGGCGCGCAAAGGCTGTACCACACGTCTCAGTAACCGACGGTTCACTGCTTCAATCTGCTGCAGTGTGGACTCAACCGACGGTTGACTCAACATGAAGTGGTGCGTATCCTACTACCTATGTGGACAGAAATCAAGGGTATTAAGTTACGAAAAACGTGTGTGCTCCACATGACATAGACATGATCTGGCAGCTTCGTCCTGTGCCAGTGTCCCCAGACCTTGTAGACAGAGGTCTCGGTAGACAGCAAGAAATCAAGGAGCACTAAAGGACCCAGACTGCACTATGGACACGCCACGGCTTCCCATTACTAATATACCTTATTGGCACACATTTTGTCGGTGCCGCGTCGTACTCGTCATGCTGCTCCTCTTCCTGAGCCCTGCTTGTACCTCGCACCAGGCACAAGTGCCGCAGCCGGAGAGCCCCGAACCCTTTCCAGAGGTGGCGCACATCACCTTCACGGGCAACACCCACTTCAGTAGCAGCAAGCTCCGCCAAGCCATGGCGACGAAACAACGCCCGCTGTTCCCCCCATGGAAACATGGGGAACCGTATAACCCTCCAACGCTGGAGGCTGACCTGCTGCGCCTGAAAAAATTTTATTTTGATCACGGTTTTCTGGAAGCCACGGCGCGCCTGGAAAAGCTGGACGAAGATCCAGCGCAGCACCGGGTGCGTATCGTGATTGCGCTTGAGGAAGGTGAGCCCACCCTGGTGGCGTCGGTGTCCCTGGACGGCACAGTGCCTCCCGAATTACCCGCAGTCCCCACGTTGTTGCAGGACTTGCCCCTCCGCCCACAGCAGCGGATCAGCAAGGAGGATTTTGACCGGAGCAAGACCCTGTTGCTCACCCGTCTGCACAATGCCGGCTATGCGCGCGCCGAGATTGTCCCACGTACGGAGGTCGACCCCGAGCAGCACACGGCGGCGGTGACATTTACGCTTGCCCCTGGCGCCCAGACGGCGTTTGGTCGCATTAGCATTCATGGGGAGCAGCAGGTCGAGGAACGTGCCATACGCCATCAGCTGACCATCCACGAAGGCCAGCGCTTCAGCGATAAAGCCCTCACCGCCAGTACCGACGCGATCTACAACCTGGGGATGTTTCAGGCAGTGACGCCGCGGGCGCTCAACCCCGAGGCCGCTGACGAGCCATTGGACGTCGAGTTCGAGGTCATCGAGCGTAAGCCGCGCTCGCTCCAGTTTGGACTGGGCTATAGTACGACGGAGGGGTTTCGCACCGAGGGGCAGTGGACGTATCGCAATCTCTTTCGAGGGGCGCAGCAGCTCACCCTATTGGGCCGCTTCTCATCGTTCGAGCAAAAGGCCGAGGTGAAATTGCATCTGCCCTATTTCCTCGCCGAACGCACCGCCTTCACCCAAACCCTGTTCGCCCGTAACCAGGCGAAGGTCGGCATCAACCCTAGTGGGTCGTTTTTTGGCGTGCAAGACAAGGCGCAACCAACCTTTGACCTGTTCAGCGTGGGCACCGAGTCACGGGTCGAACACCTTTTCACCGAGACGCTCAGCGGGGCGCTCGGGCTGAACTTTAGCCGCAACGAGTTTCGCCATGTTGATCAGGCAGCCCTGGTGGGCTTTGATCCGGCAATCGCTAAAAACAACACCCTTTTGGTACAATTTGCTGAGGTGCAGTGGAACACCAGCGACAGTCGCCTCAACCCGAGCCGTGGCATGGTCTTGCGTGGCAGAATCGACCATGCCAACACGGCCCTGGTATCTGACTTTAGTTTTGTCAAGCTCGTGCTGGAGGGACGACACTATTTGCCCCTGGGACAGCTCCTGGGGCGACCTTTCCTCCTTGCCACGCGTCTCAAGGTGGGAGGTATCGAGCCCTATGGGACGACGAACGAAGTGCCCTTCAATGTGCGCTTTTTTGCTGGGGGAGCCGGAAGCGTGCGTGGTTTTACCCTGAATCGGCTCGGTCCCCTGAACAAGGACGGTGACCCAATAGGCGGGATGAGCCTCATTGAAGGCAGTGCTGAGTTGCGTTTCCCACTCTTTGGGGAGCTGGGCGCCGTGCTGTTCATTGATACTGGCAATGTGTTCCGCTCACCCTTTACCTACCGCCTCGATGATCTACGCTATGCCGTGGGGCCTGGCATACGTTACAACACGCCAGTTGGCCCATTCCGCCTCGATGTGGGTATCATTGTGGACCGCCGTCCAGGTGAACAGTTTGGTCGTGTGGAGTTCAGCATCGGCCAGGCTTTTTAACGCGGGCACTGCGTACCGCAATTGGCCCCGCCAGTATGGCGGGGCAACTAGCCGTGCGCAGCACTATGGCCTGTCAGGGAGAACACCGTATGAGGTGTAAGCTGGGTCGTATGGCCAGCTATGTGGGCTTGGCGCTCGCACTACTGGGGCTCTGCACCTACGTGGCACGGAATCCCGTGCGCGATCTGTTGGGACATACTGCTAGCGCCTGGCTATCACGCCGGCTCAATGGCACTCTGGAGATCGGAGCCCTGCGCGGCTCCTTGTTCTCCTCCCTGGTGTTGCGTGACGTGGTACTGCGCGACCGGCAAGGTGCAGAGGTGGCGCGCCTGGACGAGGTGCAACTCAAGTATGACCTCAGGGCGCTGCGCCCGCGACGTCTGGTCGTCCAGCGTGTGGACATCGTGCGCCCCCAGGCAACGCTGGTGCAAGAGCCCGGGGGGGCGTGGAATATCGACCGCGTGCTGGACCCCCTGTTGCCGGCCAGGCGTTCTCCTGCAGCGGCACGCCCCACAGGCGGCAAGCTGCCGGTGGCGATCGTGGTGGAACGTATCCAGATCCACGCTGGCCAGATCGCGGTGCAGACCCCTGCCCTGCCCGGCGTGCAGTCTCTCGCAGGGTTGCAGGCCCACCTCCAGGGTGAGGTCGATACGCACGGCTTCCGCTTCCAGGTGCACTCGCTGACCGTCCGTGCTACCCCTGCCGAGGTGGTGCTGCACACGGTGCAGGGCACCATCCAGGGCGATACCAATGCGATCAGAATCGAGGCGTTCCGCCTGCAGACCACACAGACGCTGGTGACGGCTGACGGGATCCTCCCAGGCAGCCGCCAACCAGCCAGCCTGACACTGCACATGCAACCATTTGACATGGCAGAGTTGGGGCGCCTGCTGCAGCGGCAAGACCTGTATGGGCTGCTGTCCCTCACCCTGACCGCCCAGGGACCTCCTGACGCTCTGAGCGTGCGCGGCCAGCTCAGTACTGCGGGAGGCCAGCTCGACCTGCACGGGCAACTCAATACCGTCGCTACACCGTGGCGCTATAGCAGCAGCCTGGCACTGACGCATGTCAACCTGGCGACCCTGCTGCACCAGGAGCCGCTGCAGAGCGACCTGAACCTGCATCTCCACCTGGAAGGAGCCGGGCTCGCACCCGAGGCACTGCGCGGCGAGGTGCATCTGGACGTGCAACCCTCCGCCGTGGGCAGCGTCACCCTGCATCCCTCGGGTCTCCATATCGCGGTGCAGCACGGCCGCGTGCAGGTGCAGTACTGCGACCTGCATACGTCTGTCGCCCGTCTGACCGCCACTGGTTTACTGGATCTGGCTGGCAGCTCAGCCCTGCAATACGACCTCACGGCTGACCTGGCTGGCTTACGCTCTCTCCTCAGGACTGAGACGCTGGACGGTACCCTGCACCTCTGGGGGCAGGCGAGCGGGGCGCTGACCGCGATCAGCGTGCAGGGCACCCTGGAGGGGCAGCGTCTGCGTTATGCGGCGTATCGCCTCGAGACCCTGCAATTGCTGTACGCCGGCGCCCAGCTGGGGGCGCAACCACACGTGACGGCCCACCTGGGGATCCGCAGAGCGCATGTGGGGAGTGTGCCAGTCGAGCGTTTGAACGTGGACGCGACTTACGACTGGAGCGTATCACAGCTCCAGGTCGTCACTGAGGTGGTGCAGTCCTCCGTCTATAGCGGCAAGGCGCGAGGGACGCTGACCTGGGCCGAGACCGGCCAGCAGATCGTCGTGGACGAACTCCTGATCCGTCTGGCGGACCATCCCTGGCGTACGGTGGCCCCTATAGAAGTGAGCCGTGACGCCCAGGGTCTGCGGCTGACGCAGTTCCACATGGCGCATGCGGATGAGGCCCTCGAGCTGTCCGGAGCGTTTGATGGACAACACTTCCAGGATGTCCACATGCGTGTCGCGCAGCTCGATCTGACCTTTGCTCAGCGCTTGATGCCGCTGCCAGAGCTGGTGCAGGGGCGCGCCACCTTGCACGCCCACCTGACCGGGACTGTGGCAGCCCCACTGCTGGATATGGCCTTGACGCTCCGGCCCGAGCCCCGGCAGCATATGCCCCTCGACCAGATTGAGGCAACCCTGGCCTATGCCCAGCAGCAACTCCAGAGCGCGGTGCGCGTGCGCCAGGCCAACCGTGAAGTGTTGACGGTGGCAGCACGGCTGCCGGTCGACCTCGCCCTCACTGCCCTGCTGCCGGAGCAGCGCTTGCTCGCGGCTCCCGTGGCGCTGCACGTGCGCCTGCAGCAACCAGACCTGGCCGCCGTGTCGCGCTGGCAGCCGACGCTGCCACGCCTCACCGGCACGCTGCAGGGAGACCTCCACGTGCAGGGCACCTATACGGCACTCGAGCTCGATGCTGACGTGCGTCTGCAGCAATGGGGGCTGCAGGGCCGTGTGGAGCAGGTAAGTGCTTCCCTCCGCCTGCAAGGCACGCTGGCGCTGGCCCCTCCCAGCACGGATGCAGCCCCAACAACGTCGTGGCGCCGCCTGCTCCCCTGCATCCAGAAAGCGGTGCTGCGCGTGCCAACGTTGCGTGGTCAACTCCCAGGACAGGGCCAGCCACCACGCGCCTTCCAGGTGCAAGACTTTGTACTGCAGGCGGCTGGGCAGTGGAGTGCCGACGGCTTTGACGGTGCGCTCGAGCGCTTGCAGACTCAGGTGCACGTCACTGGCTGGCCCCGTGCTGAGGTGTTCGTGGCCGGACGCCTGACCCCACGACGGCTCGACCTGACGCGCCTCCAGGTGCGCCTGCCGCAGTCAGAGGTGCGTGCGACTGGCTCTCTGACGCTGCCCCAACGGCACGTACAGCTCCGCCTCGACGTGCCCCGCCTGCAGCTTGACGAAGTGGGTTTTTCTCTTCCTGCCTCCCTGCCACCGCTGCTACAGGGGGTCATCGAGGTACATGGGCAGGCGTTGGCACCCCAGGTCGAAGCCCGCCTGCAGTATGCCGGAGGACAGCTTAGCGCCACGCTCGCAGCCCAACTCCAGGAGCCTACGCCCCGTTATAGCGCCACGCTGCATCTGGACGATCTCAACATGGCACACGTGCTGTCGGGGGAACAGGGCACATTGCGCGCGCGTCTGCATGTCCAGGGGACGGGATTCGTCGCGTCACAACGGCGCGCTGAGGCGGAACTGCGTCTGGAGACGAGCGGTTTGACGCTCGCCCCTGGTCTTACGGCGCGGGTGCAGGGGAGCCTGACCGGGAACACAGTGCGGCTCGAGGAGATGCAGGTACGTAGCGCCCCGGGTATCTTGGTGGCGCGTGGGACGATATCGCCAACCGCAACAACCCCGGCACACACCTCTCTCACCTATGAAGTGACACTCGGCGATCTGACACCGCTGCAGCGATATCTGGGTGTCCCGTTGCAGGCCAAAGGTAGCCTCAGCGGCACTGTCCAGGGCACCTGGCCAGCCCTCCAGGTGCGCCACCGCCTGCAACTGCACGACTGGGAGTATGGTGCATGGTGTGGTCAGCGGGTGCAGGCCGAACTCGCTGTATCGCACTTTCCCACCGCCCCGCAGACCACCATCAAAGCGCAAGTCATCGACATCCAGGGACCGGCCCTACCCAGGAGTTCGCTGACGTTTACCGGCACCTCGACGCCATCCCAAGGGACCGTGCAGGTCAGCGTCACCGCCGGGCCATACTACAAGACCGGCCTGGAGGGGCGTTTCACATGGGCGGATGAGCAACGCCTGACCCTCTCGCACCTCCGCCTGCAGCACCAGGAATTGGCCTGGGACAACGCCGGTCCCATTACGATCACGCGTGGTCCACAGGGTAGATTGGCTCTGCAACGCCTCCTGTTACGCAGTGGTCGGCAGGAAGTCAGTGCCCAGGGTATACTCATGCCTGAGGGCACGTTCGAAGCTGACGTGCAGGTGCAACACCTGCTCATCCTGCCCCACGTGCACGCGGTGGCGCCGGCGCTGGACGCGGTGGACGGCGAAGTGGCTTTGCACCTCAGCCTGCGCGGTACGCTGACCCATCCGCAGGGTGAGGGAGTGCTGCATGTCACCTCCTTACGGTGGCAGCAACACGCTCTGGGTGAGGTGCATAGCCAGCTCCGTGCCGATGGCACGACGCTGGGAGTGGACCTCCACTGGCGTGACCAGAAGCGAGAACTCCTCCACGTGTATGGCGACGTCGCACTCGATATGCGCCAGGCACTGGCCTTGCAGCTCCGGGCGACTGACGTTGATCTGCAGGTGCTCACCGCGTTCAGCTCCGCAGTGGCACAGAGTGCTGGCACGTTGTCCCTGGATCTCCGTCTGGCTGGGACGCTACAACAGCCCCAGGCGTATGGGACGCTGCGGCTCGACAATGGCGCGCTGCAACTGGCCGCTACCGGGGTACAGTACAAGGCTCTCCAGGTGCAGATTGTCTGTACCGGCCAGCGTGTCGAGCTCACCCAGTTGCACGCTGAGTCCGGGGATGGTAGCCTCGATCTGACCGGCTGGGCCGAGAGCACCAGGCTCACGCTGCAGCATCTCGATCTGGTCTTGCAGATGCACGAGTTTACGCTCATGCGTACGCCGGATCTGGAAGCGGTGGTTTCGGCAGCGCTGACGCTACGTGGCTCCCTGGAGGAGATGGTGGCAACGGGCACGGTGACGGTACCGCGTGCGCGAGCCCAGTTGCGTGGCAAGCTCGTCGGTGGACCAGAAGCAGTCCAACCCTGGCAACTGACGGTGGACGGTGTGTACGGCTCTGGGCTGCCCAAGACAGCGGCACGGGAGGCGGTGTCGGCAGCGCGCCAGATGACTTCTGGGGCGTTTCTGCGTGCTGACGTGCAACTGGCACTGCCGCGCAATGTGTGGGTGCGTGGCCATGGCACGGCCATCGAGCTCAGTGGGGCTCTCACGGTCACCAAAGAGCTGGGCACGCCGTTCGTGCTGAGTGGCACGCTAGAGACCGTCCGTGGCTTCACCAGTTTTTATAGCGGGAAATTTGCCCTCGAACGGGGACGGGTGACGTTTACCGGGTCGCCGGAGATCGATCCCACGCTGGACGTGACGGTCACGCGCGCCGTGGCGGGTTATGTGGTGGTCTCGGTCAACGTCTCAGGCCGAGCGAAATCTCCCCAGCTCCGTCTCAGCAGTACCCCAGACCTTCCCCAGGCGGACATTGTCACCTTGCTGGTCGTGGGCAAGACCACTGACCACCTGACCGCCTCCGAGCGCAGCGGACTCTCGGGCCGGGCGCAGCAGATTGTGGGTAATGTCGCTGCTGGCGAACTGGAGCAGCTCCTCGCCAAGCCGCTGGGGCTGGACACCCTCGATATTCAGACCGGTGATAAGCTCGGCAGCGGCAAGGTCAGTGTGGGGCGCTATATCACGCAGGACATTTTCCTGTCTTATGAACGGCGACGTGGAGAGGAGGGCGGCAACAAAGTCGGTATCGAGTATAGCATCAATCGCCACCTGAAGGTGAAGGGCAGTAGCAGCGATACAGGGGACTCGGCGGTGGATATTCTGTGGCGGATTGACTACTGAGAGAGGGCGCAGGCAATGTCAACCTCGCGCCGTACGCGCAGAAGAGGCATACTATGGAGAGCAGGGGACACGAGCTACAAATCGGCGCCATCGTACGACGCCTGGAACGTCTGGAGTGGGAGAGCCGCCGGTGGAAAGTGGTAGCCATGCTCACGGCGGTGACCCTGGGGATGGTCCTCTTCATCGGGGCGGGCAAAAACGGCGAGACGTCAGTGCCCAGTGAGCTCCAGGCACGTGCCTTTGTGCTGGTGGATCGTGATGGCACCCCGCTGGCGCGGTTAGGACTGCTGCCCCATGGGGCGTGGGGTTTAGGTTTCTACGACCAGGGCAAGAAGAGCCGTATCGTGTTGAGCATGGAGGGCGATGGCTCGTCGTCGCTCAGCCTCTTTGGCAAGGACGGCAAAGGCAGCATGCTCCTGCACGCCAGTGGCAGTGGGGCCGCCTCACTGCGCCTGGTGGACACCAATTGGAAGACGCGCGCCACCCTGGCCACGTGGCCCGAGGGCTCGCCGTTTCTGCAACTGCTCGACCGCGCTGGCAAGGATCGCGTCCTCCTGCGGCACACCGAAGTGAGCGCCACAGCTACCGGGGAGATCATCAAACGGCCAGGGCCATCATTGCTCTTTTTCGATCAGGATGACACGGTTGTCTGGCATGCACCATAGAGCTCGACGACACAAACTCCTCTCACTCCAGGTCTTCCATATGAGACGGCCGATACAGAGGGTCTCAAAGATGAGACCCTGCTGGGGGCAGAAAGAAATCACAACCCCTAGTAAATCAATGCCTTTATATACTGGCACGGCATTTGCTAAATATGAGGATTAATTTTGCGACACGCTTTAGCACCGAAGGAAAGGGGTGTTCGAGGACTCCCCCATCATTCTGAGTGGCCGAAAGTGGCCGATACTCTGATCGAGGCCTAGATGTTTATATAGGCCTCGATATACCCTAGTTTGTGAAACTATTTGAAATAGTCGTGTATACGCCTTATAGTAATATTGTTACAGAGAACTTCCACTTTGGAGGCAGAACATGTGTGGTATCGTTGGTTATATTGGTAATAAACATGCCGTTCCTATCCTGCTTGAAGGACTGCACCGATTAGAGTATCGGGGTTACGACTCGGCGGGCATTGCGGTCATTGAACGTGGTGAGCTCTGTCGGGTCAGGATGCCAGGCAAAGTCAACAGTCTGGTGGCGCAGCTGGCCGAGCGGCCTTTCGAGAGCACCATGGGCATGGGACATACCCGCTGGGCCACACATGGCAAGCCCTCGGAAGCGAATGCCCATCCGCATGCCAATGGCGATGAAACCATTATGGTCGTCCACAATGGCATCATCGAGAATTACCAGACGTTACGTGAGCAGTTGAGTGCCCGTGGCTACCGCTTTAGCTCTGAAACCGATACCGAAGTCGTCGCCCACCTGATCGAAGACGAGTACACGGGTGATCTGACGCAGGCCGTCAAGCGTGCGCTGCGCAAGGTCACTGGCACGTACGGACTCGTAGTGATGCACGCCCAGCATCCCCGTGAGATGGTGGCGGCACGTCGTGGCTCCCCGATGGTGCTCGGTGTCGGGGACAACGAAATGCTCCTGGCCAGCGATGTCGCGGCGTTTCTCCGGCTCACCGACCGGGTGGTCTATCTGGAGGACGACGACATCGTCACCCTCAGGGCAGACGAGTATGTCATTGATACGCTGGCCGACAAGCATGTCGAACGCGAAGCCGAACGCATCGAATGGCAGGCCGATGAAGTGGAACTCAACGGCTTTCGGCATTACATGCTGAAAGAGATTCACGAGCAGCCGGACACCATTACCAACGCCCTGCGCGGTCGTCTGATTGCCAGTGAAGGCATCGCCCATCTCGGTGGCCTCGACAAAGTGCTCAACCACCTGAAAGAGGCGCAGCATCTGGTCATTGTCTCGTGTGGCACGAGTTACTATGCTGGTCTGTACGCGCGGTATGTCTTCGAGCGCCTCACCGATCTCGTCGTCGAAGTCGAGATCGCCAGCGAAATGCGCTATCGCAAGACCAACATCCGGCCTGGCACCGTGGTGCTGGGTATTAGCCAGTCTGGCGAGACCGCTGACACCATCGCGGCGATGCACGAGGCGAGTCGGAAGGGCGCGCTGCTCCTGGGCCTGGTGAATGTTGTGGGCTCCACCATGAGCCGTATCACCGAGGCGGGAGTGTACAATCACGGCGGCCCGGAGATTGGTGTCGCCTCCACCAAAATTTTTACCAGCCAGTGCGCGATCCTGGTGATGATTGCCCTGCTCCTGGGGCGTTTTAAGCACCTGGCGGTAACTGATGGCATGGAAATTGTCGCCGGGCTCGAGCGCTTACCGACGCACATCAGCACGGTACTGAAGCAGGCTGATGCCATCCGCTCCATTGCGGCGTCCTACGCGCAGTACGACAATTTTCTCTTTCTGGGCCGCAAGTACAACTATCCGATGGCCCTGGAAGGCGCCTTGAAGCTCAAAGAGATCTCCTATATACACGCCGAGGGTTGCGCCGCCGGCGAGATGAAGCACGGCTTCATCGCCATGATCGACAAACGCTTCCCCACCGTCTGTCTGGCGACCAAGGACATGACATATGACAAGGTGCTCTCCAATATGCAAGAGATCAAGAGTCGCGGGGGCAAGATGATTGCCATTGCCACGGAGGGCGACGAGGAGATCACCGAGATCGCTGATGACGTCATCTACACGCCCCCGAACCTCGACTTTCTCCAGCCCATCCCGGCCGTGGTGGCGCTGCAGCTCTTCGCCTACTACTGTGCTATCGAGCGTGACTGTGATATCGACCAGCCGCGCAACCTCGCAAAGTCTGTCACTGTCGAATAGCTCCTGTGCGCCCTTCCTCCCTCTCCCCCTGTGGGAGAGGGGGTGAAGAGGTCCTGCCCTGCGTCAGGGCAAGCTTGGCCGACGATCAACAGCGGCACGCCGGATTTCTTTTGCTTGACACCAACGGCTGTGGCGATTACATCTAGCTCGTGGTCCGCCAAGGTTTATCTAATGAGTTTCGAGGTCGGCATGCAGCGCTATATTTTCAGACGTTTTGTGCAGTCAGTGCTGGCGCTGCTGGCCATCTCCATGCTCATCTTTGGCATGAGCCGCTTGACCGGTGATCCCGTCATGCTGATGTTGCCAGACGATGCCTCACGTGAGGACATTACCCAAGTACGGCACGCCCTGGGACTCGACCAGTCCCTGCCAGTCCAGTACTGGGTCTTTATCAGCAAGGCGGTGCAAGGGGATTTCGGTCGGTCGATTAAGGGGCAAATGCCTGTCTTAGACATGCTCAAAGATCGCCTGCCGAATTCCCTCAAGCTGGCCGCAGTGGCGCTGTGCATTGCCGTGCTCCTGGCCTTTCCCCTTGGGGTTGTGGCCGCCGTGAAGAAGGGCACGGCTATCGATACTCTGGCCAATATCGTCGCGGTCCTGGGGCAATCGCTGCCGCAATTCTGGGTCGGTATCGTGCTGATTCAGGTCTTTGCCGTGCACTTGCGCTGGCTCCCGGTGGCTGGGGTTGGGAGTGTCTGGCACTACGTGCTGCCGGCGTTCACCCTGGGCTGGTTTGTGGTGGCTGGGATGATGCGGCTCCTGCGTTCGAGTATGCTCGATATCCTGGGCAGTGAGTTTGTCAAATTGGCCCGCATTAAAGGTGTGCCAGAAAAGACCGTCATCTGGAAACACGCCTTGCGCAATGCCCTCATCCCCGTCCTGACGTTTGGGGCTATTTATCTGGCCATTTTAGTGACCGGGGCGATTCTGGTCGAAACTGTGTTTGCCTGGCCAGGCATTGGCCAGTTGATCTATCAAGGCATTGTGTTTCGCGATTTTCCGGTGGTCCAGGCGGTGGTGTTGCTCACTGCTGGCATGGTGATTGCCGTGAACCTTCTGGTCGATATTCTCTATGCCTATGTCGATCCCCGTATCCGCTATGGCTGAGTGCTCGCATGGCTACTGGTGAGTTGGTAAGCGAAAAACCTCTTGTCCGTCCGGTACGCTGGCGTCTGGCGGCACTCAGGCGCGTGCCAGTTGTGCCCCTGACCATTAT
>WNEY01002172.1_pt1 | contig 14315 bp, 13 predicted proteins | sample 5400531 | NCBI WGS metagenome assembly WNEY01 (sample SAMN13153338, study PRJNA577476) | soil metagenome | isolation source: 200 cm saprolite under Douglas fir tree site 1 | place: USA:California | collected 2015-04-18
ATCCAGCGCTTCAAGCTGAGGAAATGAAGAACGCGACGGACCGTCGGGAGTGCCCCGACAGCCCGTCGCGCTTGGGGCGAGTGGGGTCAGTTAGCCGCAGATGCTGTGGCCAGGCACCCACTGCTGCGCGTACGTGTAGTTGCCATAGGCGTCCACGTACGGCTGGCTCACCCAATGGCCTGGTTCCCATGCGCAGCTCGGGGCCGGCGCGTAGAAGCCTGGCCCATAGAAGCCGAAGGAGAAACGAGGCTCAAAACGCTCGAAGCGCTCGTGGCGGTCAAAGCGCCACTCGTGCTCACGGCGTTCATGCTCGGCGGCTTGGGCTGGCAGAGCGGACAGCGCCGTTACTCCCGCCACCGCGAGCGCCAGTATCAGCTTGCGGATCATATGGCACCTCCTTATTTTCGAACTGCACTTGTGAGACGACCCGGCCAGCCGTCTCGTTCACCAGCGTCGGGCTCTCATTTGGTTCTCATCGAATGAGAAAATGACCGCATTCTTCGACCGGGACGTCGAGACACTCGGGCTTGATGCGCTGCGTGCCAAACAGTGGCAGCGGCTGCAGAGTCTGGCACGGGCGATCTATCCCGCCAATCCATTCATCACACGAAAGTGGAAGGCGGCCGGCCTCTCCGGCACCGAGGATCTGCTCGGCTGGGATGACTTCTCCCGCTTGCCGTTCACCGTCAAGAGCGAGCTGGTCGACGACCAGGCGGCCAACCCTCCCTTCGGCACCAACCTCACCTACCCGCTGGAGCGCTACATCCGCGTCCACCAGACGTCGGGCACGACAGGCACGGCGCTGCGCTGGCTCGACACGGACGAATCCTGGGCGTGGTGGGCGCGCTGCTGGTGCTTCGTCCTGCGCGGCGCCGGGCTCGGGCCCGGCGCGCGCATCTTCTTTCCCTTCTCCTTCGGGCTCTTCGTCGGTTTCTGGGCGGGCTTCGAGGGAGCGCGGGCTCTCGGAGCCATGGCCATTCCGGGCGGCGGCCAGGATTCGGCTCAGCGCCTGGCCGCGATCGAATCGCTCGGGGCCACCGCGATCTGCTGCACGCCCTCGTACGCCCTGCACCTGGCCGAGGCCGCCCGGGAACGCGGCGTGGAGCTGCGCAAGCTCGGGCTCCGCGCGATGGTGCATGCCGGCGAACCCGGGGCGGGGATTCCCGCGGTGCGAGCGCGGATCGAAGAGGCCTGGGGCGCACGGGCCTACGACCACGCGGGCATGACCGAGATGGGCGCTTATGGATTCGAGTGCGCGGCCCAATCGGGGCTGCACGTGAACGAAAGCGAGTTCATCGCGGAAATCATCGATCCGGCAACGGGAGCTCCGGCGCGCGAGGGAGAGCTGGTGCTCTCCAATCTCGGCCGCGCGGGCTCGCCGGTGCTGCGCTACCGGACCGGAGACCGAGTGCGGCTGGCCGAGCAACCGTGCGGCTGCGGCCGGACCTTCGCGCGGCTCGAAGGCGGCATCCTCGGACGCGTGGACGACATGCTCATTGTCCGCGGTGTCAACGTCTTCCCCTCGGCTCTGGAGGGCATCGTGCGCCGCTTCCCGGCGGTGGACGAGTTCATGATCGAGGTCTACCGCCGGACCGAGATGGACGAGGTGCGGCTCCTGGTCGAGATCAGCGGCGCGGCCGACGTGCCCGCCGCCGTGCGGGAGGCGATACGCGTCGACCTGGGGATCCGTGTGGAGGTGGTGCCGGTGCCGGCCCGCAGCCTCCCGCGCTACGAGCTCAAGGCCCGGCGCCTCGTGCGGCGCGCGAGCGAGTAGCCCCGGCCCTCTCCCCCGGAGCGGGGGGGAGAGGGTGACCTTGCTCCGTCTGGGCGAGGTCCCACCCTACTGACCGACGATGTCGCCCTTCATGCCACCGAGCGCGCCCAGCAGCTCGCTCTTCTCCTGCGCCCCGACCTTGAACTTGTCCAGGCTCTTGACCAGATCCTCGACCAGCGCGTTGAACTCGGCCTCCGTGATCTTCATGCCCGCGTGCGCCACCTTCATCGGCTGCCCCGTGTATTTGCACGGCCCGCCGCCGGCCTCGCAGATCTGGTCCACCAACATCGTCTTCAGCCGCGGAATATTGGCATTGGCGAAGCGCTGGTTGATGCGCGAGTCGCCGGCCACGTTGCCGATGAAGTCGTCCACGACGGCCTGGATGGCGGGCTTGCCGCCGAGACGGTCGTAGAGGGACTTCTTCTCCATCATCGCGCCGCCTGCGCAGCCGGCGGCGAGAACGGCTGCCGCAATCACGGTTCCGATCGTCGGGCGCCACTTCATGCTCGGATCCTCCATGGGTGAAAAGTGGTCGGGGACCGATAGCCCCGTCTCACCCCCTCCTACGCAGGCGACCGGGCGGCCGGATGTGTTGACCCCCGGAACGATGGCTGGTACTCATTACGGCGTCATGCCGCCCGCCCGGGGCCAATCCAACGAGCCCGCCGCGCTCATCGCCCGCATTGCCCAAGGCGATCGTGAGGCCTTCAGCCGCTTCTACGATGTCTTCGCGGGCACCGCGTTCGGCCTGATACGGCGGATGCTTAGAGATTCGGCCGCATCCGAGGAGGTGCTCCAGGATGTTTTCCACCAGATCTGGCGAGAGGCCCCTCAGTACGATCCCCGGCGGGGCAGTCCAGCGGCGTGGGTCATCACCAAGGCCAAGACGCGGGCAATCGACAAGCTCCGGTCCATACGTAGAAGAGATAAGACGTTTGTGGCGCCGGTTGACGAGGCGACGGCGCGCCAGAACGACCCAGCGGCCCCGAATCCGGGAATTGCGGCCGAGGAGCGCGGGCTGGTGCAAAGCGCGTTGGCCCAGCTGCCCTCTGCCCAGCGGCGGGTGATCGAGCTGGCGTTCTTCGAAGGGCTGACCCAGACGGAGATCGCCGCCAGGTTGGGCGAGCCCCTCGGGACCGTGAAGACGCGGGCTCGCTCGGGGCTCGAGCGGCTGCGAGGCATCCTGAAGGGCGAGAGGTTTCCGGCGACATGAACCGCGACGAGATCATCGAGCTGGCGGCGCTCTACGCCCTGGGTGGGCTCGAGGGCGCGGACCGCGCGCGCTTCGAGGCGCTGGTCGAGTCCGGCGACGCCGACGCTATTGCGGCCGTGCGTGACTTCCAGGACGCGCTGGGCACACTTGCCGCTTCGGCATCGGTGGCGCCTCCGCCCGCCGTGAAGGCCGCGCTGATGTCCCGGATCGATGCCGAGGGCCGCCCGGCGTCTCCCCCGTCTCGACGGAGCGCGCTCTGGCCCGCCGTCTGGGCGAGCGCGCTCGCAGCCGGCCTCGTGGCCCTCATCGTGGCTCTGTCGGTATCGATGACGTACGAAAAGCGAGTGGCCGAGCTTGCGAAGGAGTCGGCGGCGCTGCGAGGCCAGCTGGAACGTGAGCGGGCGGTGATCGCCCTGGTTCAGGATCCCGCGACCCGCGTCGTGGTCCTGACCGGACTTCACCCGGCGCCGGAGGCCAAGGCGCGAATGCTCTGGCATGCTCGGGTGGGTGGGCTGCTCCTCGTCAGCGGAGGGCTGCCGCCCGCGCCCGAAGGCAAGGCCTACGAGCTCTGGGCCATCGTCGGGAAGAACGCGCCGGTCCCGGCCGGGCTCTTCACGGTGGATACCAAGGGCACGGGGAGTCTGCGCGTGGCGCCGCTGCCGGGCGTGGAGCAGGTAGACGTCTTTGCCGTCACCCTCGAGCCCGAGGGCGGCGCGCCCGCGCCCACCGGCCCCATGTATCTGGCCGGAAAGAACTAACCCTTCAGACGGGCCTCGAGGCGGGCCTTCACCGTCGGCCACTCGCTGTCCAGGATGGAGTAATAGACCGTATCCCGCTGGTAGCCCCGCACGTTCATGTGCTTGCGCAGGACGCCCTCGCGCACGGCGCCGAGCCGCTCGATGGCCTGCTGAGAGCGGACGTTGCGGCCGTCGGTCTTGAGCGCCACCCGTACGCAGCCGAGCCGCTCAAAGCAGTGGGTCAGGAAGAGGAGCTTCGATTCCGTATTGGCGGGTGTGCGCCAGTAGGCGCGCGCGAGGAAAGTCGCGCCGATCTCCACCTGCCGGTCCGCGGGCCGGATGTCCAGCAGACGTGTCGAGCCGATGACCTCGCTGGTCTCATTCCAGACTTGGGCGAAGACCATGATGTGGCCCTTGGCCATAAAGGCTCGGGCCTCGCGGATCAGGGTCAGCGTCTCCTCGGTCCGGACGGGCGGGGGCCAGACGAGATACCGGCATACGTCTTCGTCCTGCATGCTCTTGAAGATGCCCGGCGCGTGGCGCTCCTCGATCGGCTCCAGTGTGATGTAGCGCCCGCTCAGCGTCACCGGCGTAAGATCCATGGCGCGCCCCTTTAGCCCCCGCGGAGCCGCGCCGCGTGCAGGACGGCGATGATCGTCATCGAGTCCTTGATCTCCCCGCGCTCGATCATGCCGACCACCTCGGCGAACGGAAAGGCCCGACGCTCGATGAACTCCGTGCGATCGGCCGGGCGAGAGGCGGGCCGCAGGTCCTCGGCCAGATAGAGGTGCGCGACCTCGCGCATGATGCTCTTGGAGGTGTGGAAGTCGCCGAGCTTCGTGAGTCGGCTGGCCGCGTAGCCGGCTTCCTCGGTCAGCTCTCGCTGGGCGGCCTGCTCCAGCGTTTCGCCCGGGTGCTGAGCGCCGGTTGGGATTTCCCAGTAGAAGTCTCGCGCCACATAGCGGTACTGTCCGACCAGCAGCACCGTGTCCCCATCGACGAGCGGCAGCACCCCCACGCACTCGGCGCACTCGACGACGCCGTAAATGGTCGTGCGACCGTCGGGCAGCTCGGCGACGTCCTCGCGCACCTTGATCCAGCGGTTCTCGTACACGGGGCGCGTGGCAGTCGTCTTCCACGGAGTGCGGGACCACGGCGGGAACTGATCGGGTGCGGTCATGGGTCCGGTCTTTTGTATCATGCTCCGAGGCCTCAGACATCCGGTTGATTGTGCGGGGGACGGCGGGTGGCTATAATCGTCCTGGTCATTCATGAAGGTCATTCTCCGCAATCCGAGAAAGGAGGTCGAGATCAGCGGCAAGCGCCGGGTCAAGGATCTGCTCGCGGATCTCGACATCCTGCCGGGCACGGTGCTCGTCATCCGGGGCAACGAGCTCCTCACGGGCGACGCCGTGGTCGGCGGCGACGACGTGGTTGAAGTGCGCCCCGTGATGTCCGGCGGCTCCAACGAGGCGATCCGATGAAGTGCCGCAAGTGCGGTGGTGCCGCCGCGCTCGAGCTGCGCCGGCACAACGCGGCCTTCTGCCCGCCCCATTTCCTGGAGTTCTTCCGCAAACAGGTGGCCGAAGCGGTGCACAAGCATCGGATGTTCACGCACGACGAGTCGGTGATGGTTGCCGTGTCAGGGGGAAAGGACTCGCTGGCGCTCTGGGACGTGCTGATCGAGGACGGCTACCAGACGGCGGGCCTCTACCTCGACCTCGGCATCTTCGACTACTCGCAGGAGTCCAAGGCCAAGTGTGAGGCTTTCGCCGCCGCGCGCGGCCAGAAGCTCGTGATCGAGCGCGTGGCGGAGGCCGTTGGCGCGCCGATTCCCGAAGTCCAAAAGGCCACGCGCCGGCCGACCTGTTCGGCCTGCGGGCTCTCCAAGCGATATCTGATGAACCGGACGGCCCTCGAGCACGGGTATGGGGTCGTCGCCACCGGGCACAATCTGGACGACGAGGCCGCCACACTCTTCGGCTCCGTGATGCACTGGCAGACGGACGCGCTGCCCCGGCAGTCGCCGGCGCTGGCGTCGACGCATCCGAAGCTCGTCCGGCGGGTGAAACCGCTCTACCGCCTCTCGGAGCTGGAGACAGCGGCCTACGCCTTCCTCCGCGGCATCGATTACATCGTGGAAGAGTGTCCGTTCGCCAAGGGCGCCACGTCCATCGCGCACAAGGAGCTGCTCAACCGTCTCGAGGAGGCGTCGCCGGGATCCAAGCACAATTTTCTCTTCGGCTTCCTGGAAAAGGCGCGGCCGGCCTTCGAGCGCATCGAGCCGGTCGTTCTGCAGGAGTGCTCCTCCTGCGGGCAGGTGACGACGGGAGCCGTCTGCGCCTTCTGCAAGCTCGCCGACCAGGTGAAGCGGCATCGGTCGTGATAAGATGAATCGCGGTTCAGTGAGTCTCAGCCGCCTACAGGGGAGGTTCGTATGCGCAATGCGGTGATCGTCGGGGCGGCCCGGACCGCCGTCGGCAGGAAGAACGGCAAGCTATCCGGGGTGCGTCCGGACGACCTGCTGGCGCACACGCTGAAGTCGCTCACCGAGCGCGTCGGCGTCGACCCGAGCGAGGTTGAAGATGTCGTGATCGGCTGCGTCGATCAGGTGGGCGAACAGGGGATGAACATCGCCCGGAACGCGGCGCTTATCGCCGGTTTTCCCCTGGACGTCTGCGGCACCACGCTCGACCGCATGTGCGGCTCGGGCCAGCAGGCGGCCAACTTCGCCGCCATGGGCGTGATGGCGGGGCAGTACGAGTGTGTCATCGGCGGCGGCGTCGAGAACATGAGCCGCGTGCCCATGGGCGCCAACGGCATCGGGCCCGGGGAAGGTCCGCTGTCTCCCAAGCTCCAGGCGCTCTACAACATCATCCCGCAGGGGCTGTCGGCCGAGATGATCGCCGAGCAATGGGGCATCAAGCGCGAGGAGCTCGACGACCTTTCCGCCCAGAGCCATGAGAAGGCGGGACGGGCCATCGCGGAGGGACGCTTCAAGCGGGAGGTCATTCCCGTGACGCTGCCCGACGGGAGTCTATTCGACGTCGACGAGGGGGTTCGGGTGCCGGTGAACCGGGAGAAGATGGCCTCGCTGGCGCCGGCCTTCAAGCCCGACGGCGTCGTCACGGCCGGCAACTCGTCGCAGATCTCGGACGGCGCGGCCGCGTTGCTCATCATGTCCGAGGAGCGCGCCAAGGCGCTCAAGCTCACGCCGCGCGCGCGGGTCGTGGCCACCGCGCTGGCGGGAGTGGACCCCACCATCATGCTGACCGGGCCCATTCCGGCCACCCAGCGCGTGCTCAAGAAGGCGGGGATGAAGCTCGATCAGATCGACCTGTTCGAGATCAACGAGGCCTTCGCCGCCGTCGTGCTCGCGTGGGAGCGGGAGCTGCACCCCGACATGGCGCGCGTCAACGTCAACGGCGGGGCGATCGCGCTCGGGCATCCGCTCGGCTGCTCCGGCGCCAAGCTCATGACCACGCTGCTCCACGAGCTGGAGCGGACGAAGAAGCGGTTCGGGCTCCAGACAATGTGCATCGGCTTCGGGCAGGGGATCGCCACTATTATCGAGCGACTGTAGTCTCTGCGACGGTTCGGATCGAGGCGGCCACTCCCGGAGACGGGGGTGGCCGTTCCTGCTTCAGCTCAGGCGCACCGCCTGGCTGGCCAGGGCACGCTGGACCGTGCGGTGCAGCTCGGGCGGTCGCACGGGCTTGAAGAGCAAATCCATGACCCCGAGCCCCCGGCAGCGGGCCTGATCCTCTTCCTGCAGCCCCCACCCCGTCACGAAGATCAGCGGGACCTTGGCGTCGCGGGCGCGAACGCGCTCGGCGACCTCCCAACCGTTCATGCCCGCCATTCCGATATTCGTGATGACGAGGTCGAAGCCGCCAGGCACGAAAACGCGGACTGCCTCGGCCCCGCTCGCCACCGGCAGCACGTGATGGCCCGCGTCGCTCAGCATCTCCCCGAGGATGGTCATCACCTGGGGGTCATTGTCCACGAGCAGAATGCGGCCCTTGCGGTCCCCTGACGATTCGATCCCGTGCGGGGGCTCCGGCACCGACGCGACCCCGACGGGCAGGGTGATCGCGAAGGTCGCGCCCCCGGCCGGACGGGTTTCGACGTGCATCTCCCCGCCGTGGCGCTTGACGATCGAGTAGGAGACCGACAGGCCCAAGCCCGTGCCCTGCTCGCCCTTGGTGGTGAAGAACGGATCGAAGATGCGCTTCCTCACGGCGTCGGTCATGCCGACACCGGTATCGGCCACCGTGAGCATCACGAATCGCTGGCCTTCCGGATGAGTGCGGATGCGGAGCGTGCCGCCTTCCGGCATCGCGTCGATCGCATTGAGCACTAGGTTGGTCACGACCTCGTGCAGTTCCGCGGGCCGGCCCATCACCACCGGTACGGAGCCCAGATCGAGCTCGAGCTGGAGCGGCAGCCCGCTCTTGACCTTTTTTTCCTCCCAGCGCGGGCGGGTGATGGCCAGCGTATCGCGCACCACCTGGTTCAGGTCGAGCGCCACGAAGGCCTCCTCGGGCCTTAGCCGGGCGAACTTCTGGATCCGGCGCACCGTCTCGGCGCCGCCCGTCGCGGCCTTTTCGATGACGTCCAGTCCGCGCCGGACAACCTCGGCGTTGCCGGGACTCTTCCCCATGAGCTGGGCGTAACCCAGGATCGCCTGCAGGAGGTTATTGAAGTCGTGCGCGATGCCGCCCGCCATCTGCCCCAGCGCCGTGAGCTTCTCGGACTGGTGCATCTGGGTCTCGAGTTCCCGCTGGGCCGTCGTGTCGCGGACGATGGCCAGCATGCCCTCGAGGTTGCCGTCGCGTCCCGTCAGCGACGACAGAGTGACCGCCAGGTTGAGTCGCCGGCCGTCTTCGCGCTTGGAGGTGACTTCGAAGGTGGACGGATGCTCCCGGGACAGCGTGGCGCGCGCGGCCCGGTAGGACTCCTCCGGCAGCAGAGCCGTCAGGGGCCGCCCGATCGCCTGTTTCGCCGTCAGCCCGAAGACGCGCTCGGCCGCCGGGTTCCAGCCCTGGATCTTGCCCTCGCCGTTGACGGAGATGATGGCGTCGCCGGCCGAGCGGATCAGCTGCTCCAGCGACTGCTTGGTTTCTGTCACCTCGCCGTAGAGCCGCGAGTTGCGGATGGCGACGGCGAGGTAGTCGGACAGCATCTCGAGCAGCTCGCGCTCGCGGGGGTCGATGGGCCGGGAGGCCGAGCGGTTGCGGGCCATCAGGTAGCCCAGGGTGGTGTCGTCCTCGCGGATGGTGCACGTAATCGTGGTCCCCGCGCCCGCGCTCTCTGGCAGCGTGGGCCCGAGGTGCACGGCCACCTCGTCATAGCCCAGCGCCTCGCGGAGCTGCGCGGTGATCGCGGCGGTGAGCTGGGCGAGATCGAGCTGGCCGAGAATGCCGCGCGAGATCTCGCGCAGGATGGACAGCTGGGTGACGCGTAGCGACTGCTCGGTCTGCTCCCGCCGCGCCTCTTCCTCCAGCCCGCGGGTCTTGCTGGCCAGCGAGCGCATCTCCTCGACGAGGGCCGTGAGCTGGCTTCGCGTCCCGAGCTCTGTCTGGCGACGGACCAGCGCCCGGCGGGCAGTCTCCTCTAGGTCCTGGCGGCTGAAGGGCTTGATCAGGTACTCGAAGGCGCCGTGGGTCAGCGCGTTCTTGACTGTCTCGAGCGAGGCATAGGCCGTGATCATGACGACCTCGATGCTGGGATCGGTGCCCTTGATCCTGCGCAGGAGCTCGATGCCGTCCATCTGCGGCATCTTGATGTCCATGAAGACCACGTCGGGTCGGAAGGTGTGGACCGTCTTGAGGGCTTCCTCGCCACTCTCCGCCGTGGCGATCTCGTAGCGTGGCTTGAGAATCATCCGCAGCGATTCGCGCGGACCGATTTCGTCGTCGACGACCAGGACGCGGGCGCGGTCGCTCATGGCTGCATCGCCGCGGCCAGGGACGCCGAAAAGCTCACCTCGCCACGCCCGTGCTTGGCCTCGAGCCGCCCGCCCTGCGCCTCGATGATCCGCTGGCTCACGCACGGCCCCACGTCGATCAGGTTCTCCTGCACGACCTGGATCGGATCGAAGATGCCCTGGAGCTCCTCGCTTCGGACCTCGGCGGTCCGCGAGGCGACCGTGAGCCGGACCCGATCCTCCGTGCCGAGCCGCGAGACGGACACCGCGATCTTGGCCTCCTGCCCCGGCGTCTTGCGGAGCAGGTACCAGACCAGGTACGCGATGGCTTTCTTCAGCATGCCGTGGTCGCCCTTGACGAGAAAGGACGTCCCTTCGCGGGAGAGCGTGGCCGTGACGTGCTTTTGCGTGGACTCGTCCACGAAGGTGAGCAGCCGGGTCTCACCGCTAGTGTCCGGCAGCGCCTGGGCACCCATCTCGGCCAGGCACTCGTCCGCGACATCGCGGATGTCGACGGACTCCCGCTTGTAGTCGCCTTCGTTCACGAGCGCCGCGAGCTTGTCGAAGATTTGCACCAGGCGCCGCACGTCGCGGCCGACAACCGAGGAGAACTGGTGGCGGAAGCTGGCGTCGTCGTACCGCTCGCCGATCAGCTCCATGAAGGCATTGATGGAGACGAGGGGGTTCTTGATCTCGTCGGCGATGCGGGCCACGATCCGCGTGAGGAGCTGGAGCTGCTCCGCGGCGCGTTTCTCCATGGCGAGCTGGCGCTGGGCCGTCAGGTCTTCGAAGACCAGCACGGCGCCCATGGCCTCGGTCCCGTCGCCCATCACGGGATAGGTCGAGACTTCCAGCGGCAGGTTGCGCAGAGCCAGGTGCACCTCGGCCCGGTTGATCAGCCGGCCTCGCGTGAGCGTCTCGAAGAGCAGATCGCCCAGCGGGGACGGGAGCACGCGCAGATCCCGGTTCAGCACGTCCTTGGCCGACATCCCGAGGATTTCTTCCGCCTGTCGGTTCATGATCACTACCGTCTCGTCGGGCGCGATGGTAATGACGCCATTGGACATGCGGGCGAGGATCCGCTCGTTGAACTCCTTCTGGTACTGGAGCAGGTGGTGCACCCGGATGTCACGGATGGCCTTTGCCAGGTGCGTGCCTAGATTGAAGAGGATCTCGGTCTCGCGCCGGCTGTAGGCCCCGCCGGTAATCCGCTGTCCGAGCGTGAGGATGGCCACCAGTTCGCCGTAGGAGAGCAGCGGTATGGCGACCACTGCCTGGAGCATGGCCAGCTCCCGCGCGATCTGGCGTGCCGCCGGTTCGGCGATGCGCGCCTGCGCCTCGTCGATCTGGATGAGCCGCCCCTCCGCGGTCAGCCAGAGCGGCAGGCCGCTATCCGCAGGCAGGGCCAGCGACTCGACCACATGGGGGGCGAGCCCACGATATGACCGCACCCGATAATGGCGCCCGGCCTGGTCCGCCAGCAGAATCGCGCTCCGGCTCGGCTGCGCCATCTCCGACACCGCGTCGAGGAAGAGGTCCAACACGCGAGGCAGATCGAACCCCGCGGCCAGTGCCTTGGCGAATTCTTTCGCGACCTGAGTGAGGGCGTGCGAGGAAGCCTCCAGGCCGAGCTCCGATTCCTCGGGGCCGTTCTCCCCTCCGGGTGTCCGCCGGGCTGACCGAAGCGCCGCCACCTCCTGGAGCAGCCGGAGCTTGTCCTCAGCCTGCCTCAAGACCCCCTGCAGCAGGCGTGGGGTGAAGGGCTGGACCAGCGAGAAGTCGGCAGCGTCGCCGGCCGCTTCTTCTTCCGGCGAGGTGGCGCCGGCCGGGAGCACGCAGATCACCGCGGCATTAGGGCAGAGATGCCGAACCCTCGCGATGAAGGTCGGGACCTCGCGCATTGGAGGCACGGCCTCCTTGATCACCAGCTCCATCTCGGTGATCCGGAGGGTCTTGAGCGCCTCCTCGTCGGAGGCGGCCGCAAAGACCGAGCAGTGCTCGAGTGCGCGCTGCAAGCGGGCGCGAAGGCCTTCGTCCCCCGATACCAGCAGGACGGTCCTCACGCGGTGGCTCCGGCTTCGATCCGGCTCGCGACAGGAAACTCCAGTGTGAAGGTGCTACCCGGTCTCTCGAGATTGTTCCGCGCGACGAGCTTGGCGCGGTGGGCGTCGGCGATGCCCCGACAGATGGCCAGCCCGAGTCCCGTCCCGCTTGCCTTGGTCGTGACAAAGGGATCGAAGATGCTGTGCAGGAGGTGCTCGGGGATGCCCCGACCCGTGTCCGACACCTCGATCAGCAGAGTCGTGCCGTCCCCTTCGCAGAGGTCGGCCACGCGAATGGTCAGCTCGCCGCCGGGCTCCATGGCCTCGACGGCATTTAAGCATAGATTGAGGAAGAGCTGCTCCAACTGAGATGTGTTGCCGAGGACGGGGCGGGGGATGCCGGCGGCCACCTGGCGCAGGCGGATGTGGCGCTGCTCGAGCTGGGGGCGCATGAGCTCCAGGATGTGCCGGAGCGGCTCGGTGATATCCAGCGGCTCCATTGGCTGGCGCGAGGCCGCCGAGAGGGTGCGGAAGCGGGTCAGCAGGTCGTCGATCCGGCCGATCTCACGAGTGACCGCCTTCGAAAAGCTTTCGCGGAACTCCTCCTCGACGCCGCGGGACGGCAGGAGCTGGGAGAAGGTCTTGATGCCGACCAATGGGTTGCGGATCTCGTGGACCAGGCCGGAGGCGATGGCTTCGATCGACGCCAGGCGCTCGGCCCGCCGTCGCTCATGCTCGAGCTCCTTCACGCGGGAGAGGTCGCTGATCACCGCCACAGCGCCGAGCGGCTGCCCCCGAGGGCCGAGCAGTGGCGACGTGGAATAGATGAGCGGGATGATCTGACCTGCGGCGTCCGGCAGCGCGAACTCGACCTCGGAGCGCGGCTTGCCGTCTCGCGCTGTGGCTTCCAGGGCCCCAGCGAGTGGAACCGGCAGCTGGCCCGCCGGCCGGCCCCGCGCGACCATGGCCGGCACGCCCGTGAACCGCTCGGCGGCGCGGTTGAACAGGCTCACTTGACCGGTTGGCCCCACGGCCACTACACCGCTGTCGATTGTGCCCAGGATCTTCTGCAGCTCCGCGTTCACCTGCACGACCCGGGCATGGGTCTGTGCATTGCGGATCGCAACGGCGGACTGATTCGCCAGCGTCGTGAGCAGATCAGCGTCGTCGCTGAAGTAAGGATCCCCTGACCACTTCGGCCCCAGCACGACGAGACCGATGACCTCGCCGGTCTCGAAGAGTGGGGCGATCACCTCGGCGCCACCCAGCCGATCGAGCTCCGCAATGATCGCGGGCGGGGATTGTGCCACCTCGCGAGCACCCAGCTCGTCCCTGAAGAGAAGCCGCCGGGCTCTACTCACGAGGCCCAAGATAGAAGTCGAGGCCGGCACGCTCGCTGGTAGCGCGCCGTCGCCCGCGCTCCAAGCCAGGCCGAACTCACCGCCTTCCGCCTCCCGGAGATAGATTCCCACCGCTTCGGGCTTGAGCGTGCTGGTGACAACGCCTCCGACATGCTCGAGCAGCGTCGGCAGCTCGATCGTCCGCGTCAACGCCCCGCTTGCCTCCCGCAGCGTGCGCTGGTAGTCATACGGATCGCGGTAGAGATAGTGATCGAAGAGCCGCTGGACCCGCGCCTTCACCGGGAAGAAGCAGATCGCCACCACAAGAGCGAGCACGATCTCGCGGAACGAGAAATCGTGTTCGTCCGGCAGCAAGACATTGGAGCCGATCAGCAACAGTGTGAAGGCCGCCGCGCTCGTCACGACCGCCGCGGCATACACCGCGCCCCGCCTGATGACCACGCGAATGTCCATCAGGCGATGGCGGATGATCGCGTGCGCAATCAAACCCAGCAGGAAGAATGAGAAGACCGGCCCGTACTTACTAAACGTAGAGATTCCAAACACGAGCGGCGCCACTAAGTTCGTAATGATAGCGAGTGCGAACGGAAGGGACATGGCTAGCGACAGGTAGCGTGCCTGAAGACGCAGGAGACCCGTAGAGGCTCGGTACCTTTCGGTAAGCATCCAAAGCACGGAACAAAACCAGGCGCCAACAAAAATGGCAAAAATAGGATACAGCGGACCGTAGTCGAGTCGGGGTCGCGCAGAATCCCCCGATGCTCCAACTACGATCCACGGGGACCAGGAAAGAGCAGAGAATCCAACGGCGACTGGCGCGAACGCGGCTATCAGTCGTTGAGACCGACCTGACGTGACGACGGGAAATCTGTGAACCAGCCAGATTCCCCCGAGTAGAGCGAGACTAGCGGTGGAAAAGGCTAAGCGAGCACTTAGCACGCCGCGTATGTTGCTTCCATGGCTCAGCGCGAGAGCAGCGGTCCACAGGGCGATCATCACCGCCAACAATGAAAATGGTTCGCGCATGCTGTGACCGGGACTCTTCCTGTACACGTAGATCCCGATGGATAGGTTCAGGAATGCGATACAGAGGAGAACGAACCCGATGAGAGTGAAGTGCATGCTAACCTATTCGCCAGTTCGACGTGCTGGAGGGTTGCCCATTTTGGTTCTGTCGGCTGGCTACGACGACAGGGCCCGCTCAACAATCATATCGGGCGACTGCCTGGCAACCGGGAACTCGACGATGACAGTTGCGC
>WNEY01002175.1_pt1 | contig 14310 bp, 13 predicted proteins | sample 5400531 | NCBI WGS metagenome assembly WNEY01 (sample SAMN13153338, study PRJNA577476) | soil metagenome | isolation source: 200 cm saprolite under Douglas fir tree site 1 | place: USA:California | collected 2015-04-18
CAAGCATATCCTGCCATTTAAGGTAGGGAGTGAAGGCGTGCGAGTAGCCTGGGAAAAACCACGCACCAAGCACAGCAGAAACGAGAGCACAGACGAGAAACCCACTGAAAAGCAGCCACCCCCATAGAAGAGTTCGCCTGTATGGTGCGCGTCCAAGGCGAAAAAGATAAGTATCTGCTGCTGGATGTATCATACGTCACCTCTCGCACCCATCGGCCCGCAATCGGACGGATCTTCTTTTATGTGTTGGATGGGCAGTTCGTGGCTCCGCCACGAACTGCCCATCCAACACATATTTGTGCGAACGACTCAAGGGGTGCTGCCCATGTGAACTTCTGAGACGGATGCCTACTCTATAATTAACGAAGTACCCCCCTATGAAGTTACAAATTAGGAGCTAGTTTAAGAATGCAGGTCGCCTCGGAGATCATCGAAAAGAACGGTGTGAAGATAACGTTCGGCTGCGCTAGGGAAAATCGTAACAATCATTTTTCCACGATTTTGCTCCTTGCTCACCTCTTGCAATGCAGCCCAGGCCACAGCACCACTGCTGATGCCCACCGAGAGACCTTCCTCTTGCATGAGGCGAATAGCGGTAGCTACAGCATCATGATCGGTCACAGGAATAACATGATCGATCAGGTCAATCCTGAGGGTGTCAGGCTGGAAACCAGCGCCCAGTCCCTCAATGCGATGCGGCCCGGGTCGGCCACCGGACAATACTGCACAGGAGGCTGGCTCAACGGCGACCACTTCGACTAAAGGCTTACGCATACGCAGTCCTTCTGCCACACCCGTTAAAGTACCCCCCGTGCCAACACCAATAACGACCATATCAACAGCGCCAGCGGTATCCTCCCAAATTTCGACAGCCGTCCCTTCACGATGCGCACGCGGATTGGCCTGATTATAGAACTGCTGAGGAAACCAGGCATTGGGGAGAGTTGTGCGCAGTTCAATGACCTTGTTGATGGCTCCGCGCATTCCTTGACTGCCGGGCGTCAAGATTACCTGTGCGCCAAAGCGTGCCAGGAGCAGACGCCGCTCCAGACTAATGGTGTCGGGCATAGTCAGAATGCACCGATAGCCGCGAGCCGCCGCGACCCATGCCAGTGAAAGACCCATATTACCACTGGTCGGTTCAGTGATGATCCCCCCCGGACGCAACAGACCCTGCGCCTCTGCCTCGCAGATCATCTGCAACGCAACACGGTCCTTGCTGCTTCCCCCTGGACTAAACATCTCCAGTTTGGCTAGCACGGTGGCACCCAGACCGGATGTCACACGTTTTAACTCCACTAGAGGGGTACGACCGACCAGTTCCGTCACATCCCTGGTGAAGCTGGGCTTCACGGAAGTCCTTCCTGCTCCTCTGGTAGTAAGGCACGAATCATACTTATAAGCTCACCCATCTCGAACGGCTTGCGTAGAAGTAGTCCTGTTTGCAATCCCATACGGTGGAGTTCCCAATCGTGGCTACCAGTGATCACAATGATTGGCGTATGTTTCGTGTTGCTATGTCCCCGTAGCATTTTATAGAGAGACGCACCATCTAGATTAGGTAATCCCACATCCAACAGGATCAGATGTGCTCCTAGTTCCGGCAGACGGTCCCTGGCGTCCTGCCCATCAGAGAAAACTTGCAGCCGCCAATGCCCATTACACTCCAACATGTCCTGGAACATGAGCGCCAGTGCTGCATCATCCTCTACAAGAGCTATCAATTTATCATTGTTTGATACTTCTTGTCGATTAGCGACCACTCAATACTGCCCCTACTAGATATAATACATTGACTCCGTACTGCCAGTTCGATGCCGTTGTGCCAGTTCCTCAATCGTTGTAGAGTTCAGAATCTGCTGGGTCATCTCATCAATTTTCTGCCAGACCTCACGCAAGGCGCACCCAGGCGAGAGCTTGCAAAAGGCCGGGTTGGGCAGACATTCCATCGGTGGCACATACCCCTCTAGAGCCTCCAACACCTGCGCCATGGTGATCTGCGCAGGTGGTTTAGCCAGCATATGGCCTCCCTTTGGCCCACGTACACTCTTCACCAGACCCTCCTTACGCAGAGCCATCAGAATTTGATCAAGATACTGCTCTGGGATGTACTGTCGGCTTGCAATGTCCGCACTCTCAATCGGTCCCTGCCCATAGTACGCCGCCATATCAAGCATCGCTCGCAGGCCATAATCGCCCTTCATTGTCAGTTTCATAAGCACGAACCCTTTAGGGGGCACAATACATCAGACCCCTACCGCTAGGATATCTCAGTAGCGATTGACTGTCAACTAGTGACTTCTCGTTTCACACCAAGTAGGTCGGTGCGCATATTGGTAAAATGCTCGCGCAGAGCCGCCATCTGCACCCGTTCGCCTTCGATGCGCACCCAGATACGACGCTGCGGAAAATAGAGCGATACACACAAACTCAAAATAAGTATTACTGCTGTCGGCCAAATAAGCACTGAGCCAGTATCCTTTGTCACCAGCAACACTGTTGCCTCGCTTGCGCTATTCAGCTTGACTGTCCATTCTTTATCGACGCTCTGACCAGACTCACCAGGCCTGAGACGTAAAAACACTTTGTCTTGATTGACGGCACTCCCTGGGAGACCGACGCCAATCAGTATAGATGGATGAGGTACCTGTGCAAGCTGTAGTGAGGGGTCATGTAAAAACAGCACACTCATCGTGAGATCAGAACCAGAAATGGAGACACCCCTGGCGTAGTCAATCGCTAAGCCCGATGGGGTGGTTTCAGTTTGATCCAGTACAACTGCATCATTGAACAATATATTTCCCTGCTTGTCGGTAATGGTGATAGCCACCGAGGAAATGAGCGACGACTGATGAAAGACTACTCCACCGTAGCTCAGTGGATCATTCACACGCAGATGGCTGGTATGCGCTACAAGTTCGCCGTCCTGAAAGACACTCAGATCAGTCACATAATCAGTAGGCAGCCCTGTTTTGGGATCGAACGTGGCGGTAAAGGAGTTGGTGCGAAAGCTGATATTGTGCGGCGTCCCACGCGGATAGACAACCGCACTCTGGCCGTCAGGCAGAGCCTGATCAAATGTAAACCCGGCCAGGCTATCACTGAGACTCACAATTGGTGCGGGCAGGTATCGACGCGCCGGGCTGTTTGGGTCAAAACCATGCCACTGCGAGAGTGCACCAGCTAGTAAAAGTATGACTAATGCTGCATGGAACACAAATGTTGAGAATGTCGCCCACGTATTTTTGTTGGCGTAGAGATATGTAACACCGTGGGTATCCTTACGAGATGTCTCCACATTCGCAGTAGGAGCGGGCTGGGCACCCGCAATAGGTGCCCCTATATTTCCAGTAGGAGCGGGCTGGGCACCCGCAAGGGATGCCCCTACATTTCCGATAGGAGTTTCACCTGTTTCTACAAGGCTGCGTACCCGGTAGCCACGTTTGCGTAGAGCATCTCGTGTCCACTCTACGGTGCGCTCATGTGAAAATTCGCTACGTTCCAATGCATTTTGATAAAACTTATCGTTGCGGCGGATAAGCGGGTGAGCAAAATTTTGCCAGATAGCTGGTACCCGGTTCAATGTGCCGACGATGATGTTGAGCGAGAGAAGGACAAGCAGCAGTTTGAAATACCAGCTCGAGAAAATGGTGAAGAACTGCAACCAATGGTAGGTTGGTGTAAGCGAACCATAACGTGGCAGCGCATTCTGTTGCACCCACCCAGCATAGGCAACAGGGTCACCAAGGACTTCATCAGGAGCCTGAATGAAATAGATGCCAAGCAGACACACGAAGGCGATAGCAGTGATCAAAAAAATAGCGGTACGCACTGAACCAAGCCAGCCCCAAATTGCGCTGATTGGGTGCCTGATATTATAGCGGATGCGTTGTCCGAGACGTTGCTCAGGCGTCACTATTTTCTGACGCTGATTACCCTTGTCATTCTGTGCCTTCTGCGACTTCTTTATAGTTGTTGCCATGCGCTGCTCTATCTATCTGGAATATCACAATAGTGGACTGATTAGTATGATAGAGCATCAGCATATTTCTCGCAAGGACCCAGAATACCCGTTCTCTCTCCCTGACACTTTTGCTCTAAGGACTCGCGACCCAAGGTCGCTCGCAAATAAAACGTGCGGCAGGGGCAGTTGGCGGCTCCGCCAACTGCCCCTGCCGCACAAAAAGAACTGATATCAAATCCTGTTGAATAGTGATGATGAAGAGCGGGAGTGCAGAGGGCGGCCAGCCCTCTGCCGGGGTTCGGGGTGTCCCCGAATAAACATTCTTTCAACGGATTTGATATGAGGCCCGCTGGCGGGCCGATGAGTGTGGGTATATAAAAAATGTCAGAGAGGAGTACCCGTTGGGGCTATTATGAGATCACGGCCACCAACACCGCTGTCGGCATGCCGGTGGTGGGTTTACCACTTTCTGCAATATCCACATTGCTGCCTACTTTGACCGCCTGCACATTCACTACTGTAGGAGTCCCCTTATTCGACGAAATGCCACCCTGCACATACGTGGTATTCGGACTCAGACCGATGGTTACAGTAGTACCATCGCTTAACTGGAGCGTCACTGTAGTAGTGTTGATGGCGGTGACTGTACCACGCGCATGTGGCAACGTGAGCCAAAGTTTGTCCGCATTCACCGAGCCATCGCTCGCAGTTGTCCCCTCATAACCGATGGTTTGCCCAACGACAATGGCTTTAGCTGAAACTGGCACATTCCCCACATACACAACCGTTGTACTGGTTATATTTACTGTTACCGTCTTGCCATCGGTCGTTGTCAGTGTAAGCGTCTGACCATTGATAGCGGTCACCGTGCTGGTGGGGGGTAAGATACGTACGCTCAGAGCAAGCACAGTCTGATCCTGGGGATTGACCCGGCCTCGCACTTGCACCATCTGACCGACCTGGAGATCGCCAAAAGATGCTGTTCCTGAGGGCGTCGAATATTTCGTTCTATCATTCACTAGCACCGTCACTGTCTTTTTCTTGTGGTTCAGAGCTAATACGAACGATTGGCCGCTCAATGATTGAATTACACCTACGAATAGACGTGGTTTGTTAACTGTAGTAGAGGACAGTGTCGGTGTCAGACTTGACGAAGATGTTTGGCCTGTGTGCCCAAAGGCGACGCCCATGGCCAGAACAGCAACACCAATTAATACTACGGCCGCTATGCCAATAATGATGAGTAGACGTCGTCTGCTCATAAACATGCTCATAATAGATACTCCTACAAAAAGGGTGCGAAAGAATTGCCCGATATGTTTGATTCGCAACGCCATTCTAATCGCTATTTCCAAGAAACACAACTTGTTCACAGGAGAATAGGTGATATGGGGGTCATAGGTCTGCCCCTTTCGAGATTAATTTCTGCTGAGAAAATTGGTAAAGTAAGCAGAGTTCCAAGGGGCGGCCGCCCCTTGGAACTCTGCTTATGGGTACCTTGGAGCTTGCGTATAGGTGAGCAGATACCTATAATGAAACTGAATACTTATAGAGCCATTATGGTGAAGCTTCGTTTCATTACACCATTGCGCCCAAGGGGGAGCATACTATGCAGCAGGAAGCTTACAATCAGGGAGTTTCGGATAACCAGCCCTTATTAAAGGTGCTGGTCATCGATGACGAAGTAGCTATTGTCGAGTTTATCCGATTGGGACTGAAGTATGAAGGGTTCCAGGTGGAATCTGCTTCTAATGGCCCAGAGGGGTTAGCGGCAGCACAACGCCTCAGCCCGGATATGGTCATCCTCGATCTGATGCTGCCCGAAATGGATGGGTTAGAGGTGTGTCGCCGCCTGCGCACCAACCCGACGACACAAGACATATCTATATTAATGCTGACCGCAAAAGACGAGGTGAGCGATCGCGTCGCTGGCTTGAAGATGGGCGCAGATGACTACCTGGTCAAGCCGTTTAGTTTTGAAGAACTCCTAGAACGGATACGAGCCATCCTGCGCCGCCAGAGTCGTATCAATAGAGTGGGGGAGGGAGGTGATGCGACAAGCCACCAGATATTACAATTCGGCGACTTGAAGTTGAACATGGCGACACGGGAGGTGACACGGGCGGGTCGGTTGATTGAGTTGACCGCCACGGAATACAATTTGCTGCACTTGTTCATGAGCCACCCTCGCCAGGTGCTCGATCGCCAGACTATTCTCAATCGCGTATGGGGTTATGACTTTCTCGGTGAAACTAACATCATCGAAGTCTACGTGAGATATTTGAGGGAGAAAATCGAAGATACTCCCAGTACACCACGTCTGATTCAGACGGTACGTGGTGTAGGATATGTCCTGAAAGGATGAGCGTGAAACGGAGTCTCGCCAGCATGTCAGAGCCAGTGCCCACCAGTTCAAAAATTGGTTCCTTTTTTAACCTACGCTGGCGACTTACGCTCGTCTATATCATACTCTTCACTATCTGTGTAATTATCTTCAACGTGCTTATCTCTTACCTTGCTCCGCAAGACCGACAAAGCATTCTACTCAGCAGTGCGCCAGCAGTTGCGGTCGGTAATTTTCTCATTTCTATAAGAGTGGCGTCTGTAGTGATGATCGTTGTTGCAGCGATTATCGCATTTTTCCTCACTGGTGTCTTGCTACGTCCTCTTCGATATGTGATAGACGCAGCACACGCTATTGCATTGGGTGATCGCAAACAGCGCGTACGGCTACCTCAAGGCAAGGAAGAGGTCGGCGAACTGGGGGCGATTCTCAACGAGATGGTCAATCAGATCGAGCATGCATTTGAAGTACAGCAGTCCTCGGAGCGAAGGGCGCGACGCTTTGTCTCCAATGCTTCACATCAACTTCGCACACCACTTACCTCATTGCGTGGCTTCACTGAGGTACTAATGCGTGCTGCAAAAGATAGCCCGGAGGCGGCACAACGTGTGCTGAAGCTGATGAAAAATGAGACCGAACGCATGACTCGCCTGGTCAACGATATGTTAACGCTCGCTCGCCTTGACGAGGGAAGTCTCCTGCAGCGAGATCAGCAGGTTGACCTGGTTGCTATCGCGATTGAAGGAGTCGAAGAAGCGAAAGTGCTGGATGGCGACGAACGCAGAGTCTCGCTAGAGCTTGCTACGGAGGAGCGCTTAGTGCTGCGAGGTGATACGGACCGCCTGAAGCAAGTGTTGTTCATCTTGGTTGATAATGCGCTGAAATATAGCCGACCAGCACCCGAAGGGTGGATTTTACTCCGCCTTGATAAGCAAGACGACTCCGCAATTATGCAAGTCATTGACAACGGCAGGGGTATCGCACCAGAAGACCTTCCACATATCTTCGAGCGCTTCTATCGAGGTGAGCATTCGTTTGACACTAGTGAGCGCGACAAAGCAACTCCTGTGGGTGGAGGCCTTGGCCTGGCTATTGCCAAAGGCATCGTCGATGCCCACGAAGGCGATATAGCTGTGCGCAGTGAGATCAACAAGGGCACGGTGTTTATGGTCACCCTACCTTGTGCAAATTGACCTGGGTAGCCTGTCTTTCTCCCCTTTTTAGTTGAATGGGCGGTGCGTGGCGGCGCCACGCACCGCCCATTCAACACCTTTCTTCACCTCCCCTCAAAAGTCGAGGCAAAGCGGGGTTGTTAGGGGCGGCCGCCCCTAACCGGGGTTTGCGGGTCAGCAGACCCTAAGTGTCCCCAAATCTCTTTTTCTCTAATCGTGGGGGTGGGGCAGAGAAATTTTGAAAAGCCTGCCTCAAAAATACTGTACGGTTGACCCCATCTCTCATGCATGATACATTGTAAGGGTACCAAGTGGATCACATCTATAATAAAAAAAGAGGAGGGCTTCAGCTATGTGGACCTCAACACTGGAACTCAATCCAAGTCGGGTCATACTTACTCAACTGCTGGGACGTTTCTGGCGGGGTGCCTATTTTTCCTCGTTTGCTCCACTGCAAGTGCAGAATCTGCCACGAGAGTCACTGCCTGCCGCAAATTGGGTGCGTGTACGCAACCGCCTGGCAGGTATATGCGGTAGTGACCTGCACCTGATCTATGTCGATGGCGACTTCCGCATCGCCCCCGCGGCTATTCCCAGGCATAGTCGCTCTTATCCAGGCCATGAGGTGGTTGGTGAGGTTATCGAAGTAGGAGACGATGTACAAGAACTGCGCGTCGGTGACCGCGTTGTGCTGCAACATGGCCTGAACTGCACTTCAGCAGGAGTACAACCGCCCTGCAGCTCATGCGCCTCGGGTAACTACAATCTCTGTGAACACGCCGTACTACCCGGCCCTCAGCCCATCGGTGGTGGGTGGAGCGAAGAAATGTTGCTGCACGAAAGCCAACTCTTCCGTGTCCCATCGGACATACGTGATGAGCAAGCTGTTCTACTGGAACCATCTGCCGTAGCTGTACACGCTATCTTGCGCAGCCTGCCACAACCAGGAGATCACGCTCTGATCATTGGCGCTGGCACCATTGGGCTATTGATCTTACAAGCTGTGCGTGCTCTTGCGCCTCAAGCTGAGATCAGTGTATTGGCACGCCACGCCTTCCAGGTGGAACAGGCCATGCGCATGGGAGCAACACGCATACTCTATTCGGAGGATGGATATCAAGGAGTGCAGCGTGCTACCGGTGCCCAACTCTTCCAGGGAATCTTCGGCAACCAGATGCTTTTAGGTGGCTACGATGTGATTTATGATACTGTTGGTAGCAAACGTACCATTCACAATGCATTGCGTTGGGCAGCAGCTCGCTCCACAGTAGTAATGGTCGGCTTGAGCCTGCACATGCTGCACATTGACCTCACCCCCATCTGGTATCAAGAGGTCAATCTGATTGGCACAAATGGCCATGGTATGGAAACCTGGCCTATCGGCTCGCAGGAGCGACGTTCCACCTTCGATATCACCGCCGAGATGATTGAACGTGGGCAACTCCATCCTGAAAAGTTGATTACCCACCAATTCCCCCTGAGCGACTATCGACAAGCACTCACCACTGCCACAGACAAGGCCCGCTATCGTACCATCAAAGTGGTTTTCGACTACTCACGGCTCCCTGCCTCTGTCGTTCCGAACGTACGTGCTGCATCACGTCAGCGTCGCCCAGCTAGCACAATAGCACCACGACAATCCCAACCATTGACACCAGGCGACTTCCTACCTGCACCGCCCGTGCCCGACGAAGATAACACCCCCACGGTTGTAGTATCGAGGCCGCGAGAAGATACAGAAGAACAACAAACATCCGTTGAAACTAATAATGCTGCCGTAACAAAAGACCCCTCCAGCGCGTTACCAGATATAGAAGAGCCGTCAGTTGTACAGGAGGAAGAAGAAGAGCAGAGTACATAGGGGCAGAATAGGGAACAGGGCCCCTATACGGGGTGTCTCTCTCCCTGACGCTTTTTTTGCTCAAGGACTCACGACCCAAGGGTCGCTCGCAAAAATCAATTTAGGTTGCATGGGCAGTTGGTGGCAGAGCCACCAACTGCCCATGCAACCTAAACAAAAATGATCTATAATCAACAAAACAGTAATTGAGGAGCTAATATGACTATGTATGATGAGCAGTCTCAAAAACCTTCTACCTCAAACCAGCAATCTCAAAACTCGCGGGCAAAATGGGCACCTCCGTCACGCCCCATGCCTGCGCAACAGTATCTACAAGAACGCGCTCAAGCAGGCCCCTACATACCTCCACCGCAACCAGGACGGGCAAGCTCGCCACGTCCCCTGCTAGAGCAAGTGTATCAACACCCCACTGCACCCCTACCATCGGCAGGCGCAAAAGAATTGATACACGCTCCGCGAACAGAATACTCACAAAGCGCGCAAGCCAACCAGCCACCACCAAAACGTCGTCGCCTGGGGATACCATTGTTTCTCACACTAGTCCTCTTGATCGTACTCGTCACAGTAGGAGGTATTTTTGGACAGCGTCTACTTGATGGGGCACCTGCGCAGATAACACCAGCAGGGACGACTCTCACCGGCCCCAGTGGGCCCTTTGTACAAACACCACTGACGCCAGAGCAAGTGTATGCCATTCAGCATCTTATTACCCACATGAAGTACAAGCAACTGGCCAGCCTGTACGTCTCGCATATGACCCTGGATGAGGAATTGGGCCAGCTAATCATGGTCGAGTATGCCGACACCTATTACTCGCCAGACCTGGATACGATGATCACCAAGTTGCATGCTGGCGGCGTCATCATGTACGAATTTCAGATGCAAACCTTCGACCAGACGAAGCATGACATCGCCGAAATGCAAATGCACGCAAAGATCCCCCTATTCATCTCAACCGATGAGGAGGGCGGGCCATACGTCCATCGTTTATCACACATCTACGGACCGCGCATGTCAGCTTCGGACATCGCAGCGACAGGCGATCCCAACGTTGCAACTCAGCAAGGGCATAAAGCCGCTCATGACCTGCTGTCGCTGGGCATTAACGAAAACCTGGCTCCCGATGTCGACGTGAACCTCGTAAACGGCTACGATATGGTGACGCGCACGTTTGGTAACACCGTCGATTCCGTCATCACATTTGCGGGGGCCTACATGCAAGCTCTGCAAGGTGATGGAGTAGTTGCCTGTATCAAGCATTATCCAGGTCTCGGCGATGCCGTCACCGACGCGCACACAAGCTTACCAGTGGTGAATCGCACGAGGGATCAGCTCTATTCCGTCGAGCTCGCACCCTTCAAAGCATTCATTCAGTCTCCGAACAGGCTGCTCAATCCCGGGATGATTATGCCGACCAATGTGATGATGCCAGCCATTGATCCCGTATGGCCCGCAGAGCTATCGCACATCTTTATGACCGATATATTGCGCAAGCAGTTTGGCTATGATGGCGTTGTCCTGACCGATGCTCTATATATGACAGGTATCGCCCAAAAGTGGAGTATGCCAGAGGCCGCGGTCTTGGCACTCAACGCGGGCAATGATATGCTGCTTGGCCCCAACGGAGTAGGCGAGATGACCGCTATGCTCGATGCGCTAAAAGCCGCTCTGCAGAATGGCACGCTCTCCAAAGCCCGTGTTGATGAGGCGGCTACCCGCATCATCGCCCTCAAAATGCAAGATCATCTTCTGCCCGCCGTCCCACCTCAGGCGTGAACACGAACAATGCTCTTTCAGAGTAGCAGGGTTCGTAGGGGCGGCAGCCCCTATGCGGGGTGTGGGGTGTCCCCACCTTCTTTTTTTCTTTGGGGTGCGGTCTGGCCCATATTCCAAAAAAGATCAAGAAGAGAGGCCCAATGCATCGGAGTGCAACGAAAGACCCATCCAGTGCGTTACTAAAGATATATGAAATATAATCAGGAGCTTCTATGGCTATCCATACTGTGCCGTCTCAAAAATCTTCTCCATCTAACCAAGAGACTCCTGTCGGTGGGCAAGAGCGGGTATCTCCCCAGAAGCCCAAGCGCCACCGGGGGCTATCGCTGCTTATCGAATTGGCACTCCTGATCATACTCGTCACATTAGGAGGAGACTTTGAAGGGCTTACCCCTGCTGGAACGACCAGCCAGGAAAATATAATAACCGCCACAGGCCCCTTTATACACCCACCACTTGATGCCGCACAAGTGAATGCGATTATGCATCTTGTTGGTCATATGAAATACAAGATGCTCGCTAAGCTCTATGTCTCGCATATGACGCTGGACGAGGAACTGGGTCAACTCTTCATGGCTCAGTCTTACGATACGTATTACTCGCCAGCCCTCGATATGATGGTGAATAAACTGCATGTTGGTGGGATCGTCATGTATGCATTCCAAATGCAGACCTTCAAGCAGACCAAGCATGATATTGCTCAAATGCAACTACATACCTCCCTGCCACTACTTATCGCAACCGATGAGGAAGGTGGCTTTGTTGAGCGAGTGCAGAATATCTACGGGGACCGCCCAGGAGCCTTGCAGACCTATGAAACTGGCAATCCAAATAAGGCGGCTCAATTAGGGCACCAGATCACCCATGACCTGAGGGCGCTCGGCATCAACGAGGACCTTGCCCCCGATACTGATGTACAATTGGTGGACGGACCTGATCAGTACTTGCGCACCTGGGGCTATACCGCCCAATCCGTCATCACATTTGCAGGGGCCTACATGCAGGCCGTGCAAGGCGATGGGCTTGTAGCCTGCATCAAGCATTATCCTGGCCTGGGTGCAGCAACTACCGATGCCCACTTCAGCTTGCCCATCATTAAGCGCACCAGGGACCAGATCTATTCAGTCGAACTTGCACCCTTCAAAGCCTTCATTCAATCCCCGAACAGGCTGCTCAATCCAGGCATGATCATGTCAACCGACCTGTCGATGCCAGCCATTGACCCCGTATGGCCTGCTGAATTGTCACACACCTTTATGACCGACATACTGCGCAATGAGTTTGGCTATGACGGCGTCGTTATAACTGACGCCTTGTGGATGACGGGCATCGCCAAGCATTGGAACCTGCGGCAAGCAGCAGTACTCGCGCTCAATGCTGGCAATGATATGCTGCTCGGTGCTATCGGGCCTTACCAGTTGATGGATCTGATTAATGCACTAAAAGAGGCCTTGCAGAATGGCACACTCTCCAAAGCGCGTGTCGACGAAGCGGCTACCCGCATCATCACACTCAAGCTGGAGTATCATATTATGCCTGATATCCCACCACAGTAGTGGGGTTGTTAGGGGCTGTCGCCCCTAACACGGGGTCTGCGGGTTGCCAAACCCTAAGTGTCCCCAGAAATCCTTCTTTATCGGCGGTGGGGGGCGTTACGAAGAGCCCCTCTGCAAACGCTCGATAATCCCTTTTAGTCTGCGTGTCTCAGTCGCGTGCTGAGCATGCAACTCTGTAATCTTTTGTTCCATCTCCGTTTGCATCTGCTCTACGCGGTCCTGCATATCAGCCTGCATCTGCTCCATGCGCTCCCTCATGTGCAGTATCGTTTCAACGCCTGCAAGATTGACACCCAGGTCTTGCATCAAGCCGCGAATCTGTACCACCCGCTCAATGTCACGATCTGAATATAAGCGCGGGCTATGAGGACTATTCCCCTTGCGTGCAGGTGAGATCAACCCCAGGCGTTCGTAATGGCGCAACGTCTGCTCATGCACCTCAGCCTTCGCTGCCGCCACGCTGATAATGTACCATGCGCCTTCGCCCCTCTCATGCACGATCTATCCCTCCTTTCAGGCCTGCTGACCCGTAGGGTAGCGTGCGTAGCGCGCGTTGCAGGCCTGGATAGCAATCCGCTCCTTTCGCATCTCGCATCTCGTATCTCGCACCTTTACGAATGGACTTCGACACCACGACCGCGTGCCAGTTTCTCAAACAACTCACGTTCCTCAACAGAGAGCTGCATTGGCAGCACCACCTTGACACGCGCATAGAGATTGCCATTGCCTTCACCACGCAGACGTGGCATACCTTTGCCTGCCAGTCGGAAAACGCGACCATTCTGTGTCTCCATCGGTATCGTCAGGATCAATCTGCGTCCGTCGGGTATCGGCACAGGCACCTCACCACCCAGCATCGCCTTGACCAGCTCTACATCAATGTCGGTGTACAGATCATCGCCCTTACGCTCATACACGAGATCAGGCTTGACGCTAATAACTAAGAAGAGGTCACCACGCGGCCCGCCGCCAATACCAGGCTGCCCTTCACCCGCCACGCGAATCTTGGAGCCATTATCTACACCCGCCGGAATCTTTACCTGGATGCGCTTATTACGTGGAAGCATGCCCTGACCGCCACAACTCGTACAGGTCCTGCCAAGCGCTTCGCCTGTTCCCTGACAGATAGGACAGGCCTCTGTCGATTGAATATTGAAGGTGCGCATTCCTCCCAGATACGCCTCCTGCAACGTCACCTCAACAGGTTGCTCGATATTGTCTCCTGCACGTCGTCGTATGTCCTCGCGCATGCCACGAGCCCCGGTGGCTGTGGAACGCCCAAAAAGTGCCTCAAAGAATTCGGAGAAGCCAGGTCCCCCCGTCTCAAAGTCAAACGATGAGGGACGACCGCCATAGGTATAGGTACGCCTTGTGCTAGTTCCTGGTCCAAATTGATCCCGCCAGTTCGGGCCAAGCGTGTCATACTTGTGCCGCTTGTCAGGATCAGAAAGCACCTCGTAGGCTTCATTGATTTCCTTGAACTTCTCTTCCGCCTTCTTATCGCCGGGATTCACATCGGGATGATGTTTGCGGGCCAGTTTGCGAAACGCCTTCTTGATTTCATCTGCGCTGGCCCCTCGCGAAACGCCGAGTATCTTGTAATAATCCTTGTAATCCATTGCCCAGCCTTCTTTTAT
>WNEY01002176.1_pt1 | contig 14308 bp, 13 predicted proteins | sample 5400531 | NCBI WGS metagenome assembly WNEY01 (sample SAMN13153338, study PRJNA577476) | soil metagenome | isolation source: 200 cm saprolite under Douglas fir tree site 1 | place: USA:California | collected 2015-04-18
CACCATGCTCGAGTTCTACGAGGCCTACCGCGACTACCGCTATCTCATGGACTTCACCGAGGAGATGCTGCGCGCCCTGGCGCAGGGGGTCCTTGGAACCACGCAGATTCGCTACGGCGAGCACACGATAGCCCTCGGCAACCGGTTCGAGCGGATTACGATCGAACAGGCTCTCCAAAAACACGCAACGGCGTATGCAGCGGCGACTGACCCAAAAGCACTGGCTCTCGCGCTCACTCGCGCCGGCGTCAAGGCGGATCCAAAATCGCGCCTCGCCGTTCTCAAGCTCCAAGCATTCGAAACAATCGAGGACAAGCTTGTCCAGCCGACCTTCATCGTCGACTACCCTGCGGAGGTATCGCCGCTCGCGCGGCGCAATGACTCGAATCCCGAGCTCACCGATCGCTTCGAGCTGTACATCGCCGGGCGCGAGATCGCGAACGGCTTCTCCGAGCTGAACGATCCCGAAGATCAGGCGGCGCGTTTCGAGGAGCAGGCCAAGGCGAAGGCGGCGGGTAACGAGGAATCGATGTACTACGACGGCGACTACATCCGCGCGCTCGAGTACGGCCTGCCGCCCGCAGCCGGAGAGGGTGTGGGGGTCGACCGCCTGGTCATGCTCTTCACCAACAGCCCGAGCATTCGCGATGTGCTGCTGTTTCCCCACCTGCGTCAGGAACCCTGAGGCTTCTGCAACTGTCGAAACACTCTGTTACATCAACCGTCTGGCGCCCCGCGCGTTATTGCGGGTAAGCTTGACACCCTGCAACAGGAGGCCCTCTCATGGAAACGCAAGCCGCACGTCAGACCCATCCTCTCATGATCATCGCCGCGATCGCGATCACGCTGTTCAGCCTCGTGGGGATCGGAGCCGTTCTCGGTTGGATCCCGACCTCGGTCGGGAACCAGGGCGCCGCGGGCACGTCCGTTGCCCAGGCTCCCGAGCAGGCCAAGGCCGAAGCCGTACCACAGGCCGAGCCTAAGCCCGCGGTCAAGCCGAAACCGGTCGTCAGATCCGAGCCGCCGCGGGCGGTCGTTCCTCCTCCCCCGCCTGCCCCGGTCGTGGCCGCGATTTGCCGCGAGTGCGCGGTGATCGAGGAAGTTCGCGAGGTCGAGAAGGCCGGACAGGCCTCGGGTGCGGGCGCGGTCGGCGGCGCGGTAGTGGGCGGAGTGCTCGGCCACCAGATGGGCGGCGGCCGGGGCAAGGACGTCGCAACCGTCCTTGGCGCCATCGGCGGCGGCCTCGCCGGAAACGCGATCGAGAAGAACGCGAAAAAGAGCGTGGAATACCAGATCGTCGTTCGCTACGAAGACGGCAGCAAGGGTCTGTTCACCCAGGCCACGCCGCCTACATGGCGCAGTGGCGACAAGGTGAAAATCATCAACGGCGTGATCCAGGGACGCGGCTGAGCGAAGCCGCAGCCGAAAAACGCGGGCGATTGCCCGCGTTTTTTTTTGAGCGCTCCGCGAAAGGCGGGCCGCGGAATAGAATCGCGGCATGACAGCACTCGCTATCGCCCTCGTGCTGGGCGCCGCGCTCATCCACGCGAGCTGGAACTATCTTCTCAAGAAAAGCGGCGGAGGGATCGGCTTCGTCTGGGCGTTCGCCGTTCTGTCAGCGCTGTTCTATGCCCCGCTCGCAATCGGAGCCGTCTTTCTCCAAAATTTCCAGATCACCGCCGAGGCGCTCGGTTTCCTCGCTGCGAGCGCGGTGTTGCATACCGCCTACTACCTGCTGCTGGATCGTGGCTACCGTTACGGCGACCTCTCGGTGGTCTATCCGCTCGCCCGCGCGACAGGCCCTTTCCTTACGGTTCTGGTCGCGGTCGCCATGCTCGGCGAGCGACCGGGCATGGTCGCCCTAGGCGGCGCCGCGCTCGTGGTCGGGGGAGCTTTCTTTCTCGCCGCGAGCCCTGCCAAGCTGCGCGAGGCGGGCGCCGCGCGCGGAATCGCGTTCGCGCTGCTCACCGGCTGCATGATCGCATCGTATACCGTCGTGGACAAACAGGCCGTGAGCGCCGCGCTGATCCCGCCCATACTCCAGGACTGGGGCGCGAACCTCGGCCGGGTGATCGTGCTGGCTCCGCTCGCGCTCAGGCGACGCGGAGAGGTGAAGGCCGCCTGGACCCGGCAGAGGAAAGCGGTGATCCTGGTCGCCCTACTCTGCCCGCTCTCCTATATCCTCGTGCTGACCGCCATGGTCTTCACGCCGGTCAGCTATGTCGCGCCGGCGCGCGAGATCAGTATCCTTTTTGCCGCGTTGATGGGGACCCACTGGCTCCAGGAAGGTGACGTGCCGCGCCGCGTTGCCGCCGCCGCCGCGATGGCCTTGGGTGTCGTCGCGCTCGCGGTCGGCTAGAGTAAGCCCGCCATGGAAATCTCCTTCGCCTCCGCCGTCGTGATCCTGCTGTTGGTCACCGATCCGATCGGCAACATCCCGTTGTTCGTCTCGCTGCTCCGGCCCGTCCCTCGGAAGCGCCGCGTGCGCGTGATCCTGCGCGAATGCGCGATCGCGCTCGGCGTGCTCGTCGCATTCGTGCTTTTCGGCCGCGCGATCCTCGAGCTGCTCGGATTGTCGGACCGCTCGCTCAACCTCGCCGGCGGTGTCGTCCTGTTCCTGATTGCGTTGCGGATGATCTTCCGCAGCCCCGATGGCATATTCGGCGATTCGCCTGCGGGCGAGCCCTTCATCGTGCCGCTCGCGATTCCCTCGATAGCCGGCCCCGCGGCAATCGCCACCGTGGTGCTCCTCGTGTCGCGCGCGCCCCAGCGCTGGCCCGAGTGGCTTGCCGCCGTAGGCCTAGCGATGGCGGCTTCGTTCTTGGTGCTCGTATTCGCCGAGCGCATCAGCAGGTGGTTGAGAGAACGGGTGCTCGCCGCCTTCGAGCGGCTGATGGGATTGCTGTTGACGGCGATCGCGGTGGAGATGCTATTGCGTGGAATCGAGGGTTTCGTTCGTCACCTGCAATCCGGCTAGGACCGGTTCGACTCAGGCAGGAATCGCGTTGCGGATGGCCGGTAGCATGCGCGTGACGGCTTCGCGCCCCTCCGCGATGGCGAATTCGGCGCGGTGGTAATCGAGCAAACCCAGATGACCGAGCCGCGGCGTGAGCAGTGCGTCGGGCGGCTCGCCGGCTAGACGGCTGCGCGCTATGCGCAACTGCATGATGTTGATCGAGCCCATCAGCGTTTCCAGCAACGACGGCGGCACGGACTCAGGCTCCCCCTGCCGTTCGCCCGCCCTGTTGTTCCGCGGCAGAAACCTGCTGATGAAGCCGCGCGGGCCGGTCTGTGTGGGCGCTCGATCGTCGTCGCGCACGTAGCGCCCGACCAGATCCGAACCGAGATCGACCGCTAACACGATGTCCGCGCCCATCGCCCTGCACAACGAGACCGGAATCGGATTGACGACGCTTCCATCGACCAGATAGCGACCCTCGTACGGCACCGGCTGAAACAGGCCCGGCACGGCGATCGAAGCGCCGATCGCGGCCGATACCCTGCCCTCGCGCAACCAGATTTCCTGACCGGAATGGAGGTCGGTCGCGACCGCGGCAAATGGCACCTGCAGCTCGGAAAACTCGCATTCCACGAATTGCTCGCGAAAAACTTCTCTGACGCGCTTGCCCTTGATGAGCCCGCCGCGCAGGCCGAAGTCCATCAGCTTGAGCAGGCGCTTCCAGTCCAGCGCCAGCGCCCAGGCCTCCAGCTGATCGAGCCGGCCCGCGGCAAACGCGGCCCCGACCAGCGCGCCGACCGAGCAACCGGCGATGAGGTCGGGTCTGATGCCCGCCTCCGAGAGCGCGCGCAGCACGCCGATATGAGCCCAGCCGCGCGCCGAGCCTGCACCGAGGACGAATCCGATCTTGGGTCGGCGCGGCATGGGGTCAGCCTTGGCCCGCGCCCAACCCGGAGGCCTTCCCTCGGTCGCGGCCGTGTCCTGCACCCAGGCAAGAATTGACAGCGAAGGCCGCGACCGCAAGGGGACCCTTGCCTCCGGGTCGAGCGCGGGTTCCCGGTCGCATCACATCCGCTCGAAAATCGCCGCGATCCCCTGCCCGCCGCCGATGCACATCGTGACCAGGGCGTAGCGCTTGCCCGTGCGGTGCAGCTCGTAAATCGCCTTCACGGTGAGAATGCAGCCAGTTGCGCCGATCGGATGGCCAAGCGCGACCGCCCCACCGTTGGGATTCACCTTCGCCGGATCGAGCCCGAGATCGCGCGTCACCGCCATCGCCTGCACCGCGAAGGCCTCGTTCGACTCGATCACGTCCATGTCGGCGGGCCTGAGACCCGCTTTCTCGAAGACGCGCTTCACCGCGGGGATCGGTCCGAGGCCCATCAGCTGAGGCTCCACGCCCGCATGCGAGTACGCCACGAGACGCGCAATCGGCTTCGCACCCTGGTTCTGCGCCGCGGACTTCTCCATCAGCACCACCGCCGCCGCGGCGTCGTTGATTCCGGAGGCGTTGCCCGCCGTGACGGTGCCGTCCTTCTTGAACACGGTTTTCAGTTTTTGCAGATCCGCAAGCGTGGCGTCCCTGCGGACGTGCTCGTCGGTGTCGAACTGAGCGGGACCTTTCTTCGACTTCACTTCGACCGGCACGATCTGGCTTCTGAAGTGCCCGGCGTCCATGGCTTTCGCCGCCCGCCGGTGACTCTCGAGCGCAAACGCGTCCTGCTCCTCGCGGGTGATCCTGTATTTCGCCGCGATGTTCTCAGCGGTCACTCCCATGTGGCCGTGACCGAAAGGATCGTGGAGCGCCGCGGACATCGCGTCGATCAGCGAGGAGTCGCCCATGCGCTGACCCCAGCGTGCGGCGGGCATGAAGTAGGCGGCACGGCTCATGCTCTCGGCGCCCGCGCCGAGCGCGACGTCGGTATCGCCGAGCAGGATGTGCTGAGCCGCAGAGACGATCGCCTGCAGCCCGCTGCCGCACAGGCGATTGACCGTCAAGCAGGGCGTGCCGACCGGGAGCCCTCCTTCGATCGCCGCGACGCGCGAGAAATACATGTCCTTCGCCTCGCCGTGGATCACGCTGCCGAAGACCACGTGGCCGACCGTCGCGGGGTCGATCTTCGCGCGCGAAACCGCTTCCTTCAGGCAGATTGCACCGAGCTTTGTCGGCGCGACGTCCTTGAGCGAACCGCCGTAGCCGCCGATCGCGGTGCGCACGCCGCTCGTCACGACCACTTCACGTTGTGCCATGAAAACCTCCTATCTCATGCGGCGGCGCGGCGCCGAGCTGCGGGGCCGCTCGCCCAGAGATCGTGGGCGTCTGAGCGCAGCACCTTCACCTGCGCCCAATCGCCCGGCTTGAGCTTCGAGCCGTCCTCGATGTGCACCACGCCGTCGATTTCCGGGGCGTCGGCGGCGGAGCGTCCCACCGCTGCTCCCCCCTTCACTTCGTCCACCAATACCCTGATGGTCATTCCCAGCTTGCGCTTCAGACGCCGCGCGCTGATTTCCTCCTGCAGCTGCATGAGCCGCTCGCGGCGGTTTTCGCGCACTTCGTCCGAAAGCGCGCCGGGCAGTTCGTTCGCTTTCGCGCCTTGCACCGGCGAATACGCAAAACAGCCGACGCGGTCGAGCTCGGCTTCCTCGAGAAAGTCGAGCAGCTCCCGAAATTCGTCTTCGGTCTCGCCGGGGAAGCCGGCGATGAAGGTGCTGCGGATCGTGATTTCCGGGCAGATCTTGCGCCAGGCGCGGATGCGCTCGAGATTGTCCTCGCCGCTTGCCGGGCGCTTCATGAGTTTCAAGATCCGCCGGCTTGCGTGCTGAAAAGGAACGTCGATGTAAGGAAGGACCCTGCCCTCAGCCATGAGCGGAATCACCTCGTCCACGTGGGGATAGGGATAAACGTAGTGGAGCCGCACCCACACGCCCAATTCTCCGAGTGCCGCCGCCAGATCGCTCATGCGTGCCTTGAGCGGCCGCCCGCCCCAGAAACCGGTGCGGAACTTGAGGTCCACTCCGTAGGCGCTCGTGTCCTGAGAAATCACCAGCAGTTCCTTCACGCCCGCTTTCACCAGATTTTCCGCCTCTCGCATCACGTCGCCGATCGGCCGGCTCACCAGATCGCCGCGCAGGGACGGGATGATGCAGAACGTGCAGCGGTGATTGCAGCCTTCGGAAATCTTCAGGTAGGCGTAGTGCCGCGGAGTGAGCTTGATGCCCTGGGGAGGCACCAGGTCGGTGAAGGGGTCATGAGGTCTCGGCAGATGCTCGTGCACCGCCGTCATCACCTCTTCCAGCGCGTGCGGCCCCGTGACGGCGAGCACTTTCGGATGGGTCTCGCGAACCACTTCGCCCTTTGCGCCGAGGCAACCCGTGACGATCACCCGGCCGTTCTCTGCGAGCGCTTCACCTATCGCGCCGAGCGACTCCTGCACCGCCGACTCGATGAACCCGCAGGTGTTGACGACGACGAGATCGGCCCCGGCGTACGAAGGCGAAATCACGTAGCCCTCCGCGCGCAGTCGCGTGAGGATGCCTTCGGAATCGACCAGAGCTTTGGGACAGCCGAGCGAGATGAACCCGACCTTCGGTGCCACGGTCATACGCTTAGATGAGACCTCGCCTCAGGGAGAGCACAGAGCACGCGGAGTTCGTTTTCAATCAAGATGCGCCTTCTCTGTGCCCTGTGGGGAAAGATTTCAGGTTTTTTTTTCCTCGTCGGGCGGCTTCATGTCGCCGGGAGGCTGCGCGCCGCTTGGCGGAGTGCCGAATCCCGGCATTCCGGGGAATCCCGGGAAAGGGAAGCCGGAGAAAATGTTGCGCGTCTGGCTCTGCAGCTGTTCCTGCATCTGCAGGAACACGTTGCGGCTCTGTTCCATGTACGCCGAGATCAGGCTCTGCATCGCCGGGCCCTGGAAGCTCATGAACTGCTTCCACAGGTCCTCGTTTGATTTCGTGGGGTCCCCGTAGAGCTTTTGCGACTGCTCCTGCATGCTCTTCTGGATTTCGCCGAACAACTGCATGTTGCGCTCGAGGTAGGCGCCGAGCATCCCCTGCATCGCGTTGCCGTAGGAGCGGATGAACTGCGTGAGAATGTCCGAGGAGAACATCGGCGCGCCGGCGGTTTCTTCTTCCAGAATGATCTGCAGGAGGATCGAACGCGTCAGGTCTTCCTTGGTCTTGTCGTCCACCACCTGGAATTCCTCGCCCTGCACGACGAGTTTTTTCACGTCGGCGAGCGTGATGTACACGCTCGTCTTGGTATCGTAGAGCCGGCGATTCGGGTATTTCTTGATCAGTCGGGGGGGTTCGGACATGAGAGGACCCTTGCTTCAATGTGCCACGCGCGGGTGTTGCAGTGCGACATGATACTGGAGTTTCCCGCCCAGTTCCATCCAGGCGGCCCTCCAGTTCGCTTACGCCATGTGCTGCCCGCCGTTAATGGCAATGTTGGCGCCGTTGACGAAGGCGGCCTCCTCCGAGCAGAGGTAAATGATCAGCCCGGCGACTTCTTCGGGTTTGCCGAGCCGTCCGATGGGAATCTGCGGAAGGATTTTCGCGTCGAGAATCTCCTTCGGAATCGCCGTCACCATCCTGGTCCCGATGTAGCCGGGCGAGATGGTATTGACGGTCACACCCTTCTTCGCCACTTCGAGCGCGAGCGACTTGGTGAAGCCGTGCATGCCGGCCTTCGCCGCAGCGTAGTTGGTCTGGCCGAACGCGCCCTTCGAGCCATTCACCGAGGCCACGTTGATGACACGACCCCAGCCGCGGTCCACCATGCCGTCGCAGACCTGCTTGGTCATGTTGAAGACGGAATCGAGATTGGTGTGCAGGACTGCGTCCCAGTCGCCCTTGGTCATTTTCCTGAAGGTCATGTCGCGCGTAATGCCGGCGTTGTTGACGAGGATGTCGACGTGGCCGAGGTCCTGGGCCACGCCCTCGACGCACGCTTTGCACGAGTCGAAGTCGGCGACGTTGCAGGCAAAGACTCGGAAATCGTAACCGCGCGACTTCATCTCCGCGGTCCAATGACTGACCGTCTTGTTCGAAGGGGAGTAGGTCACGGCTACCCGGTACCCGGCATCCGCCATCTTCGTGCTGATCGTCTCCCCCAGCCCGCCCATGCCTCCCGTGATCAGCGCCAGCCGCTTTGCCATGACTGCTCCTTGCGTCCTTGATTCGGTGCGTCGATTGTTCTTTGAGATTATTGCACCAAACCTGTCCGCCTCGGAGATCACACCATGTGCAGGCCGCCGTTGATCGAGATGTTCGCGCCGGTAATGTAACCCGCCTCCTCTGACGCAAGATAAGCGACGAGGCCTGCTACCTCCTCAGGCTGAGCGAGCCGGCCCATCGGGATCTGCTCGACGATCGAGGTCAGGATTTCGGGCTTCATCGCCCTGACCATGTCCGTCAGGACATAGCCCGGCGAGACGGTATTGACGGTCACGCCTTTTTTCACGACCTCTTGCGCTAATGCCTTGGAGAATCCGTGCATTCCCGCCTTGGCTGCCGAATAGTTGGTCTGGCCGAACTGACCCTTGAGCGCGTTCACCGATGAAATGTTGACGATGCGGCCCCAGCCGCGTTCCATCATGCCTTCGATCACCTGACGCGTGACGTTGAAGACGCTGTTGAGATTGGTGTTGATGACCGCGTACCAGTCGGCGGGCGGCATGCGCTTGAAGACGCCGTCGCGCGTGATGCCCGCGTTGTTGACGAGGATGTCCACCGGGCCGATCACCGAGCTGATCTGATAGAACATGTCGGCGCAGGACTCGTAGTCGTCGACGTCGCCCTCGGCGGCGTGGACCTGCAGGCCTTCGCCGCGCATCCTCGCGATCCAGTCATCCTTCTTTTCGTAGCCCGGCAAGCAGCCCGCAACGACCTTGATGCGGCTTCGTGCAAGGCGCCGGCACACCGCCGTGCCGATTCCGCCCATGCCGCCGCTCACGAATGCGATGCGCTGCTTGAGGGGGGGCACGGCTTCCTGCGCCGGCTCCGTGCCCGGGCTTGTGCCTTCGCGTCTCTCTGCTGCCGCCGTCGTCATAGTTCGATCTCTCCCTGAAAAATCGTGTCCTTCGTGATGCTCATGCGACCCGGTGCTTGACATAGCGCCCGGGCGCGGGCTCTATGGGTTTGAATTTCGTATTGCCAAGCCGCGCGCGTGCTTTGACGCGCCCACCGCCGAAACCCTCGAGCCAGGCGTCCCAGTCGGGCCACCAGCTTCCGGGCTTTTCCGCTGCCTCGGCGAACCACGCGTCCGCGTCCTCGGGGAACTTCCCGCCGGACCAGTAGCTCCGCTTATTTTTGGAGGCGGGGTTGACGATCCCGGCGATGTGGCCACTCGCACCGAGCACGAAGCGCATGTCACCCCCAAGCAACTGGGTCGTGCGATAGGCCGTACGCCAAGGCACGATATGGTCCTCGCGCGTGGCAAGCACATAGGCCGGAACCGTGATCTTCCCGAGATCCACCGGCACTCCCAGAACCGCCGTCTTTCCTGGTTTGCGCAGGCGGTTCTCGAGATAGGTGTTGCGCACGTACCAACAGTACATCGGCCCGGGAAGGTTGGTTGAATCTGCGTTCCAGTAGAGCAGGTCGAAGGCTTCCGGCGATTTGCCCTTCAGATAGTTGTTGACCACGTATGACCAAACGAGGTCGTTAGCGCGAAGCGCCGAGAACACGAGCGCGAGATCGCGGCCGGGCATGATGCCGCCCTTGCCGATTGCGGTCTCGCGCAGCGCCACGCTCGACTCGTCGATGAAAAGCCCGATGTCGCCCGTGTCGGCGAAATCGAGCATCGAGGCGAGGAAAGTCGCGCTCTCGACGCAATCCTCGCCCTTCGCAGCCATGACCGCGAGCCCGGCGCCGAGCATCGTGCCACCGACGCAGAATCCGAGCGCGTTGACCTTTTCGCAGGCGCCGATCGCGCGCGCCACTTCGAGCGCTTTGAGCACGCCTTTTTCAATGTAATTGTCCCAGGTGAGATGGCCGAGTTCCTCGGTGATGTTGCGCCAGGACACCATCAATACGGGATGGCCCTGCTGCACCGCATATCGCACCAGGGAATTTTCCGGCTGAAGATCCAGGATGTAATACTTGTTGATGCAGGGCGGGAACATCACGAGCGGCCGCTTGAATACAGTCGGCGTGACCGGCTTGTACTGGATGAGCTGCATCAGCTCATTCTCGAAGACCACTGCGCCCTCGGTGACCGCCAGATTCTTGCCGACCTCGAACACGGACTCGTCCGTGGTCGAAATGCGCCCCTTGTGCACGTCCTCGATGAGCTGGCGAATTCCCTGGGTGAGGCTCTCGCCCTTGGTCTCGAGCGCCAGCTTGAGCGCCTCCGGATTGGTCGCGGCGAAGTTCGCCGGGCTCATTGCGTCGGAAAACTGGCGCGCGATGAAGCGCAGGCGCTCTTTTGCGCGCGGTTCCGCTTCGAGCGCTTCGATCCAATCCGAGAGAAAGCGCGAATTGACGAGGTAGCTCTGGCGCAGATAGTCGAACCAGGGAATCCGCTGCCATTCCGCAGAGGAAAAGCGCCGGTCGCCGCGCTCAGGCGGTGCAACGGGCGTGGCGTCACGCCCGGCCGCGCGGGTAAGCGTCGACTGCCACAGCGCCGCGTGCAGCTGAAAGTAGCTAGCTTGAAGGGCCGCGAACTTGGCGGAGTCAACGCCTACTGACTGCAGCGAGCGGGCGAATTCGGAATCGGGCGGGACACCCAGCGAGCCTAGGAAATTCTGCAGGAACGCCTGGGCGGCGACCGCAAATTGCTCGGCCGAAGAGGGGATTGGGACCGCCACGCAGCTAAAACCCTGAAATATTTGAGAAGGCGACGGGATATTGCGCCGCACAATCGACGAAGTCAAGGCAGGACTACCGGCACGATAGACTTTGAGTTAAACGCCTGTCCGGACTCCGAAATCGGCACTCGCACTCGGCCGTGGAAAGCGCGGGACCGGAAACAGGAGGCATTTTGCGCAGTGCCGGCGAAAGCGTAAAGTATCAGCCAGAATAAGAGGATTGACCCCAGGGGAGAGAGACCACATGGGCCACAAGGGGGCCGTGCGCCTTGCGCAGATTCTTGCCTACCGCTCGAAGACGGCCCTCGAGGAAGCAGTGCTCCTCATCACCGAACAGCTCGGCTTCCGGTACTTCATGTTCCGCGGCCGCTTCTCGCAGCCGCGCAGCGCGACCCACGAACTCCAGTTCGATAATTTTCCAGTTCACTGGCACCGATACTGCGCCGATCGTGACAGGGATCTCCTGCCCGGTCCGCTGCGCCGTCTCGCCCTGCAGGAGGTCACCCCTTTACCCTGGAAAAAAATCGCGGCACGGCATGGCAAGGCCCTCGCCAAGGCGAGCGAATTCGGACTCGCGACGGGGGTTTCTTGCTCCGTCCACGGACCTCGCGGGCAATGGAGCCTCACCAGCTTCGCGTTGGCCCGCGGCGGCTCCGCAGCCGAGCGCCGCATCCTCGCGACCCTGCCGGATTGTCAGCTCGTCGCGTGCGCCATTCATTACACGGCGGCGCGCATTGCCCGGCGCGGTGCCGACCGGGTCGGGCTGCTGCGCCGGCTTGACGGCGCTCCCAGCAGGCTTCTCAGCGACCGCGAGAGCCAATGTTTGATTCAGTCGGCAGGCGGTAAGACGACTTCTGAAATCGGCCAGGCGCTGCAGATTTCCGAGCGCACCGTCGCCTTCCACCTCTCGAACGTGAGGCGCAAGCTCGGCGCCGCCAACTCCCGCCACGCCGTCACGAAGGCCTTCTCGCTCAGGCTGATCGCTGCGGGTTCGTAGCTGAACGTCTGTGCGATCGCGCAGGCGATCCGAGTCGCCTGCCTGTCGCCGAATGAGCGCACGCTGCAGGCGTTGATCAGGCGCGGCCGGAACGTATCGGCGCAAACGCACCGGGGTCGTTCATCTGGGGCATTGCATTGACCCCTTGTCGGCGTAGTCGCGCCGGGCCCGCCGCTTCGCGCATCTCCTCCCCCAGCCCTTACAGGGCCTTCCCCACCAGGCTGAAAAGGTACGTGCCTTCGGGGTTGACGGCTGCATTTTTTTGGGATATATTTCCCAAAATAATGCAACGAAAGGCGACCTCCAAGCCCCGAGTCGGTCAAGCCCTAGCAGCCGCGCTGGAGCGCGTTCTCCGTCCCTTGTTTCGGATAGTGCTGCGTAACCACATGTCCTTCAAAGCTTTTCTGGATATCGCCAAGCATGCCTATGTGGAGGTCGCATCGACCGAGTTTCGCATCCCGGGGAAAAAACAATCGATCTCACGAATCGCCCTTCTCTCGGGCCTAACCCGCAAAGAGGTGCAGCGCTTGCTCGACGCGCCAGCCGCCAACGATAAAGACAGCGAAGCGGGTGAGCGCTACAACCGGGCCGCCCGCGTGGTCGCCGGCTGGGTGCGCGACACGGCTTTCTCCGATGCCGACGGCAATCCCAAGGTACTCGCGCTGCAGGACGGTGGCACCGAAGATCGAGCGAGCTTCGCGGACCTCGCGCGTCGCTTCAGCGGCGACATCCCGTTTCGCGCCGTGCTCGACGAGCTGCTGCGCGTGGGCGTCGTCGAGAAACTCGACGACGGCAACATTCGCCTCAAAACCCGCGCTTATATCCCGGAAAGCGGCGACACCGACAAGCTCAATATCCTCGGGACGGACGTTTCCGACCTCATCGCCACCATCGACCACAACCTCCAGCACGGTGCGGCGGACCCTTTCTTCCAGAGAAAGGTGATGTACGACAACATCCCCGTCGAAGCGCTGCAGGAATTTCGTCGCCTGAGCGGCGCCCAGGCGCAGGCGCTGCTCGAACGGCTGGACAAGTGGCTGTCCCAGCATGACCGCGATACCCATCCTGAAACAACCGGGACCGGCCGCATGCGTACCGGTATCGGCATTTACTACTTCGAGGAAAAGATGAGCCCGCAGAATTCAAAGGACTCGTGACCATGAGGAACCCGTTCGGCGGAAACCTCTTGATCGGTGCATTGCTCGACCGCCTGGGCCACGCCCAGGCGCAGGCGCTGCTCGCTCGGTTAGACAAGTGGCTGTCTCAAAGCGAGCGCGTCCACTATCCGAGAACGACCGAGCGACGCCGGGAGCTCATCGGCAACTATTACCTAAACGAAGACAGGACGTCGAAGACGTCAAAGGAAACGCAACCATGAAGACTCAACGACTCCCATTGCTTGCGGCGGCAGCCGCGTTGGTCATCGCAAGCTGTGGAGGCGGCACCGGCGGCACCGGGATCACCAGCAGCACTCCCACTACGTCGTTCGGCACGATCACCGACTTCGGCAGCGTATTCGTCAACGGCGTCGAGTTCAGCACCAGCAATGCCGCCATCATGCTTGACGGCAATCCCGTGACACAGAACGAACTGCGCCGCGGCATGGTCGTGACCGTGAGCGGCTCACGTTCCGGGTCCTCCGGCATCGCCACCCGGATCGAGGTGGACGAAGCCGTGAAAGGCCTTGTTGAGGCTCAAGCCGATGCCAATCACTGGACGGTGATGGGTCAGACGGTGCTCGTCGACGACCGGACGCAATTCGAGAACAACCCCCATCCAGGCGTGAATGATTTTGTCGAAGTGCACGGCCTAGTCGTCGCCGACGGCACGATCTCCGGCGGCTTCATCGAGAAGAAGAACGCCCCCTTCCCGGCTTTCGAAGTGAAGGGCTTCGTTAAGAATCACGACAGTGTCGCGATGACGTTTCAGATCGGCGCGCTGACGGTGACCTACAACGGAGCGATCATCAACGACATGCCAAATCCGGCGGGTAACGCGTGGAACAGGCTCCTTGTCGAAGCCAAGGGCAACACGTGCACAGGTACCGTCCCGGTATGCGGCACGCTTAACGCCAGCAATGTCGAACCCAACGGCCCGCAAATGCAGGATGCGGCCGATTTCGAGATCGAGGGGTTTGTCACAGCCGTACCGCCCGCTGTACCGTCCGGCAGTTTCAAGGTCGGAAACCAACTTGTGGTGACTACGGGCTCGACCCTTTTTGAGGGTGGCGTCGCAGCCGACATCGCCGTCGGCGTGAGGCTCCAAGTCGAGGGTGTGCTCGCAGGCGGCGTACTCACGGCGAGCAAGGTCGAGTTCGGCGATAGCATCAAGCTCGAAGGCGACGTCGCCAATCTCGGCGCGAGCAGTTTCTCGCTGAACGGACTCCCCGGCATCACGGTCACAGCGAACAGCATTACGGAGTTCAAGGGCGGAATCAACGGACTGGGCGATCTCGCCAACGGCAACCACGTTCAGGTCCGGGGCCGGCTCGGGAGCGGCACGAACGTGATCGCGACCGAAATCGAGAGAATATCGATTGCG
>WNEY01002178.1_pt1 | contig 14299 bp, 13 predicted proteins | sample 5400531 | NCBI WGS metagenome assembly WNEY01 (sample SAMN13153338, study PRJNA577476) | soil metagenome | isolation source: 200 cm saprolite under Douglas fir tree site 1 | place: USA:California | collected 2015-04-18
CCCTGACCCAGCGAGCCGGTTGCAACGTCGACCCAGGGGATCTCCGGCGTGGGATGCCCTTCGAGCCGCGAGCCGAACTTGCGGAACGTCAGCAGCTCCTCGTCGGTGATCGCGCCGCACGCCTTGAAGACGGAATAGAGGAGCGGTGACGCATGCCCCTTTGAGAAGATCAGGTGGTCGTTCGCCGGGTTGTCCGGCTCGTCGAAGTCGTAGCGGAGGTATTTCGAGATCAGCACCGCCATCAGGTCGGCGGCGGACATTGACGACGTGGGATGTCCCGACTTGGGGACCGCGCTGCTGCGGATGGAATCGACGCGAAGCTGCTGTCCCAGCTCGCGCCAGAGCTCGGGATCGGTCATGCCTTGGAGTCTACGAACCCACGGCGGGGTAACGTAGGGACATGAGGATTGCGCTTGCTTTTGACCACCGAGGCGTCAAGTTGCGGGAGCGGATTCTCGAGACGGTCTCAGGGCTCGGGCACGAGATCGTCGATCTCGGGACGGATGCGCCGGAGCCGAGAATCGACTATCCCGACAAGGCGCGCGAGATCGGCGACGCGATCCTCTCCGGCACCGCGGAGCGCGGCGTGCTGATCTGCGGCTCGGGCGTCGGTGCGTCGGTCGCCGCGTCGAAGATCGCCGGCATCCGCGCCGCGGTCTGCCACGACGTCTACTCCGCCCACCAGGGCGTCGAGCACGACGACATGAACGTGCTCTGCCTCGGGTCGGAGGTCGTCGGCGCCGAACTGGCGGCCGATCTCGTGGGGACGTTCCTCGCGGCACGGTTCGTCGGGGGCGAGCGTTATGTCAGGAGACTGCGAAAAATCGAGGAGATGGAGAAACAGAATGTCCAAGACACGGCTTCAGCAACTCGCTGATCACGGCCAGAGCGTCTGGCTCGACTACCTCTCGCGCGACATCCTCCAGAACGGGAAGCTCGCCGAGATGATGGAGCGCGACGCCGTGGTCGGCGTCACGTCCAACCCGACGATCTTCCAGAAGGCACTCGCGTCCGGGGACGCGTACGACGAGCAGCTCAAGGGGCTGCTCGACACCGAGGAGGATCTGAAGGAGATCTTCCTCAAGCTCTCAGCGGAGGACGTGAAAGGCGGACTCGACCTGTTGCGCCCGATCTTCGACCGCACAGACGGGCTCGACGGTTATGTCTCGTGGGAGGTCGACCCGGAAATCGCATACGACCGCGACAGCACGTACGCAGAGGCGAAGCGGCTCCACGAATGGATCGACGAGCCGAACCTGTACGTGAAGATCCCCGCGACTGCGCCGGGGGTCGGTGCGATCGAGGACTCGGTTGCCGACGGGCGCAAGATCAACGTCACGCTGATCTTCTCGCTGCAGCGGCACGAGGAGGTCATGGAGGCGTACCTGCGCGGGCTCGAGCGCCTGGTCGAGGCGGGCGGCGATCCGTCCAGCGTTCGCTCCGTCGCGTCGTTCTTCGTCTCCCGCGTCGACACGGAGGCGGACAAGCGGCTCGAGCAGACCGGTCGTTCCGACCTTAGAGGAAAGCTCGCCGTCGCGAACGCGAAGCTCGCGTACCAGAACTACACGCGCGTCTTCTCCGGCGCTCGCTGGGATCAGCTCGCGGCGCGCGGTGCGAACACGCAGCGTTGCCTCTGGGCCTCGACGTCGACGAAGAATCCCGCGTACCGCGACGTCATGTACGTGGAAGAGCTCATCGGCGCGGACACCGTGAACACGATGCCCGAGGAGACGATCGACGCGTTCCAGGACCACGGCGTAGTCGCCGACACGCTCGAGCAGGGAGTCGACGAGGCGCGCAAGCTCTTCGACGATCTCCGCGACGCCGGCGTCGACTACGACGACGTGTCCGACACGCTCGAGCGCGAGGGCGTGCAGAAGTTCAGCGACTCGTTCAACGAGTTGAAGCAGGGCATTGATGAGAAGCGCGCCGTCCTCGCCGCCGCGTGACGACGGCGACGGATCTCGTCGAGCGGATCTGGGAGCGGGACCCGACCGTCTGGACAGGCGCCGACGAGGCGCAGTGGCTCGGCTGGCTCGACGAGCCGCTGCGCATGCAGGAGCAGTTGGACAGCCTGCTGCGCTTTGCCGACGGGCTCACGGACGTCGAGACGATCGTCGTCCTCGGGATGGGCGGCTCGTCGCTCGCGCCGGAGGTGATCCGGCGGACGTTCGGCACGTCGTGGCTACACGTGCTCGACACGACGCATCCGGCGGCGATCCGGCGGCTCGAATCCGAGCTCGACCTCGACCGGACCCTGTTCATCTCGGCGTCGAAGTCGGGTACGACGCTCGAGACGCGCTCGCACACCGACTACTTCCTCAAGAAGGGCGGCCGCTTCGTCGCCGTCACGGATCCAGGCTCCGACCTCGAGCGATTCGCGAACGACCGGGGCTTCCTCGACGTCTTCCACGGCGAGCCGACCATCGGCGGCCGCTACTCGGCCCTGTCGCCGTTCGGGATCGTGCCTGCCGCGCTCGCCGGCGTCGACGTCCGCGTCCTGCTCGAGTCGGCGGTGGAGATGCGCGAGGCATGCCGCGGCGAGGACAACCCGGGGCTCGAGCTCGGGCTGCAGCTCGGCGCGGGCTGGCGCGAGGGCCGCGACAAGGTGTGCATCGACGCGGTGCCCGGAGGCTTCGGCCTCTGGGCCGAGCAGCTGATTGCGGAGTCGACGGGTAAGCACGGCAAGGGGCTCGTGCCCGCACCCGGCGAGTCGCCGGACGGCCCCGATCGGCAGCGCGGCGAGGTGCGCGACGACCTCGGCTCGGAGTTCTTCCGCTGGGAGTTCGCCGTCGCGGTTGCCGGCTCGATCCTCGGCATCAATCCGTTCGACCAGCCGGACGTCCAGGCGGCGAAGGACAAGACGAACGAAGTCTTGCGCGGCGGCGACGTCGAACTGGAGCCGCAAGGCTCGGTCGACGAGCTCTTTACTCAGGCGCGCGAAGGGGACTACGTGGCGATCCAGGCGTTCATCGACCCGGCGCGCGAGCCGGAGCTCGAGCCGCTGATCGCACGCGCGCGCGAGACCGGCTGCGTCGTCACGCACGGCCTCGGGCCGCGCTACCTCCACTCGACCGGCCAGCTGCACAAGGGCGGGCCGAACACCGTCCTTTGCCTGCAGGTCGTCGACGATCAGGGCAAGGAGCTGCAGATTCCCGGGCAGAAGTTCGGCTTCGCGCGGCTGATACGTGCGCAGGCGACGGGAGACTACGAGTCGCTGAAGGAGCGCGGCCGGCGCGTCGCGCGCGTGCGACTCGACGAGGAGAGCAGGTGAGCCACCAGGCAACATCCTGCAGGCCGCTGCCGCCCGAGCAGACGGCGCGCTGCCGCGTCCTCAGTCGCGCCTGGGCTACCAGCCCAGGCGCTCCCTGCGTCCTTGCATCGCTTGCTGCTCGAACGGCAGCGGCGTGCCAATGTCACCTGGAGGCTCACTAGTGCAACTGGGGATGATCGGACTGGGACGGATGGGCGGCAACATGACGATCCGCCTCGAGCAGCACGGCCACGACGTGAAGACCTACGACCCCGGCATCGGCTCCACCGCGTCGTCGCTCGCGGAGTTGCGCGACCAGCTCGACCAGCCGCGCGCGTTCTGGATGATGATCCCCGCGGGGAAGATCACCGAGGACACCTTTCAGCAGCTGCTGACACTTGCCGACGAGGGCGACGCGATCGTCGACGGCGGCAACTCGAACTTCCGCGACTCGCAGAGGCGCTACGCGGAAGCGAAGGAACGCGGCATCCACTTCGTCGACGCCGGCGTCTCCGGCGGCATCTGGGGGCTGAAGGTCGGCTACTGCCTGATGGTCGGCGGAGACGACGAGGCGGTGCAGCGGCTAGAGCCGGTCTTCACCGCGCTCGCGCCGGAAGACGGCTACGCGCACGTCGGCGCAAGCGGCGCCGGGCACTTCACGAAGATGGTCCACAACGGGATCGAATACGGGTTGATGCAGGCGTACGCGGAAGGATTCGAGGTGATGGCTAAGTCCGAGTTCGAGCTCGACCTGTGCGAGATCGCCGGCATCTGGCGCTACGGCTCCGTCGTCCGCAGCTGGCTGCTCGAGCTGCTGCACGACGCGCTCGAGAAGGGCGGCAACGACCTTCCGCACATCAAGGGCTACGTCGAGGACTCGGGCGAGGGCCGCTGGACGATCCACGAAGCGATCGCCGAGAACGTCCCCGTCCCGGCGATCACCGCCGCGCTCTTCGCGCGCTTCGCGTCGCGCATCGACGAGTCGTACGCCGCCAAGATCACTGCCGCGCTTCGCAACGAGTTCGGTGGGCACGCGGTGAAGAGCGAATGACCGAGACGATCCCGCAGCAAGAAGAGAACCCGCTGCTCGAAGGGCTGCTCGTCCGGCGCACGCCGGACCCGTGCGCGTTCGTGATCTTCGGCGCATCGGGCGACCTGACGCAGCGCAAGCTGATCCCCGCGCTCTACTCGCTCGCCTACCGGCGCTTGCTCCCCGAGAACTTCGCGGTGCTCGGCGTGGCGCGCAGCGAGGAGTCCGACGACGAGTTCCGCTCTCGGATGGAGGACGCAGTCAAGGAGCACGCGCGCGATCCGTTCCGGCAGGACGTCTGGGACTTCCTCGCCGGCGGCATGCGCTACGTCGCGACCGACTTCGCCGACGAGAAGGGCGAGGACCGCGTCGGCAAGGTGCTCACGGAACTGGACGAGGAACGTGGGACGAACGGCAACCGGTTGTACTACTTCGCGGTACCGCCGAGCGCCATCGGCACGCTCGTTCAACAACTGGGGGAGCAGCGCAGCGCCGAAGGTTGGGTGCGGCTGATCATCGAGAAGCCGTTCGGCCACAACCTCGAGTCCGCGCGCGAGCTCAACGCGCTGATCCAGGAGCACTTCGCCGAACACGAGATCTTCCGCATCGACCACTATCTCGGCAAGGAAACCGTCCAGAACATGCTGGCGCTGCGGTTCGCCAACGGCATCTTCGAGCCGATCTGGAACCGCCAGTTCATCGACCACGTGCAGATCACTGTCGCCGAGTCGATCGGGATCGAAGGACGCAGCGGCTACTACGAGCAGGCCGGCGCGATCCGCGACATCTTCCAGAACCACCTGCTGCAGCTGCTCGCGTTGACCGCGATGGAGCCGCCGATCGACTTCACGTCGGAGCAAGTGCGGAACGAAAAGGTGAAGGTCTTGCGCTCGCTGCATACGCCGGGCCCGAAGTCGGTCGTGCGCGGGCAGTACGGCCGCGGCTTCGTCGAGGGCGAGGAGGTGCCCGGCTACCGCGAAGAGGAAGGCGTCGCCCCGGACTCGATGACCGAGACCTATGTCGCGGCGAAGCTGTTCGTCGACAACTGGCGCTGGGCCGACACGCCGTTCTACGTGCGGATGGGCAAGCGGCTGCCGCGCCGCGAGACGTCGATCGCGATCCAGTTCAAGCGCGCCCCGCATCCTCCGTTCGAGGAGACCGCGACCGAGGAGCTTCGGCCGAACGTGCTCGTCGTGCACGTGCAGCCGGACGAGGGCGTGTCGCTCGCGATCGGCGCCAAGGTGCCCGGCGCGGGCATGAAGATTCGCACCGTCAACATGGACTTCCTCTACGGCGGCGCGTTCCGCACCGGCCTGCCGGAGGCGTACGAGCGGCTGATCCTTGACGCGATGCTCGGCGAGGCGACGCTGTTCACGCGCACGGACGAGGTCGAGGAGCAATGGTCACTGGTCGATGCGATCGTCGCCGCGTGGCGGCGCGACCGGCCGGGGTTCCCGAACTACCCGGCGGGCACGTGGGGGCCGCCGAGCGCGGCAGATTTGATCGAACGGGACGCGAGAAGTTGGCGGCGAACGTAGCCGAGATCGAGCGCGAGCTCGCCGAGCTGCGCGACTCCGCGAGTGAGCCCGGCCGCCCGCCGACGCTGCGCACGAGCGTGATGACCCACCTCGCGTGGGTGCCGCCGGAGTGGGAGGAAGCGGCGGAGCGCACCCTCGCCGGACTGGCGGAGCGGCATCCCTCGCGGACGATCCTGCTCTTCCCGCGGCCCGACGAGAGCGACTGCCTGGACATGGACGCCGCGCTCCAGTGCTTCCCGTTCGGAGACAAGGCGGTCTGCGCCGAGGTGATCCGCGTGCGGCTCTGCGGCGAGCGCGCGCGCCATCCCGCGAGTGTCGTCACGCCGTTGCTCGCTGCCGGCCTGCCGGTCTTCTGCCGCTGGCGCGGGCTGCCGACGTTCGACGACGTGTTCGACGAGCTCGTCGACGTCGTCGACCGGCTGATCGTCGACTCCACCGAGTGGCCAAGTGACACTCTGTCACAAGGCTACGGGGAGCTCGCGAAGCGCTTCGACCGCACGGCTGTCTCCGACATCGCGTGGTCGCGGACGGAACGGTGGCGCCGAATGCTCGCCACGGCGTGGCCGTTCGAGGCGCGAGAGATCTCCGTTCGCAGCACGCACGCACAGGCATCGCTGCTCGCCGGCTGGCTCCGTTCGCGACTTGGCCACGACGTGGCGCTCGAGCACGAGCCCGCCGAATCTCTGATGTCCGTGCACGTCGACGGCGCTGCGATCGACGCGCCGCCGGGCGAGGCTCCGCCCTCGTCCGAGCTCCTCTCTGACGAGCTCGACCGCTTCACGCGCGATCGCGTCTACGAGGACGCAGTGCGCGCTTCCGCGTGAAGTCCTTTGGACTTCACGCGGCGAAAACCCGCAGGCGCGCTTCGCGCGCCTGCCACTGGAGGTCGTCGAGGGTTGCGGCTTCGCCGAGTGGTCGGTGCCGGCACGGCAAAGCCGTGCCTTGGGCGGAGCGACCTAATCAGCGCTCGCGGGCAGCACGGCTCGGCCGCGCTGCTCACACGCGTTCATAGAAGACGCGAGCCCCCGAGCGCCACTCGTTGCCGCGCCGCAGGCGCGCCTCGGTGGTTGCCGTCGCGGAAAGTGCAAAGCACTTTCCGCGAAGCGAGCGAAGCGAGCTACTTCTTGACTACGGTGAACTTCGGCTTCGCGACGACGAGCGCGGTCGGAGCCGACCAGGCCATCGCGCGCGCGCCGGCGGGGAGCGAGAGGTCGATGCCGCGCACGCGGTACCACCACGACCCCGGCGTCAGCGGCAGGGTGGTCGACGTGGCGTACGTGAGGATCGGGGTCGCCGCGACCTTGAACGGATAGCGCGACTTGCTCCACTGCACCTCGTACGCGCTGGCGCCGAGGGCCGGCTGCCAGGAGACGAGCGGCGCGCCGTAGAACGAAGGCCTCGGCCCCTTCGCGGACGCGAGCGTCCCGGACGGCGTGAGCCCCGACGCGAACGGCGCGAGGTTCGAGCTCGCCGTCAGCGCCGGCTCGCTCGTCTTTCCGAAGCTGGCGATGCGACCCGCTGCGCACGCGTCCTGCGGCAGCTCCTCGTCGCGGTACTCGATGCTCCCGCCGAGGCGGAGAACGGTCTCCCCTGCGCCGTGTGCGTTCCGGAGCGGCGGAGACACGGTGACCGCCGAGCCGACGACGTCGATCACCGTCGTGCTCTCGGCCGAGGGCCCCGAGCCGACCGTCAGCAGGTCGCCGACGCCGAGCTGCGACGCCGCCGCGACGCTGATCGTCGTCGCGCCTGCCGGCGAGGAGTTGTTCAGCACCGAGGTCAGCGAGGCTTTGACGTACATCCCGACGGGAACGACCGTCCAGTAGTAGCGGCCGGTCGGCCAGTCGGTGTCCCAGAGGTCGACCGGCGGACCGATGAGGATGCCGAGGGTCGAGAGGGTGGCGACTCCGGGCGCGCCCGTCGAGCCTCCCGTCGTGGGCGTGGTCGTCGTGCCCCCGCCGCCCGTCGGGCCTGCGCCGCCCGTGCCGGGATCCGTCGACGGCGAATCGTCTTCGCCGCTCGTGATGTCCGCCCCGTCGCCGACCAGCGACTCGTTCGGGTCGTAGGCGTAATGGTCCGCGGTGTAGGTCGTGCCCTGCGCGCCGTCAGACAGGAACTTGTCGCTCGGGACGGCCTGGGCGACGTCGGTCGGGAGCGAGAGTGGCCCGGTCAGGCGCGGCGCGTACGCGGGGCTGCCGACAACGGCGCCGCGGAAAACGATGTTCACGCAATCGCGATCGGTCGAGACGTAGACACGGTAGAGCTGGTCGACCAGTCCGCTGAACGACGTGTTGCCCGAGTACACGAAGGCGGGCATCAGGTGATGCGCCGAAGGCGCAGCCGGGCTCGAGACCGTGTCGGAAATCGTCTCGACCGTCTGCATCGCGCCGGAGGAGAGCTGCGCGTTCGTGGACGTGTAGATCGCGCTCCACGGTCCGTAGGAGACCGTCGGGAGTCCGTTCTTCTCCTTCCCGGCGGTGATGCCGTACAGATCGCGAACCGCGCGGATGCGCCAGTGCACGACGCTCGCGTCGTTGTGGAACGTGTAGTACTCGCGCTCGTCGGCGACGTTCGTGCGTGTCGCGATGATCTTGTGCGGCTCGAGGTACCAGACCTGGTACGCGCTCGCGCCGTCGACGGTCGTCCAGCGGATCATTCCCGATGGGGACGAGAGCGGCGTCGGCAGATTCGACCAGCGCATGTTGAAACCGAAAGAGTCGCTCCACGGGCCGGCCGATCCGTCGGGCGCGATTGCGCGAACGTGCGCGTAGAGCGAGTACGGGGTGCCGCTGATCCACGGCAGCGCGATCGGCAGCGCGGCGGCGGGGGCGGTCAGCGTCTTGGACGACCAGAGCACCGCGCCCGACGCGAACGTGCGCGCGGTCGAGAGCTCGAACTGGTAGCGCTGCGCGCCGCGCACGGGCTTCCAGGCGAACGACGGCGTGCGTGAGAACGTGTCCGCGGACGGCTCGTCGGCGCGCAGCATGAAGCCGCGGAGATCTAGCGGCGCCGCGAGGGCAGCGGCCGAGGCCTGGGTCCGCGTAGCAGCGGTCGCCCCGGAGGCGACGAGGAGGGCGGCGAGACTTGCAGCGGCAAAGCGAAGGAAGCGCATGGCTCTCGCCTTCAGATCGGCAGGAATCCCTCGTTCGGACTCCCTCTAACGGGGGACACTCGCGCGCTCGAGCGCGATTCCGGCGCCCAGCACGACCGCGTCGGCGCCGGCGCGGCCGACGAGCTGGACGGACGCGGGAAGGCCGTGCTCGGCAGTGCCGAATGGGAGCGCGAGCGCGGGCCAGCCGAGCGCGTTGAAGGGATTCGTGAACCGAGTGATTCCCAGGCGCAGCGAGTCGTCCGCCGCCTCCTCGTACGTCGGCGCGACGAAACCCTGCGTCGGCGTCAGCAGGAGGTCGAAGCCCTCGAGCACCTGCGCTGCCTCGTCACGGAGCGACGCGCGGACCCGCTCGGCGTCGGCGAACTCCGCATCCGTGACGGTGAAGCACAGCTCGCGGAGCTTCCGGGCGACGTCCTCGCCGTACTCGTCGGCGTGCTCGGCAAAGAGGCTCTCGTGCACCTCGGCGACCTCGCGCATGAACACCTTCAGGTGTCCCTGCCCGCGCGGGAACTCGATCCGCTTGCACCGCGGGAAGAGCGCGGCCGCCTTCTCGAAACGCGCACGCACACCCGGTTGCGCCTCCTCGGTCCACGCAAGTGCCACGCGGAGATCGCCGAGCTCGACGCTCACCGGTGCGAAGCCGGGGACGAGCGCCCCCATCATCGCGACGCACGCGTCGACGTCCCGCGCCATCGGGCCGGCGTGGTCGTAGCTCGGTGCGAGCGGCCAGCAGCCGTCGATCGGGACGAGCCCGAACGTCGGCTTGAAGCCGACGACGCCGCAGTACGCAGCAGGGATGCGGATCGAGCCGCCGGTGTCGCTCCCGAGCGCAGCGTCGGCGAGGCCGGCCGCGAGCGCCGCCGCCGAGCCGCCGCTCGAACCGCCCGCAATCCGTCCCGGCGCGACCGGGTTCGGGACCCAGCCGAAGTGCGGGTTCATCGACGTGACGCCGTAGGCGAACTCGTGCAGGTTCGCCTTGCCGACGTTCGCGTAGCCGGCCGCTTCGAGCCGGCGCACGGCCTCCGCGGTCTCGGCCGGCACGTGATCCGCGAAGATCGACGAGCCGTAGGTCGTCGTCAGCCCGGCGGTGTCGAAGAGATCCTTGACGGCCAGCGGAATGCCGTCGCCGACGCGCTCGGGGCGCGCGAGGAAGATGCCCTCAGTAATTGGCGACGGCGTCGTAGATCAGGGCGACGGCAACGGTTCCTGCCGCGAGCACGAGGAAGATCCCGAAGAGGGCCCAGCCGAAGAGCAAGTTCTTGCGGGCGAGCTTCCGGTCCGGTTCGACGCTCACAGGACGTCGACCGCCATGGCGACGAACAGCAGCGCGAGGTAGAGCAGCGAATAGTGGAACAGGAGCGCTGCGCGCGGCTTCGTCGGACTCGTGCGCAGCCGCAGCGCGAGCGCCAGAAACGCGCCGCCGAGCGCGAGCGCACACGCCGCGTAGAGCACGCCGAACGTCCCCCACGCGACGGGCAGCAGCGTGACCGCGATCAGCACGAGCGTGTAGAGCACGATCTGCCGCACAGTCTCGCGCTCACCGCGCACGACCGGCAGCATCGGCACGTTTGCTTGCTTGTACGCCTCTTTCAACAGCAACGCGAGCGCCCAGAAGTGCGGCGGCGTCCAGAAGAAGACGATCAGGAAGAGGAACAGCGCGGGCAGGGTCAGGTTCCCGGTCGCGGCGGCCCAGCCGACGAGCGGCGGCACGGCGCCCGCGGCGCCGCCGATGACGATGTTCTGCGGCGTCGTGCGCTTCAGCCAGCGCGTGTAGACGACGACGTAGAACAGGTTGCCGGCGAGCGCGAGCGACGCGGTGAGGACGTTCACGGCGCTCGCGAGCAGGACGAACGAGAACGCGGACAACGTGAGCCCGAACTCGAGCGCACGACCCGGCTCGATCCGTCCGGCGGCGACGGGCCGCGCCTTCGTCCGCTTGCCCATCACGCGGTCGATGTCCGCGTCGAGCACGTGGTTCAGCGCGCTTGCACCGCCGCATGCAAGCGCCAGTCCGAGCATCGTCTCCGCGAACAGCGCGAGCGACGGGAGACCGCGTGCACCAACGACCATTCCGCACGCGCCGGTCAGCAGGAGCAGCGTCATGATCCGCGGTTTCGTCAGCGTCACGTAATCGCGCCACGCACCAGCCTGCACGTGCTCGCCCCGGAACGTTTGCGCACACGAGACGAGCGTCGCCGCGAACGCGAGCGCGGCCAGCGTGACGTGCAGCACCTCGGACGTCACGAGCGCGGCGGCGCCGAAGAAGACCGCGGCAGCGAGCGACGGAACGAGCAGGCGGCGGTGCGCGAACCAACCGCCGGCGAGAAGGGCGGCCAGCGGCGGCAACGCGAGCCCGGACAGCTCCCGATGCTCAACGCCCGTCGCTCCGGAGATCACTGCGAGCAGCGTCGCAGCTGCGGCGGCGAGGCCGGTCACGCGCATCCACGCGCCGCTAGAAGGCACCGCGTTCCTCCAGTCTCTTGCGCAGGTCGCGCAGCGGCCGCGCGCTCGTGATGTACGGGAGGCGGTCGAAGTTGTGCGCCGGCGGCGGCGACGTCGTGTACCACTCGAGCGTGTCCGCGCGCCACGGGTCGTTCCCCGCGCGTCGTCCAGCCCGCAGCACCTGCGCGCGGAAGACGTTGACGAAGAAGACGAGGACTCCGAGCGCCATCACGAACGAGCCGACGGTTGAGATGAGGTTGTACGTCTCCCAGATTCCGCCGTGCGAGTAGGTGTACACCCGCCGCGGCATCCCGTCCAGCCCGAGCAGGTGCTGCGGGAAGAACGTCACGTTGAAGCCGATGAACATCAGCCAGAACGTGAGCTTGCCGAGCCGCTCGTCGAGCAGGCGCCCGAACATCTTCGGCCACCAGTAGTGGAGGCCGGCGAAGATCCCGAAGATCGAGCCGCCGAAGAGCACGTAGTGCAGGTGCGCGACGACGAAGTACGTGTCGGTCACCTGCCAGTCCACGGGGAACGCGGCGAGCATGATCCCGGAGAGGCCGCCGATCGTGAAGACGGCGATGAACCCGAGCGCGAACAACATCGGCGTGTCGAAGATCAGGTTCCCTCGCCACATCGTCGCCAGCCAGTTGAAGATCTTCACTCCGGTCGGCACGGCGATCACCGCCGAGCTGAGCATGAAAAAGGAGTCGAGCCAGATCGGCAAGCCGACCGCGAACATGTGGTGCGCCCACACGAGCATCGAGAAGAAGCCGATCCCGACTGTCGAGAACGCGACAGCCTTGTAGCCGAAGATCGGCTTGCGCGAGAAGACGGGGATGACCTCCGAGATGATCCCCATCGCGGGCAGGATCATGATGTAGACCTCGGGGTGGCCGAAGAACCAGAACACGTGCTGCCAGAGGATCGCGCTCCCCTGCGGCGGGGCATCGAAGAAATGCGTGCCTGTGTGCCGATCGAGCAGCAGCAGAGTCAGGCCCACAGCGAGCGCGGGCAGCACGGCGATCAGCATCAGTGCGTAGATCTCGATCGTCCACGCGAAGAGCGGCAGCCGCATCCACGTCATCCCGGGGCTGCGCATGTTGTGCAGCGTGACGACGAAGTTGATCGCGGTTGCGAGCGAGCCGAGCGTGAGCAGGTGCAGCGAGAGGATCCAGAGGTCGACTCCGTGGCCCGGGCTGTACTGCGACGACGAGAGAGGCGCGTAGCACGTCCACCCGCATTTCGCCGGCCCGCCGCCGGCGAAGAAGCTGAGGAAGAGCGTGATCCCGCCGAAGAGAAACAGCCAGTACGAGAACGCGTTCAGCCGCGGGAACGCCATGTCGGGCGCGCCGATCATCAGCGGGATCAGGAAGTTGCCGAAGCCTGCAAGGATCGGGACGATTACGAGGAAGATCATCGTCGTGCCGTGCAGCGTGAAGAGCTCGTCGTAACGGTCGCGCGTGATGAAGTGCTCGTTCGGCGTTGCGAGCTGCGAGCGCATCAGCAGCGCCAGCACGCCGCCGCCGACGAAGAAGACGAGCGACGTCCAGATGTAGAGGATGCCGATCCGCTTGTGGTCGGTCGTCGTCAGCCAGCTCGCGACCCGGCCGTCGTACCATGCCGGCCGCGCGGGGAGCACCTCGGTGCTAACCGCCACTTTTCGCTCCGAAGCGAGACTTCAAGTAGCTGATCGCCGCATTCATCAGCTTGTCGTCCCACGTCGCTCCGACCGCCGGCATCTTCCCGAAGCCGTTGCGCAGCAGCTTGCGCAGCGCCGCTGGATCGCCGAGCGTCGGGTTCGTCGCGATCGCGGGGCCGATCAGTCCCTCGCCGCGGAAGCCGTGGCACGACGCGCAGACGCCCATGAAGGCCTGCTTGCCGACGCGCGCCGGCGGCTGCGGTGCCGAAACGACCTTCACGAAGCCGCGCATCGCCGCGTGCTGGATCCCGCAGAACTCGGCGCAGCGAATAGCGTACGAGCCGACCTTCTCCGCCTTGAACCACGTGTGGTTCGTCTTGCCGGGGATCGCGTCGATCTTGCCGCCGAGCGCCGGCACCCACCAGCTGTGCGCTACGTCGGGCGAGACGACGTCGAGCACGACGACGCGGCCGACCGGCACGACGAGCGTGTCGATCGACTCCGAGCCGTCGGGATACTTGAACAGCCAGTAGAACTGGTGCGCCTCGACCTTGACGTGCAGCTGCGGGCTCGCGGCCGACGCTCGCGGTGTGTTCTTGATTCCCGGCAGCTTGTAGAAGACGAAGGAGACGATCCCGGCGATGATCAGCACGGGGATCACCGTCCAGATGATCTCGAGCCTCGCCGCGCCGTGGATCTGCGGTCCCTCCGCGTCGCGCGAGCGCGAGCCGCGGCGGTAACGGATCACGAATGTGATCAGCGCGCCCTCGACGATGACGAAGACCGCACCGGTCACGAACAGGATCAGCAGGTACGCATCGGTGATCCGGTGCGCATTCGGCGACCGCGGGGTGACCGGGGTGATGCCGCCGTTCGACGCTGCGACCGCACCGGCGAGCGCAAGCGCGCCGGCGAGCGTCAGGGCGAGGACGAGCAGACTCCGGCGCACGGGCGGTGGCATTCTACGAAGGTGGGCGACGAAGCGCGGGTTGAGCTACCGCCGTCTGTGCACGGCGAGATCGATGTGTTCGTGAACGGCGTGCCGCAGATCGAAGGACGTGACTTTCGGCGCGAGGGGCAGCAGCTCGTCTTCGACCGTCCCCTGACGAAGGAGGGACGGCTCGGCACGATTCGCTGGCTCTCGATGTTCCTCGGCATCGCCGGCACGTACCGGCAGAACGACTCGGTCGACGTCGTGTACGAGCAGGACGGCCGCCGCATGGTGGCCACCGGCCTGCCGATCGTCCGCGGCTAGATGTACTCCTCGGCGGGCACCGGTACGGGC
>WNEY01002179.1_pt1 | contig 14296 bp, 13 predicted proteins | sample 5400531 | NCBI WGS metagenome assembly WNEY01 (sample SAMN13153338, study PRJNA577476) | soil metagenome | isolation source: 200 cm saprolite under Douglas fir tree site 1 | place: USA:California | collected 2015-04-18
AATTTTCATGACTGCTTTGTGGGTGATCGTCGCCTGCGGCCTGCTCTCCATCGTCTACGGCGTGTGGGCGATCCGATCGGTCATGGCGGCGGACGCCGGAAGCCAGAAAATGCAGGAGATTTCCGCCGCGGTGCGCGAGGGCGCGCAGGCCTACCTCAAGCGCCAGTACGCCACGATCGGCATCGTCGGCATCGTCATTTTCCTCATCGTCGGCTACTTCCTCGGCTGGCTGGTGGCGGTCGGCTTCGCCATCGGGGCGACGCTGTCGGCGCTGGCCGGCTTCATCGGCATGAACGTATCGGTGCGCGCCAACGTGCGCACCGCGCAGGCGGCGATCGGCTCGCTCGCCGCCGGGCTCGAGCTTGCGTTCAAGTCGGGGGCGATCACCGGCATGCTGGTGGCCGGCCTCGCGCTGCTCGGCGTCACCGTCTATTTCGGCTTTCTCACCGGAACGCTGCACAAGGCGCCGAACGATCGCACGGTGGTCGACGCGCTGGTGGCGCTCGGCTTCGGCGCCTCGCTGATCTCGATCTTCGCCCGTCTCGGCGGCGGCATTTTCACCAAGGGCGCGGACGTGGGCGGCGACCTCGTCGGCAAGGTCGAGGCCGGTATCCCGGAGGACGATCCGCGCAATCCGGCGACCATCGCCGACAATGTCGGCGACAACGTCGGCGACTGTGCCGGCATGGCGGCCGACCTGTTCGAGACCTATGCGGTGACCACCGTCGCCACCATGGTGCTGGCGGCGATCTTCTTCGCCAATACGCCGCTGCTGCTGCCGATGATGACCTTGCCGCTGGCGATCGGGGGCGCCTGCATCGTCACCTCGATCATCGGCACGTTCTTCGTCAAGCTCGGCGCCAGCCAGTCGATCATGGGCGCGCTGTACAAAGGTTTCATCGCCAGCGCCGTGCTCTCGCTCGGCGGCGTCGCCCTCGTCATCCACTGGCTCATCGGCTTCGGGCCGATCGCCGGCACCGGCTACAGCGGCCTCGGGCTGTTCATCTGCGGCGCCGCCGGTCTCGTGGTGACCGGGCTCATCATCTGGATCACCGAGTATTACACCGGCACCAATTTCCGCCCGGTGCAGCTCATCGCCAAGGCGTCGATCACCGGCCACGGCACCAACATCATCCAGGGGCTGGCGGTGTCGCTGGAGGCGACGGCGCTGCCGACCATCGTCATCATCGCGGGCATCCTGGTCACCTACGCGGTCGCCGGCCTGTTCGGCATCGCCATTGCGGTGACGACCATGCTGGCGCTCGCCGGCATGGTGGTCGCGCTCGATGCGTTCGGCCCGGTCACCGACAATGCCGGCGGCATCGCCGAGATGGCGGGGCTGCCCAAGGAGGTGCGCAAGTCGACCGACGCGCTCGACGCGGTCGGCAACACCACCAAGGCGATCACCAAGGGCTACGCAATCGGCTCGGCCGGCCTCGGCGCGCTCGTCCTCTTTGCCGCCTACAACCAGGACCTCAAGTTCTTTGTGGCCAACACGGCGAACCATCCGTACTTCAAGGACGTGGCGCCGGACTTCGCGCTCAACAACCCATACGTGGTCGTCGGGCTCCTGTTCGGCGGGCTGTTGCCCTACCTGTTCGGCGCGCTCGGCATGACCGCCGTCGGCCGCGCCGCCGCGTCGATCGTCGAGGAGGTGCGCCGGCAGTTCAAGGAAAAGCCGGGCATCATGACCTACAAGGACAAGCCCGATTACGGCCGCGCCGTCGACATGCTCACCAAGGCGGCGATCAAGGAAATGATCGTGCCCTCGCTCTTGCCGGTGCTCTCGCCGATCGTGGTGTACTTCGCGATCTACTACATCGCCGGCGGCGGGCCCGCCGGCAAGTCGGCGGCGTTCTCGGCGGTCGGCGCCATGCTGCTCGGCGTCATCGTCACCGGCCTGTTCGTGGCGATCTCGATGACGTCCGGCGGCGGGGCGTGGGACAACGCGAAGAAATACATCGAGGACGGCCACTACGGCGGCAAGGGATCGGAGGCCCACAAGGCGGCGGTGACCGGCGACACCGTCGGCGACCCCTACAAGGACACGGCCGGACCGGCGGTGAACCCGATGATCAAGATCACCAACATCGTGGCGCTGCTGCTACTGGCGGTGCTGGCGCGCTGACGGCACTGCACCCGAATCGCGGCGTGCTTGCTTTGTTTGCTGACCAGAAGGAAGGCCTGGATGACCGGGGCAAGCCCAGCCACGCGCTTCAGTTCTTGAATATCTTGAAGATGTAATTCAGGTACGACAGCTCCTGCCCGGAGGTCGGGGTGGTGCGGCTGATGAAGTCGAATACCTTGCCGTCGCGCAGCCCGTAATTGGCGAGCCGTTCCACCCGGCGGTTCTTGTCGAAATAGACCGCGACCACCCGCTGGTCGACCATCTTCTGCGGCATGAAGGCGGTCTGTTCGGCGCGCTGGGAAATATAGTAGAACACCTCGCCGCGCACCGTGGCGACGGTGGAGGGCGTGCCGAGCACGATCAGCACCTGCTCCTGGGTGGCGCCGAGCGGAACCTGCTCGAGCGCGCCCTCCGCCAGGACGTAGCCGTGCTGATAGGTCTGGGTGAAGCAGGCGCCGAGCGGCAGCCCGAGAACCATCAGGCCCGCCAGCGCGCGCACCGCGCGCGCCCATGGGCCGCGCATCCCGCCAAACCCCCGCATGCGATGGTCCCGCTATCCCCTCTGGCCGGAAGGCCGTTGACTAGAGCCGGACGGCTTTCTTCGAAGGTCGTCCGGCCCTAGCTTATTGTTGAAGCATGATCTTTTCCGAAAACCGGTACCCACTTTTCGGGATCATTCTGTAGCCCGCGCCCCGGTCGATTGCAACGCCATAAGGCAAGGAGCCGAGCGTGTTCCGCTGGCTAAGGCGCGACCCCCGGGGCGATACCATTGCCCGCCTCTATGGCGCGATCGTGGCGCAGGCGCGCGCCCCGGCGATCTATGCCGAGTACGGCGTGCCCGACACCGTGGCCGGGCGGTTCGAGCTGATCGTGCTGCACCTGTGCCTGTTCGTCGGCCGGGTGCGCGGCGAGCGGGCGCCCATCCGCGCGCTCGGCCAGCGGGTGTTCGACTTGTTCTGCCGGGACATGGACCATAATTTGAGGGAAATGGGTATCGGCGATCTCGCGGTGCCGAAGCATATGCAGCGCGTGGCCGAGGCGTTCTACGGCCGCGCCGGGGCCTATGACGGCGCTCTGGCCGGCGAGGGGGAGGAGGCGCTTGCGGCCGCGCTGGCGCGCAATGTCTTTCCCGACGCGGCCGAGCCGCCAGCGGGAGCCCGGCGCCTGGCGCGATATGTGCGGGTTGCCCGCGCGGAGCTGGCCCGGCAGGACGGCGAAGCGTTCGTGGACGGGCGCTTACGCTTTCCCGATCCCAAAACGATCAGCGCGTCGCCGTGAGCGGCGCGGCGGAGCAAATCATGACAAAGTCCCAAGTCCCCTGGAGCATGCCGGTGCGGCTCGACGACATCCCCGAGACCGGCCGGCGCGTCGAGCTGGAGGCCGACGCGGCGACGCGCGCCGCGCTCGCGCAAGCCGCGCGCGTCAATGGCGTGCCGCGGCTGCACGCGGCGTTCGACCTCGCGCGCAATGGCCGGGGCGGGCTGCATGTCACCGGCGTCGTGTCGGCGACCGTGCGGCAGACCTGCGTGGTGACCCTCGATCCGGTCGAGAACGAGGTCGAAGAGGCGATCGATCTGGTGTTCGCGCCGGCGCCCGCCGGCGGGGCGGCGAGCCCGGACGCGCCGATCAGCCCGGATGCCCCCGGGGTCGAGCCGCCGGAGGTGCTGATTGACGGGATGGTCGACCTCGGCGCCCTCGCCACGGAGTTTCTGCTGCTCGGCATCGATCCTTATCCGCGCAAGCCCGGGGCGGTGTTCGAGCCGCCGTCGACCGGCGATCCGGGCGAAAGCCCGTTCGCGGCACTCGCGGGCCTGCGCACGGGGCGCGGCAAACGGCGCGGTTGAGCGGGCCGCGGCGCGCCGATGCGGCCCTGCGCGCAACCGTCACAAGTGTGTTGTGTCGGCCGGTCGACACGGTATTGTCGCCGGTCCCGCGGCCGGTCATCGCGCCCTGCGGAACAGCATCCGGCGCCGGGAAGCTTGCCGCCAAGGTCGATCCATGTCCGATAAGGTCCGCATCGCGCTCGACGCCATGGGGGGCGACGTGGGCGCATCGGTGGTCGCGCCGGGCGCCGACCTGGCGCTGCTGCGCCATCCGGACACCGAGTTCGTCCTGTTCGGCGACCAGGCCGTGATCGCGCCGCTGTTGAACGAGCGGCTGCGGGCGGCCTCCCGCATCGTCCACACCGACGTGGCGGTGCGCATGGACGACAAGCCGAGCCAGGCGCTGCGCAACGGCCGATGGAAGTCGTCGATGTGGCTCGCCATCGACGCGGTGAAGAAGGGCGAGGCCGACGTCGCCGTCTCGGCCGGCAATACCGGTGCGCTGATGGCGATGGCGAAGTTCAATCTGCGGACCATGCCGGGCATCGACCGTCCGGCCATCGCCGCGCTGTGGCCGACGCTCACCGGCGAGGCGATCGTGCTCGACGTCGGCGCGTCGATCGGCGCCGATGCGCAGCACCTGGTCAATCTCGCGGTGATGGGAAGCGCGATGGCGCGCGTGCTGTTTGACCTCGATTGCCCGACGGTCGGCCTGCTCAATATCGGCGTCGAGGAGGTCAAGGGCCTCGAAGAGGTGCGCGAAGCCGGCCGCATGCTGCGCGAGGCGATGCTGCCGGACTTCAATTACATCGGCTTCGTCGAGGGAACCGAGATCGGCACCGGCAGGGTCGACGTGGTCGTCACCGAAGGCTTTGCCGGCAACATCGCCATCAAGGTCGCCGAAGGAACGGCGCGCCAGCTCGGCCAATATCTGCGCAGCGCGATGAGCCGCACCTGGCGGGCGCAGGTCGGCTATCTGCTCGCGCGCCAGGCGTTCGCCATGGTGCGCGACAAGATGGATACGCGCAAAGCCAACGGCGGGGTATTCCTCGGCCTCAACGGCATCGTCATCAAGAGCCACGGCGGCGCCGACGCGGAAGGCTTCGCCGCGGCGGTCGACCTCGGCTACGACATCGTGCGCTACGAGCTGATCGCGAAGATCAGGCAGACGCTCGATCACTACGCGCGCCGCGACGCAGACGCCGGCAAGGTCGGCGAGGTCGCCACGTGACCGTCATGCGTTCTGTCGTGCTCGGCTGCGGCAGCTATCTGCCCCAGCGCGTGCTCAGCAACGCCGATCTCGCCCGCACGGTCGAGACGTCGGACGAGTGGATCGTTCAGCGCACCGGCATCCGCGAGCGCCACATCGCCGCGCCCGGCGAGCTCACGTCGGATCTCGGGCTCGCGGCGGCGCGCGCCGCGATCGCCGATGCGGGCATCGACGCACAGACGATCGATCTGATCGTGGTGGCGACCTCGACGCCGGACAACACCTTTCCGGCGACCGCGGTGTCGATCCAGTCGGGGCTCGGCATCACGCACGGCGCGGCGTTCGATCTGCAGGCGGTCTGCTCCGGCTTCGTCTATGCGCTGGCGACCGTCGAAGGCCTGATGCGCATCGGCACCAGCAAGCGCGCGCTGGTGATCGGGGCGGAGACCTTCTCGCGCATTCTCGACTGGAGCGACCGCGGCACCTGCGTCCTGTTCGGCGACGGCGCCGGCGCGCTTGTGCTCGACGCGCAGCGCCAGCCGGGCGCCCGGGAGGACCGCGGCCTGCTCACCGCGCACCTGCGCTCGGACGGCCGCTACAAGCTCAAGCTCTACGTCGACGGCGGCCCGTCATCGACCCAAACGGTCGGGCACTTGCGCATGGAAGGCCGCGAAGTCTTTCGCCACGCGGTGGCGATGATCACCGACGTGGTCGAGGACGCGTTCGAGGCGACCGGCTATACGGCCGCGGATATCGACTGGTTCGTGCCGCATCAGGCCAACAAGCGCATCATCGACGGCTCGGCGCACAAGCTCGGAATCGATCCCGCCAAGGTGATCACCACCGTCGACAGGCACGGCAACACGTCGGCGGCGTCGATCCCGCTCGCGCTCGCGGTCGCGGTGGCGGACGGGCGGATCAAGCGGGGGGACCTCGTCCTGCTCGAGGCGATGGGAGGCGGTTTCACCTGGGGGGCGGCGATGCTGCGATGGTGATATCGAGCGGCGGGTTTTTCCCGCGCGGGGCCGTTGACCCTGCGCGGACATGTGAATATCGTGAAAATTCATATGGATATCGCCGAGAGCGGGGCAGGGCGATGGCTGGGAAAACGGTAACGCGCGCGGACTTGTGCGAGGCGGTCTATCAGAAGGTCGGGCTGTCGCGCACGGAATCCGCGTCCTTGGTCGAGCTCGTCCTCAAGGAAATAACCGACTGCCTGGAGCGCGGGGAGACCGTCAAGCTTTCCTCGTTCGGATCGTTCGTGGTACGCAAGAAAGGCCAGCGGATCGGCCGCAATCCCAAGACGGGCAAGGAAGTGCCGATCTCGCCGCGGCGTGTCATGGTGTTCAAACCGTCCGCGATCCTCAAGACGCGCATCAATGCGGGGCTCGACGGCGGACGCAAATAGAGCATTTTTCGCAAGACCGGACGGCGGTGTTGCGGAAAAATGCGGCAAAGCAGGCTAGGGTTCGGGAGCCCGGGGGAGTATTCGGCGTGGACAAGGCGCCCGACGCGTTTCGCACCATCAGTGAGGTCGCGCAAGACCTGGATCTGCCGCAGCATGTGCTGCGGTTCTGGGAGACGCGCTTCGCGCAAATCAAGCCGATGAAGCGCGGCGGCGGCCGCCGCTATTACCGGCGCGAGGACGTCGACCTGCTGCGCGGCATCCGGCACCTGCTCTACGGCGAGGGCTACACGATCCGCGGCGCCCAGCGCATCCTCAAGGACGAAGGCGTCAGGTTCGTGCAGTCGGTATGGCGCAGCGACGCGCCGCAGCCCGCGCGCTCGGCGAGCGACGCCGAGCGCGGCGACGCGGTCCATGCTTCGCCGGACAACGGCCCGGAGCCCGAGGAGGAGAGCGGCCGCGGCCGCGGCTTCTTCGGCATCCTGCCGTCGCTGCTCGGCGGCGAGACCGAGCGGCCCGGCCCGGCGGAGGAGCATGCCGCCCGCATCGAGCCGATGCTGGCGGATGTGGAGAAGCCCGCCCCCGCCGCGCGAGCGCAGGCGCGCGCGCCGGCGCCCGCCGGCTCGACCGAAGCGGCGCGCCCGGCGCCGTCGTCGAACGGCCTGTCGCACGATGAGCTGCATGCGCTGCGCGCGACGCTCAACGAGCTCGGCGAATGCAAGCAGCTGCTCGACGGCGCGCTGTCCGAGGAGTGAGATCGGCAAACGACCGCCGCTGGGCGGCGCCGCACCGGCGGCATGTGTTCGTCCGCTACCCTTGATCGTTGCGGGCGAGGACGCCGCGGGTGGCGCGGTCGGGGCCGAAATCGTCGACGCTGTCGATCGACATCAGCTCGGCGAGCCGCGTGCGGGCGCGGTTGACCCGGCTCTTGATGGTGCCGACCGCGCAGCCGCAAATATCGGCCGCCTCCTCATAGGAGAAGCCCGACGCGCCGACCAGGATGAGCGCCTCGCGCTGGTCGGCCGGCAGCTTGGCAAGCGCCTCGCGGAATTCCTGAAATTCGACGCGTCCTTCCTGCTCCGGATGGGATTTCAGGCCTTCGGCGTAGCTGCCGTCGCTGTCCTCCACCTCGCGCCGCCGCTTGCGGTACTCCGAGCGGAACAGGTTGCGCAGGATGGTGAACAGCCAGGCCGACATGTTGGTGCCGGGCTCGAACGAGTCGATGTTGGCGAGCGCGCGCAGCAGCGTCTCCTGCACGAGGTCGTCGGCGCGATCGACATTGCCGGACAACGAAATGGCGAACGCGCGCAGGCTCGGCACTGCGGCGAGAACCGCATCGCGCACTGAGGGGTCGAGATTCATCGAGCGATTTCCTGCTGCGTCGCTCGCTATTTCTTGCCCTGCTGCTCGAGGCGGTCCAGCAACTCGCGAAAGCGATCGGGCACCCCCTGGCCCACGACGTCGTCGTACATCGCGCGAAGCTGTTGTCCGATCTTCCCCCTGATGTCGCGCCCAAGGCTCGGCTTGGAATCTGCGGCGGGATCTTGTGCAGGCACGGACGATCGCGGCTCGGTCGACTTACGCTTCTTCATTTCAATCCTCGCCACCCGCGCCCATATATCCGACAGGGTCGGCGGGCCCCCGTGCGGTCGCCAACGCCGGGTCCGCAGAATGGTTCCGGACGCATGGAACTTTTTTTCGGCTGCCGGGTTTTGCACTATACTCTCGGTCCAACCGACTTGGGGAGGGCTCAAAAGGTGTCCATATCTCAAGCTGTTGCCCAGCATCTGCCTTATCTGCGCCGCTATGCCAGGGCGCTGACCGGCAGCCAAAGCTCGGGCGATGCCTACGTGGCCGCGACCCTCGAGGCGCTGATCGAGGAGCCGGCCGTGCTCAACGTCGGCGGGCCGCTGCGCGTCGAGCTTTATCGGGTCTTCTCCCGCATCTGGAATTCGGTGCCGGTGAACGGCGCCTCCGAGCCGACCGATCGGCGCTATCCGGTCGAGCAGCGGCTCACCCACATCACGCCGCGGCCGCGCCAGGCGTTCCTGCTGATCGCGCTCGAAGGCTTCTCCGAGGACGAGGCGGCGCAAATCCTCGGCGTCGACGTCTCGGCCCTGCGCAGCCTGGTCGAGGAATCGGGCCGCGAGCTGGCCGCCGAGATCGCGACCGACGTGCTGATCATCGAGGACGAGACCTTCATCGCCATGGACCTCGAAAGCCTGGTGGAGAGTCTCGGCCACCGGCCGGTGGGCGTCGCGCGCACCCATGCGGAGGCGGTGTCGCTTGCCAAGACCCATCAGCCGGGACTCATCCTGGCGGACATCCAATTGGCCGACGGCAGCTCGGGCCTCGACGCGGTCAACGAGCTGCTGCAGTCGTTCGAAGTGCCGGTGATCTTCATCACCGCCTATCCGGAACGTTTCCTCACCGGCGAGCGTCCGGAGCCGGCGTTCCTGATCGCCAAGCCGTTCCAACCGGCGACCGTTTCGGCGGTGGTCAGCCAAGCCCTGTTCTTCGAGCGCCGCGCCAAGCGCCGCCGCCCGGCCGCGTGATGGCAAGGCCGGTCGAGCAGCTCGCGGGCAACCCTGCAAACGCCCGGAAAGGCAAAGGCGTAGTCGACGTTGCCGTCGACTACGCCTGAGAATGGCCGGCCGAGCACGAGGGGGAGGGGAATGGCGGCCGGTCGCCATGACAATGCGCAGGTCGCAAAGAGGTTCCGGCGGCCCGTCAACCGGGCGCCCCGAGGAATTCGATGATCTCCATGCTGTTTACCCGGCTGTTCGGGGGGGCGCGAAAGCTCACGGAGGCCAATGACCGTCTGCGCCGGGAGGCGGCGGCGCACGAGGCGACCTTGCGCGAGCTGGAGACCGCCCGCCGGGAGCTCGAGCAGCGCGTCATCGAGCGGACCAAGGAGCTGAGCCTGATCACGGCGCGGTTCGAGACCGCGCTGCGCGGCGCCAAGGTCTACGTCTTCTCCCAGGACACCGACCTTCGTTACACCTGGGTGTACAGCCCGCGCGCCGGCACCTCCGGCGCGCAACTGCTCGGCCGCACTGACGAGGAAATCTTCGCGGCGGCCGATCGCGATTCCGTCGTGGCGGTCAAGCGCCGGGTGCTGGAGACCGGAACCCCGGAGGATTGCGAAGTGGCCTTCGTCACGCCCGAAGGCCGCACGCTGTTTGCGCTCCACGTCGATCCGACCTTCGGCCCGGATGGAGCGATCGACGGCATCATGTGCGCGGCGGTCGACGTTTCGCACACGCGCCTCCTGGAAAGCGAGCAGCGCCGCTTGAGCGAGGAACTGGCGACTGCGGTGCAGCGCTACGACACCGCGCTGCACGGTTCGAACGTCACCGTGTTCACGCAGAACCGCGATCTCAGATACACGTCGATCAGCAGTCCGATGCTCGGGCGCGAGGTCGACGATATCGTCGGGCGCACCGACGATGAAATCCTCCCCGAGCGCAGCCGCGCGGCGGTGATCGCGCTCAAGCGGCGCGTGCTCGACGCCGGCGAGCCCCAGGACGGCGAGGTGAGCATCAGCGACGGCGCCGCCGCGCATTGGTTCGACCTCCACATCGAGCCGTTGCGCGACGTGACCGGGGCGATCGTCGGCCTGACCTGCGCCGCCGTCGACATCACCGAGCGCAAGGAAGGCGAAGCGCACCTGCGCCTGCTGATGCGCGAGCTGACCCATCGCTCGAAGAACCTCCTCGCCATCATCCAGGCGATGGCGCGGCAGACCGCGCGCTATGCCGGCTCGATCGAGGGGTTCATGGAGCAGTTCGCAGAGCGCCTGCAGGCGCTGGCGGCTTCGCACGATCTCCTGGTGCAGGAGAGCTGGTACGGCGCCTCGCTGCACGAATTGGTGCGCGCGCAGCTTGGTCCGTTTCTCGAAAATGACGGAGCGCAGGTGGAGGTGGAAGGCCCCGGCATCGTGCTCAAGCCGGAAGCGGCCCAGAGCCTCGGGCTTGCCATCCACGAGCTGGTCGACAATGCCAAGCGGTACGGCGCGCTGTCGGTGCCGCACGGGCGGGTGTCGCTGACGTGGCAGCGCCGGCCGGCGGAGCAGGGCGGCGGGGTCGAAGTCGCCTGGTCGGAAGCGGGCGGGCCCGGCGTGCCGGAGCCGGAGCGGCGCGGCTTCGGCCGGCTGGTGATCGAGCGCAATCTCGCCGGGTCTGCCGAGGCGGAGGTCGATCTCGCCTTTGCCCCGGAAGGCGTGCGCTGCCGGGTCCTCATCCCCGAGGCTCAGATATCGGGGGCGCGGTAGGCGTTACGGGTTACCTCTGCCGCTCGCGCGCGCCAAGATTCAAAAACAAATCAAACCTGCCGCCTGCCGCCCGCAGCCTGCACGGGCCGGGGCCTCACAATCAATCTCGCTGATATTTGCAGTTTCCGGCCCCGCGACGCCACGTCGCGGGGAACCATTTTTTGGATGGCAGGTTGGCTTGCGGGATCACGTCATGTCGCACGTTGTCGCACCCGCCGGGGTCGGGGCGGCGGCAACGCGTACCGGAGAGATGTTGATGCGCAGTCTGGCATCCTATGTCGCCAGTGGGCTCGCCTTCGTGCTCGCGGTCGACCTCATCGCGCCGCGCATTGGCGCCGGCAGCACCGTGGAGGTGCTGGGCCAGCTTGGCCTCTCGACCGCAGCGGTATCGGGCAACAGCGTCGACCGTACGCTCAAGGGCGATCGTCTCATCGCCGCCCGTGCAGCGAGCGGCAAACACACGATTGCAACGGTCGAGATCGTCGGCCTGCGCAATACGGCCGTGGTCTATCGCGATCACCAGGGCCGCGAGCTGTTTCGCACCGATCCGCTCACCAACGCCACGGTGATCGCCAAGGGCGTGGTGCTGCCCGAAGTGACGATCCGCGAATCCGGCGCCAGCCGGGTCGACCCGGTGCCGGTCAACGCGCCGCGCGCGCCGGTGCCGGACGGAAAGCTTCCGATCGGATGCGAGTCGCCGGTCAGCCCGCTGGCCGGCCCGTCGCCGACCAACCTGCTCGGCCGCTGCGTCTCGCAGAATGTCGGGGCGAAATTCGCGGCCGTCAGCGCAACGTCGCTTGCGCAATCCAGTCGGTGACGGCGCTCAGCGCCGCGTGGGGGTCGCCCCGGCCGCCGTTCGCCTGCGCAAACACCTTGAGCTGCGCATCCGCCGAGGTGCCGGATCGCGGAATGATGCGGCATTGCTCCACCTCGTCGCGGCAGCCGAGCGCGTGCGCATCCTCGTCGAACTGCGCGATCGTGCGATCGAGCATGTCGCCGACCGAGATGGCGCCGCGCACCGGATCGACGAAGCTGCCGTGGATGCCGTAGCGCTGGGCGCGCCATTTGTTCTCCACCGCGAGCGCGCGCTCGACCGGCCCGAGGCCGGCATTGACCTGCGGATTGCGCACCAGATGCCGCAGCGCCGCACGGTAAAGCGCGGCGATTGCAATAGAGTCGCTGATGCGGGTGCAGCAGTCCGGCGCCCGCAACTCGAGGGTCGGGTTGGCGAGCGACGGCCTGATCGCCCACCATACATAGCTTGCATCCGCGATCACCCCGGCGCGCACCAGCGCCGCGATGTAGGCATCGTATTCGCGCTCGTTGCGGAAAAGCTCGGGCAGGCCGGTGCGCGGCAGCTCGTCATAGGCCGCAAGCCGGTAGCCCCTGAGCCCGGTCTGGCGCGACTGCCAGAACGGCGAGGAGGTCGCGAGCGCCATGAATAGCGGCACAAACGGCAGCATGCGGGTCATCACGTCGACCCGGTCCGCCGTCGCGGGCAACTCGACATGCACGTGCAGGCCGCACAAGAGGTCGCGCTGCCCGATCATCTGCAGCTCGTCCATGACGATGTCATAGCGCTCGGCCTCGGTCTGGCGCTGCACGACCCAGGCGGCGGTCGGATGCGTGCCGGCGGCGAGAATTGCGAGGCCGTGCTTGGCGGCGATGGCCGCCACCGTGCGGCGCAGCCGCCGCAGCTCGGCGCCGGCCTCGGCCATGTCGGCGTGCGGCATGGTGGTGACTTCGATCTGCGACTGCAGAAACTCGCTGGTGACCCGCCCGGGCGCGGCCGTTTTGGCCTCCTCGAGAAACGCCTCCGACATGGCCCGTGCCGCCGCCTTGGTGCGGGCGTCGACCACAAAATACTCCTCCTCGATGCCGATTCTGTAGGATTCGGTCATGGCCAAAATCCTGCCGGTCAAGCCCACGGGAACGTGCTCCGCGGTACAAGGTTCCCGGATGCGCCTGGGTTCGTGAGGTTCATGAAAATGCAGCGGGCGCCGCGGCGGACACGGCCACGGGTTCGCCGGGCGGCTTGGTCGAGGGATGGGGGAGGGGGAAAGCCGCCCGGCGTCCGTGCGACCGACGGGGAGGTCGCCTGCTATCAACCGGGCAAGGGCGACATGGTTCCAAGCCGAAGGGCGGCGCGGGGGCGCGGGGCTGACCGGCGCGGCGCGCAGAGCGCCGCCGCTCATGTCTTGCCGGCGGCCGCCCCTTGCGTGGTGCCGGTGGCGGCCGGGCTCGACACGAACAGGATCGAACGGGGCGAGCGCGCCAGCACCGCCGCCGCCACGTCGCCGAAAAACAGCTTCTTGCCCGGGCGGCGGTTGACCCCCATCACGATCAGCGTGTGGCGGCTGGCGCCGGCGTGGCGGAGGATCGCCTGCGCGGGCGCGACGTCGGTGCGCACCGCGGTCCGCATGTCGACGCCGTAGCGGTCCGCCATCTCGACCGCATCGCGCAGGATCGCCTCCTGCTGGCCGCGCGATGGCACCGCGCCGCGAAGCCCCCGCGCGATGCGGCTCGATTTGCCGGCGGCGACGTGCAGCGCCGTGATCGGCGCGTCGATCGCCCGGGCGATGACGATGCCGACCTCGGCCGCTTCGCGCGACACCTGCGTGCCGGTGATCGGGACGAGCACGTGGAGCGGGCTCTTGACCGGGTTCTCCAGGTGCGGGCCGCGGCCGTCGACGATGGCGAGCGGTCCCTCGAATTGCGCCGCGATCCGATTGACCTCGTCGTGGAACTCGGCGCCTTCGGCGGTGTCCGCGATGCCGATGACCAGCAGATCGTAGCCCTTCGTCGCCTCGCTTGCGACGCTCTCCTCGGCGGAGCTTTCCGCCGCCGGCGCGATGACATGGACGTTTGCCAGGTCAACGCCGCCCGGCGTCTCCCGTGCACCGGCCTCGGCCGCCTGTTTGCCCTCCGCGGCCTTGCCGGGGCGCTCGGCGTCGCGTGGGTCGGCGCCTTGGGTCCGAATGAGCGTCATCGGCATGGCCCTCGAGCCGGCGATCAGGCCGGCGAGCCGCGAAGCGAACCTGCCGTTCGGGCTCTCGTCGACGGCGATCAGCAGGCGCTCCATGTTGCTGACGAAGCCTCTTGCCTCGAACTCCTCGCGCTCGAGACGCCGCTTCTCCTCCGCCCGCAGCGGCAGACGCGCCAGCGCCCAGCGCAGCGTCGGCGGCATCGCCATGGTGGTGACCACCGCCATGGCGACAATCACCGTGTAGAGGTTCTGGGTCAGCATCCCCATGGAGAGGCCGATCGTCGCGACGACGACTTCGGTCGACCCGCGCGCGTTCATCCCGCACGCCAGCGCCAGCGATTCGCGCAAGCTCAGGCCCCCGAGCCGGCCGCCGATAAAGGCGCCGCCGAATTTTCCCAGGCTGGCGATGGCGATCACCGCCAGCATCAGCCAGACCAGCGAGGGATCCTTGAACACCGAAAGATCGGTGCC
>WNEY01005202.1_pt1 | contig 14290 bp, 14 predicted proteins | sample 5400531 | NCBI WGS metagenome assembly WNEY01 (sample SAMN13153338, study PRJNA577476) | soil metagenome | isolation source: 200 cm saprolite under Douglas fir tree site 1 | place: USA:California | collected 2015-04-18
CTTCGCCGCCATGGGCGAGCTGAACGTGGACGACACAAAGCTCATGCTGGACGACCCCACCGCCGCCAAAGCCAAGACCGTCAGCGACCGGGAGGGCATGTTGACGGCGACCGCGGACGGCATCCGCGAGTTCATGCAGACGCTGCTGACGGCGACGGATGCAGCGGTGATGACGGGAGAACTCGCCGAGCATCTGATGCAGAACATGAAAGACGGCCTCGCCCCAGGCATCGAGGGGTGGTGGGACGATGGCTGGGCGATGCTTCATCCGTGGGGTTTTGATGTCACGGCCATCACTGTTCCGATGATGCTGTGGCACGGTCGACAAGATAAGTTCGTGCCTTTCCAGCACGGCGAGTGGTTGGCTCAGTAGATTCCCGGCGTCGACGCGCACCTAACCGCGGAGGACGGCCACCTCACGCTCATTCAGCGACGGATTCCCGCGGTTTATCGCTGGCTGCTCGAGCACTTCTAATCGCCGACCAGATTCGATACGGGGATAGCGGCATCTCGAGCTGATGGATCCCGAGCGGGCGCAGCGCGTCCATCACCGCGTTCGCAACCGCGGGAGTTGAACCGGTCGTCCCACCTTCCCCGATGCCTTTGACGCCCATCGGGTTGTTGGGACTGGGCGTGACAGTTCGCTCGGTTTCGAACATCGGCAGGTCGGCGGCGGTGGGGAGGAGGTAGGTCGTGAGGTTGCCGGTCAGCAACTGCCCGTCCTCGTCGTAGATGACGCCTTCGTAGAGCGCCTGGGCGAGCCCCTGCGCGATCGCGCCGTGCACCTGGCCGTCGACGATCATCGGATTGATCACCGGGCCGCAGTCGTCGACCGCGATGTAACGGAGGACGGTGACCGCACCGGTCTCCCGGTCGACGTCGACCTGCGCGAGGTGCGCGCCAAAGGGGAAGACCTCGGCGGGTGCGGCAAACTCCTTCTGCGCCGACAACTCCTCCTGACGTCCCGCCTCGATCGCCCAGGTCGCGAGCTGTTCGAGCGACATCGCGCGCGCCGGCACTCCGCGAACCTGTAGCCGGCCGGCCTCGAGGACGATGTCGGCAAGCGCGGCTTCGAAGGCGGCAGCGGCCACCGAGCGCAGCTGTGTGCTCAGGGCGGTCACCGTCTCGTGAACCGCCGAGCCGGACACGGCGGCGCTGCGACTGCCAAAGGTGCCCACCGCGTAGGCGGGAAGATCGCTGTCGCCGTAGACGACCTTGATCCGATCGACCGGGACCCCGAACCGGTCGGCTGCGATCTGGGCCCAGGTCGTCTGATGGCCCTGGCCATGCGGGGTCGAGCCGGTGACGACGGTGATGGTCCCATCAGACTCGAGCCGCGCCGTGGCTTGGTCGGCGTCCGTCCCGGCGGCAATCTCGACATAGGTTGCAATGCCGATCCCCTGCAGCTTCCCGTTGTCGCGAGCCCGCCGCTGGGCCTCGCGCAGTTGCTCGTAACCGGCCACCTCGACCAGGCGCCGCAAGGTCCGCGCGTAATCGCCGCTGTCGTAGGTCAGCTTTCCCGCGTTGGTATAGGGAAAATCCGAGGGGCCGATGAAGTTGTGCAGGCGCAGGTCGACGGGGTCGATGCCCAGCTCTCCGGCGAGCCGGTCCATCATCCGCTCGATCAAGAACGCCGCCTCCGGTCGGCCGGCGCCCCGATAGGGGCCGGTTGGCGCGGTGTTCGTGTAGACACCCAGGACGCTGCTCTGTGACGCCGGGATCCGGTAGCAGCCCGTCTGCAGATCCGGCGTGATGAGGGGGATGAAGGCGCTGTAGACCTCGAGGTGACCACCCATATCGGCGAGGATGCGCGAGCGGATGGCGAGGACGGTCCCGTCCCGCTGAGCCGCGAGCTCGACCTCTTGCAGCTGACCGCGCCCATGCCAGGTGACGGCGCAGTTCTCCGAGCGTTCCTCGATCCACTTGACCGGCCGGCCCAGGCGCCGAGCGGCCTCCGCCACCGCAATCTCCTCGGCCATGGATCCGCCTTTACTGCCAAAGCCGCCCCCCACGTCCTCGACGATGACGTGAACCCCGTCCTCCTCGAGTCCGAGGCACTCGGCGACGGTGTCGCGGACGCCGTAGGTCGATTGGGATGAAACCTGTACCGTCAGGCGTTCGCCGTCCATCCACGCCACCGCGCCACGCGGCTCGAGGGGCGCAGGGATCAACCGCTGGTTGACGAGGCGTTCCCGCACGACGAGATCGGCGCGGTCGAAGGAGCGCTTGACCGCACCACGCTTCAACTCCTTCCTGAAGGCGATGTTGGTGCCAAGGTCCGGATAGAGGAGGGGCGCGTCTTCCTGTAGGGCGCGCTCCATGTCGGTGACCACCGGCAGCGGTTCGAGGTCCAGCTCGATGAGCTCGAGGGCATCGCGCGCCTCCGTCAGCGATTCCGCGACCAGCATCGCAACCGCCTCGCCGGCGTGTCGGACGCGGCCGCTGGCAAGCACGCGTCGCTCGGGGAGCGTCATCCCATCGACGCCCTCTTCGATCCGCAGCGGCTTCACATTCTCCAGATCAGCGGCCGACCAAACCGCCACCACGCCGGTGGCCTTCCCCGCCGCCGCGAGGTCGATGCGGCGGATGGTCGCGTGGGCCAGATGACTTCGAAGAAACACGAGGTGCAGGCAGCCGGCGGGCTGCAGGTCGTCGACGTAACGCCCGGCGCCGCGAATCAGGTGTGGATCTTCGACGCGGCGGATCGACGCACCAAAAACGGGCGTGGTCACAGCGATGAAGTCTACGTGTATCCTCGCCGTGCAATGGACCGCAGCAACGCTTCCTCACCAGAGCTGCTGCCGGCCAACACGTGGCATGCCGACGACTCGTTGCAACGCCTGCTCGGGGCGTGGTTGCCACCAGAGATGCTTACATGGGCGGCGCCTTCGTTGGTCGAAATGGGTCGCGCGGCCGGCGACGAGTTGGAGCGCTGGGGCGAGACATGCGAACAGCAGCCGGCGGTCCTGCGGCCGTTCGATGGCTGGGGCGACCGGGTCGACGAGGTCGTTTACCCGGATGCCTGGCGACAGCTTGCCGCCAATGCCGCAACAAACGGGCTCGTCGCCCTGCCCTACGAGCGGGAAACGCTGGCGCGTCTCGGCGCCAATGCGAGAGTCGTGCAGGCCGCGCTCTGCTACCTCTTCGCCCCCTCCACTGCCACTTTCCTGTGTCCGGTCGCCATGACGGACGGCGCCGCGCGAGTGCTTACAGACGCCGGGAACGAGCGCCAGCCTCACGATGTGCTCGCGCATCTGGTTACGCGTGATTCCGCGCAGGCGTGGACGTCGGGACAATGGATGACCGAACGCCAGGGCGGCTCAGACGTTGGACGCAACGCAGTAGCCGCCAAACGCGACGGTGACGACTGGCGCCTGTTCGGTCGGAAATTCTTCTGCTCAAATATCGGCTCCGAGGTGGCACTGGCACTGGCCCGACCCGAGGGCGCCGCGCCGGGTACCCGCGGGCTGGCCCTCTTCGTCGTGCGCCGGGATGGCCACGACGGCCGGCGTAACCGCTATCGCATCGATCGGCTCAAAGACAAACTGGGCACGCGGGCGATGGCCACGGGCGAGGTCACGCTCGAAGGCGCGCATGCCGAGCTGGTGGGAGCGGCAGAGCGTGGCTTCGCGCAGATGACGGCCATGCTCAACATCACCCGACTGCACAATGCCATCACCGCCGCCGCGATCATGCGGCGGGCTGTCATGCTCGCGACGGCCTACGCCGCCCAGCGCGAGGCCTTCGGCCGAAAACTCGACGAGCACCCGCTCCACCGTGAAGTGCTGGGCGAAATGGGCGCCGAAGCCGATGGCGCCCTTTACCTCACGATGCGAATGGCGCAGCTGCTGGGGCGGATCGAGGCCGGCGCGGCCGATGCCGCCGAGGTGGCGCTATTCCGGGTCGGCATTGCGCTGGCCAAGCTCTACACGGGGAAGCAGGCTGTGAGCGTCGCGTCGGAGGCGATCGAGTGCTTCGGCGGGCAGGGCTACATGGAAGACACGGGATTACCGCGCCTGCTGCGTGATGCCCAGGTCCTTCCGATCTGGGAGGGGACCACCAGCGTGCTGTCGCTGGATGTCTTGCACGTCCTGCACAAACCTCAGGCTCTGGAGGCGCTGGCCGGCGAGTTGGTGCGGTTGGATGCGCCGGAACGAGATTGCGCCCTCGACCTGGCGCGGAAAACCATAGGCGACGACAGTGCCGCGGCCCAAGCCGCAGCCCGGCGCCTTGCGTTCACCTTGGCTGCGGCGTGGATGGGCGGCCTGTTGCACCAGGCGGGGAAAGAGGTGAGGTTGCGAGGCATCGGGTTGCCGCCGCGGTGACGAGGCAGGCGGTCTGGACGATCTGATCGACGGCGAAGCCCGAGCCATCCAGGTCTTGTCGAGGTTTTCCAGGATCTTTACAATGACCGGCAGCGCTGGATCGCATTAACAGCTGTTTGGAGGGAAGCGTGTTAAGACAACGCCTGTTTGCCCTTGTCGTGCTGCCGACCGCGTTCGCCCTCGGTCTCGTCCCGCCCGCTACCGCCAGCCTGGCCGCATCACCATCCGGGCCCTCGGTTTCGGGGAACAACCTCGTTGATCAGGACCACAACCTGGCTTTCTCGAGCAACAAGCAGAACGAGACGTCGATCACCCGGGACCCCGTCACGGGCGTCCTGGTTGCCGGCGCCAACGATGAGATTCAGGAGCCGCCCTGCCCCGGGACCACGGTGCCGGGGGCCAGCCCCTGTCCCTTCAAAAAAGGTGTCGGCGTCTCCGGCTTCTACCGCTCGGCCGACGGGCAGAACTGGACAGGTGGGATCCTGCCCGGCACGCCCGGCCGCGTTTCGGGCGGCGATCCAAGCCTCGATAACGGACCGCGCCAATGCCCCGACGGCTCGTTCAGCTACGGCTGCGGGACCGTCATCTACTACGCCAGCCTCGAGGATCCCGTGGATCCCGACCTGCACTTCAGCGAGGCGACCGGCGTGGCTCGATCCTTCGATGATGGGGCGACCTGGCAGACCCCGGTCGAGGTGTCGTCGGTGTCCAAGGCCAACTTCGACGACCACGAGTGGCTGGCAGTCGACAACAAGAACCCGAACAGCCCGTTCTACGGCCGCGTCTACGTCTTCTGGGCTGTCTTCTGCGCCAACTGCGCCGGCAACGGCAACGTCAAGCTCTTCGTCGCGCACTCCGCTGACGGCGGTGTGACCTGGTCCAACTCGGTGCAGGTGAGCGGCGCCAACAACAACTTTGGGCAGGGCTTCCGCGAGACCGGGCAGATGGCGGTTGCGTCCAATGGGACGGTGGAGGCCTTCTGGTCGGAGAACGAGGACACCACCCATACGGCGACCCTGCAGGTGGTCGCCACCTCGACCGACGGCGGCCAGACGTTCACGGCGCCGATCACCATCTCGCCGGTGGTGGACTACCCGCTGACCGGCACACCGTTTGACGTGGTCGATCTCTTCAACCGGGTGCCCGGCATGAGCGCCCGGGTCGATTGCTTCCCGCACCCGGCCGCCGATCCCAGCAGCACGAAGGTCTATGTCGTGTGGTGCGATTTCGCCGGCGGCAACGGCACCGGCGACGTCAAAGCGGCCGTGTCCAGCGACGGGGTCCACTGGACGAATCTGGGCGTGATCGCGCGGGTCGGGAGCCGCAATGCCTTCTTCCCGGCAGTGGCCGTCGCGCCCGACGGCACCGTCAGCGTCGCCTTCAATGCCTTGACCGCACCGCTGGACAACAACCTCTGGCAGACCGGCGTCCAGGTTTATGACGCCTACTACGTCCAATCTCGAAACGGCGGGTCATCCTTTACGGCACCGATCCGCGTCAGTACGCGGTCGTCGAACCCCGAAGCCTCGTCCTACAACAACCTCAAAGAACAGTTCATCGGCGACTACATCGGCATCGTCGATGGGCCAACGCAAGCTACCATCGTCTGGACCGATGCCCGCAACGCCGCCCTCTGCGGCGCCGTCTCTGCGTATCGGAGCGCGGTCTACGCCGGCTCGAGCGCCGTGGCGCCCAATCCGGACGTCGCCTGCTCCACGGACTTCGGCAACACCGACACGTTCGCGGCGAACGTCAGTTACTAGTTGAGTTGATGGCTCGATAGGCCGGCGCGTGCCGGCCTGTCGGGTTCATCGACGATCAGGCGGCCAGGTAGCGTGCGGCGGCTGCCGTAACGACGCGCGCGGCCCGGACGATCTCGTCCACGGCGATCCACTCGTCGGTCGAGTGCGCCTGCTTGATGTCGCCCGGGCCGTAAAGGATCGCCGGCGTCTCCGCTTCGTGAACCAACAAGCGCATGTCGGAGCCATACGGGGCGCCGTCGGGCTCGGGCTCGACACCGAACTCTTCGGCATGCGCCGCCTGCAGCGCCGCGAAGGCCGGTAGCTCGGCATCAACCTCGACCGCATCGAACTGGCCGCCGGTCCACTCGACCTGCGGCGGGTGATCCATCAGCCACGCGTCGCGCTGCGCGACGTCGGAGATCGCCGCCGCGAACTGGCGGCGCACCTCCGCGGAGGCCACGCCAACGGGAACGCCGACCCGTCCCTCGCACTCCAAGTCGTCCGGGACGGTCGACGACCACGAGCCGGCTCGCAGCCGTCCGATGCTCAAGGGGTACGCAATCGGGTAATGCCTGAACAATCGATGCGGCTCCTGGTTGAGCGAGCGCTCCAGTTGCCGAAGCCGGGTTTCGACCAGCTCGAATTTCTCGATCGCGCTGATGCCTTGGTAGCGAACCGAGGCATGGGCCGACTGCCCGCGGATGCGCAGCTTGAACGACAGCGCCCCGGCCTGCGCCGGAATGACGCGAAGACGCGTGGGTTCCAGAAGGTACGCGGCATCTGCCCGGTAGCCGCGCTGCGCCATGGCAAACATGCCGATGCCTCCGTCCTCCTCGCCCACGACACTCTGCAGGATCAGGCGCCCACGCAACGGAAGGCCGCTTTTCTTCAAGGCCGCTGCCGCGCTGATGCCGACCGCCAGCCCGGCCTTCATGTCACAGGCGCCCCGGCCGTAGAGGCGACCGGCCTGGATGTGCGCCGACCAGGGGGACGCGTGCCAGGCCTGCCGGTCGCCCGGTGGCACCACGTCGACGTGGCCATTGAGGATCAGCGAGCGCTCGCCCTTCTGCCCCAGGATGCCCGCCACCAGCACCGCCTCGGTGCGCTCCACCTCCATGCCCGGAAAGCGCGGGTGCGCCTTCAGCCGATCGACGTCGGCCTCGAAGCGATCGATCTCGAGACCGGCCTCCTCGAGCATCAGCGCGACGAGGTCCTGCGCCGCGCGCTCGTCACCCGTGATGGATGGAACGCGCACCAGATCCTGCGCCAGCCGGATGCAGCCATCGGTATCGAGCGACGCCAGTGCCCTGGCTTCTGCCCGCTCCCCGATCACGGGCTGAGTGTAGTCGCGTCAGGCGGCCAGGTTGAGGGCGCCGTCGCAGCTGGGGTAGCGAACGCAACTCAAAAAGACGCCGTACTTGCCCTGTTTAGGCTCGACCGATGCCCGGCACTTGGGGCAGTGCCCAAACATGACCAGGAGATCCGCGCCATCGATCAACTCGAGCTGGGGGACCCTCTCGGCAAAATCAGTGGCCTCCTGCGTAAAGACACCCGACGTCACGAAGAAGCCCTTCATCAATTTGCCGGCGGTAATCACGCCCGCGAACTCACGGACGTCGCGCGCTTCAACGTATCCGCCGGGAAATCGCCGCTGCTTGCACTGGACGATCGCCCGCTGTTTTCCTTTCCGAAGGAAAAGGTCGGTTCCACCGTCGGGACCGCGCTGGCCCACGAGCTCAGCTGACCAACCCTTCGCCGCGAAGCCGGCGGCGACCAGCCGCTCGAACTCGCGCCATGACAGCGAGCGGATCGTATCGAGCGATCGGTTTGAGTCGAGCAGTCGCCACCAACCCAGCCGTTTCATCTGTGCGGCCACCGCCACGATCGCAACGAGATACCCGGGAATGAACGCAAAGACAGGGACGGTGATGGCCGACCATTCCCATCGCACGAATGAGCCGGTGCCACCAAAGCCCTGGAGGATGATCAGTTGGATCGCGAGGTCCACGACGAGGAAGACGGCAATCGGCATGGCGACGGCGACGACCAGCGGAACTCGAGAAACAAGCCGATCCAGCCAGGTGAAGACGCCCATGACCGCCTAAACGCCGGCCGCGCTAAGAAGTTGCGGCGAGGTTCAGGGAAGGAACTGCTGGTGGCCGAGGAAAACGAGGTCCGGTGGGATGCTCAGCAGGCTGGACAGACCGTAGACGAAGTTCGAGAACGTCGCGCTCACCGGTCCGCCCTGCCACAGCAGAAAGAAGAGCACGAGGAGCGGCAGCATCCCCAGGCGGTTGGCCAGGATGCGTAGCTCGATCGAAAGCCAGGGCGCAATGATACCGAACCCGTCGAACGGCGGAATCGGGATCAGGTTCAGGACCACGGCGCTGAGCTCCACGAACACGAGGAAGGCGAGAGCGGCCCAGAATTGCTCGTTGCCGAACGGCACGGTGCCCTGGAATACGAGGAATGGCCAGCCGATCAGGATGGCGAACAGGAGGTTGGATACGGGGCCCGCGGCCGACGCGAAGCTACGCCACCGATTGTTGCGAATGGCCTGCTCGTTCAGGTAGACCGCGCCTCCGGGGATGCCGATGCCGCCGAGCAGGAGGAACACGACCGGCAGGCCGATGCTCAGCAGCGGATGGATGTACTTCAGCGGGTTGAGCGAGAGATAGCCGGCAGAGGCCACGGAGCGGTCGCCACCGAGGTAGGCGATAAACGCGTGACCGAACTCGTGGATGCACAGCGAGGTCACCCAGCCGCCGACGACGAACAGGATGGTGAGCGGCAACGTCAGGCTTGGTAGCGCCCCTGACCACAGGCCGACGCCCCCCACGAGCATGGCCCCGACCGGAATGCCAAAAACCGGGCTGACGCGCACCGCGCCGTCGAGCCTGGGAAGCGGTCGCTGGCGCGCCTCCTTCGGTGTTGACCCGGGCGCCGTGAGGTGCTGCCGGATGGCGTAGATGCTCAAGCCGGCCGTCTCGAGCCGCTGCGCGGTCGTCGTCGAATCCTTGTAGAGCAGGGCCAGGAGCAGGTGCAAGGCGTCCACCCGGTAGTGACCGATCTGCTCCGCCTCGCGGTGGGCGTTGATCAGCAGGTAGCGGGTAGCCGGACCGATGGGCGCCGGTGCCGCCGGGCGTGCCGGGTCCAGATCCCGCCATTCCGATGCACTGCGGAGCGACTCCAGGTTGACGTTGAGCGCGACCAATGCCTTGTGCGCCGGGTTGCGGGGCGAAAGGACGATCGCCGCCAGCACGTGCGTCGGCTCGGTGCGCGCCACGCCACTGGCGGTCGCCAATCGCTGGGCGAGCTCGATGACTTCTCGGGCAGACGCCGTCAGCGGGATGTCGTTCGCAATCTGCTTGAGCGTCCAGCCCTCGGTTGCGCTTCCCCCAAAAGGTTGCGGCGAAGTAGCCACGATGCCTAGAACGTCACCGGGCGGCGAATCCGGTCGGCCAGATGTTTGCGATCAGGTCTTGACGGTGCCAATCCGCATCCGGAGGCGCCCTTCGATCTGACCCAGGAGCCAGGCGGCAAACTGCTCGTGCGTCGGGTGCTGCTCTTTGACCACTTCGAGAACCTCGTCATGAATGCGGGTGAGCAGGTTCAGGAACTCGCTCTCGTCCATTCCCCACCTCCTGGGCGGCCAGCATTTATCGGCGCGGCCGGCTGGGGAAATTGTAGACGCCCTCAGCCCATAAAAAAAGCGGCCCGCCGGCCGCTTTTCCCTCCGCGACGCGCCCGCTCAGACGTCGTGCTGCTCGACTTCTGTGACCTCAGTGGTGTGGTGGTGATGGCCGGCGCCACGGTACATCCCGCCCGCGAGCAGGTTATAGAGAACACCCACGATCGCGAGCAGCAGCAGCAGGAAGATCAGGTTGCCACCGACGCCGCCGATCAACCCGAGCAGCCACAGGACGACGAGGACGGCGACGATCGCCCAGATCAGACTGGTCATGAGTTCACCTCCTGGACAGATGCGGTTTCCGAATGAACTTGATACCAACGGTATCATCTATCATGAAACGAAGGTGACTATGCGTCAAGGGGTCGAATGGCTCTAGCCCTGTCGCAGACATGGCAACCGCCGGCCGCGGTCGATGCGGCTGAGCTAGTTGATCCGGTCGAGTCGGCTCGGGCGGCCGGGCTGCGGTACGTCTCCGATCTCACCGCCGGCATCCGCCGGAGGCGGGCGGGGAAAGGTCTCCGCTACACCGGGAGCGACGGGCGGCCGATCCGCGACGTCGAAACCCTCGCGAGGATCAAGCGGCTGGCCATTCCGCCCGCCTGGACCGATGTCTGGATCTGTCCGGATGCCCGCGGCCACCTGCAGGCGACCGGGCGAGATGCGCGCGGAAGGAAGCAGTATCGCTACCACCCGCGCTGGCGCGAGGTCCGCGATGCCGTCAAGTACGACCGCATGCTCGCGTTCGCCGAAGCGCTGCCGACGATCCGCGAGCGCACCGACCGGGACCTGGAACGACACCGAATGCCGAGGGAAAAGGTGCTGGCGACGGTAGTCCGCCTTCTGGAAGAGACACGAATTCGGATCGGGAACGACGAATACCGGAAGGAAAATGGATCCTACGGGCTGACGACGCTGCTCGACCGCCACGTCAATGTCATCGGCTCGGAGGTGCGGCTCAGTTTCCGCGGCAAGAGTGGCAAGCACCATACGGTCGAACTGCACGATCGACGAATGGCACGCATCATCAAGCGATTCCTCGAGATCCCGGGACAGGAGCTCTTCAAGTACGTCGACGAGAACGGTGAGGCGAAGGCGATCGATTCCGCCGACGTCAACGACTACTTGCGCGGGATCACCAGCGAGGATTTCACCGCCAAGGATTTCCGCACCTGGGCCGGCACCATTCTCGCCGCACGATTCTTACGCGAGACGACCGAGGTGGCGAACTCGCGGGGGCTCAAGAAGCAGCTGGTTCGCGCCATCGCCCGGGTCGCCGATGAGCTCGGCAACACGCCCGCCGTGGCAAAGAAGGGCTACATCCATCCGGCGGTGATTGCCGCTTATCTTTCAAGAGGACTGACGCCGATCAGCGAAAAAGAGGACCCCGACCCCTACCGGCTGTCGGCCGAAGAGCGCAGCTTGCTCGCCCTGTTGGCGAAGACTGCCTGATGCCTAAGTCGCGCTCAGGATGAGATAACCGGAGATCGACAGTAGGACGAAGAGGGCAATGATGCCCACCGCCGCGAAGGCGGGAAGGGTTGTGCTCTCGGGGTCCTGCGCGTCCATGACATTCAATCCTGCGAGCTGAAGTTGAAGCCCTCATGAGCGTGTCATGTGAGTTGGCTAAGACGGAAGTCGTTAAAAACGATGAAGGCGAACGAGGGCTAGTACCAATAGTTCGAGCCTTCGGCAGAGGCTGAGCCGGTTGGCGCCGGCTCGTCGCGGAGCAGACCCTTCGGCCCGGCGAGCGTCCGGACCGCTTGCTCGACGCGGGCGACGAAGGCGTCGTAGTCTTCGCCCGGCTCCGGGTAAAGCGCATCCCCAAATTTGATACTCGCCGCATGGCGTCGTGGTATCCGGCGGAAGCGGGGGAAGACCTCGTAGAGACCATCGATATAGGCCGGCACGATCGGCACGCCGGCGTCGATTGCCAGGATGGCCGCGCCTTTCTTGAAGGTCCCGATGTTGCCCGTCCGCGACAGGGTGCCTTCGGGAAAGATCACGACCGACCAACGATGGGCGAGATGTTGCTTCAGACGATCCAGCGCGGGCCGGGCGCCGCCCGCGCGGGGAATCGGGAAGGTGTTGATCAACAGCTGGGTCAGCATCGCCTCCCATTTGCGCTTGAAGATGGAGTCGGCGGCGGCGACCACGAAGGCGCGGAAACGGAAACGGTTAGGGAGCGCCTGCAGCATGACCACGGCATCGAGGGCGCTGCTGTGGTTGGAGACGAAGACGGCACCGCCTTTGACGGACTTGACTCGATAGCGGTCGATGACGGTGAGGGGGGAGAAGGCGCCCATCAGCGGAAAGATCAGGAAGGTCTGCATCACGGCCCGAATGCCGCGGATCGATCCCCATTGAGTCCACGTTGGGACCGTCGCCGGCGGCGGGCTCGTGGTTTCCAATTCCCTCCCCTCCGGCGGTCGCCCAGCTAAAGTAGGTGCGGGGGTGCCATGCCGGAACACCGCAAGCGTAGCAATCGCAGGTCCACGGCGAAAGGTCCATTGAGACCGCTCCGGGCGCTCTGATGGCCCGGCCACTTCGCGCCGAAAGCGTCTCGGCTGAGATCAGCCGCAACCTGGCCCTCGAGCTGGTCCGAGTCACCGAAGCGGGAGCCCTGGCCAGCGCGCGCTGGATGGGCCGGGGCGATAAAAACACGGCCGATGGCGCCGCGGTCGATGCCATGCGTCGCGCGCTCGGCATGGTCCCGATGGACGGCGTGGTCGTCATTGGCGAAGGCGAAAAGGATGAAGCGCCGATGCTCTACATCGGGGAGAAGATCGGCACCGGCGAACCGCCGCAGGTCGATGTCGCCGTTGACCCGATCGACGGCACCACGCTGCTTTCGAAGGGATTGCCGAACGCGATCTCCGTGGTGGCGATGGCGGCCGGGCGTGGCTCGCTCTACGATGCCAAGCACGTCCATTACATGCACAAGATCGCGACCGGGGCCGATGCCGCCGGCTCGCTGAACATCGATGATCCGGTGGCGGTCAACCTGCAACGGGTGGCCCGCGCCAAGCGGATGCGCGTCAGCAATCTCACCGTCATCATCCTCGACCGTCCGCGCCACGAGGGACTGATCAAGGAAGTTCGCGACACCGGCGCCCGCATCAAGCTGATCAGCGATGGCGACGTGGCCGGCGCCGTCATGACGGCGATCGATGGCAGCGGGCTCGACCTCCTGATGGGGATCGGTGGATCACCCGAGGCGGTGCTCGCGGCTGCCGCCCTGAAATGTCTCGGGGGCGAGATCCAGTGCAAGCTGTACGCTCGCAATCCGGAAGAGAAGGAGAAGGCCGAAGCGGCGGGGGCGAAGTTCGATCGCGTGCTCGCCATCGATGACCTGGTCCGCAGCGACGACGTCTTCTTCGCCGCCACGGGTGTCACCGACGGCGAGGTCCTGCAGGGCGTCAAGTACCACATGAACTGGGCCGAGACCGAATCCCTTGTGACCCGCAGCCGATCGGGCACCCTTCGACGGATCTATGCGCGACATCACTGGGGCTTCAAGCAACGCGAGTGGCTGGGCCAGCCCGAAGAGGGCTAGGGGTAGCCCTACAGACGCCAGCGATAAATGAGGTAGGGGCCGAGACTCAGGAAGCCGCAGGTGATGGCGGCGTGAACCAGCACCGGCGCGAGTAGCGATGGCGGCGACGGCTGCAACAGGTAAATCAGACCCAGGGTCAGCCCTGCGGCTGTGGCGCCCGCTACCGGACGCCAGCCCCAGCGGTCGAGTAAGTGGTACCCGCCGAAGACCGCCGTGGCCACGAGCAGGGCGAGCAGCCGCGCGTGCCACCATCGAGCCAGACCGCCCTGAAGAAATCCGCGAAAGAACCATTCCTCGACGGGGGCGTTGAGGACCAGGTAGTAGGCGCTCTGCAGCCAGAGGTCTGGTTTGGTGGGAACGAACCAGCGTCCGCTGCGCCGCGAAAGGTAGGCGGCAAAGGCGGCGGCGATCGCAAACGCCGCTACGCTGAGGGGGATTGCCACCAGGAGATCGCGGAGTGGGTGGGTGACCACCAAACCGAAGCTGCGCAGCGGCGTTCCCGTCAGCCACGCGAACAGCAGGGGAATCAGCGTCAGCGGCACCAATCGAAGAAGAAGGTCCAGGCGCATCCACGACCAGCTGCTCGCGACCGTCGTCCGGACGACAGTCCTCGTCAGGGCAGGGTCAATCCGGGTGTTCGATGACGCACTGGATCGCCTCGCGCTGCGCCACCAGCGCGAAGTCGGCATTGCCGTCGTGGACGCCGAGGTCGCGACCGAAACGGTACGACAGGATGCATGGGATCTTGGCGGGGGGCTGGTGCAATGTGGCCTCGACTTTGGAGACCTCGGCCGCGGTGGTTTCAGTCTTCCAGCGGAAGAGGGCGACGTGACGCAGCACGGCTACGAGCGGATCGAGATCCCGGGCAGGACCGTTCGATCCAGCTCGATGAGCTCGGACTCATAGGCGTCCGCGGCCTCCTGGGCGTGCTCGAAGTCCTTCGGTGTGACGTGGCCCTCGCGTCGACGCAGGCCAA
>WNEY01002181.1_pt1 | contig 14288 bp, 14 predicted proteins | sample 5400531 | NCBI WGS metagenome assembly WNEY01 (sample SAMN13153338, study PRJNA577476) | soil metagenome | isolation source: 200 cm saprolite under Douglas fir tree site 1 | place: USA:California | collected 2015-04-18
ATCCCTCTTCAAATCTCACCGCGAAGTCGCGAAGACGCGAAGATCATTTTGTCTGGCGCCAAATTGGGGAGAAGTGCTCGATCTGCCACCAAAACCAAAAGATTTTCTTCGCGTCTTCGCGACTTCGCGGTGAGATTTTGAGAGGAGCTCGAGTTGTAGATGCACGGGTCAGTAATCCCTCCTTCGGAGCGAGAAAAAATAGAAGACCTGGTTCTCGACGGTCGGCGTGAGAGCTACCTCGAAGGTGCCTTCGCCGCGGCGAGAGACGTCGCCCGAGTCGGTCAGGTCGGCGACGCGTTCGTAGATGCGGCCGAGCTGTGGATGGCGGCCCTGCCTGTTGACGCTCTCGCTGCCGTAGCGGAATTGGTGCGAGCTGGCGATGGCCACCAGCGTGCCCGCGTCGGGAGTGCGGTGGAGCGTGACGCGAACTCCGACGTGGGCATCGCAGCTGGAGAGCGTGATGCTGCTGGGCGCTTCCGGGCTGGCGAGGGTGATCTCGGTGGGCTGCTCGGCGCCCTCGATGCGCGGCGGGCAGAGCGCGCTCTCGAACTGGCCCGCGGGCGCCTCGCCGTGGAGGCGGAGGAGCGCGTCGCAGGCATCGCGGGCGCAGCGATCGAGCTTCTGCACCCACGGCTCGCCGAAGCCGAAGGGCGGAGGAAAATCCAGCAGCCTGCTCTCGGCCGGCGCGGGCCCGGCGAGGAGCGGCCTCTGCAGCGCGAACAGCCTGCGCACCGAGGCAGCGATCTCCTCCGGGCACTTTCCCGCCCGCTGCGGGCAGAGACGGTCGCGGAGCGCGTGCTTCTCCAGCGCATCGCGGTACGCCTCCCGCAGGCGGCGGCGCACGTCGCGCGGAGTGAGGAACTCGTCGCCGCAGATCAGCGGCCCGGGCAGATATTCGAGCAGCTGCGCGCCGCCCTCGACGAAGACCTTGTAGCCGACCACCGAGCTGATGCGCTTCTGCACCGTCTGCACGTCGAAGAGCCGGCAGAGAAGCTGGTTGGTGCGCGAGAGCACGGTGCGCGCGATCTCGTCGTTCTCGTGGAGCGGATCGGATTCCCGGTAGATGTCGTCGAGCCGCCCCGCCACCGGCCCCAGCTCGCGCTCGTCGAGGCCCTTGAACAGCTCGGTCACGTCGGGCGAGGGCGGATTGCAGAGCAGATCGGCCGCGCGCCGCATCATCTCGCGCGCGGCGGCGATGTCGCTCGGGTGGGCGATGCGGAAATGCTGGCGCTCGTCGGCGCCGAACATCTGCGCCACTGCGGTCGCGTCCGCGTCGGGATCGCGCACCGGCGCTGCGCCGCGACGGCCGATGCAGCGTCGGCCTTTCGGCGGCGCGGCCCACTCGCGCACGCGCAGCAGCGCGGGCCTGGAGAGTCCCGGAACGGGCAGCGCCGAAGCGGGCCGCGGATTGACCCAGTGCAGCCGCGCCTCGGCGTCGGCCAGGTCGCGGATGGGCGGAAGCGCGGCGCTGCGTTTCTCGAGAGCGGCGATATCGCGGACCGTGGCCAGCGCCACCCAGCGCGCGGCGATGCGCTTGTCCTCGGGAGAAAGCCCGGTGAGCTGCGAGGCCAGCTCCAGATGCAGCGCGCTCGCCCGCAGCCGTGAGCCGTAGCGCACTGAAGCTGGCCAGCGTGCTGCCCGCGCCGCGGCCAGAACAGCCGGCTGCGCTTCGATGGCGGCGGTCGCCGCGTCCCAGGAACGGAGCACCGCGTCCGCGTCGGGCAGGTCGGCGTCCGCCGCGTAGAGCTGCGCACGCGCGTCGTCGAGCTGCTCCAGCGCAGCGAGGACGGCGCGCAGCGCGGGCTCGAGCGGCACGCCGCAGCGCTTCGCTTCGGCAGAAGCTTCCTCGGCGAGCTGCCGCAGGGCGGCGCCGGGATGCGCAGCGGGCTGCTGCGCCTGGCTGAGAAAACCGGCCTCGACCGCAGCCGCCTCCTGCACCGCGCGCGAGAAGAAGGTCTCCAGGCCCTCGCGCGCGCCGAAGAGGCCGGTCAGCTCGACGTTCACGCTGCACGCCGTGCACTCCCGCCGCGGCCAGTCGCTGCGCGTCCACCGCGGCCGCAACAGGACCAGCGTCAGCTCGCTGGCTGGCGAGACGTCGAGCACCTTGTCGAAATCGGCCTTCGGATCGGAGCCCAGCTGGAGCCCGCTCTCGAACGCCGGCTGCCGCACGAGCACGCGCAACTTCCCCGCCACGGGCGGCAGGTTCTCGATGGTGAGCCGAACGTCGGCCAGCTCTCCCTGGGCGGGAATCTCCACTTCGTGCGAGACCAGCACCGTCTCGCAGCGCAGCCCCTCCGCGGTTGGCGGCGCCGCGGCGCTGTCGCGCAGCGATTGCGGCGGCACCGAAGCGCATCCGCCGGCGGCGAAGAGGAGCAGCAGCAGAAGCGCGAGCGCGACCGCCACCAGCGGCGCGCGCCGGCGAAGGCGCCAGCGGCTGCTCCAGGGATGCGCATCAGGCTGCAGCAAAAGCCGCCAGATGGTGCGCGGCCACGAGACGCGCGCCAGCCCGTCCTCGTTCTGCTGCTCGAGCGGCGCCGCCACCACCAGCCGCCCGGAGGGCGAGGATTGCGGATCGGCGGCGGCGGGGCGGCTCATGCTTCGACGCTCAGCGGTGGAGGAGATCGGAGGCTTCGAAGATGCGCTGCAGATCCGCGGGAAGAAGCGGCGCGACTGCCTGGGCGCGCTCGCTGAAATCGGGAGTGCAGAGCCGCAGCCGCTCGGGGAATCCGCGCGCGGTGAGCCGCGCCTCGATGGTCCGCGCGGAGAACTGCGTACGCTCGCTTTCGCCGCGGCGGCGGTTGTGCGACCTCTCCAGCGCGGCGTAGAGCGCGAGCGGATGCGCCTGCGGGTGGAGCGAGGAGAGCGCTTCCAGATCGAGCGCCAGCGCGCTCTCCTCGTCGCGGGCGCCGATCAGGTCGTCGAGGAACGCCGCCTCCGCGGTGGGGAGCTGCTGATCGAAGAGGCGGGTCTGGCTGGGATCGATGGCGGCGCGAAAAGCAGCGCGCTCGCCCGCGTCTTCGAGCTGCGCCAGCGCCACCAGGAACTCGACGTCGAATTCGCGGATGGCCCACAGCTCGCAGCCCGCGCCCGCCAGCGGAATGCGCAGACGCGAGAGGGCGTCGAGATACTGGCGGCGGCGCTCGGGCGGCGTCCGCCCCGCCGGCGCGAGAATGAGGATCGGTCGCGGTGCATCGCGCCAGCCCGGGGGCATGGCGGCGAGCGCCTGCGGCGTCAGGTCGATGAAGATGTCCTCGCCCAATGGCTTCGCCAAAAGGAGATGGCGCACGAGCAGGAGCGGCTCGGCGTGCTGGTGGAGCCACCGCTCCAGCACTTCGCGCTCGGCGCGCCGCACGGCGTGGAAATCGATCAGCCCGAGCCACGGCCCGGCCGACCAGCCGTGCGCCGCCTTGCCGCGCACGCGCGTTCCCGGCCCGGGTGCGCCGGCCGCGGCGCGGGCGCCTGCCGTGATGGAAAGCATTCGAGTCCATGTCGCTGCCACATTGAGGGGGATCATCATCTGTCTCCGAGTCGTCTCTCCCTCCTGAAGCAAAAAAACCCTAGAGCACCGCGAGGAGCTGCCGGAAACCGCCCATGCGCGGGTAATTCCTTGCATTCCTGACCAGCTCCGCGACCTCGGACGGCGAAGGCGGGGCCTCGTCGGTGTGAATGACGGCGAGGCCGCCGGAGCGATCCCGCATCGCCGCGACGAAGCGCGCACAGAGGCCGGACGCCTCCGCGAAGGCGACCCGCGCGGCGGCCGAGGCGGCCACGAAGTTTTCCGGAACCACCGCCCACTCGCGCGGAAGCGCGGCGCAGATGCGGGACAGGTCTCCGCGCAGGTCGGCGGGGCCGGCGTGGAAGAGCCGCAGCGCTGCCTGACGCGACATCGCCTTCGCGCTCGCCCAGCCCGGACTGAGCACGCGCAAGACCAGCGCCACCGCGACCTGCGCAGTGAGTTGCGGCTCGACTTTCGCGCTGGCGTGCAGCAGGCCGAACCACACTTCCTCGGGCGGCGCCGGAGGCAGCGCGGGCCGGATGCGCGCCTCGACACAGTGAAAGGCGAGCGCGAACGCCGGATCGCTCACCAGCGTCTCGAACTCGCTCACCGTGCGCTCGGGCGAATCGGCGGCGGGCAGCGCGTCGGCCTCGGCGTTTTCCTGCGGCGCGCCGCGCTGCTCTTCCTGCAGCGTTGTGGCGATGGCCGCGACGGCGAAGTGCGGCAGCGCCTCGAAGTCGTGCAGCCAGCGGGCCAGGTCGTCCCAGAGAATCCGCTCCACGTCCGGAGCGCCCGTCTGCTGCAGCACTATCCGCTTCTGCCCGAGCATCTGCCCCAGCCAGGGCCGCAGCCGCGGTGCCTTGCCGAGAAGCTCTTCCCAGCGTCGTACCAACTCCGGCCCTCCCGGCGAGGCGGACAGCTCGGGCCAGCTGTGGGTTTCCGGGCGGTGCATCGTCAGTTCCTCTCCAGGAGCTCGCGCGCGTTTTCTTCCAGCCAGCGGAGCAGCACGGGCAGCCGGGCGCGGGCGCGATCGAGCATCTCGTCCCTGCGTGAGGAGAGCGTTGCCCGCAGGAGAGACGAGAGCTCTTCGAGCATCTCAGCATCGGGCATCCCCGCGGCCGTGAGGAGCCGCAGCGCGAGATCGTCGGTGCGGTCCGGCAGCCACTCCGCGGCTCCGAAGCCCGCCTCGGCGAACATAGGCGAGAGGCCGCCCGCGGGTCCGCCGCGGCTGCGGCGTTCGCTCGCCGTATGGGTGAGCATCACGAAGAAGCAGAGGCCGGCCATCGCGGGCTGCAACGCAGTTTCGCCCTGCGGCAAAAGGCGGCCATCGGCGGCGATCCACGGCCAGAGATTCGCGCCGGCGAATCGCGCCAGAAGCGCGCGCGCATCGTCCTGCGTGCGCCGCGCCTCGGTGTTGCGGCGCAGGCGGCGGCGCGCGTTGCCCGATGCCGCCTGCAGGAGGCTGGGCAGATATGCGCCCATCGCCTTCGCTCCCGCTGCGGTGCGCCGTCCCGTCGGGTAGGGCGCCCAGAGGCGATCCTGCACCGCGGCCCAGGCCGCCTCGTGCGCGAACCCCGCGTGCCGGAACGCCGCGTAGACCGCTTGCGCGATCTTCAGCACGCGAACCGCGAACGCCGCGAAGGGCTCTGCGCGCAACGTGCGCGCATCGACCCCGTGAAGAACCTGACGGATGACGGCGCGAGGCGCGCGCGGACCGAGTATGCGCTGCGCCGTGGACTCCAGCTCGGAGGTGGCGTGCAGGAGCGACCACATCATCTCCAGGCCTTCCGCCTTGCCCAACGCAAGCGCTGCTTCCGCCAGCCACTCGCGCGTCGCCAGCGGCTCTTTGGGCCTCGGCGAGGGGCAGGTCCGCCACGTCGACGGATCCATCGCTCGCGCGATGGCGCCCTGATCGAGCCGCAGCGCCCGCGGAAAGACCAGCTCCGGATCGAGATCGGAGCGCCGCCTGCCGCGGGTGGGCGCGCGCACGAAATAGGACGCGAGCGAAATTCCCGATGGATGCGCCGAATCGCGGACTTCGAAGGCCAGTCGCAAGCAGGATTCGAGGTGTGGAACCGGTTGCATGGCCTGTCCGCCCAACGAAGGTGTCATCCCGTGACCGCACGCCACCCGGTTGCGGTCACTAGGCACTCTTGAGGTACGCTCCAGGAGGCCGGAGAATTCAACGATGCGCACGGATCGTCCGGAAGACGGCGCCTCCGGGGCGGCGCAAACTGCCGTCCGCTGCGGGGGTTTCCGTGTGGTCTTCGAGGACGGACAGCCGCTGGTGCGGCTCGTTCCAGGGGAGCACCGGCTCGCGGATGGCGTGACGGCAGCGGTCTTGCAAGGAATCGCCGAGGCCCCGAAGCTCTTCGAGAAAGCGCTCGGGCTGCGGCCGCCGCACAGGCCCTACGACCGCGTCGATGTCGTCCTGGATTCCGGCCACCTCATCCACGGCGAGGCCATCCCGGTCGGCCCGGGCTGCATCCGGCTGGCGGTGGGAGAAACGGCTGCGCCGCAGGACGCGGCGCGCATCGCGCGGCACGAGGCGCTGCATCTGCTCCTCGCCGCCAGCCTGCCCGGCGGGGCGCGCTGGAGCCAGCCCGAGCTCGCCTTCGCGGAATGGATCGTGCGCGGCATCGAGAGCGTGCTGGTTGAGTCGATCCCGCGCTTTCGTTCTCCCTTGCCTGGGATTTTCGATCCGCTGCCGGCTGCGCGCATCGAGGTGCAGCAGAAGCTCGCCTCCTCCCCGGATGATGCGCGCCGCTATTTCGGCGAGCCGCTCTTCGCCGAGCTGGAGCGCATCGAAGGCGAGCAGCAGAAGCTCTGGTTCGCCGAGGCGGCGCTGGGCGCGCACTTTCTCGAACGCGCCCCTGACCTGGCGCTGCGGCCTATCCTGCTCGACGACTGGCTCATCGACTACGAGCAGTACGCGCACGCGGTGGGGAATGCGCCCTCGGGCGCGGGAAATCTCTGGCGCCTTTCGGACGCGGCCTGGAGCCGCGATCCGGTCACGCGCCTCTCGGTAGCGGCGCAGGCGCTGCAGTGCGACGATCACTTCGTCTTCGGCGGCGGGGCGGCCGAGGAGCCTGTAGTGTGGAAGAACCGCGGCAAGGTGCGGTTGCCTCTGATGTCGCTGGGGCCGCGGCCGGCGCCCATCCACGGCTTCCGCGCCGTGCTTCGCGAGGCCGGAGGCGAGGCGCTGGCCCTTGTCGAAGAGGCGGCGCGGGGGAGCGCGCAGCTCTTCGAGGCCCGCGCCCTCTGGCCGCGCATTCTCGCGCGGCTCCTGGCGGCGAAGTTTCCTCTGCCCGGCGGAGGAGCGCCGCCCACCGTGCAGCCGGTGGAGACTGCCGCGGAAGAATGGCGCCAGGCAGCCGAAGCTCTGCGCGAATGGGCCGGCCCCTGGGCGCCGCGCGTGACCAGCGAGCCGGCCGCAGGCTCGGTCCTCCTCGTGCATGCGGCGCCGCTCAGCGCGGCGACTCTCTCCAATGCGCGGCGGCTTTCGGCACAGCGGCCGGTGCGGGGCGCGCTCTTTCCCAGCCTCGAGGGAGGAGCGCCCTACGAGGTCCTTCCCGACTTCGACGAGCCGTTCGATCCGCGCTATCGCGAAGAAGTCTGGTTGCCGGGCCCCATTCCCTCGCGCCTGGAAGACTTGCCCGCGCTCATCGACGATGCCACGCGCGAGGGCCGGCCCACCACGCCGCTCTCTCATCTGCTCTCGATCATGGCGATCGGCCTGGAGGAGTGCCACTACCCGCGCGCAAATCGCGCAGCGTCCGGCTGAAGCGCACCGCGTACGCCGCGGTCGACGCGGGAATTGCCACCGCGCGCAGATCGCGCGCGCGCGAGAAAGCGAGCGGCGCCTGGCCCCAGTTGTACGCCAGCGCTGCAAATGTTTCGCGATCGAGCGACCGCCCGCGAAATCCTGCTGCCCGCAGCATCGGGTTGTGCGCCGCATGCGAGTAGCGCTCGTTCCAGCGGCGCAAGCCCGACTTGTAGATGCGCGCGGCGGCGATGGCGTTGATGCGCGGGTCCCAGAGCTGCCAGGGCGTGTCCAGCTCGAACACCGCCGCCCACATCGGCATCACCTGGAACGGCCCGAGCTCGCACGAAGCGCCGACGGCGGGGCGGAGATCCGTCTCCACCACGCCGAGCGCTTCGAGCGCGAGCGGGTCCACGGCTTCGCTGCGAGCGACGTCGTGGACCAGGTTCCTCAGCCACTCGCGCAGAGGAGGATCGTCGGGCCACGTCGCCTGCGAGCAGCGGAGCGAGGCGGCGAGCAGCAGCGCGAGCATCTCATCGATACGGGTCGGAGATGTTCACGGCGCGGCGCGAGGAAGAAGCGGACGCGAGCGGCGCAAGGGGCGAGGGCAGCGATCGTGGATTGCCCTGGCCGTCCTGCTGGGTGGCGACTTCCGTAGCCAGCCGCGCCGCCGCGCGCTGCGTGATCGAGGCCATGACCCGCGCGCGCAGCCCGAGCAGCGTCGCCTTCCGCCGGAGCGCGTAGAGGCTCAGCCCGCCGTCGGGACCGCCCGCGACCAGCGTGTCCTTGACCAGGGCGGAGATCTCGTCCTGCAGCGCCTTGTCGGTGGGGTCGGGCTGCTGGCAAGTGTCCGGAGAGAGGAAGCAGGCGGAGTTGGAGAGGCGCTCGTCGCGATCGGCGGCGCGGATCTGCTCTTCCGCTTCCTTCGCCAGGCTGGTGGCGCCGTTGTCGGCGCGGGCATTGCCGCTGCCGTTGTCGGAGCCCTCGCCGTCCATCGAATCGACGTCGCGGAGGACGCCTTCGTAGATCGCTCGCGCCTGCTCGAGGTCGTGCTTGTAGGCGGCGAGGAACCTCGCATGCGAGGCCTGCGAGGCGCGGCTGTGCAATCCGCTCGCGTTCACTTCCGCCTTCCAGGACTGGTAGAGCTTGCGGGTCGCGTCGCTGCGCTCCACCCCCGCGGCCTGTCCCAGCTTGACCCAGGCGCGGCTCACGCGAAGCGCCGGGCTGTCCTCGGTCTCGGTCCACTTGCCGTCGATCGCGGGCACGGATGGCAGCGGCATGGGCGGCAAGGGATACGTCACCGATTCGGTCGCCTTGATGGGCGTGAATTTTTCCTCGGCGCGCGCCGCCGCTGCTGCAACAAGAGCGATGAGAAGGATTCGTTTCATGGCGGGGCTCCTTACGGGCGTCCGTCGTTGCTGCTGCGCAACACGGGGGCGAGCATCTGGAGGATCTGTTCCTGATCGGAGGGTGGCGGCGGCGCTTTGGCCTTGGTGAGCGCGGCGATCTGCCCGCGCGCATCGGCGAGCTGCTTCTCCAGATCGCCGATCTGCTTCTTGTACGCGGCGGCCTGCTTCTGCGCGCTCTGCGTGCGGGCCAGCTCGCGGTCCAGCTCGGCGCGCGCCACCATGGCGACGCTCTTCGCGGCATTGGCGACGGTCCCAAGCACGTTGGGTCCCTGGGGAGCGGTCTTCTCCGCGGTGAGCGGCTCGAGCTTCGGAGGCTCGACTTTCGCAGCCACGTTGCCGAGCACCGCGGTCTGCTCGGGGACGGCTGCGTTGCGGCGGCCGAGATAGATCAGCGCCACGACCAGCGCCGCGCCGGCCACGGCATAGGGCCAGACGCGCCGCGCGGGCGCGGTTTCGATGGGCCTGAATTCGGGGCGTTCGGTGGACATTGGGAATCTCCTTTCAGGGGTTGTGGGCGGTGGCCGGGTGCACGGCCTGCACGCCGCGGAGGAAGGCTTCGTTGATGGCCTCTGCCGTGTTGGGCGCGATCTCGCCGGCGAGGAAGCTGACCGGCGGCGCGTCGTTGGCGTGGAGCGTCCAGACGATGAGGAAGCCGCGCGTGCTCGGATCGACCGGCGTGCGCAGGGGCGCGGTCATCTTCGGGCAGCGATCGCGCAGCGCGCGGACTGCGTCGGCGGCGGCGCGGCCCGCCTCGGAGCCTTTCTCGCCGGCGAGGAGCGCGTAGGCCTCGCGCAACTTCTGCTGTCCCTCGCCGCAGCCGCCTTCCGACTGCTTGCCGGTGATCAGCGCCGCGCACGCCTGGAGCACCGCTTCGATGTTCCCGGCCGATCGCAGCGCGGAATGCGTCACCCGCCGGGCCGCGGTGCAGCCCCGGTCGAGGAGCCGCGGCTGGCCCAGGTAGACGCCTGCCTTGAAGAGCGGCAGCGCCAGCGCCGAGGCGAGCACCTGGCTGGAGTTGTTGATGATCTCATCCAGGTCGGTAGCGGTGAGCCGCGAGCCCAGCGCATGCTCGCGCTCGCGGCGGCGGATGAGATCGTAGGCGTTCTGATCGCTGTCGATGGGCCCGAGAGGCGCGATCGCCTGCGAGAAATCTTCGTCGAGACCCTTCTCCCAGTCGCGGTCGTGGATCACCACTTTGGGCGGCGCCTCGTGCGCGCAGCTCAGGAGCGCCGCGGACAGAGGGACGATGATGAGGATGAGCTTGGACATGACTTTACCTCCTCCTTGGCAAGCAAAAAAATCATCGGAGTTGCAATCAACGAAGCTCCAGATCGGGCAGCGGCGCGCCGGCAACCGCATCGAGCAGGGGCCCACTCCGCTCGGGACGGTAGACGGGCCAGGCGACTTCGAGCACGGAGCCGATGCGCCGCTGCCACGCCTCGTCGAGCTCGTCGAGAAACTGCTCGGCGCGCGCCACCGCTTCCGCGCGCGCGGCGGGAGCGCGGGCGATACGGCTGGTCGGCTCGAGCCGCAAAGGCGCGCGCCAGAATCCACCCGGCACGCGAAGGGTGGGCACGCCTTCCTTGCGCGCCTGGCCGAGCGGATAGCGGGCGATGACCGGCGGCTCGAGCGCGGTGAGCGGGCGATCGTACTCGGCGCAGACGGCGACCACCGGGCCGCGCCGGGGCACGAGCGCGCCGTCTTCCTGCCGCAGCGAGACGTTGCTGATGAGGATGGTGAGCGCGAACAGCTCCGGCGACCATCCCAGCGCGCACGCCTTGGCGGGCTGGATGCGCAAGGGCAGCGAGAGCGCGGGCGCACCCGGCGAGCTTTCCTGGAGCGAAGGCGAGCCAAGCAGCGACTCGATGCGATCGAGCGCGTCGCGGTCCGCCGGAAAGCGCGTCCTCTGGTAGCGCAACAGAGCGAGGAGCTCCTCGTTGCTCACGCGGCCATCCTCTCGAGAATCGCCTGCACGCGCGCCGCGTCCAGCTGCGCGCGCGACGCCTGCGCTTCGGTGACGGCGAGGAGGCTGCGCAGCGTGTGGAGCAGCACTTCGTCGGGCTCGCCGCCGCGCGCGTCGGTCCCGTCCTCGTCGATACGCCGCGCCGCGAGCACGATCACCGGGCCGAGGAGCATGGGGAACGTGCCGCCCACCATGAGGAAATACGCGTAGCTGATCTCGCGATAGGCGTGCGCCATGGTGGTGGCGAGTACGTCGGCGCTGGTCTGGACGCCCAGCGCGTCGCCGAGAGCGCCCATGCCGAGCGCGCCCAGGAGCGTGCTCATCCCCAGGCCCAGTCCAGGCCCGAGCAGCATCATGGTGAGCGCGAGCGGTCGCACCTGCTTCTGCCAGATCTCCGCCCGGCGCGCCGCGCGGATGCGGCGCGCGTCGGGAGTGTCGTGGCGTTCGAAACGCAGGCTCTGGGCGAACACCCAGGCGAGGAGCGCGATCTGGATCAGGTTGACGAGCAGCAAGAGCGGCGCGCCGCCGTACGTGTCGATCGAGTACTGCCAGAAGCGGGCGAAGATCCCCATGAAGAATCTCCTTCAGGCCGGCAAGCAAAAAACTCCGGACGCGCCGGGTTTTTTGCTGGCGGGTTCGTGCGCACAGCAGTGATGGTTGTCATGCTGACGTTGCTCGCGCCGCTGACCGCGCGAGCGAAGCCGCAGGCGCGCAAGCCGTGGCTGCTCTTTCCGCTCGACGTGCGCCGCTTCGATCACGTCTCCTCGAAGTTCGGGCTGCGCCGCGTGCAGGGGCGACGCAAGCTGCACCGCGGAGTCGATCTGGCGGCGCCGCCCGGCTCCTGGGTGGTGGCGGCGCGAGAGGGGCGCGTCAAGGACACCGGCCGCGCGCGCGCCTGCGGCTGGTACGTGACGGTACAGCACGACAACGGCTGGCGCACCGTCTACTGCCATCTGCGCTTCGATCCCAAGCGGCTGGGCATCGCCACCGGCATGCTGGTGCCGGCGCTGGGAGTGGTGGGCGAGGTGGGCAGCACGGGGCATTCCACCGGCCCGCATCTGCATTTTTCGCTGCTGGATGATCGCGGCCGGCCCCGCGATCCGCTGCTCGCCCTCTACACGCCGGCGGAGACGCTGCGGGTCCTGAAGCAGCTGGGGATGGCGCAATGAAGAAGCTCGCCGCAGCCGCGCTGGGCGCAGTGGGCGCAACGGCCGTCGCGGCCCTGGTTGCTCCGCTCGCGCTTGCGGGAGCGCAGGCGCAGGAAGCCGCGGCTTTCTTTCGCGAGGACCTGCAGCAATACCGCGCCGCTCCTTCCGAGCAGCGCGGCGCGGCGCTGGTGTCGGCGGCCGCCGCCGGCTATGAGGATCGCAGCATCTTCCGCCGGCCGCGCTGGATTCCGCCGCTCAGCCCGCTGGGCCTCTTGCGCGCGCTGGGCCGCAACCTGCGCGGGATTCCCGAGGGCGGCTCGACCATCCCGCAGCAGCTGGCGAAGCTCTACTTGCGCGGCGCGCGGCGCGCCGGTCTCTTCGACAAGCTGCGCGAAGGCCTGTTCGCGACCTGGTTGGTGCGGCAGGCGGAACCGGAGGAGATCGCCGGCCTCTATCTGAATTTGAGCGCCGGCACTGCGATGGGCACCGCGCGCCATCCCGCGGACGGGCTGCACCGCCTCTCGCTCGCGCTCTTCGGCCTGCCGCTGCGGCGGCTCTCGCGCGAGGACCAGCTCATCCTCGGCGCCACGCCGCGCGGCGTGCAGTGGCTGCGGGTCCATCCCGCGCTCTCGGCGACGCGCATCGCCTCGACGCGCGCGTGGCTCATCAAGCAGCGGCTGTGGGATCCGGCGACGCCCTCGTATCTCGACGGCGGCGTCGACTCGACGTCGATGTTCGGCTTCGTCGAGGGCTGGACCGAACGCGTCGCCAGCGACACCCGCGGCGCCGATCTCGACCTGGTGGCGGCGATCGATCGATTCCGCGATGGCCTCTCCGCGGCGCTGCAGGCGGAGTTTCCCGGCACCGCCGTGCGCGCGGCTTTCGCTGCGCTGGGCACGGACGGCGCGGTGCTGGCCCGCTCGGGTGCGGAGGCGGCGCTGATGCCGGTCAACTACGGCTCCATCGCCAAGCTCGAGGCGCTCGATTTCGCGGTGGAGGCCTTCGGCCCGAGTGCGGTTCGCGAGCTGGCGCTGCCGCCCGGCAAATGCGTGCGCTGGACCTGGGCCCGGCGTCCGGCCAGCTATTGTCCCGCGGACGTGGCGCCGCCATCGCATCCGATGGCGCTCGACGAAGCCGTCTCGCGCTCGGTCAATACGCTCACCGCGCGCCACGCGCTGCTCTTGCCATTGCTGTTGTGGCAACGGCGGCCCGACCTCTTGCGCGAGGTGAGCGGGGTGCTCTCCGCGGAGGAACGCGCAGCGCTGGATTCGCCCGCCGATCGCGCGCTGGCGGGCGATCTGTTCGCGCAGGTGGGCGAGGTCGTCGCTCCCGATGACGTCGCGCCCGATCTCTCCTACAGCGCAGCCGGCGTGGCGCTCTTCCGTTTTCTCAAAGCGCGCCGCGAGCGCGCGGGCCTGCCCGCGGAGCGGCTGCCCGATGATCCGACGTCTCTCCTGGGCAACTCCTCGCGCGCGACCGCCGAGCAGATCGGCGGTTATCTCCACCGCAAGCTCTTCGCCAACGACGGCTCCTGCGCGCTGAGCGACACCGGGGCGCTCATCGCCCTGCACCGCGCCGAAGGAACGCTGCGCTGGCTGGCGCAGCGCTGGCCGAAGCTGGTTTTCAGCGGAAAGACGGGCTCCTCGCCGCACGACGACTCGGCCGTGGCCGCGGTAGGAATCTGCCTCGACGCGCGGCCGGTGCTGCTGGTCGCGGCGCTGCGGCCGGTGCAGGGATCTCTGCCTACCGGGCTGCACGGCTCAATGCTCCTGCGCGGGCTCGATGCGTATCTGCGGGAACTCGCGCGGCTGGAACGCCGTCCTACTTCTCTCGTGCTGCCAGCGTGGGCCAGCGAGGAAGAAGCGCCTCTGACACCCGCGCTGGCCGCGGAGGAGAAACGATGATTGGCCGAGGGCGCAATTCCGGGTTCGACGAGCTGGAATCACTCATCTACCGGCTCTTCGCCGAGAAGCAGTTCGCGCTCGCGTTGCTGGCGCTGGTGATGGTGGCGCAGTTGCTTTCGGCTCAGTTCCTCCTCTTGCGCCTCTCGCCGCCGGCGTCGCAAGCCAGCGCTGCGCCCAGCAGCAAGCAACGCCTCGACGTTCGCTGCGCGGAAGGCGCCCCCCGCACGCTCTCGGGCGAGCCGATGAACCGCGAGGCCGCGCGCGGGAAAGTCGTAGTCATGCACCTCGCGGCCCAGGAGGAAGTCTGTCTCGCGGAAGTGACCAGTTCGGGCGCCGCGGAGCTCGTGGTGGGGATGAGTGATGTACAGCCTCTCGCACATTGACGGCGCGATGCCGCCGCGCCTCGTGCGCTCCGTGTGCCTGCAGGCGCTGGCGCTGGCGGGAATTGCCTTTCTCGCCGGGCGGCCCTGGGCTCTGGCGGAGCTCCGGCCCGCGCCGGTGCCAACGCCGCCGCCGCCGCAGAAACAGGAGCGCCGCATCCGGGTCGTGCGACTGCCGCCTCTTCCGCAAGCTCGGCAAGTTGCAGATGCTCCGCATGTTCCGGA
>WNEY01002182.1_pt1 | contig 14287 bp, 16 predicted proteins | sample 5400531 | NCBI WGS metagenome assembly WNEY01 (sample SAMN13153338, study PRJNA577476) | soil metagenome | isolation source: 200 cm saprolite under Douglas fir tree site 1 | place: USA:California | collected 2015-04-18
GCCCTCGACGAGGCGGACCGGGTGCTGCTGATCCGCCAGTACCGGCACCCGGTCGGCGCGCTGCTGTGGGAGATCCCGGCCGGCCTGCGCGACGTGGCGGGAGAGTCGCCGCTGGTGACCGCCGAGCGCGAGCTGCTGGAGGAAACCGGCTACCGCGCGGCCGAGTGGCACGTGCTGGCCGACCACTTCTCCTCGCCGGGGATCATCAGCGAGCGGCTGAGGATATTCCTCGCCCGCGGCCTGACCAGAGTCCCCGAGTCCGAGCGGTCGTATGTGCCCGAGCATGAGGAGGCGCACCTGGTGGTCGCGTGGCTGCCGCTCGATGCGGCGGTAGCCCGGTTTCTGGCCGGTGACCTGCACAATGGCGTGGCTGCGGTCGGTATCTTGGCGGCATATGCCGCCCGGATGGACGGGTTCGCGGCGCTGCGCCGCCCGGACTCGCCCGAGCGCTGATGCGCTGAGCAGCGGCAGCGACTTGCGCACGAAACGGAATCGCCTGGCAACGAGGCCAGGCGGACCGAGCGGACGAGGAAGGACAGGATGCCATGAAGGTCGGCGTTCCCAGTGAAGTCAAGAACCACGAGTACCGGGTCGCGATCACGCCCGCCGGAGTCCACGAGCTCGTCCGCGACGGTCACGAGGTCTACATCCAGCAGGATGCCGGCACCGGCTCATCAATTCCCGACGCGGAGTTCGTGGCCGCTGGCGGCCAGATCCTGCCGACCGCGGATGCTGTATGGCAGACCGGTGACCTGATCCTCAAGGTCAAGGAGCCGGTCGCCGAGGAATACCACCGGATGCGCAAGGACCAGGTGCTGTTCACCTATCTGCACCTGGCCGCATCGCGCGAGTGCACCGATGCGCTGCTGGCCGCGGGAATTACCGCCATCGCCTATGAGACCGTGCAGCTGGCGGACGGCTCGCTGCCGCTGCTCGCCCCGATGTCAGAGGTCGCCGGCCGGATGGCGCCTCAGGTCGGAGCGCATCACCTGCAGCGCGATGGCGGCGGCCGCGGCGTCCTGATGGGCGGCGTCTCCGGCGTCTATGCGGCGAAGGTCGTCGTGCTCGGCGCCGGGGTCTCCGGCATGAGCGCCGCCGCGATCGCCCTCGGCATGCAGGCCGAGGTACTGCTGGTCGACAAGAACATCGCCAGGCTGCGCTCGGCAGACGCCATCTACCAGGGGCACCTCCAGACGGTCGCATCCAACGCCTATGAGATCGAGCGGGCCGTGATCGACGCGGACCTGGTCATCGGCGCCGTGCTGGTGCCGGGCGCCAAGGCGCCCAAGCTGATCTCCAACGAGCTGGTGTCCCGGATGAAGTCCGGCTCCGTGCTGGTGGACATCGCGATCGACCAGGGCGGCTGCTTCGAGGATTCGCGCCCGACCACGCACGCGAACCCGACCTACCGGGTGCACGACTCGGTGTTCTACTGCGTGGCCAACATGCCAGGCGCGGTGCCGCACACCTCCACGTTCGCGCTGACCAACGTGACGCTGCCGTTCGTGGTAGAGATCGCGAACCAGGGCTGGCGCGAGGCGCTGCGGGCTGACCCGTCGTTCGCGCCGGGCCTGAACACCCACGAGGGCATGATTACCTGCCAGCCGGTCGGCGAGGCGCACGGCCTGCCGTGGATGCCGGCATCGGAGGTGCTCAGCTGACCACGGTGGCCGGCGCCATCCGCCGATATCTCGATCACCTGACCATCGAGCGGGGCCTGGCCGCACACACGCTGGAGGCGTACCGCAGGGATCTGCAGCGCTACGCGGCCACGCTGGCCGCCCGGGGCAGGACCGAGGTCGGCGAGGTGACGACGCAGGACGTGGCCGATTACCTGGCCTGGCTGCGCGAGGGTGACGAGGATCACCCGCCGCTCGCCGCGAGCTCAGCCGGGCGCGCGGTGGTGGCGGTGCGCGGGCTGCATGCGTTCGCGGTGGCCGAGGGGCTGGCCGGCGCCGATCCCGCCCGGCTGGTCCGCCCGCCCCCGCCCCCGCGCAGGCTGCCACGGGCGATCTCGGTTCCCGAGGTGGAGCGGCTGCTGGCAGCCTCGGGCGAGGCGATCAGGGCCGCCGAAGGGCCGGCCAGGCTGCGGGACCGCGCCCTGCTCGAGCTCCTTTACGGTACCGGCGCCCGGATCTCGGAGGCGGTCGGGCTGGACGTTGATGACCTGGACCTGGCCGGCCTGCCCGGCGCGCCGACGGTACCCGCCGCGGTGCGGCTGGCCGGCAAGGGCGGCAAGCAGCGGATCGTCCCGGTCGGGAGCTATGCCCGGCACGCGCTCGATGCCTACCTGATCAGGGCGCGCCCGGCGCTGGCCGGCGCGGCACGCCGTGGCTCACCGAGCCCGGCGGTGTTCCTGAACGCGCGCGGCGGCCGGCTCACCCGGCAGGGAGCATGGGGCGCCCTGCGGGCCGCGGCCGCCAGGGCGGGCCTGGCCGAGGTCTCGCCGCATACCCTGCGGCACTCATTTGCCACCCACCTGCTGGACGGCGGCGCCGATGTCCGGGTCGTGCAGGAACTGCTTGGCCACGCCTCGGTCACGACCACCCAGGTGTATACGCTGGTCACCGTCGAGCGGCTGCGCGAGGTGTACGCGGCCGCGCATCCCCGTGCCCTCGGCTAGCCGCCCGGCCTGGCCCGCCGCGCGGTCCCCGGCCCGCCGCCCGGCCTCGCCCGGCGCGCCTGGCCGTGACCAGGGGCTGACCGCAAGCGGAAGAGCCTGGCCGATGCCCGTTTCCTGGTCACCCGGTGAGTCGGCTTGCCGGACGCGGATGCAGGCCCTAGAGTCCGGGTTTCAGCGGACGTTTATCGTAGCGCCGCAGGGGAGGTGCAGCTGTGGCAGCATCCCGAACGTTCGAGGTCAGGCCCGGCGTGCTCGGTCCCACGGGTAGGCCGCTGCCTGTCTTTCCCGACCCTGAGCCGTTGCTGGTGCACGGTCCCGCGCGGGTGGTGGCAGTGTGCAACCAGAAGGGCGGGGTCGGCAAGACGACCACGACCATCAGTCTCGGGGCCGCGCTTGCCGAGCAGGGCCGGCGCGTCCTGCTCGTGGACTTCGACCCGCAGGGCGCCCTGTCCGTGGGGCTGGGCTTCCAGCCGCACGAGCTCGACGCCACCGTCTACAACCTGCTCATGCAGCGCGGGCTGACCGCCAGGGACGTGCTCTTCAAGACCAACGTCGACGGGATGGACCTGCTGCCGAGCAACATCGACCTGTCCGGCGCCGAGGTGCAGCTGGTGCACGAGGTCGGCCGGGAGTTCGTGCTCGGCCGGGTGCTCGAGTCGGTCATCCCCGACTACGACGTGATCATGATCGACTGCCAGCCGTCGCTCGGGCTGCTCACCGTCAACGCGCTTGCCTGCGCGGACGGGGTGATCGTGCCGCTGGAGTGCGAGTATTTCGCGCTGCGGGGGGTTGCCCTGCTGATGGAGACGATCGATAAGGTGGCGAGCAGGCTAAGCCCTAAGCTGGGTATGGACGGGCTGCTGGCCACGATGTACGACTCGCGCACGCTGCATACGCGCGAGGTGCTTGCTGGTGTCGTTAAGGGGTTCGGCGACAAGGTTTACCACACGGTGATCAACCGCACCGTGCGCTTCCCTGACGCCTCGGTAGCGGGAGAGCCCATCACCCGCTTCGACCCGATGTCCGCGGGGGCGAACTCCTACCGGGAGCTCGCCAAGGAGGTGCTAGATCGGTGGCGCCAGGGCGACCCCGCGGTTCCCGCTCACGGCGGGTAAGCCTGCCGGGCGTAGCCGAGCTGCTCCGCCCCGCGGTCCGCGGCCCGGAGGTCGATGACCAGCGCCACGCCAGCGGCAGGGAGAGTCACTCGCAGAAGATCACCGTGTACCTGTCGGGCAGCGAGCTGCTCGACCTGGAGCGAGCCCGCCTGGCGCTGCGCGGCTACGGCATAGCGGTGGACCGCGGCCGGATCGTCCGCGAGGCGCTTGCCGTGCTGCTGGCCGACCTGGAGGCCGACGGGGCGAAGAGCCTGGTGGCCCGGCGGCTGCAGGCGGCGGCGGATCCTGAATGACCGTCATGGCGATCGGCGAGTCGGGTGATGCTTCGCATCCAACCGCGACTGGCGGCTTCGAGGTGCACCTCGACGTGTTCGAGGGCCCGTTCGACCTGCTCCTGGCGCTTATCTCGAAGCACAAGCTGGATATCACCGAGATAGCCCTCTCCAGCGTCACCGACGAGTTCATCAGCTACATCCGGGCCCTGGCCGACGGCTGGGACCTCGATCAGGCCAGCTACTTCCTCGTGGTGGCCGCCACCTTGCTCGACCTGAAGGCGGCCAGGCTGCTGCCTGCGGGCGAAGTAGACGACGAGGAGGATCTGGCCCTGCTGGAGGCCAGGGACCTGCTGTTCGCCCGCCTCCTGCAGTACCGCGCCTACCGGGAGGCGGCGGCGGTGCTGGCCAGCCAGATGACGATCCAGGGGCGCAGGTTCCCGCGGCGGGTCCCGATGGAGCCCCGGTTCGCCGGGCTGCTGCCTGAGGTGCTGCTCGGCCTGGGCCCGGCCGAGTTCGCGGCGATAGCCGCGCGGACGCTGGCGGACAAGCCGCCGCCGGTGGTGTCCACCGCCCATCTGCATGTTCCCCGCACCAGTGTCCGCGAGCAGGTGGCGATACTCGCTGGCCGGCTGGCCGCGCTGCGCCGGGCCACCTTCCGCCAGCTGAGTTCCGACTGTGAGGACACCTACGAAGTCGTGGCCCGATTCCTCGCGCTCCTTGAGCTCTACCGGGACGGGCGCGTCTCGTTCGACCAGCTTGCCCCGCTGGGCGATCTCTACGTAACCTGGGCCGCCGATGGCGCGGAGCACGCTGCCACGGCCGCGCGGGAGGAAGACGACTAACGCCATGCAGAACGCTCACGTCCCGCTTCCTGGCGCAGCCGATGACCTGCCGTCGGGCGGCGGTCAGGCGCCTGCGGGCCAGGAGGCCGGCCCGGCGGGCCCCGGCCTGCGGGCCAACCTCGAGGCGATCATGCTCGTCGCGGATGAGCCAGTCTCCGAGGTGGTCATCGCCCAGGTGCTGGAGCTGCCCACCGGGCAGGTAGCCGCGGCGCTCCGCGAGCTTGCGCTGTCCTACGCCCGCGAGCAGCGCGGCTTCGACCTGCGCGAGGTCGGGGGCGGATGGCGCTACTACACCAGGGAGGAATGCGCGCCGGTGGTGGAGCGCTTCGTCAGCGACGGCCAGGAGGTCCGGCTGACTCAGGCGGCGCTGGAGACTCTCGCCGTCGTCGCCTACCGGCAGCCGGTGAGCCGGGCCAGGGTGTCCGCGGTTCGCGGCGTCAACTGCGACGGAGTCATGCGCACGCTGACGCTTCGCGGCCTGATCGACGAGGCGGGGGCCGATCCGGAGACCGGGGCCGTCCTGTTCCGGACAACGGGATACTTCCTTGAGCGGCTCGGCCTGCCCGGTCTGGAGGACCTGCCCGACCTCGCGCCCTTCCTCCCCGATCACCTAGACGACGAACAGGATGCTGGCCATGAGCACGCGGGACCGTGACAGGCGCGATCGCGGCCATGGGGCCCCGCCGGGTCAGGCGGGCTCGTCGGGCCGGTCAGGCTCGCCGCCCGTCGGCCCGGCCGACGTCGATGACGGTCGCGACTCGCTGGTCGACATTCCCGGCGGCGTCCGGCTGCAGAAGGTGCTGGCCGCCGCGGGAGTAGGCAGCCGGCGGCACTGCGAGGAGATGATCGGCGAGGGCCGGGTCGAGGTCGACGGCGAGGTCGTCCGCAGGTACGGGGCCAGGGTTGACCCGCGTAACCAGGTCATCAGGGTGGACGGCAGGCGCATCCCCGGCCGGGAAGACCTGGTCTACGTGGCCCTGAACAAGCCTGCGGGCGTGCTGACCACCATGTCCGATCCCCGCGGCCGGGCGACCATCGCGGACTTCCTCGGCGATCACGGCGAGCGACTGTTCCATGTCGGCAGGCTCGACTACGACACCGAGGGCCTGATGCTGCTGATGAACGACGGTGACCTGGCTCACCGGCTGGCTCACCCGCGGTACGGGGTGCTCAAGACCTACCTGGCCGATGTGACCGGCCCGCTGCAGCGGGATCTGGGACGCCAGCTGATCACCGGCATCGAGCTGCCGGACGGGGTCGCGAGCGCCGACCGGTTCCGCGTGGTGGAGCGCGCAGGCACGCGGGCGCTGGTGGAGATTACGCTGCATGAGGGGCGCAAGCACATCGTCCGGCGGATGCTCGCCGAGGCCGGCCATCCGGTGAGCCGGCTGGTCCGTACCCAGGTCGGCCCGGTCTCGCTCGGCTCGCTGCGGCCGGGCACCACGCGGAACCTGTCCACCAGGGAGATCGGCGACCTCTACGCCGCGGTGGGCCTGTAAGACACCGGATGCGCAGGCAGGCCGATGGACGACAAGCGGAAGGGGAAGCAGGTGGCAGTCAGGGCAGTGCGCGGCGCGATCCAGGTGGGAGCCAATGACCGGCTGGCCATTCTCGACGGCACATCCGAGCTGGTAGCCGAGGTGATGGGCCGGAACCAGCTGACCCCCGACCATGTGATCAGCGTGATCTTCACCGCCACGCCTGACCTGACCGCGGAGTTTCCCGCGCTGGCGGCACGACGGCTCGGCTTCCAGGAAGTACCGCTGCTGTGCTGCACCGAGATCGACGTGCCGACCGCGATGCCGCGGGTAGTGCGACTGCTGATGCACGTGGACGCCGAGGTGACCAGGTCGGCGGTGCAGCACGTGTACCTTCGCGGCGCGACCGCCCTGCGCGTGGATATCGCGCAGTGAGCGCGGCTGGCTCCGCCCGGCGGGCACCGGCGCCGGCGGCCGTTGTGGTGATCGGAACCGGCCTGATCGGAACGTCGGTGGCTCTTGCCCTGCGCGAGCAGGGCACGTCCGTCTGGCTGGCCGACAGCGATCGCGCCTCGGCCCGGCTGGCTGCCGACATGGGAGCCGGCGCCGTCCTGCCCGACGCCGGCCCGCCGGGCGGCCCGGCCGATATCGTCGTGCTGGCCATGCCGCCCGCCGCCGTGGCGCCTTCGCTGGCTGCCGCTCAGCGGCGCGGCCTGGCCCGCTGCTACACCGACGTGGCCAGCGTCAAGGAGCTGCCGCTGGCCAGGGCCCGCCAGCTGGGCTGCGACCTGGAGACGTTCGTGCCTGGTCATCCGCTCTCCGGGCGGGAGCGTTCGGGCCCGGCGGCGGCCAGGGCCGACCTGTTCCTCGGCCGCACCTGGGCGATCTGCCCGACGAGGGAAGCGGCTCAGGACTGCGTGGCGGCCGTGACCCAGCTGGCCGGGGCCTGCGGCGCGCAGCCCGTCACCATGTCGGCGGCCGAGCATGATCGCTGGGTGGCGCTGGTATCGCATGCGCCGCATCTGGTGGCGGCGTCCATGGCCGCCAGGCTGGAGCACGCGCCGCGCCAGGCGCTGGCGCTGGCCGGGCAGGGCCTGCGTGACGTCACCAGGATCGCCGCCGGCGATGCGGGCCTGTGGGCGCAGATCCTGGCGGCCAATGCCGTGCATGCGCGGGACGTGATCGTGGCCGCCGCCGCCGAGCTCGAGGCCGTGGCCGAGGCTCTGGCGGGAATCGCCGACGGGGACGACGCGTCGAGTAAGCACCTGGCGGACCTGCTGGAGCGAGGGGGAGCGGGAGTTGCCCGGATTCCCGGCAAGCTGGGCAAGCCCGCCCCGGCCTACGCGATCGTCCAGGTGGTCATCGGCGACCGGCCCGGCGAGCTGGCCCGGCTATTCCAGGCGGCGGGCGATGCGGGAATCAACATCGAGGACGTCGGCATCGAGCATTCGCCGGGGCTGCCCGCGGGCGTCGCCGAGCTTTCCGTCCGGCAGGACGCCGCGCAGCCGCTCATCGCGGCGCTAGCGGCCGGAGGGTGGCCGGTTCGCCGGTAACATCACCAGCGTGACTAATTCTGCGGCCAGCAGGCGCGGGTCCGTCGCCGACGGCCAGGACGAGCAGGCTCCGGGCTGCGGACCCGGCTTCGTGGTGGCGGTGGACGGCCCGGCCGGGTCCGGCAAGTCGAGCGCGGCCAGGGGCGTTGCCCGCGCGCTTGGCCTGCGCTACCTGGACACCGGGGCCATGTACCGGGCGCTGACCTGGTGGCTGATCGGCCACGGCATCGACACCGCCAGCCCGGATGCCGTCGTCGAGCACGCCAGCCGCCCGGTGATCGAGGTCGGCACCGACCCGCAGGACCCGGCGATCCGGGTCGACGGCGTCGATGTGGCGGGCCCGATCCGGTCCAGGGCAGTGTCCAACGCGGTCAGCTCAGTCGCAGCTGTCCCGCAGGTGCGCAAGCTCCTGATCGCCATGCAGCGGCAGATCATCGCCAGCGCGGTGGCGGCGGGCAGCGGGATCGTGGCCGAAGGGCGGGATATCGGCAGCGTGGTGGCTCCCGCCGCGGCGGTCAAGGTGTTCCTTACCGCCAGCGAGGAGGCCAGGGCGATGCGGCGGAGTGCCGACCTGGCCGCCGACCCGGCGGCCACGACGGCTCTGACGCTGCGGGAGAACGCGCTGCGGGACCGCCATGATGCGCCGCAGACGGCGATGGCCGCCGACGCGGTCGAGATCGACACGACGGCCCTGCGGCTGGACGAGGTCATCGCAGCGATTGTCAGCCTGGCCCGCGCCAGCCGGGCTGGTGCCGCATGGACGGGCTGACCATGGGGCGCGATGGCGGCGAGCCGACCGGCGCGCCGGAGGCCGGCTACCAGCCGGCGGCCGGCGACCAGCCGGCGGCCCCGGTCCTCGCCGTGGTGGGCAGGCCCAATGTCGGCAAGTCCACGCTGGTGAACAGGATCCTCGGCAGCCGTCAGGCGGTCGTGGAGGGCACTCCCGGCGTGACCCGCGACCGGGTTGCCTACGACGCCACCTGGCGGGGCAGGGCCTTCACCCTGGTCGACACCGGAGGCTGGGAGCCCGCCGTGGAAGGCTCGGCCGTCCTCGCCGCACGGGTGGCCGCGCAGGCGCGGGTCGCCGTGGATGCTGCCGACGCGGTCCTGTTCGTCGTCGATGCCGTGGTGGGCGTGACAGATGCTGACGCGGCTGTCGCCGCCGTGCTGCGCCGGACCCGCAAGCCGGTTGTCGTTGCCGCCAACAAGGTGGACGACGCCGCAGGCGAGCCGGCCGCGCATTCACTGTGGGCGCTCGGGCTCGGCGAGCCGCTCGCGGTGAGCGCACTGCACGGGCGGGGAAGCGGAGATCTCCTCGACGCGATTCTCGCCGCGCTGCCAGCTACCCCGAGCGAGCCGTTTGGCGATGAAGGCGGCCCGCGCCGGGTGGCGCTCATCGGGCGCCCGAACGTGGGGAAGTCGAGCCTGCTGAACAAGCTGGCCGGCCATGAGCGGGTGCTGGTGGACGCCGTAGCGGGAACCACCCGCGATCCGGTGGACGAGCTGATTGACCTCGGCGGCGCCACCTGGCGATTCGTCGACACCGCGGGCATCAGGAGGCGGGTGCTCCAGGCCCAGGGCGCCGACTACTTCGCCGCGCTGCGCACGGAGCGCGCGCTGGAGCGCGCCGAGGTGGCGGTGGTGCTGATCGACGCCAGCGAGCCGCTCGCCGAGCAGGATCTGCGGATTGTCTCCATGGTCATCGAGGCGGGCCGGGCGCTGGTCATCGCCTACAACAAATGGGATCTGGTCGACGAGGATCGCAGGCATTTCCTCGACCGGGAAATCGACCGCCAGCTGCATACCGCACGCTGGGCGCCGCGAGTGAACATCTCGGCCGCAACCGGCTGGCATACCGACCGGCTGGTGCCGGCGCTGGAGCTTGCGCTGGCCGGCTGGGAGACGCGGGTGCAGACGGGACGGCTCAACGTGTGGCTGTCCGCGCTGATCGCGGCGACGCCGCCGCCGGTGCGCGGCGGCAGGCAGCCGAAGATCATGTTCGCGACCCAGGCCGGGATACGCCCGCCGCATTTCGTCCTGTTCACGACCGGCTTCCTGCAGGCCGGGTACCGGAGGTTCATCGAGCGTCGGCTCCGGGAGGAGTTCGGCTTCGACGGCACGCCGGTGCACGTGTCGATGCGGCTGCGGGAGAAGCGATCCGCCTCAGGTGCCAGGGGTGCCCGGCGCGGCTAAGGCACGGCGGGGGAGCCGGGGGCAGCTGCGGAACGCGGGGCGGGCCCGGCTCCGGGGGTGGTTCAGGCCCGCCCCGCAGCTGTGCCGGTCAGCCAATCCGGTTTGGCCGGCTGAGCCAGAACCAGACGATGGTGCCGACCTCGTCCCTGACGTAGCCCCACTGGTCGGCCAGGGTCTGGACCAGGAAGAGCCCGTGCCCCTCGGACACGAACACATCGCTCTTGACCACCGGGATGCTCAGGTGGGAGCCGCCGTCGGCGACCTCGACCCGCAGCCCTCCCGGCATTTCGATGAGCATGAGCGCCACGGTGCCGTCGGCGCCGCGAGAGTCGCTGTGCACAACGGCGTTGGTGACGAGCTCGGAGGTTAATAACACCGCCACATCGGCGAGCGGGTCGGTATCGCCGAGAGCCTTGGCCACGAACGCCCTGGCCTCGCTCACATGCTGGGCGCGGCCGGGGATCGTCAGGCTCCCGATAACCGTGGCGCCTGCCATTAAGGCCAGGTCTTCAGTGGTATGGCCGACCCCGGTAGCCATTGCTCCCATCTCGACTCCCTCCCCAGCCGCCGCCTCATGACGAACGCATCGGTGCGGTCAGCACCCGGCCGTGCCGAGACGGCAGCGCGGGGACCGGGCGCTCGCACTCATGATGGTATGGGAATGCGCGGGGCGCAAGTGCGTGGAGCAAATATTGACCACGAAATCTCAATTGGGATCCCATCTAGCGGTGTTTTCAGGTATGGTGACCCCATAGGCTCCGCAAGCGGACCGTGAGTACCTGCGTCCATACCGGACGCGTCGCGCTTGCCTTTCAGCAGAGAGGGGCGGACGCCCATGTCGATCGGCCCCACAGTCCGGCGACGCCGGCTCGGCAGCGAGTTAAGGCGGCTGCGCGAAGCACGTTCGATCAAGCTGGAAGAAGTCGCTGAGCAGCTGGGCCTCGCAGCCTCCACGCTGTCGCGGATCGAGACGGGCAAGGCGCCCACCAGGACCGCGTACCTGCACGCCATGCTGGACATGTACGGGGTCAGTGATCAGGGGCAGCGGCAGGTGCTCGTCGAGATGGCGCGCGAAGGCCACCGCAAGGGCTGGTGGGCCGCCTGGGAGCGGGTGCTGCCGACCGGATTCGATGTCTACGTCGGGCTGGAGGCCGAGGCATCGTCGCTGCGGGCCTTTGAGTCCCTGGTCGTCCACGGCCTGCTGCAGACCGAGGAGTATGCCCGCTCGGTCATGACCACGGTCCGCAGGAAGCTGGGTGCTGGTGAGATAGAGGCCCTGGTGGCACTGCGGATGCAGCGCCAGGACGCCATCCTGCGGGCCGATCCGCTGGATTTGTGGCTCATCATCGACGAGGCAGTCATTCGCCGGACGATGGGGCCGCCGGATCTGATGCGCCGTCAGCTGCTGCACCTGGCCGAGGCGAGCCTCTGGCCGAATGTGACGCTGCAGGTGCTGCCGTTCTGCAGCGGGCCGCACCCCTCGCTCAACGGCCCGTTTGCCATTGTCGAGTTCCCTGATCGCTTCGACCCTGACGTTGTCTATACCGAAAGCGTGGCCGGCCAGGCCTACCTGGAACGGGAGCGCGATGTGCGGTCCTGTGCCGAGGCATTCGACCTGCTCCGCGCCGCCGCATTGTCTCCCGCTGACTCAACCGAGCTGATCAGCGGGTTGGCTAGCTCCACCAATTACATCGAAGAAAGGAACATGGGATGACTCCCGACCTCAGCTATGCACAGTGGATCAGGAGCCGTGCCTGCAGTGCCGACGGATGCGTGGAGGTGGCGCACCTGGCCGGTGGCATGGTGGCCCTCCGTGACTCCAAGGACACGGGCAAGGCCGCGCACCTGTTCGACCGCGAGGAATGGGTGGCTTTCCTCGCGGGCGCGAAGAACGGCGAGTTCGATCTTCCGGCCAGCTAGGTCTGGCCCGCCATAGGCCGACGCCCTACGGGATCCCCGCCGCCCGGCGGGATCCCGTAGGCCGTCAGTCGCGAGTGGCGATCCGGCGGTGGCCAGCCCGGCGTCGGTGCTCGCGGTCAGGCCGGGCCAGGGCGGCCGAACTCGCCGTCTTGCGCTCCGCCGAGGAACGCGTCCCACTCCGCCTTGGTGAAAACGAGCGCCGGCCCGTGCGGGTACCGGGAGTTCCGCATCGCGATCTGGTCGCCAGGCAGGAACGCGACCTCGACGCAGTTCCCCCCGGTGGGGCCGCTGCGGCGGCTCTTGACCCAGGTGAGGCTGGTCAGCCCTGATGTGTCGGCGCCGTTACTGGTTGTGCTCATAAGGATCCCTCCATCTCCTCGAGCCATGCGCGGATGATCTTCCTCGATTCGGCGGGCGTCGCGCTTTTCGCGCTGAGCTTGTCCAGGGCCTCGGTGTAACGGTCCACATCAGAGCGCTTGTCCAGGTACATGGCACTGGTCAGCTGCTCAAGGTAGACAACATCCGGCAGGTCCGCGGCGGCGAAGTGCAGGATGCTGAAGCTTCCCGGTGCCGTATAGGAGCCGGCCGGGAATGGCGTGATCTGCAGCGTAAAGCCGGGCCGCTCGCTGATGTCGTACAGGTACTGCAACTGCTCCCGCATCAGGCTCACGCTGTCGACCACGCGGCGCAGCGCTACCTCGTCGATGATCGCCCACAGCCGCAGGCCGCCGGAGTCGAACCGGCGCTGGCGCTCCTTGCGCAGATACACCAGCCGCTCGGTTTCCTCAGGGGAGAAGTCACCCAGCGCGAGGACCGCGGCCGCGTAGTCCTCGGTCTGCAGCAGGCCGGGAATGTATTGCGCGTCATAGCTGCGAATGGACTCAGCCGATTCCTCAAGCCCGATGTAGGCCTGGAACCAGGTCGGCAGGACGTCCTGGTAACGGTGCCACCAGCCGGGCTGATTCGCCTGGCTGGCCAGGTACAGAAGCTGCTCGCGCTCGGCGATGTCGGTCAGCCCGTACAAGGTCAGCAGATCAGCGATGTCGACTTCCCGCACGGCGTTCCGGCCCAGCTCGATCCGGCTGATCTTGGACTCGGACCCGCGGATCGCCCTCGCTGCCTCCTGCGCGGTGATCCCCTTTGCCTCCCTCAGCCGGCGGAGCTGAGTGCCGAGGAGGATGCGAAGTACTATCGGCCCGCCTGCCCCATCCGTCATGAGCAACGCTCCCTTCCGCCGCGGCCACACATAGAGGGATCAGCGTGACGCGGCAACAGCCCATCTCACAAGGGGTTCGCGCTTAGCTGTGCCCTTTTCATCTCAAGATTCCCAAAACAATTGCGTCAAGCAGTTGTCCCAGCTCGTCCGTTACTTCATGATATCGCATATGTGATTTCATGCTAGACCGTATTTCCGGAACACCACCACTTGTGTCAAAGCGTAGCCAGTTGATGACGACAGGTAGTCAGGCCTAGACGGGAGGCTGCGGGCAGCCCCAGGGATGCAGGATGCTGAGGGCGCTATGCGCGGTATGGGAGGAGCTCGCCGACATCGACAAGATCATGCCTGGTCCGGCCTGACGCGCCGGATCAGCCTGACTCCTGACTGGCCTGCGCTGCTGTGGCGATCTTGTACAGGGCCCGGACGTTGGCGAGGAATTTGCTGGAGTAGGAGATGCTCGGCGTGTTACCGCCCTGCTGGTAGCCGCCGATCACGCCGATCACCGACCCGTCGCCGGTCTTGGCGTTGATATCGGCCAGGAACGGACCCCCGCTGGTGCCGTCGGTGTAGCCGTCGCAGTCGAACTCGAGCTGGCGGAGCTTGCCATGGTCGTATGAGCTGGCGGGCCCCGCACACGTGATCGGCCGCCTGGTGGCATCGGGGTAGCCGATCACCTGAACCTGGGCCGGCAGCTGGTGACCAGTCCCCAGGACCTCCGTGCCGGTGAATTTCTCGATCCGGCGGCCAGGGCGCCCCACGACGAGGAAGGCGACGTCGTCGTTCGGGTCGCGATCCGATGCCCACCGCTTGTCCACGAACTTAGCGTGCACCTGCCACAGGCCATGCGGGAACTTCCCGCTGTGGTAGCCGGGCGCGAATACGATGTGGCCGGCCGGCCGCAAGCTCCGGCCGGCCATGCAGTGCGCGGCGGTGATCACCAGGTTCTCGCGCGGGCTGTGCACGACGCTAGCGGTGCAGAAGTGCCGGCCAAGGTGGCCATTGGTCTTGACGAAGAGCGCGCCAACCGCTGGGGTTCCCTTGAACGGGGTGCTGTGGCCAGCTGCCGCCT
>WNEY01002183.1_pt1 | contig 14284 bp, 12 predicted proteins | sample 5400531 | NCBI WGS metagenome assembly WNEY01 (sample SAMN13153338, study PRJNA577476) | soil metagenome | isolation source: 200 cm saprolite under Douglas fir tree site 1 | place: USA:California | collected 2015-04-18
TACCGCAGCACCCGCGCGAACCTGAGCGCCACGCCGCCGGGGTAGCGGCGGCTGGCCTGAACGCCGTCAAAGGCGATCTCCGCCACCAGCTCGGGCCGGACCCGCACGACGCCGTACTGCCGGGCAAGATCCTCATCGGAGAGCGGGGCGCGCGGCGGGTCGGCCAGCTCCAGCAGCTTGCTGGTCTGCCAGGCCAGCATCTCGTCGGTCAGCCCCTTGAACGTCTTGCCCAGCATGACCAGGCCGCCGGTTGCCGGGTCGCGGGCGCCGAGGTGCAGGTTGGACAGCGTCCCGCGGCGTCGTCCGTGCCCCCACTCGACCGCCAGCACGACCAGATCCAGGGTGTGCCGCGGCTTTACCTTCATCCATTCGCTGCCACGCCTGCCCGCCGCGTACGGCGCGTCCAGCGACTTCACCACGACCCCCTCGTGGCCGCGGCTGATCGCGTCGCCGAAGAAGGCCTCGGCGGCCTGCTGGTCGGCCGTGACGACCCGCGGGACGAGCAGCGCAGCGGGCGCGATCGCGGCCAGCTGGCCGTACCGCTCGCTGCCCGGCACGTCGATCAGGTCGGTGCCGTTCAGGTGCAGCAGGTCGAACAGGAACGGCATCAGCGGAGTCAGCTCGGCCTGCCTGGCCACGTCGCTGTGGCTCGCCGCCCTGGCCGAGGTGACCTGGAAGGGGCGCGGGCGCCCGTCCGGGTAGAGCGCCACCGCCTCGCCGTCCAGGACCGCGCACTTCACGTCGAGTGACTGCGCCGCCAGGACGATTTCCGGCACGCGCGCGGTGATTTCCTCCAGCGTCCGGGTGAAGACCCGCACCTCGCTGCCCTGCTTGTGCACCTGGATCCGGATGCCGTCGATCTTCCACTCCACCGCGGCGGGCGAGATCCTGCCGAGCGCGGCGGCGATGCTGGCCGCCGGGGATGCCAGCATGGGCCGCACCGGCCTGCCCACCCGCAGCGTGAACGAGCCCAGGGCGGTCGCGGCTTGCTGCGGGTCGGCCGCGCTCAGCGCGGCCTGCGCTACCTCGGGCAGCGATCCGCCCAGCTGATGAGCGCGGCGGACCTGCTGCGCCGGCACGCCGGCCGCCATGGCGACGGCCTCGGTCATGATCCCCTCCAGCGCGCCCTGGCGAAGATCGCCGGCGAGCAGCCTGACCAGGAACTCGCGCTCGGTCTCGGTGGCGCGGCGGAGCAGGCCGGAGAGCAGCTGGCGACGCTCGGCCTGCGAGCCTGGCCCGGCGAGCGCGCCGATCGCATCGAACGCCCCGTCGGTCTCGGCCAGGGTGAGGGTGGGCTCCGCCGCGGGCGGTGACTCCCGCCCGGCCGGGCCGCCGGGGTCCCGCGCGCTGGCCGGGCGCAGCAGGTCCATCAGCGCCGCGTATCCCACGCCGATCTGCCGCTGCGTCAGCTCACCGGACAGGAACGCGACCGCGACGGGCACCTCGGCGGGCGGTACGCTGCCCAGCAGGTCAGCGATCTGGCTGATCTTCGCGCGGCGGCCCGGGGACCCGGCCACCATCGCCGACGTGGACACGAGCGCGTTCAGGAGCACAAGAAGATTGTGCCCGATGCTGACCGCGCGGCCTGGCGCCGCGGTCGTCAGCGGCCTCGCGCTGCGGGGAGGCAGCGGCCTCGCGCTGCGGGCAGCAACGCTCCGCGTCGCGGGCGGCAGTCTGTTATGAGGTCTTGACCGCGATGTCGGCTTGGCGTTAACTCCTCGCCATCGCGTGAATGTGGCGCCGATGTGAGCTTGTTCCTGTAACGTCGTGATAGCTGCAGGTGACCAGCCGGGATGCCGCGGCGCTGAGACGGTCAAGGAGCTGCCGATCCACATGCCATCTCATAGCAGGCAGCCGACGGGAGTTTCCGGCCGCGTCCGCGGTGCCCGCCGGGCCTGGCGCGGATGGCGGCTGAGCCGGCCTTTCTGGGGTGCTCTTGTGGTTATCGCGTCGGGGGCGGAGGTACTGGCGGTCCGTCTCTCTCTGCTGTCCCCCGACCAGGCGGCCAGGGCTACATCGGTCGCGTTCGGTGCCGCGATCGCGGTCGCTCTCGTGCTGTGCGGCCTGCTGCTCTGGTTCCATCCCGTGCAGCGCTCGCTCTACTCCACGGCGGCGATCCTGCTGGCGATCGTCGCCCTGATGACCGCCCATCTCGGCGGATACCTCTTCGGCACGCTGCTGGGCGCCGTCGGCGGCTCGGTGGCCTTTGCGTGGGTACCGGGTCAGCAGCCTGAGCCGCGGGCGCGGCACGGGAGGGCGTCGCGCCCGGACGGGCCAGGGCCAGCGCTTACCCTGATCATCGGCGACTCCGAGGGCGATCTCGCAGCGCCGCGGACCTCCTGGAGCGAGTAGCCGGCCCGGCAGGCGAGCGGCCGGGCCGGGCGGTCAGGACGTGCGGAACTGCGCGTTGGCTTCGGCCGGCTGGCTGCCGTTGGCTTCGGCATGCCGGTCGCCCTGCTCGTCGGTCGCCGCCGGGGCGGCGGGGATGTCTGCCGCCTGGCTCGGTGGCTCATCGGCAAACGGGTCAGGCCGGTTCCGGCGGGCGATGGCGGCCACCGCACCGGCGATGGCGGCGAGCAGGGCGAATCCGACCAGTAGTCTCGGCCAGCGGCGGCGCTTGGACGGCGTGGCGTCCACTCGGTGCGCGGCGGTCACGAGCGCGTCCGAGATTCGCGGCGCGATGCTGTCCCGCACTGCGATGCCAGTCCGCTCGATACGGGGCGCGACCCAGGAGCGGGCCTCGTCCACCCGCGGTGCCGCCCACGCCACTGCGTCCTCCGCGCCGTGCCGGGCAGCGATTCCGGCCTGCTTGGCCATCGGCACCGCCTGCTTGGCGATGGGGACAGCCTGCTTGGCGATGGGAACAGCCCGGTCGGCCACGTCCCGTGCACGCTTACGCACGACTGTCGGCATTGCGCCGACTGAGCGTTTCCTGGTGAGAAGAGACATTTTTACCTCCGATGGTTACTCTCAGCAGGACTAACTTCCCGCTATGCATGGCCTCAACCCCGGATCAGCATGGCTGTCCGCAAGCGCCAGCGGAGCCCTGCCGCCGCCGTATGATGCCCGACCAGCGTCCGCATCGTGCGAGGATTCCTCTATGACGAATACGCTCACCGCAACGCTGCGGACAAACCGCGGGACGGTTCTCGTCCGGCTTTTTCCTGATCATGCACCGAAGACCGTGCGGAACTTCGTTGAGCTCGCGGAAGGCAAGCGCGAGTGGACCGATCCGCGCACCCGGCAGTCAGGCCAGGCCAGGCTCTATGACGGGACGATCTTCCACCGGGTCATCCCGAACTTCATGATCCAGGGCGGCGACCCGCTGGGCACCGGCACCGGCGGGCCAGGCTACAAGTTCGGCGACGAGTTCCATCCCGACCTTGCCTTCGACCGGCCCTACCTGCTGGCGATGGCCAATGCCGGCCCTGGCACCAATGGCTCGCAGTTCTTCATCACCACCGTGCCCACCCCTCACCTCAATCGCAAGCACACCATCTTCGGCGAGGTGGTCGAGGGCAGCGAGATAATCGACGCGATCAGTCATGTACCCACCGGCCGTAGCGACAGGCCGGTGGCCGATGTCGTGCTCGAGTCGGTCGAGATCGGGCGCGATGACGGCGCCGGGGAAGCCGCGGGGTAGTCCCGATGGTCGTTCCCCCTGGTCCCGGCACCGACGCAAGCACGGGCATCCCCACCTGCTTCAGGCATCCCGGTCGCGAGACCTATGTGTCCTGCGTGCGGTGCGGGCGCCCGGCTTGCCCGGACTGCCTGCGCTCTGCCGCGGTCGGCCAGCAGTGCGTCGAGTGCATCCGGCAGGGCAACCGGGCCACCCGGCGCCCGGCAGGCGCCTTCGGCGGCCGGGTAGTCTCCGGCGCGGTCGTCACCTGGACCCTGGTCGCCATTAACGTCGTGGCCTATATTGCCGAGATTGCCTACCCGAAAATCATCACCGACGGCATCATGGTCGGGCAGTTCGGGACCATCGGTGTCGCAGACGGTCAGTGGTACCGGCTCATCACGAGCGCGTTCCTGCACGAGCAGCTGGGCAGCGGGCTCGGGATACTGCACATCGCCTTCAACATGTGGGCGCTGATCTTCATCGGCCCGGGCCTGGAAAAGATGCTGGGCCGGCTCCGGTTTCTTGCCGTATACCTCGTCAGTGCGGTCGGTGGGTCCGTGCTGTACTACCTCATCGCCGCGCCTACCGCTTCCGCGCTCGGCGCGTCGGGAGCCATCTTCGGCCTGTTCGGCGCCTGGTTCGTGCTCTCCAGGCGGCTGCGGATGGACGGCAGGCAGGTCATCATGCTGATCGGCCTCAATCTGGTGATCAGCTTTACCGTCTCCGGCGTCGCCTGGCAGGCCCATCTGGGCGGCCTGATCGCCGGTACCGCCCTCACCGCCGCGTTCGCCTACGCGCCGCGCCGCAACCGGACGCTGGTCCAGGCCGGAGCCACCATAGCCATGCTGGTCATCCTGATCGTCGGGGTCGTGATCCGTGATCACCAGCTGGTGGGGGCGGTGCGCTTCTGAGGCTCCGTGCTTCTGAGGCCCTGTGCTTCTGAGGCCCTGTGCTTCTGCGACCACGCCTTGCGCGCCTCCCGCAGGTTATGCACAGGCGGTGGACGGCCGTGTGGACTGAATCACAGTAATGTGATTCAGTCCCAGCGGATTACCGGCGGGCGTCAGTGCTATCTGGCGGGCGTCAGTGCCATTTAGTGGACAGCGCGACGCCGGAGACGATGAACCCGAAGCCGACCACCAGGTTCCAGGCTCCGAACGCCTGCACGGGCAGGCCCTGATTGCTGATGTAGTAGGTGGATATCCAGGCCAGTCCGAGCAGCAGGCAGCCGAGCATCGCCGGAACCAGCCAGCGCGGGCTTACCTTTGCCTTCGATGACCTGGGCGGCGGAGTGTAGACCGCCTTGCTTCTGACACGGGACTTGGGCACGGTCGTCTCCTGGTCGGTCTGCATGCACCGCCAGCCCGGCGTGCCGACGGTGCGAGGTGCGCGCGGGCAGCGCGCGGCCTGTCTGGCTAAGGCAAGCGTAGTTGCTCGGCCGGGATGGCGCGCTACGCTGCGCCCAGGCGGCGGCTGGCGGCCGGCCTGGCCGGGGCCCTGGCTGCCTGCTGGGGCGGGGTCGTTGACGGGGGCGGGGACGGGGTGGTGGTCGTTGGGCTCGGGCTAGGCGTCGTTGGGGTCGGGCTAGGCGAGCTTGACGCGGCGGCGGCGATGTAGATCGTGACCGTCGAGCCGGCCGGCAGGCTGCCGCCCGTCGGGCTCTGGCTGAACACGTTCCCCGGCGTCGATCCCGACGGCCCCGCGGCCACTATCTGCTTGACCCTGAAGCCGTCCCCGGTCAGGATCTGCACCGCCGTGTCCTTCGGGTCACCGATCACCGACGGGACTGTCACGCCGCCGCCGGAGATGAAGAGAGTCACCGTGCTGCCCTTGGCGGCCTTCGAGCCCGCGTTCGGGCGCTGCCGCACCACCGTGTTGGCCGCGGCAGTCGAGTGCACGGACTTGTCCGCGACCTGGAAGCCCTTCGCCTGCAGGGCGCTCGTGGCCGCGTCAAGGCTCATGCCGACCACATTCGGCACCGCGACGCTGCCCCGGCCCGTCGACACGAATACCCTGACCTGACTGCCCTTCGGCGCCTTGCTGCCGCCTGCCGGACTGGTCTTGATGACCACTCCCTTGGGCACGGTGTCCGAGGTCTGCGAGACAGTGGCGGTGGTGAAGCCCGCCTGCGCGAGCGTCGCCAGCGCCGGGCGCAGCTTCTCGGTGGCGACGCTAGGGACCGCGATGCCGCTGCCGTTGCCGGAGATGTACTGAATGGCGAAGATCCCGCCGGCCAGGGCCAGCAGCGCGATCAGGGCGACGATGAGCCACGGCCATCTGCGGCGCCGGTCGGGGCGATCCCCCGGCCCATCCGGCGGTCCGTAGGAGTAGGCGGGGATCGCGCTGGTCGGACCGGCCAGCTGGGTGGACTGCCCCATCCTGCGGGTGCCGGTGTACATCTCGCCGCGCATCGGCGCCGCCACCGGAGCCCCCGACAGGGCACGCTGGATGTCGTTGCGCATCTCGCCCGCCGACTGATACCGGTGCGCGGGGTCCTTGGCCATCGCCTTCAGCACGATGGAGTCCGCCCAGTCGGGGATCTCGGGGTCCACCTGAGATGGCGGGATCGGCTGCTCCCGCACATGCTGGTAGGCGATCGCGACCGGGGAGTCACCGGTGAACGGCGGCCGGCCGGTGAGCAGCTCGTACAGCAGGCAGCCGGTCGAGTACAGGTCGCTGCGGGCGTCCACCCGCTCGCCCCGCGCCTGCTCCGGCGACAGGTACTGCGCGGTGCCGATGACCTGGGCCGTCTGGGTCATGGTGGCCTGCGTGTCACTGACCGCCCTGGCGATGCCGAAGTCCATCACCTTGACCTCGCCGGTGCGGGTCAGCATCACGTTGCCCGGCTTGATATCGCGGTGCACGATGCCGTTGCGGTGGCTGTAGTCCAGCGCCCGCAGCACGCCGTCGGTGATCTCCGCGGCCCGCTCGGGCAGCAGCCGCCGGTCCTCCCGCAGCAGATCGCGCAGCGTCCGGCCGTCGACGTACTCCATCACGATGTACGGGACCGGGGTGGGGCCGACCATGTCCTCGCCGGTGTCGTAGACAGCCACGATAGACGGGTGGTTGAGCGAGGCGGCGGACTGCGCCTCGCGCCGGAACCTGGCCTGGAACGTCTGGTCTCTGGCCAGGTCGTCTCGCAGCGTCTTCACCGCGACGATGCGGTCGAGACGAATGTCGCGGGCACGGAACACCTCGGCCATGCCGCCGCGTCCGACGATCCCGTCGAGCTCGTAGCGGCCGCCGAGCATCCGCGGCTGGGTCATGTCTCGCACTTACGTTACCGTCCTGCGTCTCGATGGTCCTGGCCGGCCGGAGCGGCGGGAGCTACCAGCCGCTTGCCGTTTAGAATCTGCGGTCCTGAACTTGGTGGTCGCTGCCCTGACCGCCAGCTCGCTGTGCGGGCAGGTGCTCACGGCAGCCCCAGGTAGGCCTTGATGATCTTAACGGCGATGGGCGCGGCGGCATCAGCGCCGAAACCGCCGCCCTGGACTATGACGCCGACGGCTATCTTCGGGTTGGAGGACGGCGCGAAGCAGGTGAAGACCGCGTCGTTGAGCCCCGCGTTGTTGACGCCGTTCTCCGCGGTGCCGGTCTTTCCCGAGATATCGACGCCGGCGACCTGCGGGCTGGCCGTCGCGGCCGCCGTGCCGCCGGGGTTGTGAGTCACCTGGAACATCATCTGCCCAATCTCGCTCGCCACCTGCGGGCTCACCGGCCTGGACAGGGCAGTCGGGCTGGCCGACTGGATATTTCTGAGATCGGGTGCCTGGACGTTCTGGACCAGGTAGGGGGTCATCAGCGTGCCGCCGTTGGCGATGGTCGCGGCGAACATGGCCTCCTGCATTGGCGTCACCTGGTCGTCGAGCTGACCGATCGCCGACAGTGCGCGCAGGGAGGGATCAGGCTCCAGCGGGTACCTGCTGGCCGAGACGGGCATCGGGATCGTCAGATTCGAGTTGTTCAGGCCGAACAGGTCGGCCTGATGATGCAGGGCGGCGGCGCCTACCTTGATGCCGAGATTGCCGAACGCGGTATTGCAGGACACGTAGAAGGCCAGGATGAGCTGCGGATTGCCGTTTCCGCACACCTCGCCCGCGTCGTTGTGCAGCAGGTTGCCGTTCGGCAGTTTCAGCGCGGGCGGCGCGAGTACCGGCGACTGCGGGCTGCGGCTGGCGTTCCCTGACAGCCAGGTCGCACTGGTCACTATCTTGAACGAGGAGCCTGGCGGGTAGGTGGCGTTGATGGCCCGGTTGAGCAGCGGCTGGCTCTTCTCGTGCCGGTACTGGTTGTCGATCTTGACGAGCTTCTTGCCGCTGAACGTGGTATAGGCGTTCGGGTTGAAGGTCGGGTAGGACGCCAGCGCCAGGATCGCGCCGGTACTCGGGTCGATCGCCACGGCAGCGGCCGGCAGGCCGTTGTCCTGCCGGGACTGGGCCTGAAGGGCCTGGTAGGCCGCCTGCTGTGCCTTCGCGCTGATCGTCAGGTAGACGCTGGCGCCCAGCTTGGGCTTCCCCGTGAGCAGGCCGACAAGATTGTGCACGGCCAGCCGCTGATCGGTGCCGGCCAGGTCCTTGTTCTGCGCCGCCTCGATGCCGGTCGCGCCGTAGATCGAGTCATAGCCGGTCACCGGCGCGAACACCTGCGCGAACGGGTAGTAGCGCCGATAGGTGCTCGTGCCCTTCACCAGCCGTGACTCGGCGATCTTGACGCCGCCGCCGGTGTGGTCGCCGGAGGCGACGATCGATCCGCGCTGATACTGGAACTGCTGATTGAAGATCCTGGCGTTCCCCGGCTCCGCGGCCAGGCTGGTGGACTCGAAAGCCTGCACGTAGTTGATGTTGATCAGGAGCAGCGCGAACATGGCCAGGCAGGCCAGCGAGAGGCGGAGCAGCGCGCGGTTCATCCGGCCCGCACCACCTGGGTCATGCCCTCATCCTGGATCGGCTGCGGGGCCGGCCGCCTGGCGGTATCGCTGACCCGCATCAGCAGGGCGATCAGCGCCCAGCTCGCGACCAGTGACGAGCCGCCCTGGGACAGGAACGGCGTGGTAATACCGGTCAGCGGGATCAGCCTGGTCACGCCGCCCACGATGATGAACACCTGCAGTGCGAGCACGAACGACAGGCCGCCGGCGAGCAGCTTGGCGAACGGGTCACGGACCGCGATGGCGGCCCGCAGGCCGCGCTGCACGATCAGGCCGAAGATCAGCAGCATCGCCATCAGCCCGGTCAGGCCGAGCTCCTCGCCGAACGCGGTGATAATGAAGTCGCTCTGCACCAGCGGAACGAAATACGGCTGCCCGTGCCCGAGGCCGGTCCCGAGGATGCCGCCGAAGCCCATCCCCTCCAGGCCCTGGACCAGCTGGTAAGCGGAATTGGCCGCGTTGGTGCCGGCGAACGGGTGCAGCCAGTCAGTGATCCGCTGTCCCACATGGCCGAAGAGCTTGCTGGCCACATAGGAGCCGAACAGGAAGAGGATCATTCCGATCAGCAGCCAGGAGGTCCGCTGCGTGGCGATGTAGATCATCGCCACGAACAGGCCGAAGAACAGGGCGGACTGGCCGATGTCAGTCTCGAAGACCAGGATGAGCAGGCTGGCTGCCCAGGCGATCAGCACCGGGCCGAGGTCGCGTCCGCGCGGCAGGTCAATGCCCAGTACCCGGCGGCCGGCCAGCGCCAGCACGTCCCGCTTGGCGACCAGGTAGCCGGCGAAGAACACCGCGAGCGCCAGCTTGGCGAACTCGCCGGGCTGGATGGAGAACCCGCCGATGCTGAGCCAGACCTTCGCGCCGTTGATGCTGGTGCCGATCACCGCCGGGATGGCGAGCAGCACCAGGCCGAGCGCGCCGAGGGTGTAGGTGTACCGCTGCAGGATCCTGGGCTCTCTGATGACGGCCAGCACCGCCACGAACGCTGCCACCCCGGCCGCGCTCCAGATCACCTGGTAAGCGGTAGTGTGCGTGGTCATCAAGGTCACGGGGTTGCCGGGATTGCCGTGCCGCCCTGACTCCTGCAGCCGGTAGATCATGACCAGGCCAAGGCCGTTCAGCAGCGCGGCGAGCGGCAATATTAGCGGGTCCGCCCACGGCGCGAGCCTGCGCACCGCCAGATGAGCGGCAAAGACAATGACCGCGAAGGTCAGCCCGTAGGTGACCAGGCCGGCGGGCAGCTTGCCGTTCAGGCCCAGGCCCACGTTGGCATAGGCGAACAGCACCACGACCACCGCGAAGCCAAGCATCAGCAGCTCGGTCCGCCGCCTGCCGCGCGGCAACGGGACCCGCTCGGGCGATCCTCGGACCGCGGCGAACACCGATGAGATTGTCACCCGGTGACCCCCTGCAGCGACGAGCAGTAGGCGGGGACGGACGGCTTGGGCCGGTAGGGCGGGATCTTGGTATGCACCACGATCTTGCCCTTCACCCTGACCCGGGTCTTGATCGGCTTCGGCTTTCCCGCCTCCCACTTCGCCACTGCGGCCAGGGCCAGCTTGCACTGGTACCCCTGCCGGATCCGCAGCACGATCCCCTGCGCGTCCGGCAGGCTCCCGGAGGCCGGGCTGATCGTGGCTTCGATCAGGGGGACGTCCGCAGTCGGGACGCCGCTCATCGGGATGCCGGTCCGGCGGTAGACGCTGAACAGGCTGACCCCGGCGACTTGCTCGTGGATGCCGCGGAAGATGGCTACCTGGCCGCTGTCTGCGCCGACATAGTACTGGCTCTGCGAGTACCGCCAGCCTGCGTACCCGCCGCCGGCGATCACGATGATCAGGACGGCCAGGATCGACTTGACCACGGGCAGCCGGCGCCTGGACGATCTTGCCTTGCCCAGGTCGTCATCCTCGTCCTGGTCCGCATCCTCGCCATCTTCGACCTGGCCATGGTCCTGGCCGGGCCCTTGCGGACCTTGCCGGAAGCCGATGGTGTGCTGGGCGGTCCCTCGCGGGCCCTGGGTCAGCAGGTGCGCTCGCCCGGCCGGGGTGTCGGTCCGCAGCAATGGCCGGCCGCCGCCGTTGGACGCGGCACCAGCCAGGACCGAGGTCCTGCTGGGCGCGGCGGGCCCGGTGACCGTGTCGACGACGTCCGCGGTGATGCAGGTGATATTGTCCGGGCCGCCGCCCCGGATGGCGAGCTCGATGAGCTGCAGCACTGCCTCTTCGAGATCGGCGAACTTCATCAGCGTCTTGTGCAAGGTGTCGTCACTGACCACGTCGGACAGCCCGTCGGAGCACAGCAGGTACCTGTCCCCGAGCATGGCCTCGCGGATCGACAGGTCAGGCTCCGCTTCGCTGCTGCCCTGCAGGGCGCGCGTGACCAGGGACCGCTGCGGGTGGACGGCCGCGGCCGCGGGACTCATCCGGCCCTCGTCCACCAGGGACTGGACCAGGGTGTGATCGCGGGTGATCTGGTGCAGCTCGCCGTCACGGAGCAGGTAGGCCCGCGAGTCCCCGATATGGCACATCGCCACCCTGGCCCCCGACCAGAGCATCGCGGTGAGCGTTGTTCCCATGCCCTCGACCGCCGGGTCAGCGACGCTCATCGCGTGCAGCGTGCCACTGGCCGAGGACACCGCGGCGGCGAGCGCATCCAGCATCTCGCCATCGGCCATGTCGTGATCCAGCGGCACTATGGCCGAGATCGCCACGGCGCTGGCGACCTCACCTGCGGCGTGGCCGCCCATGCCGTCCGCGATAGCGAGCAGGTGCGGGCCCGCGTAGGCCGAGTCCTCGTTCCCCTCACGGAGGAGGCCTACGTCTGAGCGGAGCGCGTAGCGGAGTGCAAGTGTCATCTGCGCAGTTCCAGAACGGTCTTGCCGATACGGATCGGCACGCCGACGGGCACCGGGGTCGGCTGAGTCACCTTCTGGCGGTCAAGATAGGTGCCGTTGGTAGATCCAAGGTCCTCGACAATCCACTGACCATCCTGCGGGAACAGCCGGGCATGCCGGGTCGAAGCGTAATCGTCGTCGAGCACGAGCGTGGCGTCATTCGCCCGGCCGATGGTTATCTGCTGATCCGCGAGGCCCACGCGGGTACCGGCCAGGCCGCCGGCCGTCACCAGGAGCTGCTGCGGAGCCGCGCGGCCGCTCCTGGCCAGCTTGGGCGGCCGCGATGGCTGGGGCGGCCTGGCGCGCTGCTTGGCCTTGCGGCCCTGCGACCGCAGCGGGGACGACGTGCCGAACAGGTCGGTGCGCACCACGCCGACCGCGGCAATGACAAATAGCCACAGGACAGCAAGGAACGCGAGCCTGATGAGTGTGAGGGTGAGCGCATTCATCGGGTCAAGTTTCCTCGGGTGACCTTGCTGCCCTGAAGGTAGTCAGTGTGATGCCGTCCGGCCGACGGCGTTGTCCGTGCGGGTACATCGGTGCGTTGTCAGTGAATGCCATCCCTGCGGAACACGAGAGTCGTACGGCCGAGGGTAACGCGGGTTCCGTCGGTCAGCGATACGCGCCGGACTGGCTGCCCGTTGACGAAGGTCCCGTTCGTGGAGCCGAGATCCACCAGGACCACCTCGCCGTCCTCCACCCGCAGCTCGGCGTGATGGCGGGACACGCCGGGGTCGACCAGGCGCAGGTCGCAATCGGTGCCGCGGCCCAGGATGGTGAGCGGCGCGCCGAGCTCGAAGGTGCGCTGGGTGCTGCCGTCCGGCCCCGGCTCCGGCCCGGAGACCAGCAGCCTCGGCGTGCCCGTGAAGCTGCCGGCCGGGTGCGGAAGATCACTTGCGGGCCTGCGTATCTCGCCGTCCTCGACGGTGGTGCCGCGGATGACGCCAGAACGCACCCGGAACGTGCCCGTCGTGAGCTCATGCACTCCCTCAAACCGCATCCGCACCGGGCCGACGAACGAGTAGCCCTGCTCTCGCGCGTGCTCGCGGGCGAGGGTGGCCAGCTCGATGCCGAGGCTATCGGCAAGATCCGCGAGCCGCTCGCGGTCAGTCTCGGCCAGCTCCACCACGAAATCGTTGGGGACCAGCGTCCGGCCCTGGGCGACGATGGCTGCGCGGTCGTCCATCTCACGCTGCACCGCGCTGGCTATCTCCACCGGCTGCAGCTCGGACTTGAACGCCCGAGCGAAGGCACCCTCGACCATCCCCTCGAGCCTGTGCTCGAAGCGCTGCAGAACTCCCACCGAGGTACCTCCTCTCCCTGCTCGCTCTCCCTGCTCGCATCCGATGGTATCGGCGACTTGGGGCAGCTTGAGGACGTGCTAACCTGACTGCTGCCCAGGGCGGGTGGCGGAACGGCAGACGCGCACGGTTCAGGTCCGTGTGTCCGAAAGGACGTGAGGGTTCAAATCCCTCCTCGCCCACCGATGCCGCTGGCCTGCAGCTTAAGCCGCCGCAGGCAGCGCTGTCACCGGTCCGCGGCAAGGTCAGGCTCAGTTCCGCCCGCCTGGGCGGACCCAGGGGCCGAGCAGCGCGTACGCGGCATCGGTTTCGCGCGGTGGGCTCAGTGCTGCAGGGGGCACGGCTCGCGTACGCCGTGCTGAGCGCATCTGGCCGCGGTGATCCCCAGCCTGTCCTCGGTCGCGAAGACGTCCCGCGCGATCACGCCCATCCGGCTGGTGAGATCGCTGACGTCGGCGTCGCCGGCCGCCGCGTGAAAGACACCGAGAAGGCTGGCCCGGGCATCGGGTCCCACGTCCACGACGACCACGGCGTCGGTCACCGTGCCGTAGGTGACATCGATGCCCCGCTGCGAGCGGCCGATCTCCTCGATGATGGCCCGGACGTGCCGCCCGGTCACCTCCACCTGGCCCAGATCGGAGTACCCGCCGCCGCGGGCAGCGTGATGGAGGTCGGTCCGGCCCGTGCCAGGGACCAGCAGCCCCGCCGCAGGCTCGGTGACCGCGATGCCGAGCGGGGTCAGCAGCAGGCGGTCAGGGCTCTCTGGCTCGCCCTGCATCGAGACGTACAGGACGAGGTTGCCGTCTTGCCAGTGGCTCTGCATCAGGCTGCCTCCTTCACTCGGCGAGTCGCCCGGCTGAGCTGCGCCCACCTTTCATAGCAGACCTACCCGCCGGGGCGCGGCGTGCCGGGCCCGCTGGCGGTGATCCGGAGCCCGGCCAGCCGCCCGCTGGCACCATGGTCGGGTGGTCGGGGCAGGAGAGCCTGTCCAGGCGCCTGACGGGCGTCCGGCCCTGACCTCGCACCCATGATCGCGGTGGATTTTGCCGGTCAGCACGTCAAAATCCTCCGCGTACATGGATGAGCCGGCGGAAGGGACTGGCCGGTGTCCTGGTGACGGCTGCCCGCCGGACCAGGCAGAATCGATGATGTGCCAGAACTTCCCGAGGTGGAGGCCCTTGCCGCGGACTTGCGCGAGCGCGCGGCCGGGCAGGTGATCGACCGTGCCGACGTCACGGAGTTCTCCGTCCTGAAGACCTACGACCCGCCGTTGAGCGCGCTGCGCGGCCGCGTAATCACCGGAGCCAGCCGGTACGGCAAGTTCCTTGACCTGGTGACCGGCGCGCCGGCGGGCGGCAGGCCAGCGGACGGCGGGCCAGCGGGCGGCGGGCCAGCGGGCGGCGGGCCAGCGGGCGGCGGGCCAGCGGGCGGCGGGCCAGCGGGCGGCGGGCCAGCGGGCGGGCCGGCGGACGGCGGGCCGGTACATCTGGTCGTGCACCTGGCGCGGGCCGGCTGGCTGCGCTGGCGGGATTCGC
>WNEY01002186.1_pt1 | contig 14274 bp, 17 predicted proteins | sample 5400531 | NCBI WGS metagenome assembly WNEY01 (sample SAMN13153338, study PRJNA577476) | soil metagenome | isolation source: 200 cm saprolite under Douglas fir tree site 1 | place: USA:California | collected 2015-04-18
CCCGCACCGCGATCTTCGTGTTCTTCGTGTGCAGCACCTTCGTGATCGCCGCCGTCAGCGTCGTCTTGCCGTGATCGATGTGCCCGATCGTCCCGATGTTCACGTGCGGCTTCGTCCGCTCGTACTTCGCCTTCGCCATCCCTAGCCTCCGTTGACCACGGCAATCCTCTCGAGGGCGATGGAGCCCATGTCCGGGATTGAACCGGAGACCTCGTCCTTACCAAGGACGCGCTCTGCCGACTGAGCTACATGGGCGTGACCATTCCCAACCGCATACGTGGAGCGGGAAACGGGATTCGAACCCGCGACCCCCAGCTTGGAAGGCTGGCGCTCTACCGCTGAGCTATTCCCGCCCATGTGAAAATCGCCTCGCGCGCAAGTGGTGGGGAGGGGAGGATTTGAACCCCCGAAGGCGTACGCCAGCAGATTTACAGTCTGCCCCCTTTGGCCACTTGGGTACCTCCCCGAACCTACCGGCATGTATCCAGGGAACTCCTTGGAAAAAGGGCACTGTTGGCTGGCGCTGGCGGGAGGATTTGAACCCCCGACCCACTGCTTACAAGGCAGTTGCTCTTCCCCTGAGCTACGCCAGCACAGACAAAACTTCACTTTACTTTTCGGTTTTTACTAAGTCAAGGAGTTTCCGCCTGCCGCTTCGCTGGCGGACCACTTCGTAGCACAGGGCGGCGCCCGCAGCGGACACGTTGAGGGACCCGACCCGGCCCAGCATCGGTACGGTCAACAGGACGTCGCACGTTCGCGCGATGAGGGGTCGCAGGCCACCCCCCTCACTCCCGAGAACCAGGCAGAGGGGCCCGGTGAGGTCGGCATCCCAGGGGGCGACACCGCCGGTCGCCGCGGCGCCATGGATCCAAACGCCCGATTGCTTGAGCCTTTCGAGCGCTGCCGCCAGGTTCGTCTCACGCGCGACCCTGACCGAGTCGGCAGCGCCCATCGCGGTCCTGGCCGCGGCGCTCGTGACGCCCACCTGATGGTGCTTGGGAACGATGACCCCATGGACCCCGAACACGTCAGCCGTGCGGAGCACGGCGCCGAGGTTCCGCGGGTCCTGGACCTGGTCGAGGGCCAGAAAGAAGGCCGGCTCAGTGCGCTCGACCGGGATCTCGAGCAGATCGTCCAGATCCGCGTACTCGGCGGCGGCGACTCGCGCCACTACGCCCTGATGATGGGGCGACCCGGCGATCGCGGTGAGCTGGTCACGGGTCCGATAGGAGATCTTGACGCCGGCCCCGCGCGCCAGCGCCACGACCTGGGCGAGCGGGCCGGTGGCTCCAGCCAGGACGGCGATCTCGTCGGTCTTCCGCCCACCGCCTTTGAGGAGCGCGAGCACGGGATTTCGTCCGAAGAGGACGTCGCTCAACGGCGCGGCGTCAATCGCGGGCCGGCCGCCGTGTCTTCGACCGACCATCCGAGCTTGCCGATCGCGTCACGCAGCTCGTCGGAGCGACGCCAGTCACGCCGCTTGCGCGCTTCGCCACGCTCGCTCAGCAGGCTCTCGACCTCAGGCGGCGGGCCCGCAATGGTCACGCCGCGGGCGAAAAGGCCGAGCGCACCGCCCAGACGTCTGAGCTCTGCGACCCCGGCCACGAGCGCCCGCTGGTGATCGGGCGTCTCCGCCCGCTCCAGATGTTCGTAGAGCGCGCGCGCGAGGTCGAAGAGCGCGCCGAGCGCTTGCGGGGTATTGAAGTCGTCGTCCATCGCCGCGTCGAAGCGGGCGCTGAAGCTGCGTAAGTCCTCCGGGACGGGCCCGGGGGGAGGGACGTAGCGCGCGGCCTCGCGGAAGAGGCGGGCGAAGCGCTCGAGCGCGCGGCCAGCCTCGTTCAGTCGCTCCTCCGAGAACTCCACCGGGTGCCGGTAATGGGTGCCGAGGAGCCAGAGGCGTAGCGCGTCCGGATCGTGCCGCTTCACCATCTCGCGGATGAGCAGGGTGTTGCCGAGCGACTTCGACATCTTCTCGGCGCCCAGGTTCACGAACCCGTTGTGGATCCAGTACCGCGCAAACGTCTTGCCGGTGGCCGCCTCCGACTGGGCGATCTCGCACTCGTGGTGGGGGAAGATCAGATCCTCGCCACCCCCGTGGATGTCGAACGTCGGGCCGAGGTACTCCATGGCCATGGCCGAGCACTCGATGTGCCAGCCCGGCCGGCCGTCACCCCACGGGCTCGGCCACGACGGCTCGCCGGGCTTGGTCGCCTTCCACAGCGCGAAGTCACGCGAGTCGCGCTTGCGCTCGTCCACCTCGACGCGGGCGCCGGCCAGCAGCTCTTCCAGGTTCTTACCGGAGAGACGGCCGTAGGCCGGAAAGCGGCGGATCTCGAAATATACGTCGCCGTCGACCACGTAGGCGACACCGGCGGCGATCAACTGCTCGATCAGCGTAATCATCTGCGGGATGTGGCCGGTGGCCCTGGGCTCCTCGTCCGCCCGCAAGACGCCGATCGCATCCATATCCCGGTAGAACTCCGCAATGTAGCGCTCCGAGACCTCGCGCGCGCTGGCGCCTTCCGCGCTGGCGCGCTTGATGATCTTGTCGTCGATGTCGGTGAAGTTCTTGACGAACGTCACGCGATACCCCTTGAAGGCCAGGTAGCGGCGGATCACGTCGAAGACGATGGCGCTGCGCGCGTGCCCGATGTGGGAGAGGTCATACACCGTGACGCCGCAGACGTACATCCGCACCTCGCCAGGCGCGAGCGGGACGAGCTCCTCCTCCTTGCGGGTGAGCGTGTTGTGGACGCGGAGGCTCATGCGACGTCCACGCCCACGACGGCCATGGCGGCGATACCTTCCTGGCGACCGACCAGGCCCAGGCCCTCCGGGTTCTTCGCCTTCACGCTCACAGCGTCCCGGCCCAGGCCGAGCGTGTCGGCCAGGCGCTTGGCCATCTCGTCGAGGTGGGGCTGGAGACGGGGAGCCTGGGCCAGGACGGTCGCGTCCACGTTCAGGAGGCGCCCGCCGCGTGACCGCACCAGATCCATCACCTCTCCGAGCAGCATCAGGCTTGAGATGGAGCGATAGCGGGGATCGGTGTCGGGAAAATGCCGGCCGAGGTCGCCGAGGGCGAGGGCGCCCAGGAGGGCCTCGCCGACGGCGTGAGAGAGGACGTCGGCGTCGGAGTGGCCGTCCAGTCCGACCTCGGACTCGAGCGTCACGCCACCCAGGACGAGGGGTCGGCCGCGCCGCAGGGGATGGAGGTCGAAGCCGAGGCCGACTCGGGTCACGAACGGACGCGAGCCCGCGCGCGCCGGAGATCCGCCGGTGTCGTGATCTTCACGTTCTCGGCGAGGCCGGGCACCACGCGCACGTCCTGGCCGAGCCGCTCGACCAGCATCGCGTCGTCGGTGCCGGTGACGCCGTCGCGACGGGCCTTGTCGTGCGCTTTGCGCAGGAGATCGGCGTGGAAGGCCTGCGGCGTCTGCACGGCAACCAGCTCCGACCGGTCGAGCGTGCCGGTGACCAGCTCACCGCTCACGCGCTTCACGGTCTCCGCGATGGGCAGGGCGCAGATGGCGGCGCCCGTGGCGCGGGCGGCGACGAGGACGGCGTCGATCAAGGCGGGCGTGATGAATGGCCGCACCGCGTCGTGGACGACGACCAGCTTCGTGGCGGCGGACACCGCGGCGAGACCGCGGCTCACCGACTCCTGACGGGTGGCCCCGCCGACGACGACGGCGAGCGGCGCCCCGCGCAGCCGGCCCAGGACCCGGCGGGTTTGCTCGACGTGAGACGCCGGGGCCGCGACCACGATGCCGTTGACCCGCGGATGCCGCGCGAAGTGTCGGACGGTGGCGAGGAGGATGGGCGCGCCGGCCAGGGCCAGGAACTGCTTCGGAGTTCTCCGGCCGAGGCGCGTGCCGACACCACCGGCCGGGATGACCACGGCCACGTCACGCACCGCGCGGCCCCGAGCCGTCTTCGTCGCGCAGGCGCGTGAAGATCATGCGGCCCGCCGTCGTCTGGAGCACGCTGGTGACGATGACGTCGGTGGCCTGGCCGAGATAGCGCCGACCGTGGTCGACGACCACCATGGTGCCGTCGTCGAGGTAGGCGACGCCCTGCCCGGCCTCCTTGCCCTCGCGCACCACCTGCACCCGCATCGCCTCGCCGGGCAACACGACCGGCTTGAGCGCGTTGGCCAGCTCGTTGACGTTGAGCACGGGGACGCCGCTGAGCTCCGCCATCTTGTTGAGGTTGTAATCGTTGGTGAGCACCTTGGCGCCCAGCGTCTTGCCGAGCTCGATCAGCTTGCGGTCGACGTCTCGCACGTGCGAAAAATCGGCGTCGGTGATCTCGACCTTGACCTTGGGACTCCGCTGCAGCCGCTGGAGCACGTCGAACCCACGCTTGCCGCGGTTGCGGCGGAGCGTGTCCGCCGAGTCGGCGATCTGTTGCAGCTCACCCAGGACGAACTGCGGCACGATCAGCGTCCCATCGATGAAGCCGGCCTCGCAGACGTCGGTGATGCGCCCGTCGATGATCACCGACGTGTCGAGAATCTTCGCGAACTCGCCCCTTCGGCCGCCGGGGAAGAGGACGGCCGACACCGGCTCGAGATCGGCCCGCCGGCGCAGAGCGGTGGCGGCGCCGAGGTAGGCGCCGAGCAACGCGGGTAATCCAACGCCGGCCATGCCGGCGTTGGGCACGAGCGAGGCGACGGCGGTGCCGACGGCGAGGCCGGCGATGATTCCGAAGAATCCGCCGACGGTGCCCCAGAAAAGGCGCTCCACGGGCACCCCGACGGCGCGCGTCTCCAGCCATACCGCGACACCGCCGAGCACGGCACCGCCGGCGGCCCCGGCGCTGGTGGGCACTTCGAGGGCGGGCGCCAGCTCGACGCCCGCCCAGGCCGAGAGGGCCACGACCATGGCCCGAACGAGAACGACGGTGCGAAATTTCATGAGAGAAGCACGTCCAGTGCGTCGTGGACGGTCGCCACGCCATGCGTTTCCAGAGGCAGGCGGGGAGCGTCGAGCAGGTTGCTCTTCGGCACGACGGCCTGGGTGAAGCCGAGCTGCTTCGCCTCGTGCAACCGGGTCTCGAGCCCGGTGACCGCGCGCACCTCACCGGTCAGACCCACCTCGCCGAGAACGACGACCTCGCCTCGGACCGGACGGTCCATGTAGCTCGACGCCGCCGCGACCAGGACACCGAGATCGGCCGCCGGCTCCACGACGCGGCCGCCGCCGGCGACGTTGACGAAGACGTCCTGGCTGGCCAGCGGCACGCCCGCGCGCTTCTCGAGGACCGCGAGGAGCAGGCAGACGCGGTTGTAGTCGGCGCCGAGCACCGTACGGCGGGGCGTGCCGAACGACGCGGGGACGACCAGCGCCTGCAGCTCGAGCAGCAACGGGCGCGTGCCCTCCAGGCTGGCGACGATGACCGAGCCGGGAACGTCCTTGGGGCGCTCGGCCAGGAAGAAGCCGGAGGGGTTCTTGACCTCGACCAGGCCGCGCTCGGCCATCTGGAAGACGCCAATCTCGTTGGTGGAGCCGAAGCGGTTCTTCACGGCGCGCAGGACGCGATAGGCGTGATGATGCTCGCCCTCGAAGTAGAGGACGGTATCGACGAGGTGCTCGAGCACCCGAGGCCCGGCCAGCGCGCCCTCCTTGGTGACATGCCCGACCAGGAACGTCGCGATGCCCCGCCCCTTGGCGATCGTCATGAGGCGTCCCCCGCACTCGCGGACCTGGGCCACGCTCCCCGGCGCAGACTCCAGCGCGGGCAGGAACACCGTCTGGATCGAGTCGATGACCAGGATCTGGGGCTTCACGGTGTCGAGCTCGGCCTCCACGGCGACGAGATCGGTCTCCGTCCACAAGAGGAGCCCGTCGCCCGCGATGCCGAGGCGATCGGCGCGCAGCTTCACCTGGGCCGCCGATTCCTCCGCCGACACGTAGAGCACGGGCGGCGCCGCCGTGGCCAGCGCGCGGGCGGCCTGGAGCAACAGCGTGCTCTTGCCCGCCCCCGGCTCGCCGCCGATGAGGACGAGCGAGCCCGGCACGACGCCACCGCCGAGCACGCGGTCCAGCTCGCCGATGCCGGTGCGAAGCCGGTCCGTGCGCTCCATCGTGATATCGCTGAGCGCGCGCGGCCGGCTCTGCGACAGCGCGCTCCGCCGGGCGCCGGGCGTGGGCGACGCCCGCTCCTCCACCAGCGCGATCAAATCACCGGTCGTCCGCCTGCAGTCCGGGCACGTGCCCGGCTTCGGGCTCGCGAACCCGCACTGCTGGCAGCGGTAGACGCTGCGGTCGCGGGCCATCACCTCTTCTCCGGCGACGCGGACGGCTCGTCCTTGCCCTGGCGCTTGTCGTTCTGCTCGCCCAGGCGCCGGAGGAAGAATTTCAAGATGGTGCTGCGCTGGGCGCCGTCGAGGATGGCGACCAGCCGCTCGTACACGGTTGGATCGGCGATGAGGGCGCCCAGCGTGCCCTCGCCCTCGTTGATCTTCGTCGTGATCTCTTTCAGGTTGGCCACCGTCACCCGCAGATCGTCCACGGCGCCCCGGAGACCGCCGTCGGTCGATTCGTCCTTCACCAGGCTGCCCAGCGTCCCCCGTCCGCCCGCGACCCGATCCGAGACCTCGCGCAGGTTGCGGCTGACGACCCGCAGGTCCTCGAGCACCTGCTTGTATTTCGGATCGAAGAGAAGACCGGGCAGGAGCCCATCCTCAGCGCTCGGCGTCTCCGCCGCCCGCCCGACGCGTTCCATGACCGCCACCAGCTTCCGGGCCGCCTCGGTCGAGCGGGGCGACGTGAGCACGCCGACCGCGCCCTCGCCTTGCTCCACGCGGTCGAGCACCTTTTGAGTGCTCGCGATGAGCTCATTCAGCTTGCGCAACGCCACCGGCTCCTCGTACAGCAGCGCATGGGCCCAGCCGCGACCCGTCCGGGCCTCGCTCACCGCCCGCTCGAGCTCCGCGGTCACCCGGCGGGCCGACCCGGTCGACGCCGAGATATCGTCCATGATCTTCGACTCGTTGAACGACTGCGCCATCTTCCCGAGATTCTCGGTGAGGGCGGCGACGTTCTTCACCGTCTCCGTCCCCCGGGTCAACACCTGGCCGATGTCCACGGGATCGCGGGCGGCGAGGACGTCGCCGGCGGCGACGACCGGGGCGTCGGCGGTGCCGACGGTGATCTCGATGATCTTGTCGCCGAGCAACCCCTGGGTGTCGATGCGGGCCACCGAGTTCTTGCGGATCCGGTCGCTGAACTGCCGCGAGATGTTGAGGTCCACGCGGACCTTTCCGCCAGGCTGGGAAGGCAACCGTACGGCCGACACCCGGCCGATCTGCACGCCGGCGAGGCGCACGGTAGCGCCGTCGGCGAGTCCGCCGACTTCCGTGAAATCGGCGTGGATCATGTAACGCGCCTCGAACAGACGGGCGCGGGCACCGAGCGCGTAGATCATGCCCAGGAACGCGGCGAGCGCGACGAGAACGAAGAGGCCGACCCGAAACTGTGCGACGAGTCGGCCACTTTCAGACACGGTGCGACGTCGCCTCGCCGGTCAGGAACGCGCGGACGGCCGGCTCGTCGCTGTCGAGCACGGCGTCGCGCGGACCGAGCGCCGCGAATCGGCCGTCGATGAGGACGGCCACACGGGTGGCCACTCCCCGCGCCAGCTCGAGGTCATGAGTCACCACGATGGAAGTGTCGCATACCCCTGCCTGCACTTCCGAGATGAGATCGGCGACCAGCCGGGCGTTGGTGGGATCGAGGCCGGCCGTCGGCTCGTCGTAGAGCATGATCTCAGGCTCGACCATCAGCGCCCGGGCGATCCCCACGCGCTTGCGCATGCCGCCCGAGAGCTCGGCCGGCAGGAGCGGCAGCACGTCTTTCGTGAGGCCGACGCGCGAGAGCGCCTCCACCACCCGGTCGCGGATCTCTTCCTCGGAGAGCCGGGTGTGCTCGCGTGGCGCATAGGCCACGTTCTCGAAGACGCTCAGCGAGTCGAACAGCGCGGCGCCCTGGAAGACGAAGCCCATGCGACGGCGGATCGGCAGCAGCTCCTCCTCGCTCAGGGCCTCGATGTTCTGGCCGAAGACCTTGACCTGGCCCCGGTCCGGCTGGATGAGGCCGGCGATATGGCGCAGAAGCACGGTCTTGCCGGAGCCGCTGCCACCCATGACGACGAGCGTCTCGCCTTTGCGGGCCTCGAACGACAGTCCGCGAAGCACTTCGGTGCCGTCGAAGCGCTTCCAGAGCTCGACGACCTCGACGATGGCGGTCATGCAGCTTGGGCGGCCATCACCAGAACAGGATGAGGAACAGCTTGGTGAGGAAGAAGTCGGAGATGATCACGCCCATGGTGACGTGCACGACGGTGGCCGTCGTCGCGCGCCCGAGCCCTTCCGTGCCGCCTTCGGTGCTCAGACCGTTGTAGCACCCGATCATCGTGACGATGGCGCCGAAGAAGAAGCTCTTGCCCACGCCCATGAGGAAGTCGCGCGGCACCACCCAGTAGGTCGTCACGTTCCAGTAGGTGTACATGTCAGCGCCGCGCTCGAGATACATGATGAGCATGCCCCCGAGCACACCGACCGCGTCGGACAGCACGGTGAGGAGCGGAAACACCACGATGGCGGCCAGGAGACGGGGCACGATGAGACGCTTGACGTAATTGACGCCGAGCGTTCGGAGAGCGTCGATCTGCTCGGTGACCTTCATGGAGCCGAGCTCGGCGGTGATACCGGAGGCCACCTTGCCCCCGACGAGGATGGCCGTGAGCACGGGCCCCAGCTCGCGGAGGATCGCCAGCGCGCTGAGCGGCCCGACGTAGGCCTCGGCGCCGAACCGCGCCATGTTCACCGCGCTCTGCAGCGCGAACACCATGCCGGTGAAGACGGCGGCGATGAGAGCCACGCCCAGCGAGCGCACGCCCATCACGTCGATCTCGTGGAGCACGTGCTGCACGTACGAGGGCGGCAGGGCGAGATTCCTGAGCACCTGGCCGCCCAGGATGCTGAGGCCGCCGTACCACATCACCGTGCGTCGCAGATACGCGTCCATCCGTCACTCCGTGGCGAGCGACTGGACGAGCCGCGCGAAGTCGTCGCGGCCGGTCGCGAAGGCGGCCGGCTCCGCGGCGTAGATCAGGTCGTACACGCAGCGCCCGTCGCTCACGACGAACGTCTCGATCCTCATTCGCGAGCCGGCGCTGCCGTTGGCCGCCTCCATGACGCTGTGGGCGGCCGGCCGGCCGTTGACCGTCGTTTCACCTTGCTCGACGGTCGTTCGCTGTGGCAGCCCGTGGAGCAGGCGGCGCTCCAGGAACGAGAGTGGCCGCCGCGCCCGGCGAGCGTCACAGTCGGCGTTGACGAGGATACCGGCCCGGCCAGAGGCGTCGCGTAACTCGAGGTCACCGCTGCCCTCCGAGATCATGGTCCATCCTGGGCCGGGCACCGTCACCCGATAGCCCTTCTCCGAGTGAAAGACGCCGGCGTCGAGGCGATGGCCAGCGCAGCCCGCGACGAGCGTCGCCGCCACCATCGTCAGGAAGGGCAGGCGCCCCTGCCGCACGCGATCACGGGCCAGGCGTCGCGCGCGCCTGGTGTCGTCGGGCCAGTTCCTCGAGCACGTCGTGAACGGCGATGCCTCGCGCCCCGAGCAGGACGATCGTGTGGAACCAGAGGTCGGCGACCTCCTCCACCACCCGGCGGTCGCCTTCGCCGCCGAGCGCGGCGGTGATGACTTCGGTCGCCTCCTCGCCGATCTTGCGGGCGATGGCGGGCTCGCCGCGCGAGAGCAAGCCGGCCACGTAGGAGCCCGCGGGGGCTTCCGCCTTGCGGCTGGCCACGATCCGTTCGAGGCGCTCGATCATCGTCGCGCCCGGCGTGCCGCCGGTGATCGCCGTGAAGAAGCACGTCCGGTTGCCGGTGTGACAGGCCACGCCCTCCTGGTGGACCTGCACCAGCAGGACGTCGGCGTCACAGTCGACGTAGATTCCTTGCACGTGCTGGACGTGGCCCGACGTCTCGCCCTTCTGCCACAGCCGCTCCCGCGATCGCGACCAGAAGTGCGTGAGCCCGGTCCGCAGCGTAGCCTCCAGCGCCTCCCGATCCATCCAGGCGACCATCAGCACCTCGCCGGTATCCGCCTCCTGGACCACCGCCGGGATCAGGCCACGCTCGTCGAACTTGAGTCCGTCGGTCTTCACGGCTCGAGCCGAACCTCGACTCCACGGTCACGCAGATAGGCTTTCGCCTCGGTGATCGTATGAAGGCCAAAGTGGAAGATCGAAGCGGCGAGGACGGCGTCGGCCGATCCGTCGACGAGCCCTTCCCACAGGTGCTCGAGCGTGCCGGCGCCGCCGGAGGCGATGACCGGAACGGACACCGCGGTGGAGACGGCTTCCGTCAGCTCCAGGTCGTAGCCGTCCTTGGTGCCGTCGCGGTCCATGCTCGTGAGCAGGATCTCCCCGGCACCCTGCTCTGCCGCCTCGCGCGCCCATTCCACGGCGTCGCGTCCCGCTGGTCGGCGACCGCCGTGAGTGAAGACCTCCCATCTCCGCACCGTATCACCGCTCGCCTCGGCCGTCGGACGGCCTCGGCTCGCACTGCCACGCGCGTCGATGGCCACCACGATGCACTGGCTGCCGAACCGCTCGGCGGCCTCCCGGATGAGCTGCGGCCGTTCGAGCGCCGCCGTGTTGAGCGAGACCTTGTCGGCGCCGGCGCGGAGCAGCGCCCTCACGTCGTCGATGCCTCGGATTCCTCCCCCGACGGTCAGGGGCATGTAAATTCCCTCGGCGGTCCGCGCCACCACGTCCAGCATGATCTTCCGGTTCTCGTGGGACGCGGTGATGTCGAGGAACACCAGCTCGTCGGCGCCCTGGGCGTCATAAGCGACGGCCGCTTCCACAGGATCACCGGCGTCACGAAGATCGACGAAGCGCACGCCCTTCACGACGCGTCCATCCTTCACGTCGAGGCACGGGATGATGCGCTTGGTCAGCATGCAAGGGCCGTCAACGCCTGCTTGAGGTCGATCGCGCCGGTGTACAGAGCTCGGCCGACGACGGTTCCGACCACGCGCCGGATCGATTTCAGGCGCTGAAGGTCGTCGATCGTCGCAACGCCTCCGGAGGCGAGGATCGGCATGTCGACGGCGCGGGCGAGGTCTTCCGTGTGCTCGACGTTCGGTCCCTGCTCCGTCCCGTCGCGGGTGACGTCCGTGTAGAGCAACGCCGCGGCCCCCGCATCGCGCGCGCGCATCCCCAGTTCGGCCACCGTCGTGTCGACGACTTCCGTCCAGCCTTTCACGGCGACCCGCGCGCCCCGCGCGTCGACCGCGACGATGATCCGCGCCGGAAAGGCGTGGCACACCTCGTCGAGAAACCGGCGATCCAGCGCCGCCCGGGTACCGACCACGGCCCAGCGCGCTCCCGCGGTGAGGATGTCCTCGACTGCGGCCAGATCGCGCAGTCCGCCGCCGATCTCCACGGGAACCGGCGCCACCGCAGCGACAACGGCCGCCACCACCGCGGTCTGGCGAGGGGCCCCGAAAGCGCCGTCGAGATCGACGACGTGCAGGCGCTCGGCGCCGAGATCGGCCCAGCGCTTGGCCATGGCGACGGGATCGTCGGAGAACACGGTCGTCTGGTCGGCGCGGCCCTCGCGGAGGCGGACGCAGCGGCCGTCCTTGATGTCCACGGCCGGGATGACGATCACGCGCGCGCCGCCGTCGACGCTCGCACCAGCGCGGCGAAGTTCTCGAGCAGACGAAGGCCCCAGCGTTGGCTCTTCTCGGGGTGGAACTGCGTGGCGTGGATGGCGCCACGCTCGATCGCGGCGCCGAAGCTCACGCCATACTCACACCACGCGGTGCCCACACCGTTGGTGGCCATCTCCGGGTAGTAAGAGTGGACGAAGTAGAAGTGGGCGCCGTCGGGGATCCCCTCGAACAGTCGCAGCCGCCCGCCGTGCTGGACGCGATTCCAGCCCATGTGCGGCACCTTGCGGCCGGCCGGGAACCTTCGCACCACGCCGGGCAGGATATCGAGGCCGCGTCCCTCGCCGAACTCCTCGCTGCGCGAGAAGAGCAGCTGATAGCCCAGACAGATGCCGAGAAACGGCCGGGTGCCGTCGAGCGCGCGGCGCAGCGACGGCGTCAGCCCCAGGCGGTCGAGGTTGGCCATGGCGTCGTGAAACGCGCCGTCGCCGGGCAGGACGACGGCGTCGGCGTCGTCCACCTTCGTCGCGTCCTGGGTCACCACGGCCTCCGTGCCGAGGCGCTCGAAGGCCTTCTCGACCGAGCCGAGATTGCCCCGGCCGTAGTCGATGATCGCGATCACAGGCTTCCTTTCGTCGAGGGCAGGAGGCCGGCGATGCGCGGATTCAGCCGGGTTGCCTCGGCCAGCGCGCGGCCCACCGCCTTGAAGACGGCTTCAGTGATGTGATGCAGGTTGTGGCCGTAGTGCATCGTCACGTGGAGCGTGATCTCGGCGTTGAAGGCGAAGGCGCGGAAGAACTCCTGCAGCATGTCGAGGTCGAAGTTCGAGACGCGCGTTCGCGCCACCGGCACGTTGAAGACGAGGAAGGGCCGGCCCGAGAGGTCGACCGCGGCCTGGACGAGCGCCTCGTCCATGGGCACGAAGGCGGTGCCGTACCGGACGATGCCGCGCTTGTCGCCGAGGGCCTGCCGCAGCGCCTGCCCCAGCACGATGCCGACGTCCTCCACCGTGTGGTGGATGTCCACCTCGACGTCGCCGGTCGCCTCCACGCTGAGATCCATGAGGCCGTGCTTGGCCCAGGCTTCCAGCATGTGACTGAAGAACGGGATCGGCGTGCGGACCTTCGCCGCGCCCGTGCCGTCGAGATTGAGCTGGAGCCCGACCTCGGTCTCCTTCGTCTTGCGCTCGACGCGTCCTTGCCGGCCTTCCGCCTGGCTGCTCATGCCCCCGCTTCTCCTTCTGCGGTCGCGATGGTCGAGACACGCACCTCCGCCGCCGCTCCATGCCCGGCCAGCCCTTCGATCCGCGTCAAGGCGCGCAGATGTGGGAGCGCCGCGCGGAGTCCTTTCTCCGCATACTCGATCACGCTGGCGCGCGTGACGAAGTCCTCCGTGCCCAGCGGGGACGAGAAACGCGCGGTGCCCGCCGTCGGCAGCACGTGGCTCGGCCCGGCAACGTAATCGCCGACCACCTCCGGCGTCTGGCCACCGACGAACACGGCGCCGGCGTGGCGGACACGACCGAGCAGGGCCTGGGGAACGCGGACCAGCAACTCCAGATGCTCGGGCGCGAGCCGATTCGCCAGCTCCACGGCCTCTTCGAGTGAGGCCACGCGAACGAGAGCGCCGTTCGTCGCCAGCGACTCGGCGGCGATCGCGCGCCGCGGCAGGCGCTCGAGCTGATCGGCCAGCGCGGCCCGAACACGCCCGGGAAGCTCAGCGTCGTCGGTGATCAGCACGGCGCGGGCCATCGGATCGTGTTCGGCCTGGGCCAGGAGATCGGCGGCGACCCAGGCGGGATCGGCCATCGCGTCGGCCACGACGACGACCTCGCTCGGCCCCGCCACCATGTCGATGCCGACTTCGCCGAAGACCCGGCTCTTGGCGAGCGCGACGTAGACGTTGCCGGGTCCCACGATCTTGTCGACGCGGCGGATGGTCGGCGTTCCGTAGGCGAGCGCCCCGATCGCCTGGGCGCCGCCGATCTTCCAGCCCTCGGTCACGCCGGCCAGGTGGGCGGCGGCGAGCACGGTGGGATCGACGCGCCCATCGCGACCGGGCGGTGTGACGAGGACGACCTCGCGCACGCCCGCGACCCGCGCCGGCACCGCGGTCATGAGCACGGTCGACGGATAGGCGGCTCTCCCGCCGGGAATATAGACGCCGACCCGGTCGAGCGGCCGGATTTCCTGCCCGAGCACGGACCCGTGCTCGTCGGTGATCCGCCACGACTTCGGCAGCGCGGCCGCGTGATAGCGCTCGATGCGCTCGGCGGCGTAGGCGAGCGCGGCGCGGACATCGGGCGCCAGGGCGCGCTCAGCGGCCGCGAGCTCGCTCGGCGCGATCGCGAGCACCGACATCGAGGGGGCCGCATGGCCGTCGAAGCGCCGCGTGAACTCGAGAACGGCGGCATCGCCGCGGGCTCGCACGTCGGCGAGGATCTCGTCCACGGCGCGCTGGATCGAAGGATCGACGTCGGCCGGCGGCCGGGCCAGGAGTCGCACGACTCCGTCGAGACCGAGCTGACGGGCATCGAGCGTCCTGATCATTGGAGCGGGCTCCGCGAGCCCGGCGCGCTCCG
>WNEY01002188.1_pt1 | contig 14269 bp, 9 predicted proteins | sample 5400531 | NCBI WGS metagenome assembly WNEY01 (sample SAMN13153338, study PRJNA577476) | soil metagenome | isolation source: 200 cm saprolite under Douglas fir tree site 1 | place: USA:California | collected 2015-04-18
CGAATTTTCCTTGGCCAAGACCTTGGCCAAGAAATACCGCATCTCGGTAACGAAGGTATTCAAGCGCTTCGGGAAGGGCTTCCCCATCAGCATCAAAGGAAAAGAGGGAAAAGAAGACCGCAAGGTCGCCTTCTACCTCAACCATGACTGGACCAAACAACGATACGCCTTCCAACACGGAAAGCTGACGGAGATTGATCTGGTACGGACGGCGACGCAGATGAGAACGAGATCGAAGCTAGGGAGGCCATGCTGTATCTGTGGAGAAACTGCCGGACAACGAGTCATGCATCACGTTCGACATGTGCGCAAGCTCACGAACAAACGGGAAGCAACGGGCTTCAACCGTATCTTACGGGCGATGAATCGAAAGCAGATACCCGTTTGTACCATCTGCCACGGGAGAATCCATCGAGGGGAGTACGATAACCTCAAGCTCTCCAATCTGGCATACATCCCACGCTGAACGACGAGCGGAGAGGTTCTTGGAGAGCAGTGTGCGCGGAAACGTGCCAGCACTGTTCGGAGGGGAGGAGTTGGTGTTCTTCGGCAACGAAGACCTGGCTCCTTACCCTACTGGACCTGCTCTGCTAGACGATAATTATCTAACAGCATCCACAAACAGCTATGAGGAGTTCAGTCATGGAGTGTGCGTCTACCAACAACAGAGGCGAGGGGCGCTGCTTGAAGTAATGGGAGAAGTGCGTGCAGGGCACTATCGGCTCTCTGGCCATGTTATGAGGGGTGTAATCGTATCAACACAGAGCAACCTCTAGATGAACTGGGCAGTGTAAGATTGTCTCTGATGCTGGTATCTCGCAAACCTCGCCAAGACCTTGGTAACGACGGCGTGCAATATTCGTTGCAACAAAACGAGCACGTCCGCGTGAGAAGCTTCATTTCTCATTGTAAATTTGCGAATTAAATTGACGGATTATGGATCTGGCTCACATTTGGTGATCAAAGCTCATCAGCAATCCACTGTGAATAGTTTCACCCGCTCTAGAAGCGATTTCTTGAGACCTCTTCATAGCTCTGCACTAGCCGAATCACCAAATGTGAGCCAGATCCAATTCTCTGGCTGAATTTGTTCTCGTTCATAAGTGGGTCATCGTCTCAAACGATCTTCTCCTCTGCTGATTTGGCTTCACGAGCAGGTGTAAGAACCACGCCTTTGATCAGGTCAGCAGCTCGCTCGGCTATCATAATCACCGGAGCGTTTGGGTGACCGCTAATAATTGTGGGCATAACGGAGGCATCTACGACTCGTAGGCCCTCTACTCCACGCACCCGTAACTGCGGATCTACGACTGCCATGGAATCGTCACCCATCTTGCAGGTGCCGACAGGATGATAGACCGTCTGGGCGTGGGTATAGATACCATCTGCTATGGACTGATCGCTCTGCACCTGCGAACCGGGCACCACCTCCGTTCCCCGGTAAGGATCAAATGCTCGTGTTTGCGCCAACCGGCGAGCAAGCTTCACTCCTTCGACGAGCACGCGCAGATCAGCTTCGCTGCTGAGATAGTTGGGCTGGATCACTGGCGGCTCAAGAGGGTCACTAGTGCGCAAGGTGATGCGCCCACGGCTGTGTGGGAGGAGGACAGTACAAAGTAAGGTGAAGCCGTGACCAGCAGGGTTACCAAAGCCATGATCAAGAAAGTAGACGGGAGCGAACATGATTTCCAGATCAGGGGCAGGCAGACCTGGTTTCGTCTTGATGAATGCCGCGGCCTCGGCACAGTTCGAGGTCAGCGGCCCCTTCTTGAACAGCAAGAAATTCAGGATATTGCCCATCGTCTCAGCGCTTGCCAGCGTAACCGGCTGCGTGCATTGATAGACTACGGCCATGGCGAGATGGTCTTGCAAATTCTCGCCCACGCCCGGCAAATCCACCACCACTGGAATGTTCAATGCCCTCAATTGATCAGCAGGTCCGATGCCCGAGAGCAGGAGGAGCTGAGGAGAGTTGATCGTCCCACCACACAGGATCACTTCGCGGTTCACCCTGACTTGATCCGGCCTGCCGTCGTGCCTATACGCAATGCCCACGGCTCGTGTCTTCTCAAAGAGCAGATCTGTCACATGGGCATCAGTGCACACCGTGAGATTAGGGCGGTTCAGAGCAGGCTTCAAGTAGGCATCTGCGGTACTGTGGCGCTTCCCTTGCTTCTGGGTCACTTGAGCGAATCCTACCCCCTCATGCGCTGATGCATTGAAATCAGTGTTGCGCGAAAGGCCAACCTCAGCGCCTGCCTCAATAAAGGCATGGGAAAGAGGATTGGGAGAACGCAGGTCAGCAACGTTCAGTGGCCCACCAACGCCGTGGTACTCAGAAGGTCCGCGCTCCTGGTGTTCCGCCTTTTTGAAGTACCGCAACACTTCCGAGAAATTCCATCCCTCGTTCCCCAGACCGTGCCAGGAATCATAGTCGTAGTGGTCGCCTCGAATATACATCATGGCGTTCATCGAACTCGTCCCGCCTAGCATTTTGCCACGCGGCCAGTACAGTGTACGGTTGTTGAGATGCGGTTGTGCCTCTGTTTCGTAGGCCCAATCGACGGGGCTTTTGAAGAGCTTGGTGAACGCTGCTGGGATGTGGATTTCTTGCTTCTGGTCTGGCCCTCCTGCTTCGAGGAGGAGCACGGAGATGGCGGGATCTTCTGTCAGGCGGTTGGCTAACACACATCCTGCCGAGCCGGCACCGACGATTACATAGTCGTACATGGATTCTTCCTTTCTTTTGCGAGAAGAACGTATGTGCATAGAGAAAGCTTCTCGTGTGTTTCTCATATAAAGTTGCAAACTAATCGACAATCCTGGTGTGACGGGTCATGCTGTCGGCAAGTCCAGCCTACGGCTGCAACTCTCCGCGCTGGACCCTGCCCATCAGCCTCATCCAAGCGAGCACTTGCGGCAGGGAGAGGGGCAAGGCGAAGTGGTAGGGGACATCGTGATCGCCACCTGCACCAAGCTCTTGTTCGAGACGCCTCCTCTCCAGGGAACTCGTGCTCCTTTCACAGGGCGCGTGGGCGGCTATTGCGCGCTCGTCCAACTGAGTCCTGGTGGAGACTGCGGTGGATGTCGTCCCCTCGTGCCCCCGCGCTCCACCTGCTGAGGTCACTCCGCTTGCTTGGATCAGGCGCTGTTGGAGGAAGTGTGCTGCCGTGACCGAAGCAGAGCCACGTTCGCTGTTCTCTTGCCTGAGCTGCTCCTCCAGGCCTTCCCGCGACGGGGAGGAAAACACCCGCAGGTGCTCTTGCGGAAGAGCGCCATAGAGTCGAAGCACCTGAAACAGGCTCTGCAGTGAGCTGAGAGCCGTTGATTTCCACTGCCAGGTTGACGGCCGATCGAGTTGGTCTCTCCCTCGTTGGATCGCGATACGATAATACAACTGCTGCCTCCTTCCATGCTGCGCTACCAGCATGAGCCCTCAGACAAGCATGGTCTCTTTGTTCGCAACGCGCGTCTAAAAAGCAGTGTACTGGGGGGTGCTCACAAATTTGCTCGGAAAAGTGCTCAAATTGCTAATCGTCTTTGCCTTGGCGTAGACGTTCATAGAGGGCAGTTGTCTCTGGCGCTGGCGGTGAGCCAAGCTCGTCACGCATCCATTCGAGCAGGCTTTGATAGTGGCGTAGTGCCTGGCCGCGTTCGCCCTGGCGGACGTAGCAGCGCATCAGCTCACGGTGCGCCACCTCCTGGTAGCTGTCGTAGGCAATGGCCTGGCGGTAGGCCTCAGTTGCCTCGGCATAGCGACCTTCAGCGAAGCACAACTGGCCCAGCGCAAGCAGCGCCTCCAGGTACATGCGCCGCAATGCATCCCGCCGGACGAGGGGCCAGTCGCCTGTCACCATATCCTCGAGGAAGTCACCCTGGTAGAGTTTGACGGCTTCCTCCAGCGCTTGGATGGCCTGCGCGGGCGCTTTGACCTGGAGTTGCCTGGCTCCAGCCAGATGAGACTCGAAGGCCTCGACATCAAACCAGTAGGGAAGCTGGCGATTGAAGGTATAATTATTATGCTCAAAAACGATCCACGCTGGCCGACTGAGGATGTGGCGCAGATGGTAAAGCGTGTTGTGGAGATTGCTGCGGAGTTGGGCCGGGGAAGCATCGGGCCAGAGTGCCAGGCCGATCTGTTCCTTGGTTCTGGATGGAGAGCACAGCAGGTAGAAGAGCAGTTCTCTGACCTTGCTATAGATCCAGTCTGAGGTCGTGAGGGCATACTCGCCCCGGTATACCCGCCCAGGGCCGAAAGCAAAGATACGAAGCGCTAGACCCGCCTTCTCCTCAACGAGCGCGGTTGGCTTCGTAGTCAAATCAGCCGCCATTGGGCGAGGTACCGTCAAAGCGCTCTGAGCGAATTCAGTCAGGGCATACTCAATCGCCTGCTCCATCGTCATTGTCTGGCCTTCTGCCCACGTTGCTGTATATACTTCTGCTGGCAGTTGGGTACGTATGGCAGCGACATTCCTGTCATAGCCCGTGCGGTCGTCCGGTAGCACTCGAGCGCTGATGGCAGTGAGCAGAGCATCCGTTGCTCCAAACAGCTGGAGCGCTCGAATGAAATATCCTTGAGCCTCAGCCACCCTGGCTAATTCTTCCAGGCATTCGACGATGCGCCGCTTGTGCCCAATTTGCCTTGAGAGCACCAAACGTTCCTGGAAGAGTGTTGTGGCCCGCTCGTAGTCACCCCGGTATTGCGCAATCTCACCCAGATAGCGCAGTGAGGAGATGACGCCCTGCATATCTCCTACTTCCCGGTAGAGTCCCAGGCTTTCCTCAAAGAGTACACAGGCCCGCCCATAATCACCCTGGCGTTGCACCACGACCCCCAGCATGCTCAGCGATTGGGCGAGCTGCCACCTGTCTCCTACCTCCCGCCGCAATGCTACAGCTTCTTCGAGCAGGGAACAGGCCTGCGCATCGTTGCCCTGTCGATAGACGACAGCTCCTAAGCCATGGAGTGTGAGGGAAAGGCCCCACTTGTCTCCCACTTCCCGGAAGAGCGCCCTGCTCTCCTCAAACAGGGAGCGTGCCCTGGCATGGTCGCGCTGTACCCTCATTGTATACCCTAGCCAGTCGAGAGCCAGGGCCAGCCCCCAGGTGTCTCCTACCTCTCTGAAAACTGCTAAGCTCTCTTCTTGAAGCACACGAGCTGCTGTGTGATCGCCTTGCAGTTCCGTCACCACTCCAAGCAAGGTGAGCGAATAGGCAAGATCTTGCCTATCCTTCACCTCTCGCCAGATTGCCACGCTCTCGTCAAGGTGAGCATATGCCTTTGCATACTCACCCTGGACCCAGGCCATGGTCCCGGCTGCAAACAGTGCCTTTGCCCGCCCTGGCGTGCGCCCCGAAGCCTCTCTGAGGGCCAGCGTTCCCTCGAGCCACTGGTGAGCCTCGCTGATATGTCCTCGAAAGTACCAGAACCATGTCAAGGTTCCTGCCAGGTGGAGCGCTCTCTCCACTTCTCCATGCTCTCTCAACCACATCAGGGCGGTGCGCAGGTTGTCGTGCTCCCGATCCAGTCTCTCCAGCCAGAAGCGGCGATCAGCGCTCTTAATCTCAGGCTCCGCCATCTCCGCAAGGCGCTGGAAAAAGTGCGCGTGATTCAGTCGAATACCCTCCACCTCGCCTGAAGCGGTCAGTTTCTCCCACGCGTACTGCCGGGTCGTCTCGAGTAAACGGTAACGTGCTTCGTCGCCTCGCTCTATGACGACAACCATTGATTTGTTGACGAGGCTTGAGAGCAGTTCCAGCACCGCATGCTGCTCTAGTTTTGCTCCTGCACAGATTGCCTCCGCAGCTTCCAGGGTAAACCCCCCAGCAAAAACTGAGAGGCGATGGAATAACGCTTGCTCTCGCTCTGAAAGGAGGTCATAACTCCAATCGATCGTTGCGCGCAGCGTTTGCTGGCGGGGCAGAGCTGTCCGGCTGCCGCCGGTCAGGAGATGAAAGGAGCTGTCCAGGCGTGTGGCTAACTGCTCAACAGACAACACCCTCATGCGGGCTGCTGCTAACTCGATAGCGAGCGGAATACCATCCAGGCGCTGGCATACGTGTGCCACGACAGGCGCATTCTGGCTCGTCAAAACGAAGCTTGGCAGAACATCTGCTGTCCGGTCAATAAAAAGGTGAATGGCGTCATGCTGTTTCAAGCTCTCAAGAGGCGGTAAATGCCGGGGGTCAGGGAAAGCAAGCGATGGGACAGGCCAGATGGTCTCGCCGGGGACACCGAAGGCTTCACGGCTGGTTGCCAGGATGTGCAGGTGAGGACAGGTAGCAAGTAAGATCTGAGCGAGCATGGCACAGGCATGGATGAGATGCTCGCAGTTATCCAGCACCAGCAGTGCTCGCCTGGGACGGAGGAAGTCCGTGATCGTGTCAGTCAATGCACGTTCGGGCTGCTCACGCAAGCCCAGTGTAGAAGCCACCAACTGCGGTACGAGCGAGGGTTCCGAAAGCGCTACCAGGCCTATCAACCATACGTGGTCTTCGAATGCTTCCACCAGACCCGCTGCCACCTCGAGAGAGAGGCGAGTCTTGCCACAGCCACCGGTTCCGGTGAGGGTCAGGAGGCGGTGACTAACAAGGGCTTGCTTGACCTCAACTATCTCTCGCTCTCGCCCAATAAAGCTAGATAAAAGCAGCGGCAGGTGCCCAGGTTTGTTTGGGAGTGCGAAGGGAGAGGTTGAAGCCATCGGATGCTACCTCGTTGAGAACTGAGGAGAGCTAGATGGCTCTCGTCATACTGTATTCATTTCTGAATGAAAGATATGCGTTCGATCAGGTTCAAAGGATGAGCGGCGTGCTCCGATCATGAGCCCGGCGCGCTCTGCTTGGCCTCACGACATAGATCGGAGTGACAGTAGTGACGGCCTTTTCTCCAAGAACCGACACAAGAGAGGAGGTGAGCGCTCTGCTGCCCCTGCTAGATGCCAGCGCGCCGAAGCGCTGCACGCACCTCCTCTTCGCTCGGCGTGAGATACACACCTGTGGTTGAGAGCCGACTATGCCCCAACACGCGTTGCACCTCAGGCAGCTGCGCCCCGCGCTCCAGCATCCGGCGTGCCAGACTATGGCGCAGCATGTGTGGAGTGACAGTGGAGAGCCGTCGCGCCAGGTCTTCTAGATGCTCACTGCGCGTGATATCCCGCTCCAGCTTCGCCTCGGCGTGCAGTTGCTGTGCAGCCTGTTGTCCTAAGCGCTGCACCATACGCTGGATGACACGCTGGGTGATTCCTATTCTGGTTGGTTGCCCTTTCACCGTGAGAGCGACCCCCACCACCAGCTTCTCCCGCTCCTGGTCACTGCCGATGGCAGGCAATCCCTGTGGACAGCGAACGATATCAAGGTAGCGACCAAGCCTGCGCTGTGCATCAGGATGCAGCGGAACACGGCGCGCCTTGCCTGCTTTGCCGCTGCGGACGATAACCGTTCCACCCTCGAGGTCAAGATCACGCAGTTGCAAATCACACACCTCCTGGACACGCAGGCCGACATAGGTGAGCAAGGAGAGCAGTGCTTCGTCACGGACACGCAGGATGGCATTGTGTTCAGCGCGGACCTGGCGCAACAACGCATCGATGGCTTCAGCGGGCAGTGAGCGCGGGGCCAATGGCTCCATCGGAACGTCCTTCACGTCTGCCATCGGATCCTCAACGAGCAGGTGACCCGCCAGCGCCCAGCGACAGTAGCCTCGGAGGGAGGCCAATCCGCGGTTGATCGTGGCAGGTGCCGCTCCATCGTCGCACTGGCGAAACACTCGCCAGTCACGGAAGTCTTCATGGCGCAACAGTACTGGATCGAAAGAGCGCCCCCGCTTGTGCTCCCACCACGTCATAAAATGGGTCAGGTCCTGGCGGACGACCTTGAGGGTTGCCGGTGCACGTCGTTTCGCGTGCAAGGCTGCAAGATACTGCTCGAGAGAAGGATGCATCCTACCGCTCCTTGTGTCCTGTTGGGTGTACCCTTCCATTCTACCACAACTATACAGATTCTGCGACGTGTGCAGATGAGTGGCAAAGGGGTCAGAGATGTCCCCTTCTCCGGCATGTCAGGGCATTTTTCGACTGGAACGCGCCGGAGAAGGGAACAGCCTGTTGAAAAACTCTTTGACCAGGCTCATCATTAAGAAGGATTGTACATTCTCTCACTCATACGATAATCCGAGCCAACCAGGAAGAAAACCGCGCATATCTCAAAGTAGGACGAGTTTATCCACCAAGAAACAGCCAAAAAGAGAGCAAAAACGGCCTCTGCGGAGCAAGGCCGTCGTCCCCATCCCCGTTTTTGAGCAGGCGTTTGAGATTTTGCCCAGCCGCTCGCATGAGTGCCTCACAGTTCACTACCCCTGGGTGTTTGGTTTTCTCTCTTTGTCGGGCTTGTGCAACCAGAGCGAGACATGTGTTGGCTGCATCGTTTCCTGTACCACTGCTAGCAAATGTTCGCTCAACTGCTGCAAATCGACTTCATTGCGTAGTGCGGCACTGAACGCAGCGAGGGTGCGGGCCGCATCGTACTTGCGACGGTAGAAGCGACGGTCAATGATGATCTGGAGATGACGGCGCAACGGCTGGAACAGGAAAGCAATGACCAGGGTAGAGACGACAATAGCGACATCGTTCGTTTGGCTGATGAGCCCACCTAAAAGATATTGCAACCCGATGACAAACCCTGTATAAACGAAACCCAGCGAAAGCGTCAACGTGCCGTAGACCAACGTGCGATTGATGATGGCATCGATCTCCCACAGTCGAGAGCGCAGCATGGCGAACCCAAACGAGAGGGGAATACAGAGCGGCCCCACGGTGCTGAGGGCATTGAGAGCCACCGGATAGAGTGAACCAGGCTCGGCGAGCGCTGGGAAAATCAGGAGCAGCACACTCCCGCTCACAACGACAGTAATCGACACAGCGAAGCCGAAGACCACCCATTTGGTCTGCTGCCGTTGCAGGGGACTGGACACGCGCCGGTAGCGGTAGATTTGGACGATCGCCAGCGTCGCCAACTCGCTCAGAGACACGAGAAAGGTAAGCTGGCCAACCGGTGTATTGGGAGGAAAGGCGGGCGCCACGAAAGCCGTCGGGACAAGCCCTGTGAGAAGGACGAGAAGGGTCCAGCGTATCCAGCGAGGCGCGAACTGCCCGCTGGGAAACAGGAGGAAGACGAGCATTAATAAGGCCAGAGCGAGGAAATACAAGCATTCGTTCGGCACTCGCCAGAGAGAAGGAACCGCCACGACGGAGCTCGTCGCGTAGATCGGGCCAAACGCCACGAGCAGGAGTGCGACGAATAACGCCATGCGGTCGTCGGATCTGCGCCAGACGATCAGCGAACTGACGACCAAACACAGCACGACCGAGGCAAGCGTGAGCGCGACCGTGTATGCTGCGTACACGCCTAGAGACAGGCCAATCCTCTTGAGTGCCCCTACTTGTCCAGGTGAGAGTTGCGTGTACCAACACGTTGTCCCGGCACAGGGAGTTTGCAGTTGTGCCAGATACACCGGGAGGCTGGCGAAGAAGATACCGAGCGTGAAGATGACCAGCGTGAACCACACGGCACGAGCTAGGATGAGCCAGCGACCATGCAAACGCCTATCATCAGTGCTGTCCTGCCTGACACTGAGCGTTGCCTGTGTTGACACTGACGGGGGGTTCACACGCCAACTCCTTGTTCAAGTATCTTCGCCAGAAAATGTACCTGGTGCATTCATAGCATATTGGAACTCACCTTATGCTTATCGGTTTTCTATAGACCGGGTCAAGACGGCTGCATCTCTATTCTACTCGATGGGCAGGTGTTTGTATAGCAACAGGTTCGTGTCCCTTACGACGAGACTTTCGACGTGTCACCAGCCCTGGACCCCACAACCTGCCTGCTCTTTCGTGCCTCCACCAACGTTGCTGTGATGTAGGCCACTCCACCGAGCAGTCCCAGCCCTCCACCGATGACCCCCCAGCTTCCAGCGTAATCTGGCAACAACTGGGCCATCCCTCCCAGGTAGAGGTAGGCGACTCCAGTGATGAGACCCAACGCCTGCCAGCCTGCTTGTTTCGTGGCCGCTAAGGACCCGGCCAGGATGAGCATCAAGGCAAGCATAACCGAGGTGAGCCAGTGGTAGTTCAGGGCATGCACATCTTGTCCCGTTATTCCAAGGATCTGCCAATTGAGTTCGCGCGCAATGATTGGTGCTAACAACACTGCTGCAAGGATAGTGAGCACAAGCAAGGGATAGCTTAGGGATCCTTCGCGCCTGAAATTCAGTAAGGCGCGAGGCATGGGATAGGTGATGACGATGATGCAGATGAGCGCTGCACCTATTGCCAACACGAGAGGATTGAACCCATATCCAGAAACAGTGGCGAAGGAGAGGCTGACGAGAGCAATACTGAGCACAACGAACACTGCTAGCAGGGGCTTATTCAGGGGTTGCCAGAGCAGCGCCAGGAGGCTCCCGCCAAAGAGGAGGGCCGTAAAGGCGCCCGACTGGGCCTCGTGCCAGCGGTGAATCTCAGAGGGAAAACCAGATTGATCTGGTAGCAGCAGGAGATCGCGAATCCCTCCGTACCATGCCAGGAGAGCAAGTAACCCGGCTACGATGACAAAAACGATGACACGCCACTTCTTGGCCTCAGGTTGAGGCTGTGCTGACGAAGACATACCTGTTGCCTCCTTTTGGGATATTGTTAAGATCGTTTCCATCTACACATGTATTTCTATTCCTCTCTATCGTAGCATTGGGAGTGTCTCGAAAGCGTTACGAAATGCGTTACGAAATGCTAAGTTTCAGCAACTTTCGAGGTTGATCTAATCTTCTTTGCCTCTGCCATTCAGGAGTTTTTCAACAGGCTGGGAACATCTCCGACATGTTGGCCTTCTGTCAGAGAATCGTTCCGCTTCCATCGTTGTGCTTTTCAGAGCACTTGTTGTCATGCGCCGCATGAGCAGGTGCTCACCATGAAAACAAGAAGGAGAAGTCTCATGAAGCGACACTGGACCAACGAAGAGTTGGTCGAACACTGGACACTCTCATCCAAAGAACTTGACCTGATCGGCGACAGCAAGACCGATCACAACCTGCTGGGCGCGGCCTGCCTGTTGAAGTATTTCCAGTATGAGGGACGCTTTCCCGCTCAGAAGCAGGACATTCCTCCCATCGTCATCGTGCATTTGTCCCAGCAGTTAGGCGTCGTCCCGGAGAAGATTATTCCCTACGACTGGGAGGGACGCACGATCAAGGCCCATCGCGCCGCCATTCGCACGTTTCTCGGCGTTCACGAGGCCACCCTCGCCGATGAGGAGGCGCTGGTCGAATGGCTTTGCCAGGAGGTGGTGGCAGAGCAACGGCAGGAGGAAGCCCTCATCGCCTCCTTCTATACCCATTGTAAGGAGCAGCTTATCGATCCACCAACGCCCGATCGCGTCCGTCGTCTCGTCCATACCGCAATGCATCGGTTTGATGAACATCTCTGTGCCACCATCATGCAGCGGCTCACGGTCGAGACACGCACTCAGTTGGATGCGCTGCTCACCGTCGAGATCCCCGAGACCCAGGCGCGCGAGGAGACCGTGTCTGCTCTGGAGGGCACAGCCCTTGAGGCAGAGACAGCAGCACCGCCGGAAGGAGCACCGCCGCGTCCCCAGTCGGCCCTGCATGCGCTCAAACAGGATGTCGGCCCCCTCAGCCTGGAACGCGTGCTGCAGGAAATCGATAAGCTGGAGCGCATCCACCAGCTAGGCTTGCCTACGGATCTGTTCGCCCAGGTCTCAGCCAAAACCCTGGACAGCTACCGCAACCGCATTGCCGTCGAAGAACTCCAGGAGGTGCGCCGCCATCCTGATCCCATCCGCTTCACCTTGCTTGCTGCCTATTGTTGGCGCAGACGGCAAGAGATCGTGGATACTCTGGTCGAATTGCTGCTGGATATCGCCCATCATCTGAGTACCAAGGCCGAGCGACGTGTCGAGAAAGCCTTCGTCAAGGATATCAAAAAGGTCTCCGGGAAAACCAACCTATTGTTTCGCGTTGCGGAAGCGGCGGTCGACAAGCCGGATGGGACCATCCGCGAGGTGGTCTTTCCCGTGGTCAGTGAGCAGACCTTGCGTGACCTGGTCAAAGAATACAAAGCTGGCGGCTCAGGCTATCAGCAGCAGGTGCAGAAGGCGATGCGCGGACCCTACAGCAAACATTACCGGCGCATGGTGCCGGTCATCTTGAAGCACCTGGCGTTCTGCTCCAACAATGACGTGCATCAACCCATCGTCCAGGCGTTGGAACTGCTCAAGAGGTACGTCGATGTTCCCCTGACGCAGCCCCATTTTGCCAGCTCCGAGACCGTTCCCCTCGAGGAGATTGTGCCGATCAGCTGGCGCAAAGCCGTCGTCACCCACGACAAAACGGGCAAGACCGAGCAGGTCAGCCGCGTCAATTATGAACTCTGTGTCCTGCACACCCTGCGCGAGAAAGTTCGCAGCAAGGAAGTGTGGGTCCGGCACGCCAACCGCTTCCGCGATCCGAATGACGACCTGCCAAAAGACTTTGCCCGCAAGCGCACGACCTACTATGAGGCCTTGCACCTGCCCCTGGACGCCGACACCTTCATTCACAAGCTGCAGGCTGAGATGACCACCGCATTAGAGCAGCTCAACCAGAGCATCCCCGACAATCCTCATGTGCGCCTGTTGTCCAAGGGTGGCGGCTGGATCTCTCTCACGCCTTTGCCTCCCCAGCCCCAACCCCAGCACTTGCGGCTGCTCAAAGGCGAACTCTTCACACGCTGGCCCATGATCGAACTGCTTGATATCCTCAAGGAAACGGACCTGCGGGTGCGCTTTACCGATCGCTTCCACACGCTGACGCTGCGAGAGAACCTGGAGCGGGCGACCATTCAAAAACGGCTCCTGCTGAGCCTGTATGGGCTGGGCACCAATATCGGTCTCAAACGCGTCTGTGCGGGAGACCATGGCGAGAGCTACCGGGACGTGCTCTACGCCTGTAACCGGTTTCTCACCAAAGATGCTCTGCGGGCGGCGATTGCCGACGTGGCTAATGCCATCTTCCGCATCCGGCTGCCCGACATCTGGGGAGAGGGCACCACGGCGTGCGCCTCCGACTCCAAGAAATACTCAGCCTGGGACCAGAACCTGATGACCGAATGGCATGCGCGCTATCGTGGTCCTGGCGTGCTGATCTACTGGCACGTGGAACGCAAAGCGGTCTGTATCTATTCGCAACTCAAACGCTGCTCCTCCTCGGAAGTTGCCGCGATGATCACCGGGCTGCTGCGCCACGCGTCAGAGATGCAGGTGGATCGCAACTACGTGGATACTCACGGCCAGAGCGAGATCGGATTTGCTTTCTGTTCCTTGCTGGGCTTCCAGTTGTTGCCCCGCCTGAAAAATCTGCATGCACAAAAGCTGTACCGACCCGAAACAGGCCGACCTGACGCCTATCCCAACCTGCAACCGGTGCTTACGCGCCCTATCAAATGGGAGCTCATTCGACAACACTACGACGAGATGGTCAAATTTGCCACAGCGCTGCGTCTTGGCACTGCCGAAACGGAGGAGATTCTGCGCCGATTCACGCGCAACGGCGTGCAGCATCCGACGTATACCGCGCTCCTGGAGCTTGGCAAAGTCCAGCGCACCATTTTTCTCTGCCATTACCTCAGCTCAGAGGAACTCAGGCGCGAGATTCAGGAGGGGCAGAGTGCTCGTGGAGAACTGGAACTCAGCAACCAATTTTATCCACTTCGGTCGTCTCGGCGAATTCGCGACCAACAACGTGGCAGATCAAGAGCTGGCCATGCTTGCACTGCATCTCTTGCAGATTTCGCTTACCTTTATCCAGACCTTGATGATTCAAGAGGTCTTGTCGGAGCCAGCGTGGATGAACCAGATGACCAAAGAAGATTTGCGTGGGCTGACCCCGCTGATCTATAGCAACGTCAATCCCTACGGACTCATGCGACTCAACATGGCCGAGCGTCTGACGATTGAACGAGCTGAGGCTGTCTAAAGCGTCGTTTCATCCTTCCCAAAGCCGAGTGGAAGCATCTGGGGCAAGAGGCAGTTCACGTGACGTCGTCTTCTTGCCTCCAGCAATATTGCTATCTTGCCCCTGGTGTCACCAATGTATGTATTGAGCCAAGTTGAAAGGAGAGCGAGTGGGAGACATCCCACCATGTCTGACGTGACCATTGGGCATGGAGACGCTGCACCTGCAGGAAGATAGAGACTTGTGCTCCCATCTGACTGCCAA
>WNEY01002190.1_pt1 | contig 14263 bp, 10 predicted proteins | sample 5400531 | NCBI WGS metagenome assembly WNEY01 (sample SAMN13153338, study PRJNA577476) | soil metagenome | isolation source: 200 cm saprolite under Douglas fir tree site 1 | place: USA:California | collected 2015-04-18
AGAAGCTCATCCGGCGGCGAGGCGCCGTCGAGGAAGGAGTAGGCGGAGTGGCAGTGCAGCTCGGCGTACACGGCGGTTGGGCGGTTCGGCGGTTTAGCGGTTAGGGTTGCTGCAGGAACCAATTGCCGGTAATCAAATCATGGAACAGCACCACTCGCTTTCCTCCTTCAAGAATCGTTTCGAAGTACAAGCGTGAAATTGTTTGCCTCCACCATTCATCATCAATTCGCCAGGTTTCGTTTATGCATTCGATTTTCCCAACCGCCGAACCGCCCAACCGCTCATCCGCCGTCTTTAGAGCGGCCGGTAAACCGTCGGCATTGAGCTCCACCGTAACATGACGGGGTTCATTTACGGCTCGTAGTCGATCAGTGCGTAGCGGCGCTCGGGCAGGCGCGACCATGGCTGCACCTCGATGATGTGATAAAGCGCGGACCGCTTGATTCGCATCCGGATCTCGCGCGCGGCGCTCTGCAAGGCGCGCTGCTGGCCGGCTCGCGCCGCTGCCTGGGCGTCGCGCGCGAAAAGCTGGAGCTCCGCAGTCCCCGGAGCGAACGCGGTGAATTCCAAGACGAGCCGCTCGACGGCACCGGTCGGCGGCGATTGATCGAGACGAATTTTGAGTGGCGCGGCGATGCGCGCGGCATCGGCGCTCGGATCCTTGAGCAGAATCGTTGCGAGCCAGGAGCCGGAGCCATCGAGATCGGCGCGCAGTCGCAGCGCGTGCACTCGCCATCCGATGCGACGAGGGTGCCTGAGCGCGCGGGCGATCAGCTGATCGAGCGAATGGCTGAGCAGCTCGCGTTCGCCAACCGGCGTGAAGAACGTGAGTGCCGCCACGATCGGCTCGGGGGAGACGCGGCCCACGACAGGCTCGGTAATACGACCGGCGGCGAGCAGCCAGAGCCGCCGGCCGACCGATCCGAACTGCGCCGCAATCGCTTCCTCCGGCAGCGCGGCCAGCGCGCCGAGTGTACGGATGCCGAGCTGGCGCAGGCGGCGGTGAATGCCAGGATCGAGCGGAAGAACGGCGATGGGTTGGGAAGCGAGAAACTTCTGCTCTTCGCCAATGGGGACAACGATCGCTTCGCTCCGCTTGGCGCGGCTTGCGGCGACCCAAGCTGTGAATTTTCCAGCTCCCCAACCCAGACGGAATGACGAGGCTTCCATGGTTCTGCTGATCGCTTCGACGATTTTTTCCGGCGATCCGTAAATCCCCTCGAGGCCGTCTGTCCCGACGTAAGCAAGTCCCAGCTCCGCCGGCTCCACGACAGGACTCACTGCGGTGAGCGCAGAGAGGAGCCTGGCGAACTGATCGTCGTAGTGGACGGGATCGGGTTCGATCAGTCGCAGCGTCGGACAGAGTCCGATCGCCTGGCTGACCGTCATCCCCGGCTTCACGCCGGTATGACGAGCGTGCGGCGAAACCTGCCAGAGCTTGCGAGTGGTGTCGGGAGCGAGCAGCGCGATGGGGTAGCCTGCAAGCCCTTCATGACGCGCCTCTTCACAGCGGAGTGGGAAGAGGGGAATCCAGACACAGGCAGCGAGTACGCTCGTTGGACGTTGAGACATTTCAGAGTCAAAATGGGACCCGAATATATCCCGAAGATAGCAAAGACCGCAAGATCCCTACGTAAGAGTTAAATGATTGGTATATTTAGACTTTCGAATGAGCCAGCCAGATCTGTTTGGACCCGAAACGCTTCCCTCGCCAAGCGGCGACATCGTCGCGCTGGCTCGAGCTATCCCGACCCATATTCGCTTCGGCACCTCGACTTGGACCTATGACGGCTGGTTCGGCGATGTCTACCACCGCAGCTACCGCGGGCCGCAGCCGGCAAAGCGGCTGGAGGAGTACGCGCGCTATCCCCTGTTTCGGACAGTGGGAATCGATAGCGCCTTCTACGATCCTCCTTCCGAAGAAGAGCTGCAGTCATATGCGCGAGCGCTTCCGCCCGGATTTCCCTGTGTGAGCAAAGTCTGGGATCGGATCACCGCAAGGCGCCTGAGCCAGGACGCCGGCCAGCCCGGGCTCGCTGGGATGCGCAATCCCGATTTTCTGAACGCCGCGCTTTTCAAGGAAGCCGTGCTCGGTCCGTACGAGCGATCATTTCGCGATCACGCGGGATGCTTTGTGTTCGAGTTCCAATCGATGCGCGGCAAGGACCTTCCCGATCCGCTGCAATGGGCGGATCAACTGGATCTATTTCTCGAGCAGCTGCCGCGCGACTTCCGGTACGGAGTGGAGCTGCGCAATCCCGAGCTGCTCACCGATCTCCACGGCGAGGTGCTGAAGCGGCACGGCATCGCGCACGTGTTCAACTCCTGGACGGAAATGCCCTCGATCGGCGAGCAGCTCGATCTTGCGTGGATATTCCCGGCAAACTTCACGGTGGCGCGTGCCCTGTTGAAGCCGGGTCGTCGATATGCAGACGCGGTGAAGCAGTTTCAGCCGTACGATCGCATTCAGGAGCCGCTGCCGGGCCTGCGCGCCGATCTGGTGCGCCTGGTGACAGAGGCGCATCGGCGGCGGGTGGAGGCGTTCATCCTGGCCAATAATCGAGCCGAGGGGAACGCCCCGGGAACGATCAGAGCGGTGGCTCGCATGTGGCAGGAAGGTGACCTGCAGGGTACTTCTTAGGGTAGATAATCGGGATCTCTTACTTCAGGAGGAGGTCTATGCGTCCTGCCCTGTTTGCGATGCTCGCTGTTTCCCTCGCGGCCTGCGAATCCGACCTCAGAGTAGTACCGTCCACGGTCGAATGGATGGAATGGCCAGCCGAAGTGCCGGTGGCGATGCCGTTCTCCGTCCGCTTGCTGGTCTCGCGTCCTGGCTGTTTCCAAGGCGTCTACAAGCCGGGTGTCACCGCGGACGAGTCCGCCGTGACTTTCGCGCCGTACTTTCTCGTCAAGAATACAACTCCGATACTCTGTCTCCGTGAGGCGCAGCCAGTCGATATCTACTATGCCGATCTCGACACGGTGGGGACGGCGCCCGGGCTGCCGGCCGATTTTGCGCGAACGTTTGAGATGCGTGCAGCTGCGTCTGTGTACGCGCCGACAGCGCCCCTTGCAGCCGCCGATCTGCCCGTTCGGACCTACGGCGAGGTGACTGTGCGACTCACGAATCCTGATAACTCGCGACGCAGTGCCGGGGGATTTGCCTCCAAATTCGTTGATAACCTGGGCTGTGCGCGACTGCTGCCGGCTGGCGCAATTGCTCCGGGCTCGAGTTACGTGCTCGAAGACCAGGCCGACACGGCCTTCAGCTACGGATTCGTGCGCGGCTATATCCATGATGCTGCAACCCCGGTATGCGGCCAGTCACGAGTTTTCGAGCTTTTGTCGCGAAACTAAGGTAGGCTGCCGCGCAGCTCCAGCTCGCCTTGGGTCGGCGAGCGACTGGGGCGATAGCGGTCGATCATGCCGTCGTTCTTTGTAAACCCGTGTTTCTTCTGTAGTCGCTGAACCCGGCGCGCCAGTGCACGAGCATATTCGCGCGGCGCGCCGGCCTGCCGGGCGTAGGCACGCTCATATCGCGCTACCAGATCGGGAAAATGTTCGGCGATGAGCGGCATGAACCGGTCGCGCACCGCAGCGTAGAGCCGGAGCGCGCCGGCATGAATGAACCGCGCGCCGGCGGCCTTCGCGGCCGCAAAGAGCGTGTCCAGATGTGGCAGGTCGTCGGTAATCCCGGGCAGCACGGGCGCCACGATCAACCCGGCATTCACGCCGGCCTCGATGAGTTTGCTCAGTGCGCGCAACCGCGCGGCCGGAATAGGGGAGCGCGCCTCGAGCGTGCGCGCGAGCCGCGCGTCGGCGGTAATCAACGAGACGTGCACCTGGAGCTCGTTCCGTTGCTGCAGCTTCACGAGTAGATCGGCGTCACGCGTAATGAGTGGACTTTTCGTGATGATTCCGAACGAGAGTCCCTCGCAGCGTGTCAAATGCTGGAGCACCGCGCGCGTGATGCGAAACCGCCGCTCCGCCGGCTGGTACGGATCGGTCGCCGTACCGATGACGATGGTCTCGCCGAGCGGAACGTGTTTGAGATCGGCGGCGAGCGCGCCCACAACCTGTTCCTTTACAAAGATGCGCCGCTCAAATGCCTCCCACCCGTGCTCGCCGCGATAGTCGGCAAACTCGGCGTCGGTCAACTTGCCGGCGTCATGCGCGCGCTCGACGACGTAGCGGTGTGCGTAGCGGGCATAGCAGTAGCTGCATCCGAATTCGCAGCCGACGTACGGATTGAGGGACCAGTAATCCATTCCGGTCGATGCGGGCGAATTGAGAACGCGCTGCGGTGTGATCGAGACGAATCGGGTCCCGCGGAGGCGCTCGTCGAGAACCGCAGCCGACAGGCGGTTTGGCGGTTGGGCGGTTACGGCGAGCGGTAATTCAAGCGGCCGCCTATCCGCCCGATTAGCCACAGCGCGCCCACCCACAATGCAGGCAGACGAGGCAGCCGGACTGGTGCGCAGTGCCAGCACCGCAGTCAGGACAAGGACGAGGAGGCGGTTGAGGCGGAGACTCGCGGGGCTTCCGGCCAGCCATACACCCCGAATATAACCCGAAACCTGCTAGGCGGCCACCACCCGTCGCCAGACGTAATAGACGACCACGCCGACCAGGACGAGCAACAGTCCCAGCATCGAATAGGTCTGCGTGGCCTTCTGGACCAGCAGGTCCACCGCGATCAGTCCGGTCAAAACGACGTACAGCGCCGGCAGGATGGGGTAACCCGGAGCGCGTACTGGTCGTGGCAAATCGGGGCGCTTTTTTCGCAAGCGGAAGAGTCCGAAGGCGGTCAACGCATAGAACACGACCGCCGCGAAGATCACGAAGTTGAGCAGCTGCCCGTAGGTGCCCGACAAGCACAACACGCACGTCCAAACCGCCTGGACAACGAGCGCGAGCGCGGGGGTTTTATACGTCGGATGCAGCGTCGCCGCCGACTTAAAGAAGAGATTGTCCTGCGCCATCGCATAGTACACGCGCGCGCCCGAGAGAATCAATCCGTTGTTGCATCCAAATGTCGAAATCATGATCGCGACGGCCATCATGTACAGGCCCGGCGTCCCGAACATCGCCTGTAGGGCGGCGGTGCCGACGCGATCCTGCGGCGCGTGCGCAATCGCGTCCGCCGGGAGGACGTTCAGGTAGGCGACATTGGCAAGGACGTACAGCGTCGTCACGGTCAACACGCCCGCGGCCATCGCGAATGGCAGGTCCTTCTCAGGATTCTTCAGCTCACCCGATGCGAAGCCGACGTTGTTCCACGCATCCATCGAGAACAACGAGCCGACCATTGCGGCACCGATGACCGGGACGATGGCGAGTGTGATTCCGGCGGCGGGCCAGAAATTCGGTCCAAAGTTGGCGGCAATCGCAGCGGCGTTCCGGCCGATCGTCAGGCCGAGCAGGATCAGCGCAGCGAGCGCGGTCGTCTTGATGGCCGTCAGCGAAGTCTGAATGAACGCCGCGGTCCGCACGCCGCGCAGGTTGATCCAGGTGAGGAGCACGATGGAAAGGATTGCGAAGATCCGTTGGCGGGAGAATCCAACGGCGATGTCCCCGATCGGCGCCGGGACGTGCAGCGTGGTGCCGAGAAACACGTCCGGCGAGAGCCACGGCCAGAGCACCGACGTGAAGCGCGCGAACGCGACGGCGACCGCGGCAATCGTCCCCGTCTGGATGACGACAAACAGCGTCCAGCCGTAGAGATAGCCGAACAGCGGTGAAATGCCTTCGCGCAAATAGACGTACTGTCCGCCGGCTTTGGGAAACATCGCGGCGAGCTCGCCATACGTGAGCGCGCCGAGCAGCGTCACCACGCCGGACAGGAGCCACACGAGCAGCAGCACACCCGGCGTGCCGACCTGCCGCAGGATGTCGGCGGACACGATGAAAATGCCGGATCCGATCATGGATCCGACGACCAGCGCGGTCGCATCGAGCCGCGAGATCGCGCGGACGAATTCCACGCGCTCGGATTGGACCGGTGGAGAAGTCATGAGGCTGATAACCTAGTTGCCATTCTCAACGGCCGCTATCTTTTGCAGCCCCTACCTCCCGAGGATCGCGTGCGTCTCCTGCCGCGCGAAGAAGAGTTCTTCGATTTGTTTACGGAAGTGGCCAATCGTAACAAAGAAGCGGTGGAGCATTTGCGCCAACTTTTTCAGGCGCCGCCCGATCGGCGTACGCCCCACGTCGAAGCGTTGAAGCGACTGGAGCACGAGGCCGATCAAGTCACACACGAGGTCGTGAACCGTCTCGACCGCACCTTCATCACCCCGCTCGATCGCGAAGACATCCACCAACTCTCGTCGGATCTCGACGACGTCATGGACGCCATGGATGGCACGGCGCGACGTGCGCAGATCTTCCGGTTGGGGACGGCTCCGCAAGGCGTCCTGCGGCTGGTGGAGGTGCTCCAGCGCATGATGGGCGTCCTGTTCGAAGCGGTGAGCCGCCTCAAGAAGGGCGACGATGTGATACGCTACTGCGTCGAGGCAAAGCAGCTCGAAGAGGAAGGCGACTCGGTCTACCACGAGGCGCTGGGTCAGCTGTTCGAGAAGGAGCGCGACGCGATCGAGCTGATCAAATGGAAAGAGATCTACGATAATCTGGAGGGCACGCTCGACCAGGCCGAAGACGTCGCGAACGTGGTCGAGTCCATCACGATCAAGCACGCCTGATGGCCGGCTCCGTCTGGTTTGTCCTGGCGATTCTAGTCGTCGCTTTCATCTTCGACTTCATCAACGGTTTTCACGACGCGGCTAACTCGATCGCCACGGTCGTCTCGACCCGCGTGCTGTCGCCCAGCGCAGCGGTCGTGTGGGCGGCGTTCTGGAACTTCGGCGCGGCATTCGTCTTCGGCACGGCGATCGCCAAAACGGTGGGCAAAGGGCTGATCGACATCACGATCGTCGATTCAACCGTTGTGCTGGCCGGGCTGCTCGGCGCCATCATCTGGGACCTCGTGACGTGGTGGCTGGGCCTTCCCACGTCGTCATCACACGCGCTGATCGGCGGATACGCTGGCGCGGCCGTCGCGAAAACCGGATTCTCCGCCATCATAGCGAGCGGCTGGACCAAAACATTGATCTTCATCGTCATCGCGCCGGTCATGGGGTTCATGCTGGCCCTCCTGCTCACCGTCGCCTTGTCCTGGTCGCTGCGACGATCCCTGCCCCGGAAGGTAGACAAGACGTTTCGCGTGCTCCAGCTCGTCTCGGCCGCGCTCTACTCACTCGGCCATGGGACGAACGACGCGCAAAAGACGATGGGGATCGTCGTGGCGTTGTTGGTCTCGAGTCAGAAGCTGTTCGTGAACTTTCCCATTCAGCTGTTTCATCTCACGGACGCCGAACACGTGCCGACTTGGGTGATTCTCTGGGCCGGAGCTGCAATTGGACTCGGCACGATGGCGGGCGGGTGGCGAATCGTGAAGACGATGGGACAGCGGATCACGAAGCTCACGCCGTTCGGTGGTTTCTGCGCGGAAGCCGCCGGCGCCATCACGCTCTTTGTCTCATCGCATTACGGCATCCCCGTGAGCACGACGCACACCATCACGGGCGCGATCACGGGCGTCGGTGCGGTACAGCGCTTCTCGGCAGTGCGCTGGGGCGTCGCCGGGCGGATCGTGTGGGCGTGGATGGCGACGATTCCGGCGGCCGCCGGAATCGGAGGGCTGTCCTATCTGTTGCTGCGAGCGGTCGTCTAGCTAGTCGAGCTTCAGCGTCAGCACGCGCCGCTCGGTCATCTCCTCGATCGCATACCGCACGCCCTCGCGGCCAAGTCCGGAGGCTTTCGCGCCGCCGTAAGGCAGGCGATCGACGCGGAAGCCGGGAATGTCGTTGCCGTTCACCGCGCCCACGTCGAGCTCGGCGTGCAGCCGGAACATCGTCTGCAGGTTGGTCGTGAAGACACCGGCCTGGAGTCCGTAGGGCGACGCATTTGCCCAGGCGATCGCGTCGGTCAATGTCCGATAGGGCGTGACAGTCACGAGCGGCGCGAAGACTTCTTCGCAGTTCACTTTCATCTCGGCGGTGGTGTGCAGCAGCACGGTGGGCTCCAAGAAGACACCGCTGCGCTTTCCGCCCAGCGCGACCTCCGCGCCCGCCGCCACCGCTTCCTTGATCCAGCGCTCGACGCGCTCGACTGCTTCGAGTGAGATCATCGGACCGACGTCCGTGTGATCGTCGAGCACGTCACCGACCTTGAGCTGCCGCACCTGCTGCACGAAGAGCTCGAGGAACGATTGATACACGCGCTCGTGCACGTATATGCGCTGCGTGGAGATGCACGACTGGCCGGCATAGGTGAAGCCGCCGACCGCGCAGCGGGTCGCCGCCCACGTGAGATCCGCATCCGGCTCGATGATCACCGCCGCATTGCCGCCCAGCTCGAGCAGCACGCGCTTGCTGCCTGCCTTCGCGCGAATCGCCCAACCGGCTTTCGCGCTGCCCGTGAACGTGATGAGCCGGACGCGCGGGTCCTCGATCAGCATCTGCGCGACCTCGACGTGGCACGGCGTGATGTTGACGCCGCCCTCCGGATAACCCGAGCCCCTGACGAGATCGCCGAGACGCAGGGTGGTGAGCGGATCCTGCGGTGGCGGCTTCAAGGTGACGGTGGCACCACACGCGATGGCGGGCGCGATTTTGTGAGCCGCAAGCAGGATCGGGAAGTTGAACGGCGTGATCGCCGCGATCGGCGACAGGGGGAAGCGGCGCGTGATCGCGATCCGGCCCTTGCCGGCCGGGACGGTGTCGGCGGGAAGCACTTCGCCGCCAATGCGCGTCGCTTCTTCAGCCGCATCCCGAAACACGAAGATCGTTCGATCGAGCTCGGTGCGCGCCTGGGCGATCGGCTTGCCGGCTTCCAGCGCCAGTGTACGGGCCAGCTCGCTCTTCGCCCCTTCCAGGCCATCGGCGATTTTGCGCAGCGCAGCCGCGCGCTCGTATGCCGGAAGCTCCCGGCAGACGCGCGTTGCCGCGACGTTCGCGTCGAGCGCCGCCCGGACCTCCTCCGGACCCGCTAGCGCAACGACACCGACTTCACTGCCATCCTGCGGGGCGCGGATGACCGCGGTCTCCCCGCCCTGCTGCTTTTGGCGCGTCGTCATTGTCCGAGTCTCTCCATCACCGTGGCCGCGATGGCCGCGTCTTGTACGCCGACCCCCGTGAGATCGGCAATCGTAATCTCACTCTCTTGCTCGCGTCCCGGGAGTCGGCCGGCCGCGAGATCACCCAGCTCGGGATTTTGTCGCGGAAGGCTTCCAGCGGGATGACCTTCAGTCGGTGAACAACCTCCGCAGGCCTCGCTCTGTTTCCGCGAGCGCGTCCTGGAAATGCTGCAGCTCGCCGCCGTAGCCGAAGCGCAGGAATCCGGGCATGCCGAAGTGGTCGCCGGGGCAGAGCAGGACGCCATGCTGGGCGCGCAGCTTCTCGACGATCTCCAGCGCCGGAATGGCGCCGCGATAATGCGCCCAACAGATCGCGCCCGCCGCCGGCGGATGCCAGGAAAAGGTGTCGCCGAAGGTTTTGAGCCAGGTTTCCATCACCGGATAATTCGCGTTGAGAATGCGGCGCGTGCGGTCGAGCAGTTTCTCGCGCACCAGCGGATCGAGCGCGACGGCAGCCAGATGATCCGACGCGCCCGATGGGCCGATCGTCGTGTAGTCGTGCCGGGCCCACGCTTCAAGGCTGAACGCGGGCTGCGACACGATCCAACCGATGCGCAGACCCGGAAGACCGTATGCCTTCGATAGACCGTTGACGACGATCACCTTCTCGTAACCGCCGTTCCAGAACGACTGCGTCGTCTTGCCGTCTCGCTCGGCGCCCTGATACACCTCGTCGGCGAGCAGCCAGGCGCCGACTTCCGCCGCGCGGTCGAGAATCACCTTGCGCAGCTCGGGACTGAGCACGTGGCCGGTCGGATTGTGCGGGTTGGTGACGACGACGAGCTTCGTGCCGGGCGCGATCGCGCTGCGGACTTCTTCAGCGTACGGCTCCCAGCCTGCTTTTTCCTGGAGCTGGAACGGCCTAACCTCCGCGCCGAAGTTCTGCGTCAGTCCCCACGTCTGCATGTAGTTCGGCATCATCACGGCGACTTTGTCGCCTGTCTCGAGCAGCCGCCAGCAGGTGACGAAGTTCGCTTCCGAGCTGCCGGTCGTGACGAGAACCTGGTCGGGCGATGCGCCGGGATACAGAGCGGCGATGCGCTCGCGCAGCAAGTCGGTGCCGTTGGATTGGCTGTAGCCGAGGCGCACGTCGAGCAGCGGCAGCGCCGAGGCGCCGGCGAGGCCGAGCAGCTCCTGGATCGTGAGCGGACGGACGCCGGATTCGGAGAGATTGAAGCGCACCCGATTTTCCCAGGTGCTCTGCCAGCGTTCCAGCTCGAAGGGGACGAATTTAGAGATCACGGGGCTCATGGCTCGTAAAGCTGGCGCAGATCTTCGGGTTTCTCCAGCCAGTAGTCGGGCTCCAGATCTTCCAGATACGCGCGGTCGAACGGTCCCCACAGCACCGCTGCGGTGGTGACGCCGGCGGCGCGGCCGCATTCCATGTCGTGGCGCGAGTCACCGATGAACACGGTTTCGTCGCATGTGACGCCGAGCTCTTCGACCGCTTTCCGGACGGGCTCGGGGTGTGGCTTGGTATGGGCGACGTCATCGCAGCCGATCACAATGTCGAAGGCCTGGTCCAGCGCGGATACGCGCAGCCCGCGCATGGCGCCGTCCCGGAGCTTGCTCGTCACGAGGCCAAGTCGTCTGCCGCGATCTTTGAGACGAAGGATTTCGTCGACGACGCCGTCGTACGGCTTCACGAGCGCGTCGTGATGTGTGAGGTTGTAGGTCCGGTAGGTCTGGACCATCCTCTCGATCTCTTCCTTGTCATCGGTGATCTGCCCGAATTGCGTCCACAGCGTCGTGCCGAGTCCCTTGATCCACATGTCGTCGGGTGGCATCGGCTCGTTGGAGCGGTGGAGCTGCATCGTGTGGCGGTAGGAACGGAGAATCAGCTCGATGGAGTCGATGATCGTGCCATCGAGGTCGAAGAGGAATGTCGTCAGCGGCACCACATCAAGCTAACGCCGTGACCAATGCGGCGACTAGCTCTACAGTCTGTGAGGTGTCCTCAACGTGCGCCGGTGGCAGGCGGATATGCCACGCCAGCAAGTGGCTGACTGAGAGCGGCTCCGTTCGCGAGAGCAACTCATCGAGCAGGAACTCCTCGCCCGCGGTCATCCCCAGCGCTAATCGCGACACGAGAGCGTCGAGTGTAGCGAGCTGATCGCCGTCTCCTCGTCGCGCGGCACGCCGCGCCGCCGAAAGCACCCAGGGGATCAGTCGTCGCGCGAGACGGTCGCGATCGCCGGCACGCCAGCGCGCATCCTGCACCGCGGCGAGCCGTGCCTTGATGAGCGGTGCCGCAGCAGTGATCGCTTCCTGAAGCGTAGCAGGATCGACCGTCACCGGCCGCGCAGCGATCGCGTCGCTGAGAATTCTCGTCGCGCCGGCAGGACTGGTCCGCGCGGCACCGCCTGCGACAACGATCGCCTCCACGAGATTCGCGATGCGCACGATGAGGACGGTCGAGGCCGATGGACCGGGTATGGCAGCCCAGGACCCCAGCGGCGCGCCAGGCGCATCGCCCTTCAGCGCCTCGAGCTGATCGGTCCAATCCAGCCTGCCATTCGTCCCGGCGAGATTCTGCGCACCGACCTTCGCCGCCAATCGCTCCTCGATCGCCAGCGCATCCGCCAGTGGCGCCGGCGGAAGAAATGTGACGGTCGCGATGGTGTGATGCGGCGAGCCGAGCCGGTCGATGCGGCCGGTGCGTTGCGCCAGGCGCGCCGGACTCCACGGCAAGTCATAGTGCACGACCCGGCCGGCATCCTGGAGATTCAGCCCTTCGCTCAAAAGGTCGGTCGCGAGTAAGAGATCCGTCTCGAGAGCCGCGGCTGGTGGTGGAGCGCCCTGGGCTCGCGGCGCGAAGGCACGCAGGACCTCCTGGCGCCCCGCTTCACCTGCCGCAAAGCGGCCTACATGCCCAAACACCGCCGCGACGCGACGATGCCGCAGTCGATGGAGCAGGTACCGAACCGTCGGTTGCGCGTCCGTAAAGACGATTGTCTTCGCGGATCGAGCGCTGAGCAGTCGCTCCAATGCGTCCACTTTGGGATCGCCTGGTGGCGCACGGCTGAGCAACGCGCGCAGGTGCGCGACAACACGACGATCTTCCTCGAACGACTTCGGACCACCGGGCTCGATCAGCAAAGGGAAAAGCACGAGTTGAACATCGGATTCGGCGGCGCGCGGGAAACAGCGCTGGAATTCGCGCGGGTTGAGCGCGCGACCCTCGGCGGCGGCACGACCGGAGAGATCGAGGTACGCATCGTGGCGCAGCAACGCCGCGCGAAAGGCGGGAAGGCTCGAACCGAGACGTCGCAAGAGCATCAGGCGGAGCAGTGGTGCCGCAGTTCCGCCGGCTCGGAGCCGGGCAATACCCGCAATCAATTCACCAAGCACGGGATCGGACGCCGGTCCCGCTCGCACCGTGGCGCCGCTGATACGCGGAAATGAGATGGCAAGCGGTCCTGCGGAGTAGCCGTGCTGCACCCGGTCGCGTGATCGGGCGACGATGAGCCGGGATGTCGCCGCGCTCGCCAGCGTCGCATCGGCGCGCTCACGCGCCGCACCGCGTAGTGAAGGAACTCCCAGCGCCGCGAGGGCGTGATCGCGGAGAAAGAGGCGCAGCAGGTGGAGCAGATCGGCGATGCGATTGTGCACGGGCGTCGCGGTCACGAGCAGCACGCGGCTGCCGATGACGAGGCGCGCGAGGTTCCTGTACCGATTGGTGTCGGGATTACGGAAACGATGGTCTTCGTCGACTACGAACAGACTGTAAGGGACGGGAAGAGACGGTAAGGGACGGTAAGGGTGAACGCTCAGAGACTCATGCGTGATGACGGGTGTATCGAGCAGGCCGAAACGGTCCAGCAACGCGCGCCACTGCGGTACAAGGACTGCTGGTACGACGAGGCCGAACGGTTCCTTGTAGGCGAGGGCGACCGCGAGAGCGACGTACGACTTGCCTAACCCGACCTCATCGGCGAGCAAAGCCCCGCCGTGGCGCGCCATGATCGCGGTCAGTCGCTCGGCGGCGGGGACTTGGTGCGGCGCGAGCCAAGCCGGCCATGCAACTAGCGCGTCCCCGACCGGCGCGCTGTCGAGCAGCGCCCGTGCCGCGCTCGCGACGACTTCGCGCGGCGGCGCTTGCGTCCCCGGCTCGAGGGCGACGGTGAGCGGCTCCGCGACCGCGACGAGCTGCTCAGAGAGAATGCGCGGCCAGAATGCGTCGGTCGGCGAGGTCGAGCTCAAAAGCATCGGCGATGAGATCATCGGCGGGTTCACAGTCGCGGCCGTGACGAGCGAGGTCCGACCAGACGGGCGCGCCGTGGGGAGGGATCGGCAGCCCGCGGACGACCCGCGCGTTGAAGCGGCGAAATCCGCCGCGCGCGGGATCCGCCACGAGCCGGGCGAGCGCCGTGAGCCAGCCCGAATTGAACAGCGCTGCCAGGGCCGCGGCGTCTTCGGAGCCGCGTGTGACGATGCCGTAGACCGTATTGAGCGGCACAACATCAGCGTCGGGCACTGCCGCGGCGAGACGACGATGCAGATCCGGCCATACGACGCGATGGCGCGCCAGGCCCAGCGCCGTGCGGAACAACTGCCATGGCGGTCCGCCGCGATAGTCGGAACGCTCGCGCAATCGGTCGCCGTGCGCCGCAAGGTGTTCGGAGACTTCCTTTGGCAGGACGGCCAGCGGACGACCATCACAACCATGTGTCCACAAGACGAAGCGCCGCGGCCGACAACGCCAAGCCTGGATATCTCGCCCGCGAACTACCGGACGCGTGCCCGGACACTCGTGGTCGACAAGGAAGAGATCGTCCGCTCCCGTCTTCACGCCGAGCTGCGGCGTCCAACGATCGGCGACAGTGGGGAAGGCAGACCGCAGCCGTCGAGCAATACGGTCTGCGCCCGCCGCCAAGATCCACGGCCCGGTCTCCAGCTGACGCTGTGGGAACGACGCGGCGAGTGGCTTCGGTCCCAACGTCGTTGCCGTTGATTCTGTCCCGGCCGGTTCGGCACGCGCCGCGACGAGAGCCATCGGATAGACCGCGGCGCCGAAGGCATGCGCCGTCGGCTCGTCGAGCGGCGCCGCGCGCTCGAGGCGGGTGTGCT
>WNEY01008260.1_pt1 | contig 14260 bp, 11 predicted proteins | sample 5400531 | NCBI WGS metagenome assembly WNEY01 (sample SAMN13153338, study PRJNA577476) | soil metagenome | isolation source: 200 cm saprolite under Douglas fir tree site 1 | place: USA:California | collected 2015-04-18
CTCGCCAGCGCGTCGCGCACCGCCGACTTCGTCGATCACTATCGCTCGATGGACATGCCCTACGATTATCAGTGGGAGGAGCGCTGGATCCGCGATGCCGGCTACAGCGAAATCGTGCCGCCGACGATTCTGCAGTGCCTGGAGAAGGCGAGGCGCAAGGCGGCGGAGGTGACGCATTTCTGCATGCCGGCGACCCTCGGGCGCGTCGCCGCTTCGATGGCCAAGGCCGCGGGCATTCCGGAAGCGGCCGTCTGCGATAACTTTCATTCCGTCTGCGGCGAGGCGGGGGTGGCGCATCCGTTGCTGATGCTGGTCGCCGCGCTCGAAGCGGCGAAGCCCGGCGATCTCGTTCTTCTCGTCGGTTTCGGCCAGGGCGCCGACGCGCTGCTGTTCGAAGCCACCGACGCGATCAAGAAACAACCGAAGCGTCTTGGCCTGAAGGGCCACCTCAAGCGCCGCAAGGAAGAAACCAATTACAACAAATTCCTCGCCTTTAACGACACGATCAAACTCGAGCGCGGCATGCGCGCCGAGGCCGACAAGCTGACGCCGCTCTCGGCGCTGTGGCGCAACCGCGAAACCGTCACCAGCTTCATGGGCGGCCGCTGCACCAAATGCGGCACGCTGCAATTCCCCCGCACCAACATCTGCGTCAACCCGAATTGCAATGCCATGCACACCCAGGAGCCGCATCCCTTCGCCGACGAGATCGGCCGCATCAACTCCTACACCGCCGACCGGCTTACCTATTCGCCGGATCCACCGGCCTGCTACGGCATGATCCAGTTCGAGCAGGGTGGCCGCGTGATGATCGACTTCACCGACGTCGATGCGAACGAGCTTGCGGTCGGCCAGCGTATGCGCATGATGTTCCGCATCAAGGACATCGACCAGCAGCGCGGGTTTCGGCGGTATTTCTGGAAGGCGGCGCCGGCCGGCGGTGTGAGAGAGGTGTAGCGCGCGACTTCGCCACGCGCGATGCTTAGATCCAACTTCGTGTGGTCGAGTCGAAGACAGGATGTCATGACATGATCAAATTGTATGACAGCGCTTTCAGTCCATTTGCGCGCAAGGTGCGCATGGCCCTGGAGTACAAGGGCCTGAATTATGAGGCAGTTGACGGACTGCTCCGATCAAACCATGCGGCACTCAAGGCCGTTAATGGGCGCATTGAAGTGCCGGTCCTGGTGGATGGCGACGTTGTCGTCGTAAACTCCGCCGATATCATTTCCTATTTGGACCATCGCTATCCGGCGAAATGTCTCTATCCCGGTGAGCCTGCCGCTCGCGTCCACGCGCGTGCATGGGAGCGAGTAGCTGACAGCCTCGTAGATCCAATCCTTATCGACATCTCGTATTGGAAGTGGGCCGAACGGCCGGACAAGATGCCTGAAGGCCTCCTCGCGGCAGCGCGTGCCGACCTTCGACTTGTCTACGATGCTCTCGATGAGGAACTCGCCCGCCGTCAGTTCGTGAGCGGACCCTTATCAATCGCCGATATTGCGCTGTTTCCGCACGTGGCGAGTACGAAAGCGATGGAGGTCGAGTTTTCGGCGCAAGAGCACCCCAATCTAGGACGCTGGTTCAAGGAAATGCGAGCGCTGCCGATTTGCGCGGCTGACTTGAAGCGCACGCGGCGCTTTGTCCTCAGCATACAGGATCAAGATTTTGAGAAGCGCCGTATTTTCTGGCGCGGCGATCGCATCGAGTGGATCCTCGCACGCGGCTTTCATGCGTGGCTTTTCAATGAAATCAAAGAAGGCCGGGTGGCATGGCCAGGTCCGGCATTGCCCGCACCCATGAAGCTGAACGTCAAAGATGATCCCGTTTCCGCACTGTAATTCTTTCCTCCGCCATTGAATCAGCTACTATAGACCGGTCTAATTTATGCCTATACCGGCGCGGCAAGGCCCAGTGGAGAGCTGACATGGCACGCGGCATCAAGGACAAGGTCGTCATCCTCGGCATGGGCTGCTCCAAGTTCGGCGAGCGCTGGGACATGGACGCCGACGACCTCATGCTGGAGGCCTATGAGGAGGCGCTATTCGATTCCGGCGTCGAGACCAAGCAGATCGACGCCGCCTGGCTCGCCACCGCCATTGCCGAGCAGCATGTCGGCAATTCCGGCGTGCCGCTCGCCCAGGCGCTGCGGCTTCCCTTCATTCCGGTGACGCGAGTGGAGAACTATTGCGCCAGCGGCACCGAAGCCTTCCGCGGCGCGGTCTATGCCGTCGCCTCGGGCGCCGCCGACATCGCGCTCGCGCTCGGCGTCGAGAAGCTGAAGGACACGGGCTATGGCGGCCTGCCGCAGCGGACGCGCGGCGTCTTGAACAACATGCTGTGGCCGAACCTCTCCGCGCCCGGCTCGTTTGCCCAGCTCGCCGCCGCCTACGCCGCCAAGCACGGCGTCGACGGCAAGGATCTGAAGCGGGCGATGGCCCACATCTCGGTGAAGAGCCACGACAACGGCTCGCGCAATCCGAAGGCGCATCTGCGCAACAAGATCACCATCGACACGGTGCTGAACGCGCCGGTGATCGCGGAGCCCTTGGGCCTCTACGATTGCTGCGGCGTGTCCGACGGCGCCGCCTGCGCCATCGTCGCGAGCCCGGAGGTCGCCAAGGCGCTCGGCAAGAAGGATTTGATTGCTGTGAAAGCACTTCAACTTTCGGTCTCTAACGGCTTGGAAGCCCAGCATAATTCCTGGGACGGCAGCTACTTCGCCACCACCCGCATCGCCTCGCGGCGCGCCTATCAAGAAGCCGGCATCGACAAGCCGCGCGAGGAAATCGACCTGATCGAAGTGCACGACTGCTTCTCGGTGACCGAACTCGTCACCATGGAGGACCTGCACATCTCGCAGGAGGGCCGCGCCATCCACGACGTGCTCGACGGCTTCTATGACGCCGCGGGCAGCGTGCCGTGCCAGATCGACGGCGGGCTGAAATGCTTCGGCCACCCGATCGGCGCCTCGGGCTTGCGCATGATCTACGAGATCTACTTGCAGATGCAGGGCCGCGCCGGCGAGCGCCAGCGCAAGGAGCCGCCGCGCGCCGGGCTTACCCACAACCTCGGCGGCTTCCCGCACCAGAACGTCTGCTCGATTTCGATTATTGGGAAATATGGGGCTTAAGCGCTGTTGTTATTGCCAGGCTTGATTCTTAATCCGTCATCCTGAGGTGGCGGCCACCGATGTCGCGTTTACGCGACATCGGTAGTTTTGAACACACAAGTCGGCAGCTGCCGACTTGTGTGGCCGCCCTCGAAGGATGAGCGGCCCCAGAATTTTTTCCAACGTCATCCTTCGAGGCTCGGGCTTCGCCCTCCCACCTCAGGATGACGATTCAAAAGGCCATGCTCCGCCCCGGGCGCTCAAAACGCGCTCGGGAACGCCCCACCGTCAATCAGCAAATTCTGCCCGGTGATGTAGCCCGCCCGCGCCGAGCACAGGAACGCGCAGGCGGCGCCGAATTCGGCCGGCTGGCCGAAGCGCTTGGCGGGCACGGTATTCATCCGCGCCTGGCGAATTTGCTCCACGCCGACGTTCTGCTTTTTCGCATTCATTTCCAGATTGGAGCGCAGGCGATCGGTATCGAAGGAGCCCGGCAGCAGGAAATTGATGGTCACGTTCGAGCCCGCCACCGTGCGCGCCACACCGGCGAGGAACGAGGTGAGCCCCGCGCGGGCGCCGGACGACAGATCAAGACCGGCAATCGGCGCTTTCACCGAGCTCGAGGTGATGTTGACGATGCGGCCGAATTTCTTCGCCACCATCGGGTCGATCGCTTTCTGGATCAATTCGATCGCGACCACCATGTTGGCGATGACGCCGTCGATGATTTTCTGCCGGTCGAGTTCGCGAAAGTCGCGAAACGGCGGACCGGCATTGTTGTTGACGAGGATGTCGGGCTCCGAACAGGCGGCGAACAGCGCCTTTTGCCCGGCGGCCGTCGCCACGTCGGCGGCGACGGGGATGATCTTTGCCTTCGTTACCTTGGCGATCTCGGCCGCCGCCTCGTTCAGCCGCTTCTCGTCGCGGCCGTTGACGACGACCTCGCAGCCCGCTTCCGCCAGCGCCATCGCGCAGCCATAGCCGAGCCCGCGGCTCGACGCGCAGACGATCGCCTTCTTTCCGGCAATTCCGAGATCCATGACGTGCTCCTCTGGTTGTTCGTCATGCCGGCTTTATGCCGGGCATCCACGCCTCTCTTGGTGGCCTAAGACGTGGATGGCCGGGACAAGCCCGGCCATGACAGGGTAACAGAAATCAAATCCTCCGCCGCACGCCTTCCCAGTAGGGATCGCGTAGGCGGCGCTTGAAGATTTTTCCCGAATCCTCGCGCGGCAGATTGGCGCGCAGCTCGATCGTCTTCGGCACCTTATAGTTCGCGAGCTTTTGCGATAGCGCCGCGCGCACTTCGTCGACGTCGAGCGTCGCGCCGCTCACCGGCTCGATCACCGCCATCAATGCCTCGCCGTACTCCTCATCGGGCACGCCGAACACCGCGCAATCGGCGACCGCGGGCAGCGTGTGCAGCACCGCCTCGATCTCGGCGGGATAAATGTTGACGCCGCCCGAAATCACCATGTCGCGCTTGCGGTCGCATAGGAACAGATATCCATCCGCGTCGAAATAGCCGACGTCGCCGGAGGTGATGAATCCCTTGTGCTCGATCTCACGGCGCTTCTCCGGGTAATTGTGATAGGTGAAATCGGGATAGGCAGGGATGCGCGAATAGATCTCGCCGATTCCGCCCGGCGAGAGCTCGCGGCCGGCCTCGTCGAGAATCTTGATTTCGGCGCCGGGACTGACGCGGCCGACGGTGCCCGGCTTTTTCAGCGCGTCCGCGGATGCAACGAAGGTCACCGGGCCCGACTCGGTGCTGCCGTAGAACTCGTAGATCACCGGCCCCCACCACTCGATCATCGCGCGCTTGATCTCGGCCGGGCAGGGGGCGGCGGCATGGATCACGTGGCGGAGCGAGGACACATCATACCGGCGGCGCACCGCTTCCGGCAGCTTGAGGAGCCGCACGAACATCGTCGGCACCATGAACATGGTGTCGATCCGTTCGCGCTCGATTAGCTTGAGCAATTCCTCCGCCTCGAAGCGCGGCATCAAGAACAGCCGCTCGGCTGTTCCGCCCGCGCGCAGCCCGAAGGCATTGGGCGCCGAGTGATAGAGCGGGCCGGTGATCGCCGCCCGGCAGCCTGGACGCAAGCCGAAGACGAGATTGCGCAGATGATCCATCATCTTTTGCTCTTCCGGCGTCATCGCCCGGCGCTTGACGCCCTTGGGATGGCCGGTGGTGCCGGAGGTGTAGATCATGCTCACGGTCGGCGGCAGCGGCGGGCCGCCATACGGCTGTTGCGCCGCGAGCCAGGCCTCGAATTCCTCCGCGCCGGCGGGCGCTTTCGCCGCTGCCGGATCGATGCGGTAGGCCGCAAGAATTTCCGGCGGCGTGTCGACCGCGAGCACCGGCAGCCCGCGCGGAATGGCACCCTCCACTGCGCGAAAAAGATCGGCATGGGCGACGAGCACCTTGGCGCCGCTGTCGCGCAAAACGTAGCCGATCTCGTCCGTCTTGAAGTGCCAGTTGATCGGCACCGCGAAGGCGCCGAGTGCGATCGCGCCATAGGACGCGATGAGATACGGGATGTCGTTGCGCATCAGGATGGCGACGCAATCGCCCGGGCCGACGCCGAGCGCGGCAAGGCCCCCGGCCATGCGCTGAACGCGGGCGGCGAGATCGCGATGGTCGACATGGCGCGATCCGCTGATGATGCCGCTCGCGATCGTCGAGCCCGATGCTTTCGCCGGCTTCATTGCCGGAACGCCGGACTTGGCCGAAAGCGCTGGCAATCGTCATGGTGGCAACCAGGTAAGGGCAGCAAGCCGCCGCCGAACCGGGATGCCATAGGTCGTTTAGCCAGCATTCGAAAATCTTGTGGGTGCTGCGGTGTCATTTAGGCCACGGGCGGGGCGTTTCCGCTCCAACAGAAACGCTGTATATTGAAAATGCAATCGGCCCGGACTGCCATCCGAGCCGATCAAAACCATGGGCGTGCCGACGCCGCTTGTCGCGAAGCATTTAGCTTACGCGAAACGGGGGCGGCTGCCAATGTCAAACCGAGTTGACTACAAGGGCTGGGTATTGGGCGATGAAGCCGAGGAATACCTGGACAAATTCGATCAAGTACAGCGGCTTACAGGGCGAATTCGTTTTGTTTCTCAAGGAATGGGAAGACGCAAAGGCTCAATTACCGAATTACTGGAACCGGCTGTCCGAAGATGTTCGACGAGCGATGCAGAGCAAGCATCCGGAGACCGCAACAGAAATTCGAATAAGAATTCCGGATGAATACTAAAACACGGCGAGCAGGGCCTCCTAGAGCGGCCGCTTGAACGACAAATCCGCGCGCAGCTTGATGACCTCGCCAAGCCGGCGGATCTCGCCGAACATTTCCTTGAGCCAGGCGCGGATCGAGGCGCGCGCTTCTAACGACAGATAAGCGAGCGAAAGCTCGCCGAGCGGCCGCTCGACCGGTGTCTCGCTCATGAATTCGCTCAACGAAAGCTTTGGATCATCGATCACGCTCGCGAACATCGGGTCGAGCAGCGTTATATAGAGATTGAGATCGTGCGCCATCAGCGACCTGTAGTGATCGCTTTGCTGCACCTGCCTATCCGGTTTTCCGAGCAGCGCGTTCTCGACGACGATGAAGTGGCAATCCCTGAAGTGGTCGCGCAGGAGCCGCCCCTGCTCGTAGCTCTCAACCTCGCGGCCGCAAATGTAGACGATCACCGGCTCGATCTCGCGCGCGCGCGCCTCGGCGACGTAGCCGATATCCTGCATGAGCTTGAAGAACTTCCGAAAACCCCGATGCGTGAGGTCGACGACCCGCGGCACCGCGGCAGGTGCGGTCAACGTATCGAAAAGCTTCATTTGATCGGGGACGCGGTCGAGATCAATGACGACGGCCCGCGCGGGGAAGCAGGCAGCGAGTTTTTGCTCGACGAAGTCGGTATCGAAGATTTCGGGCTGCTGGCCGGAAAGAATCGCGTGGTCGGCGAATAGGCGCGAAAGCAGGGTCTTGCCGGTCCGTCCGTGCAGCGAGGCGATGATATAGGTGTAGCTCTTCATCGCCGCGCGATACCTCGTCCGTCAGGCTTCGATCCGATCCTCCCGCCCCCTGGTCTCGGGGTCAGCCTTGCGCGCGATCGGTAAGCCGATCAATCAGCCCCACGCGGTCATATTCGCCGTAAATCTGGTTGAGCCAGGTCCGCACATAGCCGCGCAGAACCAGCGAATAGTTGGCGTTGTGGCCCTGCGCGCTCTTGTTCTTGGCGAAGGTCGAGAACGGCACGCCCGACAGTTCCACCTGCTCGAACGCCATTTCATTGAGCTTGGGAATGTTGATCTCGATCGCGCCCTTCGCCTGCTTGAAGTAACTGTCGTAGATCGCCGGATCCCACTCGAAGAAGCTCGTCTCGTTGATGAAGTTCTTCACCGCGAAATAGTTGCGGCCGGCGGTATAGGGCATCACCTCGTTGATCTCGTCGAGCGACGAGATGGAGGGACCGAGTATGTGGAACAGAAGAAAATTGAATTCGCCGTTCCGCACCGCGTCGAAGAAGCCGACATCGGTGAAAGCCTTGAGCGTGCTCGACAAGAGGCCGGCGCGGATGTCGATGACGCTGATCTTGATCTCGCTCGTGGTCAGGGTGTCGAGCACCTTCATCTGGTCATGCGCCGACGTCACGTCGACGATCTCGGTCACGTCCGGGTGGAAGCGCTTGAGCGTGCCGCGCGGAAACTCGGAGTCGAACGCGCGCGCGAGCGTGTTCTTCGACGCGATGTAGTCGAGCGCCGTGCGCGTGATCGTCGTTTTGCCGACGCCGCCCTTGTCGGCGCCGACGATGAGTACCGCTGGCTTCATGGCAACGACTCCAAATGCTGGACCGGCATCTTCGGGGATGGCGAGCGCCGGTTCGGCACCCACTTGGTAGCCCGCTTATGACGTCGATCCCTGCCCCCGATGGACTTCAGAGGGCAGAGTGTCGGTTTTTAGCATTGCGATCAAGGGCCTGCTTGCGGGGGCGGAGGGGCCCGAAAATCCGGTTTAACGGGCGGTTTGGCGGGTATGGCGCGCGGGGTTTTCGATGCATTGCACCGCTACCCGTCGCGCTTATGGGGCACGCTTAGCGCTTTAAACGGACAAGCGACCTTTTCGCCTCATCATTCCCGATGTCGGCGGCCTTGGCGTACCATTTGCGCGCCTCGGCGTAGTCGCGCCGCCCGCCGTGACCTTGTTCGTGCAGTTGCCCCAGTTGGTACATGGCCGGCGCCGAGCCAAGCTCGGCGGCCTTGCGGTACCACAGCCGCGCTTCATCGTAGTCGCGCGGCACGCCCTTTCCGTTGGCATAAAGCTCGCCGAGACCGATCATCGCCGGCAGAAGGCCGCGATCGGCGGCCTGCACAAACCAGCGCCGCGCTTCGCGGTAATCGCGCGGTACGCCGATTGCGTTCGCGTAAAACTCGCCAAGCCGCAGCATGGCGGCCGCATTGCCGAGCGCCGCGGCCCGGCTGAACCACTTGCGCGCCTCGGCATAGTCGCGCGGCGCGCCTTGGCCGGTGGCGTATTGAAAGCCGAGATTATGCATGGCCTGCGCATTGCCGAGCTCGGCCGCCTTTACGTACCACCGATGCGCGTCATCGTAGTTCTTGGCTTTTTCGTAGCCGCGGCCGAGCTGCAATGGAAACCGCAGCGCCTCGGGAAAATCCGCCACCGCGCGCTCGCAGGCGCGCGTGGCGAGTGGGGTGTTGAGGAATTGGATTTTTACGCCCGTCACCTCCGGATTTTTCTGCTGGTCCAGGGGGTGGGCAGCGAGCAAGTCGCATTCCGTGACGTTGGGATCAAGCGCGGCGAGGCGGGTTTGTGCCAGCGCCCGATATGAGCTCGCGGGAAATTGCGACAAGAATTTCTTCAATTGACCGGAGTTCTTCGTGTCCTGGAGAAATCGCCAAACCACCTTGTCGACATAGGCCGCTTGCGCGGCGGCTTCGTCCTCGTCGGCGAGCTTCGTCGGGCTGGAGGGCTCGATCGGCGCGGCAGCGGGCACGCTCGCGGTCTGGACCGGATCGGCCGGCGGCACTGCCGCTGCCGGGGCAGGGGCTTCGGATTTGGCGTGCTGTTTATCCGCGCAGCGCAAGCCGAATTTCTCGCAAGCAAAAGTGCCTACCGCGTCGGTATTTTTCGCGCCGACGACAGCGAGCACGATGAGGCCGAGCGCGCTGGCGCTGACCTTGCCGAGCCGCCGGCCGTGGCCGGGAACCGGCGGTTTCGCCGGAGACGAGACGGTTTGCCGAGAAAAGACGGCGGGCATTTCTTTCGCCAAGGAAGCCGAGACGTCACTCAGGAGAATGGGCGGCCGCGTCTTCCCGAGATTGAGCATGGCGTCGACCGTCGGCGCTGCCGGGACACTGAATTCGGCGGCGGCAGAACTCTTGCTCTCGACAGGTGGCGGCGCGAGCGGAATGGGCGTTTCGACCGGTGAGAGGCGCGGCTCGTATTGAGAAATCGTGCCGTCGCCGAACCGAACAGAGGCCTGCGGAAAGCCGAAACCCGGCAGCGTGATGCTGGCAAAGAGCGAGCGCACGCCCGTAGCTTGCTCCGGCTCCTCGTCAAGCTCGTCGGAGGCTTCATCCAGCAACGCCTCGACAGCATCGTATTCAGGATGATTCTCCGAGAAATGGGTCATCCCGGACACAAGATGCCGGGTGACGCCCTTTTCGATCGCGAGCCAAAGCGATCGCTGCATGTTTCGAGGCACCACGCGCCACAGGAACGAAACCTTTCCGTCCGGATCGACTTCGTATTGAACGGCACACCAATCCCCCACCGCCACAGAACGGACAATGGCGGCATCCGTCCCCGGTCCGCTCAACTGCCAGTCGACGAAGCGATTGAGATCGAACGTCTCGGCCTCGCCGTCCGGATATTGGCGTCCCTGGGCTTTCCAGTAACCCCCTCTTCGCGCGGCGCGCGGAAGCACGGCCTCGGCGATCGGCGCATTGATCGCCAAGGCAAGCCTTCGGCTGGCGAGGCTCGCCGTTCGCGCTGCGAAAAATTCGAGGTCGGGCGCGGCAAGCTTTTTAAGGAAAATGCCGCGCCGGTTGAGCGTGACTTCCAAAGGATTGTCTCCGCGAACGGTTCAGGCCCCGCCATGGCGCCGTCGTTCGGACGTTTCTTGAGCAGGTCTTAGAAAATAACGCTGAACTATGGAATAGCCCCGCCGGAACCGATTCTCGGTAAACCGGCTATAGCCGTCAACCACCGTTTGGGGATATCCGCTTCCCTCTGGAAAGTTCATGCCGGGCGTGTCGGCGGTGCAACACGCCGCATTTGTGCCCTTTCGAGAGTGGAACCGCAACTGCCATAATGGGTTGCGTGTAATTCGGGGAGAGGGATACTTCAACGAATCGGCCTCATAGGCGGCGTCATGGCGATGGTCGAGGCGACCTATTTTCTATTCATGCGAATGGGCGAGTGCCGGAGCGCGGCAGCGTGCATGAGGTGGCCTAGCGTGTAAGGCGAAATCACAGCCGGCTCACCCAGGAAATTCGGCTTGTTGCGGCCGGCTTTCGCGCCCTTTGTGGAATATACGTTCAAGACGAACGGCCACGATCAGACCGGCAAGCGGGTCGCCTATCGCGTGGTCGCGACTCGCGACGAAAAAGAAGCGCAGGCGATCGCCAAGAAATATCCCGTCGGCGTCAACGTGAAAGTCACTTACGATCCCGCCAATTCGCAGGATTCGGTGTGGGAGACCGGCCCCGAGGGAACCAAGGTTCTGACCTCTGAGGTAATTTGGCTCTTCGCGTCGGCGGGTTTGGTGTTTTGGTCAACTTGCTGCTCTGATTGCTACCTCCACCGCTTGTCATCCGCACCGGGCTTTCTGTACGGTCCCGCCATCCGCGAATAGCGCCGCCCCGGTACCAGACGAGAAATGCGAGACGATCTTCCCAAGTTCGACTTCTCGGGGTGGCTTGCCGCCCTGATCGATTTCGTGGCGGTCTCGCACCGGCGCGTGGCGCTCGCGCTTATTGCCTTCTCGCTCATTTGCTTTTTGCCGGGCATCAACTCGCTGACGCCGACCAATCGCGACGAGAGCCGCTACGCGCAGGCCACCAAGCAAATGTTGGAGAGCGGCGACTTCGTCGACATCCGTTTTCAGGACGCGGCGCGCTATCGTAAGCCGGTCGGCATCTACTGGCTGCAGGCGGCCTCGGTTAGCGCCGCGGAGAAGCTTGGCTTCAAGAACGCGCGCGCCCGCATCATCTTCTATCGAATTCCGTCGCTGATCTCGGCCCTTGCCAGCGTGCTGCTCACCTATTGGGCGGCGCTTGCCTTCGTGCGGCGGCGCTATGCGCTGCTCGCGGCACTCGCGATGGCGGGCTCGCTCATCCTCGGCGTCGAGGCGCGGATCGCAACAATCGACGCCTCACTCCTGGTGAGCGCACTCGCGGCGGAAGGCGCGCTCGCGCGTTTTTACCTTTTTCGCGACGAAATACCGCCGCCACGGCAATGGCTGCTGGCGACGATTTTCTGGACGGCGATCGCCGCCTCGATCCTGTTGAAGGGACCGATCATCCCGGGCGTCGTCGCGCTGACCGCGCTTGCCCTTGTCATCGCCGACCGCTCCGCGCGCTGGCTCTTGCGGTTGAAGTTCATCCCCGGCTTGATCTGGGTGCTGTTGCTGACGCTGCCGTGGTTCGTCGCGATCCTCTACAAGACCGAGGGCAATTTCTACGGCCAGTCGGTGGGTACCGACTTCCTCAGCAAATTCACCCACGGCGCCGAGGGACACGGCGCGCCGCCCGGTTACTACTTCCTGCTTTTCTGGTTCGCCTTCTTTCCGGCCGCCCAACTCTCCTGGCTGGCCGCGCCCTATGCCTGGAAGAATCGGGGCGACCCCGCGATCCGTTTTCTCCTCGCTTGGCTCGTGCCTGCGTGGGTCGCCTTCGAGCTCGTCATCACCAAGCTCCCGCATTACGTGCTGCCGCTCTATCCGGCCGCCGCCATCTTGATCGCGCTCGCGCTGGATCGCGGCGTGCCCGCTGATCGGCACGTGCACCGCGGCGGCTGGTTCTGGCCGATCGTGACCACGCTTGTGGTGGTGGCGCTGGTGATTGTCGTCTACCAGTTCGGCGGAAAGTTCGGCCGTACCTTCATCTTCTTCGCGATCCTTTCGATCTTGCTTTCCTTCGCCGCCTGGCGCTGGCTCGTGGGCAAGGGCGCCGAGCGCGCACTGGTGATCGCCGTACTTGCTTCCGCGGCGCTCGAATGGGCGGCCTATTCCACGTTGCCGCGCGTGCGCGCGTTGTTCGTTGCCCCGCTTCTTGTCGATGCTGCGCGCGCCGCCCCTTGCCCCAACCCGCAACTCGCCTCCACCTTCCACGAGGCGAGCATGGTGTTCCTCGGCGGCACCCAAACGAAACTCGTGAACGGGCCGGGCGCGGCCGACTTTCTCCGCCTCGGCGGCTGCCGTGTGGCGTTCGTCGAAAGCCGCGAGGAGCGTGCCTTCGCCGACCGCGCCGCGGCGATCGGGCTCAGTTACGCGCGCTTTGGCGAGGTCGCTGGCTTTAATTACTCCGATGGCAAGCACGTCAGCTTTCTCTTGCTCGTGCCCAAGGATTCCCAGTAACCGCGAGTGCCGGCTTTCCAGGCCATGCCCTATTCATAAGCCGAAGCCATATTTAGCCGAAAGCCATGCCCCGCGTCGGTCGTTTGGCCGCACTTGCCGCTTCTATCCTTGCCACGCTAAGAGGGCGCGTTCCGGCGCGGCCCTATGTCCGCAACGGAGAAATTTTTGAGAGGAATTGAGTGCCCGTAGAAGGAAGCTCGCCTGCGGAGAGCGTGCCGAGCGTCTCGATCATCGTACCCGTTCACAACGAAGCCGAGAACATTCCGGCGCTCGCCGACGAAATCGCGGCGGCGCTCAAGGGTCGCCGCTTCGAGGCGATTTTCGTGAATGACGGCTCGAGCGACGAGACGGAGAAGGCGCTCAAACAGCTCGGCAAGACGCGTCCGTGGTTGCGCCAGATCAAGCACGCGCGAAGTTGCGGGCAATCCGCGGCCGTGAGGTCCGGTGTGCGCACGGCGCGCGCGGCGGTCGTGGCGACGCTCGACGGCGATGGACAGAACGATCCCGCTTTCATTCCCAAGCTCTTGGCGACGCTCGAAAGCGCGCCGCCGAAAGTCGGGCTTGTCAACGGTCAGCGTCTCAAGCGCAAGGGCGGCTTTAAGCGACTGCAATCGATGATTGCGAACAGCGTGCGCGCGGCGGTGCTGCGCGACGACACGCGCGACACCGGCTGCGGGCTCAAGGCGTTCCGCCGTGACGTTTACCTGGCGCTGCCTTACTTCGACGCGCTGCATCGTTTCACTCCCGCGCTTGTCAAGCGCGAAGGCTACGACGTCGCCTATGTCGAGGTGGTGGATCGCCCACGCGCCCACGGCAAAAGCCATTACGGCATGTGGAACCGGCTGTGGATCGGCATACTCGATCTCGCCGGGGTGTTCTGGTTGATCCGGCGCCGCCGCCGCGTGCCGGAAGTGACGGAGGTACTTTCGGATGCTGATTGATTTGCAACGGATGGTCGGGTCCTACCTGTTCGACGTGTTTGTCACCAATTTTGACTGGTGGGTCATCCTCGGCTTCGTCGCCCAGCTCATGTTCACCGGGCGCTTCCTGGTGCAGTGGCTGGAAAGCGAGCGGCAGGGAAGAAGCGTAATTCCGATCGCATTTTGGTTTTTTTCGATCGCCGGCGGCCTCTTGTTGCTCGCCTACGCGCTCTATCGCCGTGATCCCGTCTTCATCGCCGGCCAAGCCTTCGGCGTGTTCGTCTATGTGCGCAACCTCTATCTCGTCATGAGAGAGCGCGGCGATTTTGGCCCGCCGAAGGCGCGCGTCAGGGCCGCGCGAGTTGCGAAAGGCCGCGTTCGAGATCGGCGATAAGATCGTCGGGATCCTCGAGGCCGATGTGCAGGCGCACCGCCGGCCCCCCCGGCATCCATTTCGTTGTGCTCCGCATCTTCGTGCAGTCGAAGGGCACCGCCAGGCTCTCGAACCCGCCCCACGAGGCGCCGATGCCGAAGAGATCGAGCGCCTCGACGAAGGCAGCGACGGCCTTGGCGGAATAGTCCGGCTGCAAGACGAAACTGAAAAGGCCGGTGGCGCCCTTAAAGTCGCGCT
>WNEY01002462.1_pt1 | contig 14259 bp, 14 predicted proteins | sample 5400531 | NCBI WGS metagenome assembly WNEY01 (sample SAMN13153338, study PRJNA577476) | soil metagenome | isolation source: 200 cm saprolite under Douglas fir tree site 1 | place: USA:California | collected 2015-04-18
GACCCCTGCGTGCTGCGCTGCGCCCGGGACACCGGCTTCACCTTCCGACGCCTTCGCTCGCCAGCCACCCCACGTGGCCGGCGAGGACGACCACGGCGAGGAAATTTATCACGAAGACCCGGCCGCGCAGCGGGACATTGTCGGTCAGGGTCTGCACCAGCGTGTGGACGATCCGGCCGCCGACGAACACCCAGCCCGCGGCCACGTCGATCGGCGTCACCCGGTCGAGCGCGACCAGCAGCACCACGAGCGCATAGAACACGACCGGCAGCTCGAATTGATTGGCGAGGTTGCGGGTGATGCGCGCGACCGCGATCGGCTCGTCGCGGCCGAGCACGAAGGCGGCGTACTCGACCTCCCCGCGCTTCACTGCCGCCGTCCGCGCGACGGTCAGCCAGGCGTAAAGGCCGAAGATCCACAGGATGTGCGCGAGCATCGGCCACAGCAGCGCGGACATCGCCGCCGCGCTCACGCCCGCGAGGGATAATTCGGGCTCTCGCGCGTGATGGTGACGTCGTGCACGTGGCTCTCGCGCAGCCCCGCGCTCGACACGCGCACGAAGCGCGCCTTGTCGCGGAACTCGGCGAGGCTCGCCGCGCCCACGTAGCCCATGGCGGCGCGCAAGCCGCCGGCGAGCTGATGCAGCACGGTCGCCACCGCGCCCTTGTACGGCACCTGGCCCTCGATGCCCTCGGGCACCAGCTTGAGCGTGTCCTTGATGTCCTGCTGGAAGTAGCGGTCGGCCGAGCCGCGCGCCATGGCGCCGACCGATCCCATGCCCCGATAGGTCTTGTAGGAACGCCCCTGAAACAGGAACACCTCGCCGGGCGTCTCGTCGGTGCCGGCGAGCAGCGAGCCGACCATGGCGCAGTCGGCGCCGGCGGCGAGCGCCTTGGCGAGATCGCCGGAATATTTGATGCCGCCGTCGGCGATCACCGGCGTGTTGCTCGCCTGGCCGACCGCGACCGCGTCCATGATGGCGGTGAGCTGCGGCATGCCGACGCCGGCAACCACCCGGGTGGTGCAGATCGAGCCCGGCCCGATGCCGACCTTGATGGCGTCGGCGCCGGCGTCGATCAGCGCCTTGGCGCCCTCGGCGGTCGCGATATTGCCGGCGACCACCTGCACCGCGTTCGACAGCCGCTTGATGCGGTCGACCGCGGCGAGCACGCGCTTGGAATGGCCGTGCGCGGTGTCGACCACCACGAGGTCGACGCCGGCGGCGATCAGGCGCTCGGTGCGCGCGAAGCCGAGATCGCCCACGGTCGTCGCCGCCGCGACCCGCAGCCGCCCCTGCTCGTCCTTGCTGGCGTGCGGGTTGGCGACCGCCTTCTCGATGTCCTTCACGGTGATCAGGCCGACGCAGCGATATTTGTCGTCGACCACCAGCAGCTTCTCGATGCGGTGCTGGTGCAGCAGGCGCTTGGCCTCGCCCTGCGACACGCTTTCGCGCACGGTGACCAGGTCGTCCCTGGTCATCAGCTCGGAGATCTTCTGCTCGGGGTCGGTGGCGAAGCGCACGTCGCGGTTGGTGAGGATGCCGGCGAGCTTGCCGCCGCGCTCGACCACCGGCACGCCGGAAATGGCGTAGTCCTTCATCAGGGTGAGGGCGTCGGCGAGCGTGGCGCCGGGATCGATGGTGACCGGGTTCACCACCATGCCGGACTCGAACTTCTTGACCTGGCGCACCTGCGCGGCCTGCTCGTCGGGCTCGAGGTTGCGATGGATCACCCCGATGCCGCCGGCCTGCGCCATGGCGATCGCCATGCGGAACTCGGTCACCGTGTCCATGGCCGAGGCGACGATCGGGATGTTGAGCGGGATGGCGCGGGTGATGCGGGCGCGGATGTCGACGTCGGACGGCAGCACGTCCGACAGCCCCGGCTGGAGCAGGACATCGTCGAAGGTGAGCGCCTCGCGGGGGCTGCCGTTCGGTCCTGCCATGGCCAACTCTCCCTCGTTCGCCGGGTGAAAACGGGTCGCCCCGGGCCGGCCAAGCGGCCAAGCCTGCGACTCGTGACCCCAGTGCGGAGTTGGCGCCGGTCGATAGCACGGGCGCGCAACGATTCAAAGCCCCGTTCGGCGCGTGCGCCGCCGGGCAGATTGCCGTTCCCGGCTCTTCCGATATGTTCCCGGCCGGGAGCGTCGCCCTGCATATAATGATCGGCGCGGGACGGGACCATGGCGATGCGAATCTGGCTGGCGGCATTGGCGCTCGTGGCGGCGTGGCCGGCCGGCGCCCAGGCGCCGCCGAGCCCGCCCGGTCGACAGGCCCCCGCTCCTGCTCTTTCACCCGCACCTGCAACCCCCAAGGCCAAGAGCCCGGCGACGACCGCCACCGTTCCCGCGCAAAAGCCAAGGACGGCGCCAGGACAGGCGGCAGGCGTCAAGGTCATCAAGGATCCGGCGGAGCACAACGCCTATATCCACGCGCTGCGGATCGGCGATCCGCGCGCCAAGGCCGTCGCCATGGAAGCCTTTGCCGCCAAATACCCGGCGAGCGTGGTCAGGGTCGACGCGCTCGAGCAGGCGATGGCGGCGCATCAGCAGGCGGGCGATCCCGGCAAGGTCGAGGAAACGGCGAACGCCATCCTCGGGCTCCAGCCGAACAACGTGCGCGCGCTGGCGATCGTGACGGTCCTGCGCCGCGCCCGCGCGACCCAGGGCGACGGCCAGGCGCTTGCCGACGTGCTGTCGGGCGCGGACCTGGGATTGCAGGCCCTGCCGCTATGGTCGAAGCCGGCCGATCTGCCGGACGAGGCGTTCGCGCGCCTGCGCAAGCAGATGACGGCGATCTTCAGCGGCGCGATCGGGTTCGCCGCCCTGCAGGCCAAGGATTACGCCAAGGCGCGCGCCTATTACGAGATGGCGTTTGCGGCCGATCCGAGCAGCCTCCAGGACGTCTATCAGCTCGCCATCGCCGAACTGCAGATGGAGCCGATCGACGTCAACGGCCTCTGGCATATCGTCAAGGCGATGAACCTCGCCGACGGCAACGAGGCGGCGCGGCAGAGCATCGCGAGCTACGGCAAGGCGCGCTACCGCAAATACCACGGCGGCGAGGACGGCTGGGACGAGCTGGTCGGGCAGATCTCCGTTTCGGCCCGTCTGGCGCCGCCGGCGGATTTTGCCCGCAGCATCACGCCGGCCCCGAGCGCGGCGGAGCTGGCGGTGCGCGCCGTCGGCGACAACGACCCGGCCACCTTGTCGTTCAGCGACTGGGAGTTCGTGCTCGGCCAGCGCGACGCGTCGCCCGCCAACAGGGACGCCGCTGCAAAAGTATGGCAGGCGATCCAGGCGAAGCAGAAGAACGGGGCCGCGCGGCTCAAGATTCCGATGAAGGTCGTCGCCGCCACCGCGGACACGATCCAGGCGGCGATCACCGAGGAGAACCGCAAGGACGACAGGGTCGATGTGCTGGTGGTGATGAAAGCGCCGGTGACGAGCCCGCCCGCCGCCGGCGCCACGGTCGACGTGGTCGGCCTGATGGTGGATTATCTGCCGAGCCCGTTCGCGTTCATCATGCGCGACGGCGAGCTGGCGGCGGCGAAGTGAGCGTTCGGCAATTCATGCGGCCGCTGGCGGCGGCCGGTTTCGCCGGCGTTTGGCTGTGCACGCTTTCGCCTGCCGCGGCGCAGCCGGCGCCCGAGTGGGAGCGTTGCGCGCGCAGCCACCTCGATCCCGACGACGGCATCGTCGCCTGCACGGCGCTCATCGAGTCCGGCGGCACCGGCGGGCGCAATCTCGCCATCGCGTTCTTCAATCGCGGCAACGGCTGGTCGGCCAAGGGCAAGCTCGATCAGGCGCTCGACGATTTCGATTCGGCGCTGCGCCTCGATCCGAGCGCGGCGCGCGCCTATTACAATCGCGGCCTCGCCTGGGCGGCGCTCGGGCAGGCCGAGCGGGCGATCGCCGATTTCGGCGCGGCGATCAAGGCGGACGCAAATTTCGCCCATGCCTATGCCAGCCGCGGCCTGGCATGGGCGGGCAAGGGCGAGCACGAGCGGGCGATCCGCGATTTCGACCAGGCGGCGCGGCTCGATCCAAGCGACGCCCGCATCCCGACGCTACGCGGCGCCGCGCGGCGCGCCAGGGGCGAGCTCGATCTCGCCGTCGCCGACCTCGACCGCGCCATCGCGCTCGACGCCGCCTTCGCCCCGGCCTGGACCGAGCGCGGGCTCGCCCGCATGGCCAAAGGCGACGTCGACCGCGCCGCCGCCGATTTCGATCAGGCGATCCGGCTCGAGCCGAAATCGACCGACGCCTACGTCAATCGCGGCACCGCGGCGCTCGCCAAGGGCGCGATCGACCGCGCCCTGGCGGACCTCGACCGGGCGATCACCCTCGATCCCGGCAATGCGGTGGCCTTTGCGCGGCGTGGCAGCGCCCGGCACACGCGCGGCGAGGTCGACGCGGCGATCGGCGACTTCGACCAGGCGGTCCGCCTGGCTCCGCGCTTTGCGGCCGCCTACGGCAACCGCGCCAACGCATTCCTCGCCAAGGGCGACGTGGAGCGCGCGCTCGCCGACTACGACGAGGCGCTCAGCCTCGATCCCAACCTCGCCAACGCCTACGGCAATCGCGGCCGGGCACGCCGCGCCAAGGGCGACCTCGCGCGCGCGCTTGCCGACATGAGCGAGGCGATCCGCCTCGAGCCGCGCGATTCGCGCAACTACAACAGCCGCGCCTGGACCTATCAGCTGACCGGCAACGACGCGGAAGCCATGGCCGACGTCAACAAGGCGATCGAGCTCGATCCGCGCAACGCCGACGCCTACGACACGCGCGGGCGCATCTACGTCAAGCTCGGCCTGCGCGACAAGGCGGCCGCCGACTTCAAGCGGGCGATCGAGCTCAATCCGGGTCTGAGAGAGACCGCGGACGCGCTGCGCCAGCTGGGGGCGAGGTAGCAGGGGTCGTGCCCCGGATGCGATGCAGCACGGAGCGCAGCGCAGTGGTGCACCGCTGATCCGGGACCCAGGTTGCGCAAACACTTCTGGACCCCGGGTCTGCGGCGCACCACTACGTGCTGCGCCGCGCCCGGGGAACGCGTCCAATTAAGGCCGCCAGCCGGGGGGCGCGCCGTGGCGCTCGACCGCCTCGACCATCTCGCGGTGCTTGCGGTCCTCGCGCTTCATGTGCACGGCGATGATCGCGTGCAGCGAGGGCACCAGCAGCAGCACGTGGAAGATCAGCCCGAAGATGAAGCAGGGAACGATCAGCACCAGGTTCAACAGCGCCGAGAACGGCTGGCCGTTGAGCAGGAGCCCGAGCGGCGGCAGCAGGGCGGCAAGGATGTAGATCATCGGCGGGCTCCGGCCTGGACCGATTCCGGGGTTGAATGTAGACACCGGCGCAGTTTTCGCAATCGGGAATCCTCCCCGGCACCGCGCTTGCGGCACCGGCCCCCACCCTACCCTCCCCCGCTTCGCGGGGGAGGGATTATCCCGCAAGATCGGTGCGTCCATGACCCGCGACCGCCTCGTGCCGCTCATCGTCGCGGTCGCCCTGTTCATGGAGAACATGGATTCCACGGTGATCGCCACCTCGCTGCCGGCGATCGCCGCCGACATCGGCACCAGCCCGCTGGCGCTCAAGCTCGCGGTCACCTCCTACCTGCTCTCGCTCGCCGTGTTCATCCCCATGAGCGGCTGGACCGCCGACCGGTTCGGCGCGCGAAAAGTGTTCGCCACCGCGGTCGCGGTGTTCGTCATCGGCTCGATCGGCTGCGCGCTGTCGGGTTCGCTCACCGGCTTCGTGCTCGCGCGCATCGTGCAGGGGATCGGCGGGGCGATGATGACGCCGGTCGGCCGCCTGGTGCTGGTGCGCTCGGTCGACAAGCGCGCGCTCATCGAGGCCATGGCCTGGGTGTCGATCCCGGCGCTGGTCGGGCCGATCACCGGGCCGCCGCTCGGCGGCTTCATCACCACCTATGCGTCGTGGCACTGGATCTTCCTGATCAACGTGCCGATCGGGCTCGTCGGCATCGCGCTGGCTCTGCGCTACATCGAGGACGTGCGCATCGCCCTGCCCGACCCGTTCGACCTGCGCGGCATGGTGCTCGCGGCGATCGCCGTCGCCGGCCTTGCCTTCGGGCTGTCGGTGATCGGCGTCGGCCTGGTGCCGTGGCCGATCGCCGCCGGCCTGATCGCCGCCGGCGCCGTCGCGTTCGCGCTCTATCTGATGCATGCGCGCACGGTCGCAGCGCCGGTGCTCGATTTCTCGCTGCTGCGGCTGGCGGCGTTCCGCGCCAGCGTGTTCGGCGGCTTCCTGTTCCGCATGGGCATCGGCGCGCTGCCGTTCCTGCTGCCGCTCCTGCTGCAGGTCGGATTCGGCTTCACGCCGTTCGAGTCCGGCCTCACCACGTTCTCGGCGACGCTCGGCGCCCTGACCATGAAGACGGTGGCGGCGTCGATCCTCAAGCGTTTCGGCTTCAAGCCGGTGCTGGTGGCGAACGCGCTGCTGAGCGCCGCGTTCATGGCCGCATGCGCGGCGTTCACCGCCGCGACGCCGTTCGCCCTGATGGTCGCGGTGCTGCTCGTCGGCGGCTTCTTCCGCTCGCTGCAGTTCACCAGCATCGGCGCGCTCGCCTATGCGGAGGTCGAACCGGCGCGCATGGGCCGCGCCACCGCGCTCGCGGCGGTCGCCCAGCAGCTCTCGCTCTCCGCCGGCGTCGCGCTCGGCGCCAGCACGGTCGAACTGACGGTGCACGCCAAGGGCAGCGCGGTCATCACCGCCGATGATTTCCCGGTGGCGTTCCTGGTCATCGCCGCGATTTCCGCCGCGTCCGCGCTCATCTTCGCGCGCCTGCCGCGCGACGCCGGCGCCGAGCTGGCGCACCGCGCGCCGCCGAGGAGCGACGCTGCTGCGCAGTGACCGGAGCCTTGGGGCGCGGCCATCCTTGTCCTGACAATGTACGGTGTGCTATGTTGCCCACCCAAGGAGCCCGGCATGAAGGCAACGAACCAAGCACGATCGGAGCGGGTCGATCTGCGCATGACGCCGGCAGCAAAGCGCATGCTGCAACGAGCCGCGACCGTCGCCAACAAGACGCTGACCGAATTCCTGCTCGACACCGGCCTGAACGCCGCGGCGGACACGCTCGCCGATCGACGGGTATTTCAGCTCGACAAGAAGCAATGGGACGCCTTCATGGCGGCACTCGCTGCGCCGCCCAGGGACAATCCCCGCCTGCGCAAGCTTCTCGCCCGCAAACCCGCCTGGGAAAAGTGAGCAGCGGTACCCCTGACCGCGGCAAGCCAACTGCTCCCGAGCCACTCGCGCCAGATCACGATCTTGAACCCTTCGCGTGTGGCGTCGCCGCTCTGGATGATTGGCTCAAGCGCCGCGCCAGACGCAATGAGGCCGAAGGCGCCTCGCGTACTTTCGTGACGTGTCTCGGCCGACGCGTCATCGGCTATTACAGCCTTGCCGCAGGTTCGGTGTTGCATGCTGCCGCCACCGGAAAGGTCCGGCGCAACATGCCGGACCCGCTCCCCGCTGTCCTCCTCGGCCGGCTGGCTATCGATCGCACGTGGCAGGGCAAAGGCCTTGGCGCCGACCTGTTGCGCGATGCGGTGCTACGCGTCGTCGGCGCGGCGGCGGCAGTCGGTGTACGCGCCATGCTGGTGCATGCGATCTCGGACGAAGCCAAAGCTTTCTATGAAAAGCATGGCTTCCGATCCTCTCCGCTCGAGCCAATGACGCTCATGATTACGCTCGAGGAGGCGCAAAGGTTGATCGGATAGGGAAGCACGTCAGGAGCACTCACCGCGATGTACGGCGCCCTACCCGGCGAACAAAGCGTGCTTGTCTATGATCATGTCGGCGGAGGTCATTTTCCCGCGAGCGCGAAACGGGCGAGAACGATGAGAGCTATCAGCGCCGAGAGGATTGTCGGCCGCAAACACTCCGACCTCATCCTGAGGAGCCGCCGAAGGCGGCGTCTCGAAGGATGGAAGCGCGCCTGTTACCATGGTTCGAGACGCGAGCGCTGCGCGCTCGCTCACCATGAGGGCGCGGAAACTTATCGCCCGCGATATCCCGTCGCCAGCACGTAGAGTTCCGCGGAATCGGCGCGGCTGGCGGCGGGCTTCACGTGCTTGACGCTGGCAAAATCGCGCTTGAGATCGGCGAGCAGGGTCGCCTCGGTGCCGCCCTGCAGGACTTTGGCGAGAAAGGCGCCGCCGGGCTGCAGGACGTCGCGGGCGAAGTCGGCGGCGGCTTCGGCGAGCGCCATGATCTTGAGATGGTCGGTGCGGCGGTGGCCGGTGGCGTTCGCCGCCATGTCGGACAGCACCACGTCGGCCGCGCCGCCGAGCATCTCCTTGATCCGCTGCGGCGCCGCGGGATCGAGGAAGTCGAGGCGCGCGAACGCGACGCCGGCGAGCGGCGCCATGTCCAGCACGTCGACGGCGACGACGCGCCCCCTGCCCTCGGCCGCACCGACCCGCCGGGCCGCGACCTGGCTCCAGCCGCCCGGCGCCGCGCCGAGGTCGAGCACGCGCCGGCCGGGTTTCAACAGGTGATGGCGGTCGTCGATCTCGGCGAGCTTGAACGCCGCGCGGGAGCGCAGGCCGTCCGCTTTGGCGCGCGCCACATAGGGATCGTTGAGCTGGCGCTCGAGCCAGAGTTTTGAGGACACGGACCGGCCCTTGCCGGTCCGCACCCGCACTTTCAGCTGGCGCTCGCCGCGCCCGCCCGCGGTCACGAGGCCTGCTCCGCGGCGCGGTCCCACACGCCGTCCTCGCGCATGAGCTGGACCAGCATGCCCTCGCGCAGGCCGCGGTCGGCGACGCGCAGCCGCTCGCACGGAAAGGCGCGGCGGATCGCTTCCAGGATGGCGCAGCCGGCGAGCACCAGGTCGGCGCGCTCGACGCCGATGCATGGGCTGGCGACGCGCTCGTCGTAGCTCATGGCGAGCAGCCGCTCGAGCACGCCGGACACCTGCCCGGCGCTGAGCCAGCAGCCGTCGACCTGGCGGCGGTCATAGCGCGGCAGCTCGAGATGAACGCCGGCGATGGTGGTGACGGTGCCGGAGGTGCCGAGCATGTGCACGGCGTCGCGCGGCAGGTCGCCCCCATGGGCGGCGACGAACGGGGCGATGTGGGCGGCGACCTCGGCCACCATGGCCTCGTAGATCGCCCGGTCGACGCGGACGCCGCCGTGCCGCTCGGCGAGGGTCACGACGCCCACCGGCAGCGAGACCCAGCCGCGCATCTCGGGCAGCGGCGGGCCGCCGCGGCCAGCCTGTCCGCGGCCGAGCCGGATCAGCTCGGACGAGCCGCCGCCGATGTCGAACAGGATGACGGCCTCGGCGGCCGGATCGACCAGGGGGGTGCAGCCGGTCGCGGCGAGCAGCGCCTCGGTCTGGCGGTCGACGATCTCCAGCTCGATGCCGACCTCGCTGCGCACTCGCGCCAGGAAATCGATGCCGTTGCCGGCGGCACGGCAGGCCTCGGTCGCGATCAGCCGCGCGCGGGTGACGCCGCGGTTGCGCATCTTGTCGCGGCAGATGGTGAGCGCGGCAACCGCACGGCCGATCGCGGCATCGCTCAGCCGCCCCGACGCGGACACACCCTCGCCCAGCCGGATGATGCGGGAGAACGCGTCGATGACGCGAAAGGCGTCGCCGGTCGGCCGCGCCACCAGCAGCCGGCAATTGTTGGTGCCGAGGTCGAGCGCCGCGTAGGTCGGCCGCGCGGGCGCGGGGCCGACGCGTTCCGCATGGCGCGACAAGCCTCGCCGACCCCAGGGCGGCCGCAGGCGCGATCCCCGCCTGCGCGCGGGGTCGAGGCCGGAGTTCGTCCGGGCCTCGTCGTCCATCGCAAAACCTTTCCCGCCGCGCCGGAGCCTAGCGTTGGTGACTTCGACGGACGCGGCACATCCCATGTCCTATCGGGCGGGAGTGTAACAGCGGGGCGCGCCGGCGCAACTCGCGGGCGTGGGCCGACATGCTCGCGCGCCACATGCGCGCGACATGTGTGGCCTGTTTGCAACAAGCGCGGACAATATGAGGAGGTGCCGTTGTGGCACCGCCAGCGCCGGGCTAATGCAATGGGCTAAGGGAAAGCAGTCCCGATCGCTGCAGGGGGCAACCTGAACGACCGGGACCGGCCGGACGGGAACACACACACACCCCTCCGACTAGCGCAGATTACCGGCACTTGGTTGACCGGTTCCTAATTCGCGCCTGTCGGACGGGATAATTCGACTGATTTGGAGGTAATTGCCGGAAGCCATTGCAGGATGAGTTGAGCCGCGCATCGCGCGGCGATGCCCGTCGATGTTTTCCCTCCTTGTCGCCGAGCCGGCGCCAATCTTCACGACTTGGAAACGCAATTCGAGTCAAATCGAAAGCAACGGCGGAACGGCTTGGCGGGAGCCGCATTGCCTTGACGGGACGGTCGCTTGGGGACGGTGCAGCGCTGATGAGTGCCCGCGAGATCTATCGGATTCACGCCGCGGACTGCCTGCGGCTCGCGCGGGCTACGCGCGATCCCTATACGCGCTCGGCGCTGGTGAGCATGGCCCAGGCCTGGGTGCGGCTCGCCGAGCAGGCCACGAGCGAATCCGACGGCCCCGGCCCCCAGCCCGACCTGCGCCGGGCGAGCTAGGCCGGCGCATCCTCCGTCAAATTCGCTTTCGCAGCCCCGTTCGCCGCCGGTAAGGTGGGCGAAAATGAGGGGGGCTGCATGGAGGCGGGCAAGGACACATCCCCGGGCGTGACGGCGGCGCCGGCCGAGGCTTGGCGGACCTGGGTCGCCCGCATCGCCTGCGTGGTGGTGCCGGCGGCCATCTGGTTCGCGCCGCTCCCGCTCGAGCCGGCGACCAAGCACGGCATCGCCATCGCCGCCTTCATGATCCTTGCCTGGGCGACCGAGGCGACCGAGCCGGCGCTCGTCGGCTTCATCGGCTGCTTCCTGTTCTGGGCGCTGCACATCGTCCCCTTCCGCAGCGCGTTCACCGGCTTCGCCAACGAGACGGCGTGGTTCCTGTTCGGCGCGCTGCTGCTCGGCGCCATCACCACCAAGTCCGGCCTGGCGCGCCGCCTCGCCTACCTGGTGATGATGCGGGTCGGCGTCAGCTATTCGAGCATCCTGCTCGGCCTCATCATCACCGACTTTTTGCTCACCTTGATCGTGCCGTCGGGCCTCGCCCGGGTGGTGATCATGGCGTCGATCTCGCTCGGCCTGGTCGAGGCGTTCCGGGTCGGCCCGGGCAGCAATGTCGGGCGCGGCATATTCTTGATCATCACCTATACGGCCGGCCTGTTCGACAAGATGATCATCGCCGGCGCCGCCTCGATCACCGCGCGCGGCGGCATCGAGCAGTTCGGCGGCGTCGACGTTCAATGGAGCCAATGGTTCGTCGCCTACCTGCCCTGCGACATCCTCACCATCCTGGCGGCGTGGCGGCTCACCCTGTGGCTCTTCCCGCCGGAAAAGCCGGTGCTCGAGGGCGGGCTCGATTATCTGCGCGCCGAGATGGACAAGCTCGGGCCGTGGAAGCCGATCGAGCAGCGCGCCGCCGCGCTGATCGCGCTCGCCACCTTGCTGTGGATCACCGACTTCATTCATCACGTGCCGCCGTCGATGATCGCCATGGGGGTCGGCCTGTTCGCGCTGCTGCCGGGCGTCGGCATCCTCGAGATCGACGATATGAAGCGGCTCAACTATCTGCCGATCTTCTTCGTCGCCGCCGCGGTGAGCATGGGCGCGGTGCTGGAGCAGACCAAGGGCCTCGGCGTGCTCACCGACGTGATGTTCGCCTGGATGGCGCCGCTGATGACCAACGTGTTCATCTCCACCGTCGTGCTCTACTGGACGGCGTTCGTCTATCACCTGTTCCTGGCGAGCGAGATCCCCATGCTCGGCACCTCGATCCCGCTGCTGATGAGCTTCGCCAAGGCCAACGGCTTCAACCCGCTGCAGCTCGGCATGATCTGGACCTTCGCGGCGGGCGGCAAGATCTTCGCCTACCAGTCGGCGGTGATGATCGTCGGCTACTCGTACGGCTTCTTCCAGCCGCGCGACCTCCTGCGCATCGGTGCCTGGCTCAGCGTCGTCGAGTTCCTGATCGTGATCGTGCTGGTGCCGTTCTACTGGCCGCTGCTCGGGATCAGGTGATTCCATGGCGCGGGCCATCGCACACTGCGCACCTCATCCTTCGAGACGCGTCGCTTCGCGACGCTCCTCAGGATGAGGGCGGTGAGCTGATCGAGACCGGGTGATGAGAATATTGTCTCGCGTCGTCGCCGGGACGATCGTCTATGTGATCATCGTCGTGCTCGCCGCCCCGTTTCCCGGCGCGGCGGGGCTGATGTTGACCTTCCCAGCGCTCAACGGCCTGAGCTTTTTCTACGAAGGCCGGGAACGCGCCCCCGCCATGGCCAAGAGCATGCTGTGGATGCCGGTGCTCAACGGCGCACTGTGCGCCGGCTACATCGTCGCGTTTCTCGGGCTCGCGCGTGTCGTCGCGCCAAACGTTCTCGCCTGGCTGCTCTTTGCCGCCGTGATCGCGCTGTGGGTCGGGCTGGTGTTTCGCAAGACGGTCGACGACGGCATAGCACCACAACATCAAATCAAGTACGGCATCGCGTCGACGATCGTCGGCGTCCTGTTGGTGGCGCTTGCGCTCTGCGTCGCCAGTTATTTGCATTCGCCGCGCATGATCGCTGCGCCGGAACGCGAGTTCTTTTCCTCGACTTATATTTCGGACATTGTCTGGTCGAACAGGAGACGGGTAGGACTATTTGCATTGTGTCTCGCTGTCTTTCTCGTCGCGACCGCGTATTCGAACATTTCGGATGCCAAAAGAGGGATATTGGCCGGCCTGCCGCTCGTTCCTTTTGGCGGCCTGCTCAGCGTCGCGAGCGACGACGAGCTCGACATCGTCAGGCGCCTGGACATTCTTGCCAGCATGGGGGTGAGCGTGTGGCTCTCGCCGGCCGCCCCCATCTGGTTCGTGTACGGCTATTCGCGCTACCTGGAGGCGCGGCGGCCATCCGACGGCACCGCCCGGGACGCACTCATGCGGTTTTCCGTCCTGCTGCTCGGCTGGCTGCTGTGCGGCGCCGCCATTTGCGCGATCACGCTGGCGATTTATTTCACCGCGCGCTGATCACAGCCGCAGCAGCGCGCGAGCGTTGCCACCGAAGATGCGCGACGTTCTTCGGCGCCGACCCGGCGAGTTCGGGGTGCCAGAAATGCTCCTCGATGGTGATGACGTTGGCGGTGGGCATGAGTCGCTCCTGTTCGATGGCGAATTGAACGAAACCCTCATCCTGAGGAGCGTCGCGAAGCGACGCGTCTCGAAGGATGGACAAGGGCGCATCCGCTTCCATCCTTCGAGACGGCCGCACGCAAGTCGGCTGTAGCCGACTTGCGCATCATAATGCCGATCTCGGGTAAACCCGAGATCGGTGCGGCCTCCTCAGGATGAGGGTGGCGCTATTGGCTAGTCGTTATTCGTCAATGTCCGTTCCCCGTGACGACCGCCGCGAGCTTGTGCGGATCATCGGGCGGGCGATCGCCCCGCCACGCCACGTGCAGGTCGGGGCGCAGCAGCAGGAGATCGCGGCCGTAGATCTCGCGCGCGGTCGCGCGCAGCGCCTGTTCGAGCGCCGCGGTGTCGTGCCCGCCATTGAGCCGCAGCAAGGTGTAGCCGTGGCCGAGCCGGTCGTGCAGGGCGGTGCCGTCCGCAAGCCACGCGTGCGGCAGCCGGGCGCCCGGCCAAGTGGTCGGCACGTAGCTCGTGAAATCAAACGCCGGCCCCTCGCCCGGCTCGGGCCAGACGATCGGCGAGTCCGCGTAGCGGTAGCCCAGCTCGGCGCCGATCATCTCGTTCGACTTGCGTTGCTCCACGTCGGCGATGCGCGCGAGGTGCGCGCGCGCCGCGGTGCCGTCCGGCGTGTTGTCGCGGATGCACGGCCGGTAGGCGGCGCGCCAGCCGCGCCGGCCGCGCGAGGCGAAGGTCGACGCGGCGACGACGTGCCGGCCGACCTGGCGGCGCTCGGCCTCGTAGGAGGCGAGCAGGCCGGGGCCGCCAAAACCCTGCAAGGTGGCGGCGAGCTTCCACGCGAGATCGACGGCGTCGCCCACCCCGCTGTTCATGCCGAGCCCGCCGGTCGGGATCACCAGATGCACCGCGTCGCCGGCGAGAAACACGCGGCCCTCGCCGTAGCGCTCGGCGAGCAGCAGGTTCTGCTTCCATTGGCCGACATAGAGCATCTCGTAGTCGACCGGCATGGCGACCGTC